>ERZ795055.1954-NODE-1954-length-15989-cov-4.491277_pt1 | contig 15989 bp, 15 predicted proteins | sample MGYA00375139_ERZ795055 | MGnify/ENA primary metagenome ERZ795055 (study PRJEB30184, sample SAMN05720283) | anaerobic digester metagenome | isolation source: active sludge of municipal wastewater-treating anaerobic digesters | place: USA | collected 2015-01-23 ... | reverse complement strand
TGCGTCGACGCGTTTTGAGGGGAAGCCGCTCGCGGACCTGTGCGGGAAGCCGGTGATCCGCTGGGTGTATGAGTCGGCCTCCCGGGCGCGTCTGCTCGAGCGGGTGGTGGTGGCGACCGACGACGAACGGATCCGCGAATGCGTCAGACAGTTCGGCGGCGACGTCGTCATGACGGGTTCTCATCACCGGAGCGGAACCGACCGGATCATCGAGGCGTCAAAACGGGTACGCGCCGAGATAGTGGTGAACATCCAGGGCGATGAACCATTTATCCAGGGGCAGGTGATCGACGCCGTCGTGCGGCCGCTTGTCAAAGAACGCAAAGTCTGCGTGACCACCGCGGCGGCGCAGGCGGCGCCCGGCGAGATAGACGACCCCAATTGCGTGAAGGTGGTCGTCGACAGGAAAGGGAACGCGCTCTATTTTTCGCGCGCCGCAATCCCGTTCGTGAGGGATCCTCAGGATAGGGAGGCAGCGCGCTATTTGAAGCATATCGGGATTTACGGATATCGGCGGACGTTCCTGAGCAGGTACGGCAGGCTGCCGCATTCGATGCTCGAGGAAACGGAAAAGCTCGAGCAGCTGCGCATACTCGAGGCGGGTTATGACATACGGGTCGTCGTGACGCAGTATAGCTCGGTGGGTATCGATACCAGGGCTGACCTCGAAAGGGCCCGTTCACTAGCGCAAAAGGACAGGGGTTAACGTGACGAAATATATCTTTGTGACGGGTGGAGTCGTGTCGTCGCTCGGCAAGGGGATCGCCTCGGCGTCGATCGGCATGCTCCTGGAGAACGACGGGTTGAAGGTGACCCTCCAGAAGTTTGATCCCTATATCAACGTGGATCCCGGGACGATGAGCCCGTTCCAGCACGGCGAGGTGTATGTGACCGAGGACGGCGCCGAGACCGACCTCGACCTGGGGCATTATGAGCGCTTCACCGGCGCTACGATGTCGAAGGCGAACAACGTGACCACCGGGCGCATCTACGAGTCGGTGATCAGGAAAGAGCGCCGAGGTGATTATCTCGGGCGGACCGTCCAGGTGGTCCCGCATATCACCAACGAGATCAAGGAGCGGATCAGGGAGGTCGCGAAGCGGACCCGGGTCGACGTCGTGATCACCGAGATCGGCGGCACCGTCGGCGACATCGAGAGCCTGCCGTTCCTCGAAGCGATCAGGCAGTTCCGTCAGGACGCCGGCAGGGAGAACGTCCTGTTCATCCATCTGACGCTCGTGCCGTATATCGAGGCGGCCGGAGAGCTCAAGACCAAGCCGACGCAGCACAGCGTGGGCAAGCTGCGGGAGATCGGTATTCAGCCGGACATCCTGATGTGCCGCACGGTGAAGCCGCTCGCGCGCGAGATGCGCGACAAGATCGGGCTGTTCTGCAACGTCGACCCGGAGGCGGTCATCCAGGCAAAGGATGTGAGCTCCATCTACGAGTGTCCTCTCGCCTATCGGAACGAGGGGCTGGACAAGCTGATCGTTAGGATGCTCGGATTGCGCGAGAAGATCCGGGCCCGCAAACGCAGTGCCGGGAGGCGCGAGCGCCCGATGAAACGGTGGCTGGAGATGCTCCGCAGGCTTCGCGAGCCGCAGCACACCGCCACGATAGCGGTTATCGGCAAATACATAGAGCTCCAGGACTCGTACAAGAGCCTCTACGAAGCGATCACGCACGGCGGCATCGCGAATAACTGCCGAGTGGAGATCAAGCGCATCGACGCAGAGCACATCGAGCAGCACGGCGCCGAGAAGTACCTCAAACATGTGAACGGCGTCCTGGTCCCGGGCGGGTTCGGTACGCGCGGCGTCGAGGGGAAGATCGCCGCCATACGCTTCGCGCGGGAGAGCGGTACGCCGTTTTTCGGGATCTGCCTCGGGATGCAGTGCGCGGTGATCGAGCTTTCGCGAAACCTGTGCGGTATGCAAAAAGCGAATTCCACCGAATTCGACCAGGCGACCCCGCATCCGGTGATCTCTCTTTTGAGCGAGCAGAAAAAGGTGGTCAACAAGGGAGGGACGATGCGGCTGGGGGCGTGGGAGTGCCACCTGGCGAAAGGGACGCGCGCCCACAAGGCGTACGGCAAGGTGCGGATATTCGAGCGCCACCGCCATCGCTATGAGTTCAATAACGAATTCAAGGACGCGCTGAAAGCGGCCGGCTGTACTATCAGCGGCGTTCACCCCGAAAATAACCTCGCCGAGATCGTCGAGTATGCGGCGCACCCGTGGTTTGTCGCGACGCAGTTCCACCCCGAGTTCAAGTCGAAGCCGACGCAGGCGCACCCGCTGTTCCGCGAGTTCATCAAAGCATCGCTGGAAAAGAAGCGTTCGTCGGGGGAGCTTGCGCAATGACCGCCGCGAAGCGCACGAAGACATTCAGGATCGGTGAGATCACCGTCGGCGGCGGCAGCCCGCTGTTCCTTATCGCCGGCCCCTGCGTGATCGAGAGCGAATCCCGTGTCCTCAAGATAGCGCGGCTGCTCAAGGAGCTGTCGCTGGAACACGAGATCCCCCTTGTGTTCAAGGCGTCGTATGACAAGGCCAACCGCTCGTCGATCGATTCGTACCGCGGCCCGGGGATCGTCAAGGGGCTGAAGATACTCTCGAAGGTGAAGGAGCGCTTTGGCCTGCCGATACTGACCGATGTGCACTGCCGCGGCGACGTTGCGGCTGCCGCCCGGGTCGCCGATATCCTGCAGATACCGGCGTTCCTGTCGCGCCAGACCGACATGATCGTGGCGGTGGCGAAGAGCGGCAAGGTCGTGAATATCAAGAAAGGGCAGTTCCTCGCCCCCTGGGACATCAAACATGCCATCGAAAAGACCGAGATGTCCGGCAACGAGAAGATCATGCTGACCGAGCGGGGCGTCAGCTTCGGGTACAACAACCTGGTCAACGATATGCGTGCGCTCGTGATCATGCGCGATTACGGCTATCCGGTCGTCTACGATGCGACGCACAGCGTCCAGCTGCCCGGCGGGATGGGGAACCGGTCGGGCGGCGACCGGAGGTTCGTTCCGGCGCTTTCCCGCGCTGCGGTCGCCACAGGCTGTGACGGGCTGTTCCTCGAGGTTCATGAAGAGCCGGATAAGGCGCTGTGCGACGGGCCGAACTCGGTGGCGCTCAAGGACCTGTCGAGTCTGCTGGCATCGGTGAAGAAGATTGACGCGGTCGTCAAAAACAGAGAGGAAAAGGTATGCTGCAAAAAGGAACGTTCATAAAGAAGGGTGTTGATATGTCAAAACTGACTGACGTGCGGTCGTCAAACGACATCGCGAAAATGGTCCTGCAGATCGAGGCGGAGGCGGTCGCTTCGATCGCGAACCACCTGGACGACAACTTCGAAAAGGCGATCGATATCCTGCTGAGCTGCCGCGGGCGCGTGATCGTGACCGGGATGGGGAAGCCGGGCATCATCGGCAGGAAGATATCGGCGACGCTCGCCAGCACCGGCACGCCGTCGTTGTGGCTTCATCCCGCAGAGGCGGTGCACGGCGACCTTGGGATGGTGGTCAAGGACGACGTGGTTATCGCGATATCGAACAGCGGCGAGACCGACGAGATCAAGAAGCTGCTGCCGACGATCAAGAAGATCGGCGCGAAGCTGATCGCCTTCACGGGGAACCTGAAATCGACGCTGTCCGAATACAGCGACGTGACGCTTTACGTCGGCGTCGAGAAAGAGGCGTGTCCCTTCGATCTCGTTCCGACGGCAAGCACGGTGGCTGCCCTCGCGCTCGGCGACGCGATCGCGATCGTCCTGATGCAGAAACGCGGGTTCCGGCCTGAGGAGTACGCCTTCTATCACCCCGGCGGGGCGCTCGGTAAACGGCTGCTGCTCACGGTCGGGGACATCATGCGGACCGGCGCCGATATACCGCTCGTCACCGAAGAGACGCTGATCAAGGACGTGCTGTTCGCGATCACCGATGCGCGCGCGGGCGCGGCGGTAGTCGTCGACGGAGACAAGCAGCTGATAGGGATATTCACCGACGGCGACCTCCGGCGGTCGATCGAAAAGGAGCCGAACGTCGGCGCTATGAAGGTGTCGTCGTTCATGACTCGCCGCCCGATCACCATGACACCGGACAAGCTTGCCACCGAGGCGCTCCGTATCATCAAGGAGCGCAGGATCGACGAGCTGATCGTGGTAGACAAGGACGGCCACCCGATAGGCATCGTCGACGAGAAAGACCTCCTCGGCCTCGGCTGATGCGCCACGCAGAAAGGATGTTCCCATGAGCGAGCACGCGGCAAAATTGAAGAAGGTCAGGATCTTTGTGACGGACGTCGACGGTGTGCTCACCGACGGCCGGTTTATCCTCGACTACGCGGGGAAAGAGCTGAAGATGTTCCATGTGCACGACGGCGCAGCCGCCAAACTGGCCGCTTCGGTCGGCTTCCAGACGGTGCTGGTGTCCGGGAGGCGGTCCGAGGTGGTCGAGCGCCGGGCGAAAGAGCTCGGCATCCGCCAGGTATATCAGGAAGCGGACGACAAATGGAAGGTCGTGCAGGAGTTCATGCATAAGGAGCGTATCGGCGCCGATACGATATGCTATATCGGCGACGACCTCGCAGACCTGCCGGTGCTCCGGCGCGTCGGCTTTTCCGTGGCGGTGGGCAATGCGGTCCCCGAGGTGAAGAAGGCCGTCGATTACGTGACGGAGCGCTGCGGCGGCGACGGGGCGTTCCGCGAGGTTGTCGAGCTGGTCTTCAAGGCGCAGGGGCGTTGGAAAGAGATCGTCGAACGCTATACGACATAAGCCTCATACCGGTCAAACCGCCGTGAAGAACAAGTTCCACCGAAAGATCCTGTATGCCGGCCTGCGCGTCCTGATCGCCGTCGCCCGGGTGGTTCCGCGGCGCGCTTTGCTGCGTTGCGCTTCGGCCGCCGGTTCGGGCGTCTTCAGGCTGCTGCGCAAAGAGCGCGAGAAGACGCTCCGCAACCTTCGGTCGGTTTTTGCCGCGGAGAAGACTGAGCAGGATATCGTGCGGATCGGCTGCGCCGTATTCGTCAATTTGGCGAAGAACCTGGCCGAGTGGATACTCCTCGACCGCATGACGGAAGGCGAGCTCGGCCGGCTGGTCGAGATCCGCGGCCGCGAACATATAGAAGGGGTTCTCGCGCGCGGCAAAGGTGTGCTGGTGTTGACCGCGCACATCGGCAACTGGGAGTTCCTCGCCGCCTATGTCGCCCTCTTTATCAGGCACGGCGGCGTTATCGGGCGCAAGGTGTACGTCGAGGCATACGACCGGTTGCTCGTTGAAATGCGCCGGAAGAAGAGGGTTGAGACGTTCTACAGCACCGATTCGCCGAAACGTATTTTACAGATGCTGAAGGCGAACTGCGTGATCGGGGTCCTGCCGGACCAGGACGTCGGGTATCTGAACGGTGTTTTCGTCGATTTTATGGGACGGCCGGCCTACACGCCGACCGGGCCGGTGGCGCTGGCGCTGGCGAGCGGGGCGGATATCGTCCCGGCGTTCCTCATCAGGCAGCCTGACGACCGGTACGTCATCCATGTCGAGCCCCCGGTCGGCATCGCCGCTTCGGGCGATAAGAAGAGCGACCTGCTGGAATATACGGCGCGGTGGAGCGGCGTGTGCGAGAAGTACATACGCGCCTATCCCGAACAGTGGGTGTGGATGCATAACCGATGGAAGACCAAGCAGCCCGCCGTTGCCGCCCGGACCGGCGCCGGACGGTGAGAACAGGATGGTCAGGATGATCAAGGTACCGATTAAGACAATACTCGTGCTGAGTGCGCTGGCAGCTGCCGTTTCCACTGCGTGCGCAAAAGACGAATTTCGCGGCACCCTGAAAGGGTTTACGTTCGAGGTGCCGAATAAGAACGGCGGACGCTGCGCGCTGATAGACGGGAATAACGCCACGACACTCTCCGGCGGGCAGGTCGAGATCACCGATATCAAGACCAAGATCTTTTGCGAGGACGGGCGGGAAGTCGACGTGACGTCCCCCCGCGCGGTTTTCAATAAAAATACCCGCGATGTCACTACCGATGCGCCGGTCAGGGTCGTCACCAGGGACATGATCATCGACGGTATCGGGCTTTTTTGGAATCCGAATAATAAGTTGATTGAAATAAAGGAGAATGTTAAAGTAGAACTGACGGTCGAGCAGGACGGGAAAGGGTTGTTGCAATGATTTGTTTCGTACGCATTATCAGTGTGTTATGTTTTATCTTCGCGTGCGGCGACGCCTGCTTTTCAGCCGAAAAGACGGCTGCTGCTCCGGGTGTCGCCAAGCAGCCGACCGTTATTACGGCCGACGGAGGATTGTATCTCGATTACACGAAGAATATAGCCCTGTTCAAGCAGAACGTGGTGGTTAAAGACGCGCAGGGTTTTATGAAGGCCGATGAAATGAAGGTCTATTTCGACCCCAAAGGGTCGGCCATCAGCAAGATCGAGGCGTTCGGCAATGTGTCGATCGACCAGACCGGGCGCCAGGCGGAAAGCCAGAAGGTCGTGATGTATATGAACGAAGGCAAGATTGTGCTGACCGGCGATCCCCGGATCAAGCAGGGGACCGACACGTACAGCGCGGAGAAGATCACGATATTCAAAAAGACCAACCAGATAATCTTTCAGCCGAAGGCCAAGCTGATCATCTATCAGGACGGGAAAGGGGATATTTTTTGACGACGCATCACGGCCACGGCCATTCAACTGAACTGCTCAGGACGGAGAACCTCGTCAAGTCGTATAAGGCGCGTAAAGTGGTGAACGGCGTCAGCATTACCGTCAACAAGGGCGAGATCGTCGGGCTTCTCGGCCCGAACGGCGCGGGGAAGACGACGACGTTCTACATGATCGTCGGGCTGATCAAGCCGAACGACGGCAAGGTCTCGTTCAAGAAGCTCGACGTCACGAGGCTGCCGATGAGCCGCAGGGCGCAGCTCGGCATCGGCTATCTCTCGCAGGAGCCGTCGATCTTCCGCAAGCTGACTGTCGAGGAGAACATCATGGCGATCCTCGAGACGCTGCATTTGTCGTACGCGGAACGCCGCAAGCGGCTCAAGCACCTGCTCGACGAGCTGAAGATCGGCCATCTGGCGAAGAGCATGGCGTACACGCTGTCCGGCGGCGAACGGCGTCGGCTCGAGATCACGAGGGCGATGGTCACCAACCCGTCGTTCATCCTGCTCGACGAACCGTTCTCCGGCGTCGACCCGATCGCGGTCTTCGACGTGCAGCAGATCATCCTCGAGCTGAAGAAGAAGGGACTCGGCATCCTGCTGACCGATCACAGCGTCCGTGAGACGCTGTCGATCACCGACCGCGCCTATATCATGTACAACAGCAAGATCCTGATATCGGGTACGGCAGACGAGCTGGTCAACAACCCAAAAGCACGGGAGATATATCTCGGCGAACGGTTCACGATGTGACCGCGCCGGGCTCTCATAACCCTGGAGGAGACGATGGAGATACATTTTATCAAGCGTTCGGACGACGTGACGGCGGCGATGAAGGAGTACATCGAGGATAAGCTGACGAAGGTCGAGAAGCTGCCGATCAATATCATCGACGCGCGGATCATCATGGACATCCACAAGTACCGCCATTTCGTCGAAGTGACGCTGGTGGGCAAGCACCTGACGATCAACGCCAAGGACGAGGATAACGACATGTACGCCGCGGTGGACAAGGTCATCGACAAGCTCGACCACCAGTTGAAGAAATTCAAGGAGATCAAGCAGGGGCACAAGTTCCGCGACGGCGGCATCAAAGAGAAAGAAGCGGTTCAGGAGGCGGAGGAGGAATAATGCCGGCGCAGGGCATCACCGTCGATCATTTCTACAAGACCTTCAAGGACCGGCTCCGTCTCAAGCAGATCGCCGGCCGGGACGGCATGACACGGGTAATAAAGGTGCCCGAGTTCAACCGGCCGGGACTTGCGCTCGCCGATTATTTCGAGTATTTCGCGTCGAAGCGGATCCAGGTCATCGGCAAGGTAGAGGTAACCTATCTCCGGTCGCTGTCGAGCGAGGGGCGCAAGGCGAAGCTGGAGAAGCTGTTCAGACAGAATTTTCCGTGCCTGGTTGTTGCGCGCAACTTCGTGCCGCTGCCGGAGCTGCTCGCCATCGCCGACCGGAAGTCGATCCCCGTGTTCCGTTCGCACCTGATCACGATGCACCTGATCAACAAGGGGACGGCGTTCCTCGAGGACGAGTTCGCCGAGAGCACCACGATGAGCGGCGACCTGCTGGAGGTGTACGGCGTCGGAGTGCTGCTGCGCGGTAAGAGCGGCGTGGGCAAGAGCGAGTGCGCCCTGGCCCTCATCAAGCGCGGCCACCGGCTGATCACCGACGACGTCGTCAGGATCAGGGTAGAGGACGGCAAGCAGCTGATCGGGAGCGGTGCCCAGCTGACGCGCCACCATATGGAGATACGGGGGCTGGGGATCATCAACGTCCAGACGCTTTTTGGCGTCGGCTGCGTGCGCGACCAGAAGCGGATCGACGTGATGATCACCCTCGAGGAGTGGGACAGCGACAAGGAGTACGAGCGGCTCGGGTTGGTCGACAAGGTGGTCAATATCCTCGGGATACAGATACCGCACGTGGTCATACCGGTGCGCCCCGGACGGGATATCGCGCTCCTGGTTGAGACCGCGTCGCTGAACCAGCGGCTCAAATGGATGGGATACCACGCCGCGCAGGACCTAAATAAGAAGTTGCTGCAGGAGATCAAGAAGAACAATCAGTCAACGCAACAATGACACCCATGTTGGAACGCATACTATGAGAAGCACGAAAGCGCCCCGTATCGAAAAAGAAGTGACCATCGTCAACGAGCTCGGCATACATGCGCGGCCGGCCGCCATGCTGGTGAAGCTCGCCAACAAGTTCATGTCCGAGATCATGGTCGAGAAGGGTTCGGAGCAGGTCAACGGCAAAAGCATCATGGGGATCATGATGCTCGCGGCGGGCAAAGGCTCCCGCATCAAGATCTCGGCCGTCGGCGAGGACGCTCCGGCCGCCGTCCGCGATATCGAAGAGCTGATACAGAACAAGTTCGGGGAAGAGTAGCCATGAGCGAGAAAGAATACTCGGGTATAGCGGCGTCGCCTGGCGTTGCCATTGGTAAGGTTTTCCTGCTCGACAGCGAAGAGGATGTCATCCTCAAGCGAAGGATCCTCTCCCGCGATATCCCGCACGAGATCACCCGTTTCGAGGCCGCGCTGATCGCGGCCCGCCGCGAGATACTCGACATCCAGAAGAAGATCGCGAAGGTGATGGGCGGCGAGCACGCCGAGATCTTCAACGCGCACCTGCTGGTACTCGAGGACCGCGCGCTTATAGAGGAAGTGATCAAGAAGCTCGAGAAGCAGAAGCTGAACGTCGAATATATCTTCATCCAGGTCTCCAAGAAGTACTCGAGGATCTTCGCGCGGATGGAGGATGATTATCTCAAGGAGCGAGCCAGCGACATTCGCGACGTCTCGCGGCGCGTGCTGCACAAGCTTATCGGCAAGAAGAAGCAGGACCTTGCCAACCTGGCCGACGAGGTGATCATCGCCGCGTATGACCTGTCGCCGTCAGATACTGCGCTCATGCACAAGGAGCGGGTGATCGGCTTCATTACCGATATCGGAGGCAAGACGTCGCATACCGCGATCATGGCGCGCTCGCTCGGGATTCCTGCCGTCGTCGGCCTCCACGACGTAAGCAGTAAGATCAGGCCGGATGTGACGCTGATCGTCGACGGCAACCGCGGCGTTGTGATCCTCAACCCGTCCAAGACGACCCTCAAGCGCTACGCCGATGAGCAGACCAAGTTCGAGATATTCGAAGAGAAGCTCGCCGGCCTCAAGAACCTTCCCGCGGAGACCAAGGACGGGTGCCGCGTTTCCCTGGCGGCGAACATCGAGCTGCCCGAGGACGTGCCGAGCGTGATCGCGCACGGTGCCGACGGTATCGGGCTCTACCGGACCGAGTTCCTGTACATGAACCGGACCGACCTGCCGACGGAAGAAGAGCAGCTGAAGTCGTACCGGCACGTCGTGGAAAAGATCGCTCCGCAGTCGGTCATTATCAGGACGCTGGACCTCGGCGGCGACAAGTTCCTGAGCCACCTGCAGTTCCCCCGCGAGATGAACCCCTTTCTCGGATGGCGCGCCATCAGGTTCTGTCTCGAGCGCCTGGACGTCTTCAAGGTGCAGCTTCGCGCGATCCTCAGGGCGAGCGCCCACGGCAATGTGAAGATGATGTACCCGATGATCTCTGGCGTGCAGGAGATCCGGAAGGCGAATGCGGTCGTGGAAGAGGTGAAAAAGGAGCTTCGCGCAGAGAAGAAGAAGTTCGATGATAACATGGAGATCGGCGCGATGATCGAGATCCCGTCGGCGGCGACCACGGCGGACATCCTTGCAAAAGAGGCCGATTTCTTCAGCATCGGCACGAACGACCTGATCCAGTATTCGCTGGCCATCGACCGCGTCAACGAAAAGGTCGCCTATCTCTATGAGCCGATGCACCCGGCGATAATCCGCCTGGTCAAGTTCGTCATTGACGCCGCCCACAAGGAAGGGCTTTGGGTCGGGATGTGCGGAGAGATGGCGGGCGAACCGGTGAGCGCGCTCATCCTGATCGGCCTCGGGTTGAACGAGCTCTCGACGAGCTCGATGATGGTGCCCGAGATCAAGAAGGTCATACGGTCGGTTACTTTGAAAGAGGCCCAGGATCTTGTCGTCAGGGTCAGTCAGCTGACAACGGCTGACGAGATCAGGCACGAAACGATGAAGCTCCTGAAGAAGGCGGCCCCCGAACTGGCGGCGCTCGAATAGGAACGACCCCGGGAGAGATGCGATGAAGGCGCTGATCCTTGCCGCAGGTTTCGCAACGCGGCTTTACCCTCTTACCGAGAAGACGGCGAAGCCGCTTCTGCCGGTGGCGGGAAAACCGATGATAGAGTATATAACCGACAGCCTTCGCGGCCTCTCGGGGCTCGACACGGTCTATGTCGTCACCAACCGGAAGTTCCACGACGATTTCTGCGCCTGGCGGAAGGGGTATCGCCACGACGCCGCTATCGAGATCATCAACGACGGGTCAACGTCGGACCAGAATAAGCTCGGCGCTATCGGCGACATAGACTTCGCCGTCCGCGAGAAGGGCATAACCGACGATCTCTTGGTGATCGCCGGCGATAACCTCTTCGATCTGCAGATACCTGAGTTTGTCCGTTTTGCCGAGGGGCGGGGAGCGACGATCGCGGCATACGACATCGGCAGCGTAGCTGACGCGCGTCGTTTCGGAGTGGTGTCGGTCGACCGAAATAATTTTGTTGAAGGTTTTGAGGAAAAGCCGTACAATCCTCGCTCTTCTTTGGTCGCGATGTGCCTGTATTACTTCCCGAAGGGCAAGCTGCCTTTGATCGGGAAATACCTCTCCGGGGGGAACAGCCCGGACGCCCCGGGGAACTATATCGCCTGGTTGAGCCGGGCGGAAAAAGTGGCGTGCTACGTCTTTACGGGCAGCTGGTTCGATATCGGCTCGTTCGAGAGCCTGGATACGGCAAACAGGTATTGGGAAGGGCGAAAAGAGAAGGGTTGGAATATAGGTCGGAAAACGGAACAGGAAAGCACAAGGAGGAGTGAATGAGTAAAAGGAAGTTGTTCACGTCAGAAGCGGTCTCGATGGGGCATCCCGACAAGATCGCCGACCAGATATCGGACGCGGTTGTCGATGCGATCTTCGCGCAGGACCCGATGGCGCGCGTCGCGTGCGAAACGCTGGTCTGTACCGGGATGATCGTCGTCGCCGGCGAGATCACCACGAAGGCCACGGTCAACTACGTCGATATCGTCCGCCAGACGGTCAAAGAGATCGGCTATAACGACTCGTCGATGGGCTTCGATTACGAGACCTGCGGCGTCATGGTGGGAATAAACAGCCAGAGTCCCGACATCTCGCAGGGTGTCACGGAGGGCGCCGGCCTGCACAAAGAGCAGGGCGCGGGCGACCAGGGGATGATGTTCGGATACGCCTGCAACGAAACGCCCGAACTGATGCCGCTGCCCCTCATGCTGTCCCGGCATCTCGTCGACTATCTCGCTGAGCTGCGCCAGAAGGGCACGCTGCCGTATCTCAGGCCGGATTCCAAGTCGCAGGTCACGGTGGAGTACGAGGACGGAAAACCGGTGAGGGTGAACACCGTCGTTATCTCGACGCAGCATTCTCCCGACGTCGAATATGAGACGATCAAGAAGGATGTCATTGAGAAGGTCATCAAGAAGATCATCCCCGCGAAATACCTCGACGACAAGACCATCTATTATGTCAACCCTACCGGGCGGTTCGTCGTCGGCGGCCCGAAGGGCGACACGGGGCTTACCGGGAGAAAGATCATCGTCGATACCTACGGCGGCATGGGCCGTCACGGCGGCGGGTGTTTCTCGGGCAAGGATCCAACGAAGGTCGACCGGAGCGCGGCATACGCGGCCCGGTATGTGGCGAAGAACATCGTGGCTGCCGGCCTCGCGGAGCGCTGCGAGGTGCAGCTGTCGTACGCGATCGGCGTCGCTAAGCCGACCTCGATCGATGTCGATACGTTCGGCACGGCGAAGATCCCCGAACATAAGATCGTCGAGCTGGTTACCAAGCACTTCGATATGACCCCGAAGGGGATCATCACGGGGCTGAACCTGCGCCGGCCGATCTACAAGGATACCGCGCGTCACGGTCACTTCGGCAGGACCGAGGAACGGTTCACGTGGGAGCGGACCGACAAGGCGGATGTGCTTCGCAAAGAGGCGGGGCTGGAGAAGGTTGCTACGAAATAATAACGCGCATCTGCGCCGGCCCGATTTGCGGCCGGCGCAGACCGCTTCTGTGATCAGAGAACGGAGTTGCTATGGGACACGCAGTCGTGAACGGTACCAAGAAAAAAGTTAATTCCAAGATGGGGAGCTCGATGGGGTTCGATGTCAAAGATATGAGCCTTGCCGCGACCGGCACGAAGCGGATCGAGTGGGCGAATAAGGATATGCCGGTCCTCCAGGAGGTGCGAAAGCGCTTCGGGAAGGAGAAGCCGCTGAAGGGGCTGCGCATGAGCGCCTGCCTGCACGTCACCGCGGAGACGGCGAACCTTTGCCGGACGCTCAAGGAAGGCGGCGCCGACCTGGTGTTGTGCGCCTCCAATCCGCTGTCGACGCAGGATGACGTCGCGGCGTCGCTGGTGAAGGAGTACGGCATCCCCACCTACGCGATCAAGGGCGAGGACAACAAGACCTATTACAACCACATCCATGCGGCGCTCAACCACCGGCCGAACGTTACGATGGACGACGGCGCCGACCTGGTGTCGCTGCTCCACTCCGAGTACAAGGACCTGGTGAAAGAGGTCATCGGCAGCATGGAAGAGACGACGACCGGAGTTATCAGGCTCAAAGCGATGGAGAAAGACAAGGCGCTGAAGATCCCGGTGATCGCTGTCAACGACGCAGACACCAAGCACCTTTTCGATAACCGCTACGGGACCGGCCAGTCGACGATCGACGGAATCATCCGCGCGACGGACGTCCTTCTTGCGGGTCGGAACGTCGTCGTCGCCGGGTACGGCTGGTGCGGCAAAGGGTTCGCGCTGCGGGCGAAGGGGATGGGGGCCAACGTGATCGTCACAGAGATCGATCCGATCAAGGCGCTCGAGGCGGTCATGGACGGCAACCGCGTCATGGATATGGACGAGGCTTCGCAAATCGGCGACGTCTTCTGTACCCTGACCGGCAACATCAACGTCATCCGCAAAGAGCACTTTTTGAAGATGAAGGACGGCGCCCTTGTATGCAATTCTGGGCATTTCAACGTCGAGCTCGACCTCAAGGGGCTTAAAGAGGTATCGACAGCGGTCAACAAGAACGTGCGTAACTTCGTCGACGAGTATGTCATGAAGAACGGCAAGTCGGTGTGCGTCCTCGGCGAGGGCAGGCTGATCAACCTTGCCGCAGCCGAAGGGCATCCGGCGTGCGTCATGGACATGAGCTTCGCTACGCAGGCGCTGGCGACCGAGTTCTGCGTGAAGAACAAAGGGAAGCTGGAGCCGAAAGTCTACGACGTCCCGAAAGAGATCGACAAGTGGGTCGCCGAGCTGAAGCTCAAGACGATGGGCGTCACCATGGAGAAGCTCACCGCGGAGCAGGTGAAATACCTCGCGTCGTGGGAGATGGGGACGTAAGCGCCGCGCAGTACAGGAAAAGAAAAAAGGCCGAAGGGTTTTCCCTTCGGCCTTTTTTAATGTAATACCTCTCGCACGCCTTATTAATCCATCTTATTCGTGATGACCAGCCCCTTCGGCGTCTCCGCAAGGACGGTCATCGGCGGGAGCTCCCCGGATATCTCAGAGAAGCCGTTCTTCTTTATCAGCATGTAGACCGGATCATCGCGCCGCGCGAGCTCCTTGAATTCGTCCAGAGAGATGAAATACGGCTTATTCCCCGCGGGGTCTGCGTCCCGGCCGAACGTCAGCTCGCCAGCATTGTCGCCGACCACCGTGATGCGCTGCTTCAGGTAGAAGGCGCAATCGCTCCAGCGTTCGTAGCCGCCGTATGCGCAGACGACGCTCTTGGCTGGCGATGAATTGCGGATCGCCATGGCAAGGTCCCTGGCGCTTTGCGACGTATTCATCCGCTCCATGGCAAGGATGATCACCGCATAGCCGAACATGAAGAGCATGACGAAGGCGATGAACGGGGCGGCGCGCAGCCGCCTGGAAGGAGCGTTGCCGGTTTTTTTCCAGATACGGAGGATCACGGCGATGGCGGCCGCCAGGAGAGTGAACAGCGTTATCAGCGCGATCGCGTGCGGGAAGACAAGCGGCGCGTCGGCGTCGGTCTTCAGGCTGGTGACGAATTCCCAGAGGATGTAGGGGATCAGGCACGCGATGACCGCCGTGAAGAGCAACAGGCTCTTGCGTATATAGCGCATACCCGACAGTTGCGAATAGAAATCGGAGAGGTAGACGCCGGCGATCATGGCGAGCGGCGGCGTCATCGGGAGGATGTACGGCGGCAGTTTAGACTTCGAAAGCGAGAAAAAGACGATCACGACCGCCCACCAGCAGTGAAGGAAGGCGAGTGTCTTCCGCCGCCGCGGGTCGGAGTCGCTCCACGCCTGTTTCACGAACGCCGGGATCAGCAGTGTCCACGGCAGGAAGAAGACGGCGCCGACGATCAGGAAATAGTAGAAGGGCTCCTCGCGCTGCGCGATCGGCGTCAGGTACCGCATGAAATGCTCCCGGATAAAGAAGAAGTCGAAGAACGACGGGTGTTTCAGCGTAACGGCGACGAACCACGGGGCGGTGACGAGCAGGAAAAGCGCCGCGCCCGACGGTATGCGCATGCGGCGGAGCGAGAGGCGCTCGCGCGCGACGGCGGCCCAGCAGAGGATTATCAGGCCCGGCAGGACGACCCCGATCAGCCCTTTTGTCAGGACGGCCAGCCCCATGAAGACGTAGAAGCCCCTCATGCTCGCCGGGCGGTCATTCATCCAGCCGTCCAAAAAGCAGAAGAGAGATACGGCGAAGAAGAACGTGAAGGGACCGTCGATGACGAGGAACCTCGAGACGAGGAAAAAACCGATCGTCATCAGAAGCACCATTGCGCCGATAAACCCCGGACGCTCGCCGAAAAGGCGCCTGCCGAACACGAACGTTGCGACCAGCGTCAGGAGGCCGAGCGCGGACAGCGGGAACCGGGCGGCCCCCTCATTGACGCCGAAAAGCCGGTAGCTCCCCGCGGTGAGCCAGTACGAGAGCGCCGGCTTCTCGAAATAGAGGACATAGTTCAGCCGGGGGGTGACGTAGTCGCGCATCTCTACCATCTCCCGGGGGATCTCCGCGTAGCGCCCTTCGTCTTTGGAGTAGAGTGCCCGGTCGCCGATCCTGAAGAAGAGCAGGAACCCGCCCGCGAGGATGATCAGCAGCAGGTAGCGTTGCGATGAGAAAAAGGCATTG
>ERZ795055.1953-NODE-1953-length-16000-cov-10.101913_pt1 | contig 16000 bp, 14 predicted proteins | sample MGYA00375139_ERZ795055 | MGnify/ENA primary metagenome ERZ795055 (study PRJEB30184, sample SAMN05720283) | anaerobic digester metagenome | isolation source: active sludge of municipal wastewater-treating anaerobic digesters | place: USA | collected 2015-01-23 ... | reverse complement strand
CTGGCAGCCTCAAACCGGTTGTTTGTGCTTCCTACCGGCAGGTTTCTGAGAAGTCCTGCATCGCAGAGATGGGGCAGTCCGCTTTCGCCGGGGGACATTGAAACGGATCCTCCAAGAAAGAGAAAAAGTGCCGTGTAAGCTTGCAGAAGCTCGTCGGGGGTATTCATTGTGCCAATATTGCCGGTCATCAGATAATCAGGTTGCATGTCCCAATAACGTGATGATCCTGCAAATTGTTCACCTCTTTACTTTTTCCAGTTCCTCAAGTTCGTCAATTCCCATGCTTCCGGAGAGACTGGCGATTGTTTTCAGGTCCAGATCGCCCTGTATTGATACCACTGAGGTTCCGCCGCCGCCTGTAATCATCACAAGCTCGGCAATCCTGCCTCCAACCTCGCGTATCATGAAGAAAACATCACCGCTCTGCTCCCTGACCGTCATCAGTTCCTCATAACCGTTGCGCCTCAGCCCGGGCATCAGCTCGGAGGCAAAGTTTATCCCGCGGACAACGGCAGTACTGTCAAGACTCAGTATACGGATCCCCTTTATCCTCGTCACCAGGTTCCGGAACTCCTCATCATCACTGTCAATCCTCGCCAGCAGGCTGAACATTTTTGAGGAGATATAGACTGATGTGAATCCCTCTTTCCCGTTGTACCTGTCGAACAAATCATCCACCGGGCTTTTCTGAGCGCAGAGCGAAGCTGACATTGCCGTAAGCATCAGTATGATTAGCGCCTGTTTTTTCATATTATGATATTTCATTTGTTTCAGTTTTCATTTTGTACCGGGTTCATTTCACCCAGGTAGCGTAGCCTGGCAAGGTTCTCACCCACGATCCCGTTTATCCTGCCGAGTCCCTCAAGCTCTTCAGGTTTTTGTGCGATGGCTCTCACCTGAACCAGCTGCTCGGTTCCGCTGTTCATCCTTTCAGATACGGTCAGGAGGATGTTTCTTACCTCAGCCATCGCGATCACCGGATCATCAAATGTATCTTTCTCCTGCGGCGAACCTGTAAACCGGATGCCGAGCCACAGCACTGCAATGACAGCTGCGGCGGCAGAGATACCTGCAAAATACCTCCAGACCCTTCTGTCAGGCTGCAGGCGGGCTTCCCGGTGAGTAACTGATTCCAGCCTGCCGTAGAATCCTTCAGACGGTTCCGGCACCTCCCCCGCATGAGCGACGAAAAAGCCGAACTCGTTCCGGAGGGATTCCGGGGTTGAAGGATCATTGAGGTACTCTTTCAGGAAGAGTTCCTCCTCTTCGCTGGTCTCACCCCCGTAGTATTTACCGAGCAAATCCCTTATTTTCTCCTGTTCCATATCGGTATAACTTTTCCATCTCTTCCCTTATTTGCTTTCTCGCCCTTGAGATCAGGGTTCGGAGGGCAAGCAGATTCGTTCCCATTGCTTCTGCGGTCTCTTCGTACGAGTAACCCTCCATGTCCCGCATTATTATGGCGCTTCTTCCAGGCTCCTTCATCCGGCTGACAATTGATGCTACAATCCTCACCGCCTCATGTTCATCGCCTGCGGCTGCGGGTTCAGCATGTAAGGCTGTACTGTTGCCGGTACCGCCGATAGTTTCGAGTCTCAGTCTCTTTTTTCTCCTGAGCTGGTCAATGCAGTGGTTGCGTGTCACTGTGGTGCACCATGCCGCCACGCTGACATAATCGCGTTTATTGTCTTTCTCTGACCAGAGTTTCATCATTACCTCCTGCACGGCATCCTCAGCCTCCTCCCGGTTATTCAGGAACCGGAAGGCGAGGGCATACAGCCTCCGCCCCTCCGGCAACACTGTCTTTCTGAACTCTTCGGGGGTCATGCTTCTCTGAACTCTTCCCCAAAGTTATCATTTACCCCCGATCTCCAGTCCTTCGAGAATTTCAAGTCCCTCCCCGTTGCTCCTGAAGAGTTCTTCTGCCTCATCACGGGTGAGGTTACCCTCAATCTGAATAACTGCCTGATCTTTTCCGTCGATAACAAGGAGCAGTTCCCTTATCATCTCCCTGTCCATTCTCACCATAAACCGCAGGTCAGCGCCGTCGTCCCTGACTGTCATGAGCTCATCATACCTGCCCCTGCGGATGACGCCCCGGATCTCCGCCAACAGGTCTTCGCCGGCGGGAAACTTGTCTTTTTCCCTGACTATCAGCCTTATGGATGTGATTTTCCTGAGAGGATTACCCGCCCTGTCTTCATCCCCGCTTTCCCCGAGGAAATTAAGCAGGCTCCCGTTAATGACAACAGAGGTATACCCATCCCTGTTGCTGTACTTACTGAAGAAATCGTCAAGTGAAGTTCTCTGTCCTGACACTGCTGCGGCAATGGCAATTGCGGCAATCAGCATTAGCATTCTTTTCATAACTGTCCGTTTTTTTTGTGATTACTGAACCAATGACGAACAGACAGCAAAAACATTACATGATTTTTATGTTTTCTGATAATGTGTTGATATCTGCAGGCATTTCAGATGTTGAAGGGAATGCAATAATGTTATTTATACCCCCTGGAATATTGATAAAAAACAGATAATTATCAAAAAAATATAAAAAGTTAACTAAAACCGACTCTTTGATAAATGACTGCATCTGAAGCTATTGCCATACTCAAGATCCGGGGGGTTGAACTTCCGGAAGAGGTCAGCCGGCTGGCCTCCCGCTGTCCCGGAGCGCTTTTCTTCAATTCTTCTCCTGAGATTCTGAAGGCTTCAATCCCAGGCGGGGATGATCTCAGCTATGAGGTAAAATATGATATCCCGGGCAGGGGGGAAGTGGTTGAAGTGATTCTTCACCGGGTGAGTAACGGCCTCTCGGCGAATTACACAGAGCCTTACATGCGCAGGCGTGATCCGGAGACGATGCTCATTGGTGATTCGCGTCCCACAGACAAGAAGAGGTATGAGGATGTGTACGGGCATCCGTTCTCAGTGATGAGGGGAGAGACGCTTGAGTGGCTGCAGGGTCAGGAGGTGGGTATCTTCATCTGTTTTGCCGGAAACTATCCCGTGGGTGCCGGCGGTGTTGTGGTTACTCCTCTCAACGCATCGTTCTTTGCCTTCGGCCTGTCGCTTCTGCAGAGAATTATTTCAGTTGACCAGGTCCCTGACGGATTCAGGGTGGAGTCCGTTGTCTATGTTGCGCCGCCGTTCCGTCACACCCATTTCAGCGGGCGGCAGGTTGTGGTTCATAACAGGCTCGAGGGGCTCCATGAGATGTTCGCCTACAATCTGTACCCGGGACCGAGCGCCAAGAAAGGTTTTTACAGTGTTTTGCTCGACAAGGGGGAGGAGGAGGGATGGATTACGGCACACTGCTCAACTGTGCAGGCTGTAAGTCCTTATGATAATGTGACAACCTTCATGCATGAGGGTGCCAGCGGCGGGGGTAAGAGCGAAATGATACAGAACCTGGTGCGTGAGCCCAACGGCCAGATCCTGATTGGTCAGAACATTATCTCCGGGGAGAAGCGGGTCATTTCAATCCCCCTCTTCTGTTCCTTCTTTCCTGCAACTGATGACATGGCATTGTGTCATCCCTCATACCAGCAGAACAACGGAAAGCTTACAGTGGCTGATGCTGAGAACGCATGGTTCATACGCGTTGACGGTGTCACCGGTTACGGAGACGATCCATTCCTGGAGAAGATCACAATCAATCCCGGTGAGCCGCTTCTCTTCCTGAACATTGAGACACGCCCCGACGGCACGGCTCTGATCTGGAATCACAAGGAAGATGCGCCGGGAAGAAGTTGTCCAAATCCCAGGGTCGTCCTGCCGCGCCGGATAGTCCCCGGTGTTATCAACAGACCGGTCACTGTTGATGTCCGCAATTTCGGGGTGAGGATGCCTCCGTGTACTGCGGAGAGTCCGTCATACGGCATTGCCGGACTGTTTCACATCCTTCCTCCGGCGCTTGCATGGCTATGGCGGCTTGTGAGTCCACGCGGTTACGCCAACCCGAGTGTCACCGGCAGCGGTGATCTTGAGAGTGAAGGGGCGGGGTCATACTGGCCCTTCGCCACCGGGAAAAAGGTAAGACATGCCAACCTTCTCCTGGAGCAGATTGTCAATACCCCCAGGGTCAGGTATACGCTTACACCGAACCAGCACATAGGAGCCTGGAAGGTAGGATTCAAACCCCAGCTTCTGATGAGGGAATACCTGACCAGAAGGGGTAATGCAAAGCTCAGGGCTGACCAGCTGAGCCCTGCACGCTGCCCTCTTCTGGGATACGAACTTAATTATCTGACAATTGAGGGGTCACCTGTGCCAACACGCTTCCTCAAGGTATACCGTCAGGATGAAGTCGGCGAAGACGGGTATGATGCCGGAGCATCAATACTCAGGGAGTTCTTCAGAAAGGAGCTGTCCGGATTTCTTACGCCTGATCTGATCCCTCTTGGCCGAAGGATAATCAGTTCATTCATGGAGGACTGTTCCCTTGAAGAGTATGCAAGAATACTGCCGATGGAATACCAGTACTCTTTCCTGACAATAAATGATTATGGCCAGTCAGGAGGGTAACAGATGCTTCAGTTCCTGAAGTCAGCCATCTCGTCAGGATAGGCGTTGCTTTCCAGTTTTTTCTTGACCTCCTTGAATGCCTGAAGGGTGTAATTCACATCATCCAGGGTATGTGCTGCCGTTGGAATGATCCTGAGCATGATGACGCCTCTCGGTACCACAGGGTAAATTACAACCGAGCAGAAAATACCGTAGTTTTTCCTGAGGTCCTTGATCAGCTGTGTTGTCTGTGCAAGACCGCCCTTGAAGAAGACGGGGGTCACAGGCGACTGTGTCTTTCCAAGATCAAACCCGGCTTCCCTGAAGCCTTTCTGAAGTGCATGGGCGATTTTCCAGAGGTTTTCGCGCAGCTCGGGATGGTTCTTCATCATCTCGAGGCGCTTGATTGCACCGATAGTCATTGCCATGGGCAGTGACTTGGCATAGATCTGTGAGCGCAGGTTGAATCTGAGGTAGCTGATAACATCCTTGTCGCCGGCAACGAATCCTCCGATACCCGCGAAGCTCTTCGCGAAGGTGGCGAAGTAGACGTCAATCTGATCCTGCACACCGAAGTGTTCGCCTGTTCCTGCACCTGTTTTTCCCATTGTGCCGATACCGTGAGCATCGTCAACCAGGAGGCGGAATTTATATTTCTCCTTATATGTGACAATCTTGTCGAGGGCGCCGAGGTCGCCTGCCATCCCGAAGACGCCTTCAGTTATGACGAGGATGCCGCCGCCGGTTCCGGCAACGATTTTCTCAGCATGCTCCAGCTGTTTTTCAAAGCTCTCCATGTCATTGTGCGCATAGACGAACCTCTTTGAAAGGACCATCCTCAGCCCGTCCATTATGCAGGCGTGTGACTCTGAGTCATAAACGATTACATCATGTCTTCCTGCCAGGGAGTCGATTATTGAAACCATCCCCTGGTAACCGTAGTTGAGGAGGTAAGAGGATTCCTTACCGACAAATTCTGCAGCCATCTGCTCGAACTTCTCGTGCATTGTGGTCTGGCCTGACATCATCCTGGCACCCATCGGGTATGCCAGTCCGTACTGTGCTGTGGCCTCGGCATCAACCTTGCGCACTTCCGGGTGATTGGCAAGCCCCAGGTAATTGTTGAGACTCCAGTTGAGAACTTCCCTGCCCATGAATTTCATCCGGGGGGCTATTTCACCTTCAAGCTTGGGGAACATAAAGTATCCGTCTGCCAGTTCCTGGTACTGTCCAAGTGCACCACGGTTCTTTTTGATCTTGTCGAAAATATCCACTTCAGTATCGGTTTTGATTAATGCCCGCAAAATTATTAAAAACATTACTCTGACAAAGTACCTATTTATACCTATTTGTTCCGATGTTTTAACACTGCCTTAACTACTTCGTGTGCTTTATCAGTGCACTTTTGTGTCTTAATGAACCGACTAATCAAAAAAAATAGTAATTTTGCGCAACATTTCCGGGTATGAGGATCAGACCGATAACATTCTTAGTGCTTGCGCTCATCGTTTCATCGTGCGGTGAGTATGAAAAGCTTCTCAAGAGCACCGACAACGAGCTCAAGAAGGAGAAGGTCTTTGAGTATTATGATGATGGCAAGTACATGAAGTCGATAGAGCTTCTTTCCCAGATCCTTCCGAGATACAGGGCAACTGACGATGCCGAGCAGCTCAACTGGATAAATGCCCAGGCCCATTTCAAGATCCGTGACTACATGATGGCAGGTACCTACTATCAGAACTTCGCTGACACATATCCCGGAAGCAACAATGCAGAAGAGGCTCACTATCTTTCGGCACTTTGTGATTATTACCAGAGTCCCAGGCCTGAACTTGACCAGACCAATACAAAGAAGGCAATTGAGAGTTTCACAATTTTCATGCAGAGGTATCCCACCAGCACCAGGACTGATGACTGCAAGGCCAGGGTTCTGGAACTCCAGGAGAAGCTTGTGGAGAAATCCTACCTCAGTGCCAGGCTTTATTATGACCTCAAGGAATACAGGGCTGCAACAGTATCACTTGCAAACAGCCTGAAGGAGTATCCCGATACCAAATACCGCGAGGAACTGATGTTCCTCAAGCTGGACGCTCTGTACATGTTTGCAGTCAGGAGTATACCAGACAAGAAAGTTGAACGTTATCAGACCGCGCTCGACGAGTACTATTCGTTTATCGAAGAGTTCCCGCAGAGCAAGTTCTCAAAGGATGTGGCCAGGATCTTCGAAAGCACGGCGAAGTACCTGAAGGTTGATACTGCCGTGAAACAAACAGAAATAAATTGAATTAGCAACACCGATATGGATTACAAAAAGACATCAGCCTCCTACACGACTATCACAAGGAACATTGACAATTTTGACGCTGAGACAGGAAATATTTACGAAAGCGTCATCATCTGCACCAGGAGAGCGAATCAGATTAGCGTTGAGATGAAGCAGGAACTGAATTCCAAGCTGGAAGAGTTCGCTTCTTTCAATGACAATCTTGAGGAGGTGTTCGAGAACAGGGAGCAGATTGAGATCTCCAAGTTCTACGAAAGGCTTCCCAAGCCTACGCTCATATCACTTGCCGAATTTGAGGATGGCAAGATTTACTACCGCAATCCGGACAAGGAGCAGAAGCCGAAAAAGTAATAGCGCAATATGCTGAAAGGCAGGAAAATACTGCTTGGAGTCACCGGAGGTATAGCTGCCTACAAGTCAGCCAGTATCATCCGGTTGCTTGTTAAGGAAGGGGCTGAGGTAAAGGTGTTGATGACACCGCTTGCGAAAGAGTTCATCACACCTCTCACAATGGCCACCCTCTCCAAAAATCCTGTCCTGGTGGAGTTCTTCGACCCTGAAGACGGACGCTGGAACAGCCACATTGACCTGGGTATATGGGCAGACCTGTTCCTCATAGCCCCTGCCACGGCCAACACAATGGGCAAGATGGCAACCGGTATTGCAGATAATCTCCTTCTTACGACTTATCTTTCAGCGCGTTGTCCGGTTTTCCTGGCCCCGGCCATGGATCTGGACATGCTGGCTCACCCGGCCACAGCGGCCAACATCGCTAAGCTGAAGTCGTTTGGCTGCCATATAATCGAACCTGATACCGGTGAGCTTGCGAGCGGACTGGAGGGTAAGGGGCGCATGGCTGAGCCTGAGGTGATAGTGAGGGAAATCAGGGAGTTCCTCTCAAAAAAAAAAATAACTGAACTGCCGCTTCAGGGCAGGCGTGTCCTCATCAATGCAGGACCTACGGTTGAGCCCATTGACCCGGTTCGTTTTATCAGCAACTTTTCTTCAGGACGCATGGGCATCGCCCTTGCCGATGAGGCTGCCAGGCTTGGCGCAGAGGTGACACTAGTGCTCGGCCCCGTGAGTCTCAGGCCATTTAACAGGGCCGTCGTGACAGTCCCGGTGAAAACAGCAGCAGAAATGAAGGATGCATCCCTCGAAGCCTTTCGCGACTGCGACATTGCAATACTTGCTGCGGCTGTGGCCGACTTCACCCCGGAGAAAACTCATCCGGCAAAGGTGAAGCGAGGCGATAGTGATATGGTTATCAGGCTTAAGCCAACGGAGGACATTGCAGCTTCTCTCGGGAAAATCAAGAAAAAAGGGCAGTTCCTAGCAGGCTTCGCTCTGGAGACTGACAACGAAGTGGAAAATGCACAGGGTAAGCTGCAGAGGAAGAACCTCGACATTATAATACTCAACTCGCTGAAGGACGATGGGGCAGGTTTCGGCCACGACACGAACCGCATCACCATAATTGACAGTAACAATAATATTGATAAATTTGAATTGAAATCCAAGGACGAGGTAGCCCTGGATATATTGATGAAAATCATCTCACTGACCCGCTGATAAACCATGAAACAACTGACACAAATCAGGCTCTTCCTGGCTTCAGTCCTGATTGTACTGGCAACCGGCAGTGTCGTATCGCAGGAGCTGTACTGCAACGTGCAGGTTTCGGCCCAGAAGATACAGGGATCGAACAGGGAGATATTTCAGAACATGCAGCGTGACATCTACGAGTTCATGAACAGCATGGTCTGGACTGACAATCTTTTCAGCTTTTCTGAGAGGATAGAGTGCAACCTGCTGATCAACCTCGACGAGCAGCTCTCGGCAGATGAGTTCCGGGGAACCATCCAGGTACAGCTCAGCAGGCCGGTATACAACACCACGTATGAATCAACGGTTCTCAATTTCATCGACAATAACCTGCAATTCAGGTATGTTGAGTTCCAGTCACTCGAGTTCAACCCGAACAGCCATACAAGCAATCTTGTGTCGGTGCTGGCATATTATGCTTACCTTCTGATAGGGATGGATTTTGATACCTATTCCCAGGGAGGCGGAACACCCTATTTCCAGGTAGCCGAAAAGATTGTTACAAATGCCCAGAATGCTCCGGAGCAGGGATGGAAACCGTATGACGGCTCCAGGAACAGGAATCGATACTGGCTTGTGAAAAATATCCTTGACAGTGAGTATTCAGGTGTGAGGCAGTTTCTTTACCTCTATCATCTGAAGGGTCTTGACCGGATGGAGTCTGACATGACGCAGGCAAGGACAGAGATCTATGAAAGTCTCAGACGTCTCCAGGAGGTATACAGGCGCAGACCGGATCCGTTCATGTATCTTATGACCGTTGTGCTTGATGCCAAGGCAGACGAGATTGTAAATATCTTTTCCCAGGGCTTCCCCGAGGAGAAGAACAGGGTTGTACAGATACTGACAGAGATTGACCCTGCCAATGAGACCAAATATCAGAAGATTCTCGCTTCAACCTGATAGCTGACCGCGAATGCTCCGGAGACTGACAGTAAGGAACTATGCCATCATCAAAGAGCTGGACATGGGCTTTGGTGAGGGATTCACAATCATTACAGGTGAAACCGGAGCCGGCAAATCCATACTTCTGGGGGCACTGGGTCTTGTGCTCGGCGAACGGGCAGATACCTCGGTACTGCTCAGCCAGGATGATAAGTGCATTGTAGAAGCGGAGTTCAATATCAGTGGCTACGATCTCGGTGAGCTGTTCGAGGCGAATGAACTCGACTATGAAGATGAGGTAATTCTGCGGCGGGAGATAACCCCTTCAGGCAAGTCAAGGGCATTCCTCAATGACACACCGGTGAACCTGGGTGTCATGAAGGAGCTGGGCAGCAGGCTTATCGACGTGCACTCGCAGCATGAGACTCTGCTTCTCGGCAACAGTACATTCCAGATGAGGGTAATAGACGCTTATGCAGGCACAACAAGCCTTGCAGGCGAGTATTCAAGGGCGTGGGCCAGGCACCTGGCAGCCAGGAAGGAGTATGAGGCTGCATCGCTTGATCTCGGAAGAGCAAAGGCGGATAATGATTATTACTCTCACCAGCTTGAGGAGTTCAGGGCGGTGAAACTGATCCCGGGTGAGCAGGAGACTCTCGAGAAAGAGCAGGAAATGCTTACAAACGCATCTGAGATAAAGGAGGCTCTTGCCGCAGTGACTGAAGCCCTTGGAGGAGAGAATGTTGCAGCCCTGTCACTGCTTCGCGCGGCGCGCCTCAGCCTCTCCAGGATTGCCGGGTGGCTGCCTGAAGCGGCTGAGCTGGAAAAAAGGCTCGAGACGCAGCTGATTGACCTGAATGACATCTCTTTTGAGGCCGAAAAACTCAACGACAAGGCCACTGCTGACCCCGGCAGGCTCGATTATGTAACACAAAGGCTAGATTCAATATATTCTCTGATGCAGAAGCACAGGTGCAAGGATATAGATGAGCTTCTCGAGGTGCAGAAAAGGGTGGAGGAGGCTGTTTCTGCAACTGATGACGCTGATGAGAGGATCGGGGAACTGAAGAAAAGGAGTGATGCCGCCTTTAAGGAGGTAAGAGCAATTGCTGCCAGGCTGTCGGAGGCCAGAAGCAGGGCTGCAGCTCCGCTTTCCGGGCAGATAGCATCAAGGCTTAAGAAACTCGGCATGCCACATGCACGTTTTGAAACCCGTGTCCGGGCTCTGGCTACACCTGGATCGACAGGCATGGATGAGGTTGGGTTTCTCTTCAGCGCCAACAGGCAGGTTGAGCCCGAGGAACTGGCCAGGTGTGCTTCAGGTGGTGAGCTCTCGAGAGTGATGCTCTGCCTGAAGTCAGTGCTGGCAAGCAGCTCCGGGCTGCCGGCAATAATATTTGACGAGATCGATTCAGGTGTCTCTGGTGAGGTGGCATCGATGGTCGGAACAATACTTTCCGAAATGGGGAAGGGCATGCAGGTAATAAATATTACCCACCTTCCGCAGGTCGCCTCCAGGGGCGGAATGCATTATCATGTGTACAAGGAAGAGAATGATCACTCAACAATAACCCGTGTCAGGTTGTTAAACGACGATGAACGGGTGAAGGAGGTAGCCAGGCTTCTCAGCGGAAGTACAATTACAGAGGCTGCCATGCGAAATGCCCGCGAGCTGCTGCAAGGCAACTGAGAATCCAAATGTAACGAACAGAAACAACAACATCATGATCACAAATCTACTGGAGGGCAAGAAGGGTATTGTTTTCGGAGCCCTCAACGACAAATCAATTGCGTGGCACGTAGCAGAAAAGGCCCATGCCCAGGGCGCACGCCTGGTTCTGACCAACGCACCAGTGGCAATCCGCATGGGGACAATCGGCGAGCTGGCTGAAAAGACCGGCAGCGAGGTCATTACTGCAGATGCCACAAGCATGCAGGATCTGGATGTGCTTTTTAAGCGGGCAATGGAGATCTTTGGCGGCAAGATTGACTTTGTCCTTCACTCAATAGGCATGTCCCCAAATGTCCGCAAGGGAATTCCGTACGCCGAAAGCAGTTATGAGAATATGCTGAAGACCCTTGACATCTCGGCACTCAGCTTTCACAGAATTCTGCAGACAGCTTATAAACTTGATGCAATAAGTGAGTGGGGTTCAGTGGTGGCGCTTACATATGTGGCAGCACAGCGCACGCTTGCAGGATATAATGACATGGGTGATGCCAAGGCGCTGTTGGAGTCCATTGCACGAAGCTTCGGCTATATATACGGCAAAGACAGGCACGTCAGGGTCAACACGATCTCTCAGTCTCCTACCGCAACTACTGCAGGGTCAGGGATCTCCGGGTTTGATTCGCTTGTAGATTTCTCCGACAGGATGTCACCCCTGGGCAATGCCGATGCCTCAGACTGCGCGGATGTGTGCATTACACTGTTCTCTGATCTTACGAAGAAGGTTACCATGCAGAACATTTTCAATGACGGCGGATTCTCCAGCATGGGTATGAGCGAGAGGGCAATAGAGCAATACAACAAGAGTTTCAGGGAGTGTCCTGATAAGTAAATATACTTAGTCAGTTACAGTATAAACACTTAATTTAAAGGCGTCGTGCCATCGGGGCGGGGCGCTTTTTCTATTTTTGGTTAACCAAAACTGACCGCTATGCTAAGCCTTATCCTGTTAGCCGTATTCTGCCTCGCTTTCCCAGTTTTCCTGATCTGGCTGACTCACAAATATCCTGTCTTCAAAAAAATCGGTGCAATCGTAATGGCTTATGCCATCGGGGTAATCATTGCAAATATCGGCATCATGCCCAGGTCAAGCGAGGCATATCGTGAAGCCACAATCGGGCAGGACCGCCCGTTTATTCCGAAATCAGAGGCTGTTGAGATGGTGGCAGCCGGCACGCTGAAGCAAAGTGATTTCCGTTACAACAGCATTGCAGCAGTGCAGGACAGCATGCAGAGCGCACTTGTTCTGCTGGCTATTCCGCTAATCCTTTTTTCTCTGAATGTCAGGAGGTGGCTCAGGTTTTCAGGTAAGGGATTCCTTTCGATGCTGCTGGCCCTGATTTCTGTGATTGTAATTGTGGCCACGGGATACCTTATATTCAGGGACAAAGTGGAGGGCGCTGACAAGATCGGAGGGATGCTTATCGGACTCTACACAGGCGGGTCAGTCAACCTGGCCTCCATTGCACTGGCACTGAAGGTGGACCCCAATGCTTTCATTATGACAAACACTTATGATATGATAGTAGGGGGCATCGTTATCCTATTCTTCATGACTGCCGGGCCGGCCTTCTTCAGACTCTTCCTGCCACCGTTCAAGGCCCCTGCCGGATTATCCGGGGAAGGACCCGACATCAACGAGATGAATCGGAAGATGGTTGAGGATTTTGATGATTACTCCGGTATATTTAAAAAGGGTGTGGTGTTGCCGCTGCTTGCAGCCATTGGACTCGCAATAGTTATACTGGGGCTGGGGGTAGGGGTCAGTATGTTGCTGCCCAGGGTTCCAATGACCGTTTCAGTCATACTCACAATCACAACACTTGGCGTAGCTGCTTCTTTTATACGGCCGATACGGGACATAAGAAAAACATTCCAGCTCGGGATGTACTTCATTATCGCATTTTCAATTGTAATAGCTACACGGTGTGATCTAAGCATAATCTTTCAGGTGAAATACCTGAGCCTTCTTCTGTATATCACCTATGCCTATTTCGGGTCGCTATTGCTGCACCTGTTCCTGTCATGGATCTTCAGGGTCAATGCTGACGATTACCTGATTACAACAACAGGATTTGTTTACTCGCCGCCGTTCGTACCAATGGTTGCGGCAGCATTGAAGAACAAGGATGTCATTCTCACCGGGCTGGCAACGGGCATAATTGGCTGGATTATTGGCAACTACATCGGCATTGCCTTCGGCATGTGGCTGGGCAAGTTGTAGCCTGCAGTCTGCAGTCAGCAATCAGCAGTCTTCAGTCGGCAGTTTGCAGTTATAAACTTCCTGCCGACTGCCAACTGCCAACTGCGGACTCTTACCATGGGTCTGCTGCCTAAAATAAGTAGTTGAGTCCGATATAGAACTCCATGTTGCCATCCTGCTCCTTCAGCGCCTTGCCGATGTCAGCAGAGATTATGAAGTTCTCGTTCATGGCTATCTTAAGGCCGAGGCCTGCAGCCATGTGGAGCTTGTCCTTACCGTCAGCGAGGAAATCGCTGATTGATTCATCGTCGGTTTCCAGGTCGTTCAGGAAGCTCTGGAAGGCAACTCTGTCGACATCGATGGGGTCAGTAACCATCCCTGCATCAAAGAAATAATTGGTTCCCAGGTACCAGTTCTGGTTGATGAACTTAAACCGGACCATTTTCCAGCGCAGTTCAGCGTTTCCGTAGGCAATCCCGTCACCTACGACCCTGTTCCGCAGCAATCCCCTGATAGTCTTGCTTCCTCCAAGGCCTTCAGAGCTGGCGCCCCTCAGTTCCGAAACAATTATCTGTCCCTGGTAGTAGAATGGCACATCACCGAAGAGGGTCTGCTGGTAACCGAGCCTGTAGGCAAGGCTGAGGTCATCCTCCTTAAGAGTGAAATACTGCCTCCATGTGAGGTAGAGTTTTCCGAATGATGATTCGGCTCCGAGGAATTCAGGTACAACTTCAATTCCGGTCTCGGCCCAGATGCCGTTCATCGGGCATGCACGCTGGTCACGTGTATCATATGAGATGCCACCCTTGATGCCCGTTATCCATCCGCCGTCGGCCTCTTCCGGAGAGATAATCCCTGCACCGGTGTAATACTCGAAAAGTGTGGGAACATCCTGAAGGAACTTTGGATCATCCGGATCCTTTCCCTTATTGAATTTATCCACGTCCAGCACATCCGGCTTGAACTGCTGGATGCTGAGACCGGCATTCCAGTTCCAGTTGTTGTCGCCTATTTTGCCGATGAAGTCGTTCTTGAACCTGAAGAGGTGTCGCTTCATTGCATAGAAAAGGCGGCTGCGGTAGGGAGGTGTGCTCAGCTCATCGTCTGTCCAGTCGCTGTTGTAAACTGATCCGAATCCGTTGAACCCGTAGAAGTCGTAAGCGAAGTCAGGCATATAACTAAGGTCAACAGCGTACCTGATCCCTTTGATAAGATAATCGGAATCATACATGACCCTGAGAATCGAACTCCCTTTTGTGAAGGTGGATGCCTCGATGTATATCCTGTGATAATAATCAGGATAGATTGATCCGTCGCCATAGTCAAACAGGTTCACCAGTGCTCCGTACTGGAATCCCTGGTCGGTACTGTAGGTGACTGCCGGCAGTGCGCCGAAGTTCCATCCCGTCTTGGTCTCCTGGGCCATCACTGATGAGGCGAGGAGCCCTGTCAGAAGAATTAAAGAGAGTTTTTTCATAGGTTTCATTTTTGTAAGGAAACCAAAGTTAAAGAAAAATGATGCTCATATCCTAATTATTTTAATATTGCTACATTAGTGGACTTTAAAATCCGGTGCCATGAGCCTGATAATACACAACACGGGAATGCTGGTACAGACCAGGGAGGAGAACGTTGCCTTCACCGCCGGGAAGGATATGTCAGCGCTGCCCGTTATCAAAAACGGCTGGCTGCTTGTGGAGAACGGCATAATTGCCGGTTATGGTCCCTCTGAAACAATGCCCCGGTTCAGTAATGACATACCCGGAATTGATGCCGGAGGAGGTTACGTATTCCCTGCATTCTGTGATCCTCATACCCACCTTGTTTATGCAGGAAGCAGGGAGAAGGAATATACGGACAAGATACGTGGGCTCTCCTATGAAGAGATAGCAAAGAGGGGCGGAGGCATCCTCAACTCGGCGAAGCTGCTGCACGGGACCTCTGAGGATGAACTGTTCAGGCAGTCGATGGAGAGGGTCAGGGAGATAATCTCTTTCGGGACCGGAGCGGTGGAGATTAAGAGCGGTTACGGCCTGACTACCGAGGATGAGCTTAAGATGCTCAGGGTTATCAGAAGGATAAAGCAGGAGTCACCCATCACTGTAAAGGCAACCTTTCTCGGGGCGCATGCCGTTCCGGCGCCGTACCGTGAGAACCGCGGGGCTTATGTAGACCTTATAGTAAATGAGATGATTCCTGCCATTGCCGCGGAGCGTCTTGCTGATTTCATTGATGTCTTCTGCGACAGGGGTTTCTTCACCGTTGATGAGACCGGACGAATTCTTGAGGCCGGCGCTCGTTACGGCATGCGCCCGAAGATACACGCCAATGAGCTCGACTATTCGGGTGGCATACAGGCCGGGGTGCATCACAGCGCGCTCTCGGTTGATCACCTCGAGTTCACGGGGGAGGAAGAAATAGCGGCTCTGCTGGATAGCGGCACAATGCCGACGTTGCTTCCGGGAGCTGCCTTTTTCCTGGGCATGACCGATCCTCCTGCCCGCAGGATGATAGAGGCGGGACTCCCCCTTGCTATGGCAAGCGACTATAATCCCGGTTCATCGCCGTCAGGCAATATGAAGCTTGTTGTTTCACTCGGGTGTATCAGGCTGAGGCTCCTGCCTGAAGAGGCAATCAATGCCGTGACAATCAATGCTGCCTACGCAATGGGGCTGTCTGAGACGCATGGGTCAATCACAGTGGGCAAGAAGGCCAATTTATTTATTACAAAGAAGATACCATCATATGAGTTCCTGCCTTATGCTTATGGCAGTAATCTCGTGGAGAC
>ERZ795055.1947-NODE-1947-length-16023-cov-4.377943_pt1 | contig 16023 bp, 14 predicted proteins | sample MGYA00375139_ERZ795055 | MGnify/ENA primary metagenome ERZ795055 (study PRJEB30184, sample SAMN05720283) | anaerobic digester metagenome | isolation source: active sludge of municipal wastewater-treating anaerobic digesters | place: USA | collected 2015-01-23 ... | reverse complement strand
CGGTGTCGGGCATCCACGACCTCACGCGTTTCGCGGAGCTGGCGGGTCATTTTAGGATACCCTGCGGTGCGGTCGTAAACAAATACGACCTGAACGAGGAGAACGCCCGTTCGATCGAAGAGACGTGCGCTGCTGGACAGATCGCCGTCTTCGGGAGGATACCTTTCTCCCCCTCGGTGAGCCGGTCGATCGTCGCCGGGATACCCCCGGTGCTGTTTTGCAAGGACGGTACCGAAAAAGCGATCCATGCTGTCTGGGAGGGAATTATCGCTGCGTCGAATGGAACGGTGATGAGATGAAGCTGACGCTGATAGCGCAGGGATCGTCTCCGGCCGAGCGACAGGAGAAGCGGTGGGGCGTGTCATTCCTGATCGGCGGGGAGACGGTGTTCGACACGTTCGGCAGGGAAGACGTCTTCCGCGAAAATGTGGAGCGGTACGGCATCGATATCACCCGGGTGCGGCACGTTGTCATATCGCACGACGACTGGGATCATGTCGCGGGCCTCGGGTATCTCCTGTCGAATGCGCCGCACGCGCGCGTGTATCTCTGCAGGGGGGGCGCCCGGGCGCTGGAGCGGTCATCCCGGGATGCTGGCGCCGCCGTGTCTCTCGTCGGGGGCGCCCGCGAGATCTCGCCGGGTATATGGACGATGGGCAGTATGCCCGCGCATACGGCGCACGGCGACGTGATCGAGCAGGCGGTCGCTGTTTCGACCGAAAAAGGATTGAGCGTGCTCACCGGGTGCGCGCATCCGGGTATCGTCCCTATCGTGAAGCGCGCCGCGGGCTGGTTCGGCAAGGCCCCGTATGCGGTGTGCGGCGGGTTCCATATGAAAGACAGCGACGATGTGACGAACGAACGCGCCGTGCAGGAGCTGCGCCGCATGGGCGTGCAGCAGGTGGCGCCGCTGCATTGCACCGGCGAGGCCGCCTGCGGGCTGTTCAGGCGCTGTTTCGGCGACGGGTACGTCGGCCTTGCGGAGGGCGGAAGTATCGAACTGTGAATTCCGGCCGGAGTCGGCAAGCCGAATGGCATTGACCGATGTACCGGTGCGTATTGTATAATATGATACCTAAAAGGAGGAGGTGTGTATGGGTACAAAAGGACGTCAGATATTGGAGTCGCTGGGCGTGAAACTACCGGAACTGATCGCCATGCTCAACAAGGCGTATGCCGATGAGTGGCTGGCGTATTATCAGTACTGGGTCGGCGCGAAGGTCGCCGTGGGCATACCGCGCGAAGCGGTCGTCGCGGAGCTGACGCAGCACGCTGCCGACGAGCTCAGGCACGCCGGGATGGTGGCAGATCGGATCATCCAGCTCGGCGGGACGATCCTGCTCGAGCCGAAGGAATGGTATGACAACACCAACTGCGGTTACGAGAAACCCTCGAACCCCGACGTGCGTGTCCTGCTCGACCAGAACATCAAGGGCGAGCAGTGCGCCATAAGCGTCTATAAGAAGATCATCGATTACACGAAAGACAAGGACCCGGTCACCTGCGACATGGCCCTCAAGATCATCGAGGACGAGATCATGCACGAAGAGGACCTGGAGAACATCAGGGAAGATATCAATCTGATGTTCAAGAAATAGATTGAGCAGTCCGTATCGGTTTGAGCTGTGAACGGTGGCCGTTGGCGGTCCCCAGGATCTTCACGGTCCGGGTAAGACGCCGATCGCCGGAAAGGAGGGGAGTGACGGGCGCGAGCCCGTATAACTTCAACCGTTAGTAGGGATCGATTTGCGTTTCGCAACGTGTCTCAACACAGGAAGGACTCCCATGGCCGACAACAAACACCCCATGCATCATGCCGCCGCCGGCGGCACTTCGAACAGGGACTGGTGGCCGAACCAGCTGCGGCTCGATATCCTGCACCAGCACTCCTGCAAGTCCAATCCGATGGGCAAAGATTTCAACTATGCGAAGGAATTCAAGAGCCTCGACCTGAATGCCGTCAAGAAAGACCTTCTGGCGGTGATGACCAGCTCGCAGGAATGGTGGCCGGCGGACTTCGGCCACTACGGCCCTCTCTTTATCCGCATGGCATGGCACAGCGCCGGCACCTATCGCACGTCCGACGGCCGCGGCGGCGGCGGGAACGGCAGCCAGCGCTTTCCGCCCCTTAACAGCTGGCCCGACAACACCAATCTTGATAAGGCGCGCAGGCTGATCTGGCCGGTCAAGCAGAAGTACGGCAAGAAGATCTCCTGGGCGGACCTCATGATCCTCACGGGCAACGTCGCCCTGGAATCGATGGGGTTCAAGACGTTTGGGTTCGCGGGCGGGCGTGAAGACATCTGGGAGCCGGAAAAGGACATCTACTGGGGCTCCGAGGGCAAGTGGCTGGAAGACAAACGGTATTCCGGCGACCGGCAGCTCGAGAAACCCCTCGCCGCCGTGCAGATGGGGCTGATCTACGTGAATCCGGAAGGCCCGAACGGGAACCCGGACCCGGTCGCTGCGGCGAAGGACATCCGCGTGACCTTCGCGCGCATGGCGATGAACGACGAAGAGACGGTCGCGCTGATCGCTGGCGGCCATACCTTCGGCAAGACACACGGGGCGGGCCCCGCGTCGCACGTGGGACCGGAGCCGGAAGCAGCCGGCATCGAGGAGCAGGGCCTCGGCTGGAAGAGCAGTTTCCGCACGGGCAAGGGCGCCGATGCGATCACGAGCGGCCTGGAAGTCACTTGGACGACGACCCCGGCCAGGTGGAGCTACAACTTTTTCTGGAACCTGTTCGGTTACGAATGGGAGCTGACGAAGAGCCCGGCCGGCGCGCACCAGTGGAAGCCGAAAGGCGGTGCCGGCGAAGGCACCGTGCCGCACGCCCACGACAAGTCGAAGCGTATCGCGCCAACAATGCTGACGACCGACCTCGCTTTGAGGTTCGATCCCGCATACGAGAAGATCTCCCGGCGCTTCATGGAGAACCCGGATCAGTTCGCGGACGCGTTCGCCCGCGCCTGGTTCAAGCTGACGCACCGTGACATGGGGCCGCGCGCGCGTTATCTCGGGCCAGAGGTGCCGAAAGAAGAGCTCATCTGGCAGGATCCCATCCCGGCGGTCGATCATGAGTTGATAGACGATAAAGACGTCTCCGCCTTGAAGAAAAAGATCCTTGATTCCGGGTTGACGGTTTCCCAGCTGGTCTCGACCGCCTGGGCGTCGGCGTCCACCTTCCGAGGTTCCGATAAGCGCGGCGGCGCGAACGGCGCCCGCATACGCCTGGCGCCGCAGAAGGATTGGGAGGTCAACCAGCCGGACAAGCTGGCGAAAGTGCTCAAAACCCTCGAGGGTATCCGGCAGGAGTTCGGCAAAGGCGGCAAGAAGGTATCGATCGCCGACCTGATCGTTCTGGCGGGCTGCGCCGGCGTCGAGAAGGCGGCAAAGAGCGCCGGCTATGACGTGACGGTCCCTTTCACCCCCGGCCGCATGGATGCCTCGCAGGAGCAGACCGATGTCGTATCGTTCGCCGTGCTCGAACCGGCCGCGGACGGTTTCCGCAATTACCAGAAAGCCAAATTTACCGTATCGGCCGAGGAGCTGCTGGTCGATAAGGCGCAATTGCTGAAGCTGACCGCGCCCGAGATGACGGCGCTCGTCGGCGGCATGCGCGTCTTGAACGCCAATTACGGCCAGAGCCGGCACGGTGTCTTTACCAAAAGGCCGGAGTCGCTCACCAACGACTTCTTCGTGAACCTGCTCGACATGAGCACGGTCTGGAAGGCGGCATCGGAAGACAAGGAGTTGTTCGAGGGGAGCGACCGCGCGACGGGCAAGCCGAAGTGGACCGGGACCCGCGTTGACCTGATCTTCGGGTCCAACTCCCAGCTGCGGGCGCTGGCCGAAGTCTACGGCAGCGCGGACGGGCAGGAGAAGTTCGTCCATGACTTTGTGGCCGCCTGGGCTAAAGTCATGAACCTGGACCGCTTCGATCTGGCGTAGGCTATGGCGGACGGTATGCCCGCTTCGCATGGCTACAAACGTGTTGCGGGAGTTCTAACCAGGACCAAAAACGCCGCGGCCCAAACGCCGCGGCGTTTTTGGTTAACGCACAGGGACCTGTCGTTACAATGCTCGCGCCCGTGAAACCTTTTATGCGCAACATCCTTATCGCGTGCGGCACCCTGTGCGTGGCGCTTGGCGTGATCGGGATATTCCTTCCGATCCTCCCAACGACCCCGTTCCTGCTTCTCGCCGCCGCGTGCTACGCACGGAGTTCCGCCCGGTTCTATAGCTGGCTCGTGACCAACCGCTGGTGCGGCGAGTATATCCGCAATTACCGGGAGGGGAGGGGCATTCTCCTGACGCACAAGGTTCTCGCCGTTGCCCTGCTGTGGCTGACGATAGGCATGGCCGTATACGGCATGGCGACGCTGTGGTGGATGCGCCTTGTTCTGCTCGCGGTTGCCGCCGCCGTGACCGCACACATCCTCATGATAAAGACCTGTGCCACCGCATCTCCCCGCACCCGCCGCGTTCACAGGCGAGCCTGACTGCGCCGGACACGATTTTGTCTCAAGGCCTGGCGCTGAAGTTGCTGATGAAGATAGGTAATGAGGTGCGTAAGACGGGACGGGGTTCATGCCGATCATGAGCAAATGTTGAGTGGATATAAACATGGTGAGGATGTATTATAAACAATTGTGCCCCTGTTTGCTCGGGACATCACCGCATTCGACATGTCAGTAAGGGTGCATTCTCATGAAAAGAAAAGTGAACGAATTCATGCCTGTCGCCATCGGGATGAAGGGCCGGGATGTCCTCATCGTCGGCGGCGGTAACGTCGCCGGGCAGAAGATTGCGTCTCTCCTCAGGTTTACCCGCCGGATCACGGTCGTCGCGCCCGAGATATCCGATGCCGTAAGGAAAAGCGGCGTGAAGCGCATCGTCCGGGAGTATCGGAGCGGCGATCTGCGCGGCAAGGGGATCGTTTACGCCTGCACCGGCAGTGCGGCGCTTAACCGGCGGATCAGGCGCGACGCGCGTGCGGCCGGCGTGCTGGTCAATGTCGTGGACAACCCGGCGATGAGCGATTTCGTATCTCCCGCCATCTACCGCGCAGGGCATATGGCCGTGGCGGTGACGTCGAACGGCCTCGACGTCAAACGCGCGGTGAGGTGGCGAAACGCCATTAAAGAGTATTTCGAGAACGGCAATACGCCGGAATAGTTGCAGGGTACAGGCATGCCTGTACCCTGCGTAAGGGCATTATTCGATGAATACTCCCGTTCACAAAGAGCTCACCGTCGCGGCGCGGCCGTCGCGATTGTCGCTCGCCCAGGTGAAAGAGCTGTTTGCGCTCTATCCCGGGCTGGCGTACCGCCTTGTCCCCGTCGACAGTTTCGGCGACACCCGCAAGGATATCCCGCTCATCGACGGGAACGCCCCCTCGGACATCTTCACGCGCGAACTCGACCAGGCACTCCTCGAGGGGAAGGCCGACATAGCCGTCCACTCGGCAAAAGACCTGCCCGTGCCTCTGCGCGCCGGGCTGGAGATCATCGCCCTGACGGCGTCGCCCGATCCGTCCGACGCGCTGGTGAGCAGGGACGGCGTCCGTTTTGCCGATCTCCCTCACGGCGCGCGTGTCGGGACAAGCTCGCCGTCCCGCCGTGACCAGCTGAAGGCCGCGCGCCCCGGCCTGACGATCGTCCCGGTCCGCGGGACGATCGACGAGCGGCTCGGGCTCGTCGACCGCGGGGAGATAGACGCGCTGATCGTCGCCGCATGCGCACTCAAGAGGCTCGGCCTCGGGCAGCGGATCGCCGAAATATTGCCGTTCGCGTCTCACCCGCTGCAGGGGAGCATCGCGGTGGTCGCCAGGAGCGGCCGGCCCGATCTCAGGGAGCTTTTCCGCGAACACGACATCCTGAAGGGCTACGGAAAGGTCTATCTCGTGGGCGGCGGTCCGGGCGATCCCGAGCTGATCACCGTGAAGGCCGCCAGGGTCCTCGAGCGGGCCGATGTGATCTATTACGACGACCTGATCGGCGAAGAGGCCGTCAACGCGTATCCAGCGCGGAAGGTGTATGTGGGGAAACGGAAAGGGGACCACGCCTTTCCGCAGGACGAGATCTGCGAGATGATCTACCGCGACGCCGCCGCCGGCGCGTGTGTCGCCCGGCTGAAAGGCGGCGACCCGTTCATATTCGGCCGCGGCGGCGAAGAGCTGCGGTATCTCGCCGAGCGGCTGGTCGACGTCGAGGTCATTCCCGGCATCAGCGCGGCGCAGTGCGCGGCGGCGTCTGCCCGGATACCGCTCACGTTGCGCGGCGTGAGCGGGTCGGTATCGTTCCTTTCGGCTCATCCTTCGGAAGAGATCACCCCGGGCCGCCAGGTGCTCGAGGACGGGACGATCGTATTCTACATGGGGGCGACAAGGATCGAAGAGATCAAGGCGCAGCTCGCCGCGTACGGGAAGCGGCCCGGTACGCCGGTCGCGCTCGTGGAAAGCGCCGGCCTGCCGGCGGAGATGGTCACGGTGAAACCGCTTGCGGAACTGAAGGAGGGGGACGCGAAGTCTCCCGTCATCGTCATCGCGGGAGATGTCGTCAATACGGCTCTCCCGCGAAACAGGATCCTTTTCACCGGATTGGACCCTGTCAATTGCCCAGTCAAAGGGCAGATCGTCAATTACCCGCTGATCGCCGTCCAGCCGCTCCCGTTCGCCGCGGACCTCGCAGGGTATGACGCGGTCATCTTTACCAGCAAGATGTCGGCGCGGTACTTCTGCGACCGCTGCCCGCCGCGGGCGGAGACGAAGACGGTCGCGATCGGCCCGGTGACGAAGCGCGAGCTGGAGCGCCGGGGGTGGCGCGTCGATCACATGCCGGACACGCCCGATTCCGACGACGTCGCCGCCCTCGTTGAGAGGCTCGGCTTCAAATAATTCCTCTATCCCTGCTCCGATATCTCAAAGAACAGACTGCACGAGATGCCGAACGTCGAGCCGCTGGCGGTATACCGGACGGTGACGCGCCCGCAGCCGCCGGTCGATCTGGCCGGGTACAGCGGGGTGATGCTCACCAGCCCGTCGACGGCGCGTGCCTTTCTCGATATGTACGCGGAGGTGCCGGGGCATCTCACGCTCTACGTCTTTGGCAAGCATACCGCGCGCGAAATCGCCGCAAGAGGTTACGGTGACAGAGTTCAAACGGTTCAGATGCCGCAGGGCCGATGAGGCGGCGCGGCTGAAACACCGCGAGACGTTCCTCTCGGCGGCCGATTTTATCTGGCCTGTGTTCCTCGTCGAAGGCATGGGGATACGGCAGGCGGTCCCGTCTATGCCGGGCGTCTGCAGGTATTCCGCCGATAGGGCGCTGAAAGAGCTGGAGAAGCTGGTGCGCAAAGGCCTGCGGTCGGTGATCCTCTTCGGCGTCCCGAAAAAGAAGGGCGTCGAGCAGGCGTACCGCCGCGACGGCATCGTCCAGCGGTCGATACGGGCGGTAAAGGAAAGGTTTCCCGCTCTCGAGATCATCTCGGACGTCTGCGTCTGCTCGTACACGCCGACCGGCCACTGTCACATCGGGGACAACGACAGGACGTGCGAGCTCCTCGCGGAGGTCGCCTTGAGCCATGCCGAGGCCGGCGCTGATTGCGTCGCGCCGTCGGACATGATGGACGGCAGGGTGCTGCATATCAAAAGGCGCCTGCGCGAGAACCGCCTGGGCCGCGTGCGGATCATGTCGTACGCGGCGAAATACGCCTCGGGCTTTTACGGGCCGTTCCGCGACGCCGCCGAATGCGCGCCGAAAAGCGGCGACCGGAAGAGCTATCAGATGGACCCGGCGAACAGGGAAGAGGCGATGGAGGAGATACGGGCCGACCTCGAGGAAGGCGCCGACAGCGTCATCGTCAAGCCCGCCCTGCCGTACCTCGACGTCATCTATCAGGCGAAGCGGGCCTTTCCGTGCCCGGTGATCGCCTATAACGTGTCCGGCGAATACGCCATGGTCCTCGCGCTGTCGGGCGGGCTCAGGGAAAGCGTTCCGCTGATGGAAGAGACGCTCGTATCGATAAAACGCGCCGGAGCTGACAGGATCATAACCTATTTCGCGCCGGCGGCGCTGGAGATGCTCAATGAAAAGAAATGACCTGTTCCGCGAAGCGAAGCGATACCTGGCCGGCGGGGTCGATTCCCCCGTTCGCGCCTTCAAGGCCGTCGGCCAGCCCCCGGTCTTCATGAAGAAGGGGAACGGCAAATATATCTACGCCGAAGACAGGCGAAGGTTCACCGATTTCTGCCTGTCGTGGGGGGCGCTGATCCTGGGGCACAACGACCCCGCGGTCCGCCGCGCCGTGCAGGCGGCTGCGGGGAACGGCACCTCGTTCGGCGCCCCGACGCGGAACGAGACGGAGCTGGCAAAACTGGTCAGCGCATGCGTCCCTTCGATCGAGCGGGTCCGGTTCGTCAATTCCGGGACCGAAGCGGTGATGTCCGCCGTGCGGCTCGCGCGCGGGTTCACCGGCAGGGACGCCGTCGTGAAATTCGACGGCTGTTATCACGGGCACTCGGACGGGCTTCTGGCGAGCGCCGGCTCTGGAGTTGCCGGGCTGAAAAGGTCGAGTTCCAGTGGTGTGCCGGACGATGTGGTGAGGAAGACGATCTCTCTCCCGTACAACGACCCGGAGGCGCTCGAGCGAACGATCAGGCGGCTGCGCGGGAAGGTTGCCTGCGTCCTCATCGAGCCGGTCCCCGCCAACATGGGGCTAGTCCTGCCGCGCCCGGGATTTCTGGAAAAAGTGCGTGAGCTGACCTCGCGCCACGGCATCGTCCTCATCTTCGACGAGGTGATCACCGGGTTCCGGATGGGCCTTGGCGGCGCGCAGGGGTTCTTCGGCGTCACGCCGGACCTGACGACGCTGGGTAAGATCATCGGCGGCGGTCTTCCCGTCGGCGCGTTCGGGGGGCGGAAGGAGATCATGGACCGCCTGGCTCCCGAGGGGAACGTCTATCAGGCGGGAACCCTGTCAGGCAACCCGCTGACGATGGCGGCGGGGATCGCGGTGATACGGGGGCTGATCGCGAACCGGCAGGCCTATGCGCGGATGGAAAAGCTCGTCGCCGATTTTGCCCGTGAGTGGCGCGCGGCCTCGCCCTTCACCGTCAACTGCGCAGCCTCGATGTTCTCGATATTTTACACTGACCGTCCGGTCAGCAATTACGGCGGCGCGTGCGCGCAGGACAAGAAAGCGTTCCGGGCCCACTACCGCCGCTGTCTCGGCGCCGGCATCTATCTCCCGCCCGCCACCTGCGAGACATCCTTCATCTCCGTGCGCCACGGCGCCGCCGACCTCGAAGGCATCCTCAGGAGCGCACGCCGCCGCTGAGAGGCAGGTTATACTTTCAGCCTCGTCTTCAGCTTGAATTTCTTCACCGTCTTCAGATTCAGGATATTTCCTTTACCGATGATCTTGGTGATCGTTTCCAGGAATACCTTGTCTCTATTACCTTTGAAAATAAAGGCGACCCAGATGTTATACTCGCCCTGCCGCTGAAAACAGTGCGTCACTTCGTCGAACGGGACGATGGCGCTCACGACCTCCGCGACCTTCTCCTCCGGCACCTTGAAACCGAACAGCGTGCTCTTGAAGCCCAGGGCGCCGTGGTTCAGGCGCGCCGAGTAATCCCTGATGAGCTTCTTTTCGCGGAGCTCCCGTATCGTATCGACCAGCTTTTTTTCGGTGATCCCCAGCCTCTCCGCCATCGCGCCGAAATGCCCCTCGACGATCGGGATGTTTTCCTGGATGGCGTTCAGGACCTTCTTTTCAACGGCTGATAGACGCATTTCGGCTCCTCCTCCTGATAGTTCCCGGTCGCGGCGTAGGCGCGCGCCCTGCAGCCGCCGCAGACCGTTTTGAATTCGCAGGCCCCGCATCTCCCCAGCAGGCCGCCGTCGTCGCGCAACGCCTTGAACAGCCCGCTGTCGTGCCAGATCGTCCGGAGGTCCTGCTCGCGGACGCTGCCGGCGCTCACGGGGAGATACCCGCATCCGAACACCTCGCCTTTGCAGGAGATGAAGCAGACGCCCCTGCCGGCGAGGCACCCCCTGGTGAAACCGCCGCGCGCGCCCCGCTGGGCGGCGATCCGGTAATAATGGGGTGCGCAGGTGACCTTGACCTTCAGCGGCGACCGCGACTGATACTCGAACAGCCTGGCAAAGGCCGCTTCGTACTCTTCGGGGGTGATTTCGTCGCCCGTCATCGCCCGGCCCTTGCCGGTCGGCACCAGGAAGAAGATATGAAAGCTTTCCGCTCCGAGGGCCTGCGCGGTATTCCCGATTTCCTCTATCGCGGGCAGATTCTTTTTGGTCACCGTCGTATTGATCTGGACCGGTATGCTTTCGCCCTTCAGGCGCGCGATCCCGGCGAGCGTCGCTTCGAAGGCACCCGGCTGGCCGCAGAAGTCGTCGTGGGAGAGGCCGTCGGGGCCGTAGAGCGAGACCGCGGCGGCGATGAGGCCGCGGCTCTTCAGCTCGCGCGCCTCGGCGGCGCCGATCAGGGCGGCGTTGGTCGCGATCGCCGGCTTCAGGCCCGCGTCTTTCGCATAGCTCACCAGATCGAAGATGTCGGGCCTGAGCAGCGGCTCGCCGCCCGAGAAGACGAGGACCGGTCGCGAGAACGACGCTGCGCTGTCGATGAACCGCCGCACCTCTTCGGCGGAGAGCTCTTCGGGGGATCGGGCGCTTTCCGCCGACGCCCTGCAATGGGGGCACCCCATGTTGCAGGCGCGTGTCGTTTCGTAGAAGATCAGCCGGAGATTCATCGTATGCGTATCTCTCGTGGGGTGAGAAAACAGGCGGGGTCTTCCTGCCAGAGGTCGCCCGAGGCCGCCTCGGCCCGGACCCGCATGTTGCCGTTGCAGAGGTCAACATAGAGGCAGCGCGCGCACTTTCCTTTGATCAACCCTTTCCTGTCCCTCAACTTTTCGAGCAGCGGGTTGTTTGCATCGGTCCAGATATCCGAAAATCTTTTTTCGAACACGTTGCCGAGCGGGTGAGCCCTGAAAAACTGGTCGGCGAATACGTTCCCTTCGTAGTCGATGCACGAGATCGCGATCCCCGAACGGTTCCCGCCGTTCGCCGCGAGCAGTTCCAGGGCCCTGCCTGCGGCCTCTGTGTCCGTCTGCAGGAGCTTCTTGTAGATCCAGATCGCGTCGGCATGGTTGTCGACCGTCAGGACCTCCGTCTGCAGCCTCTTGCGGTGATATAAGAGCGTGTATTTCCAGACCGTCTCAAGAGCCCGACGGGTCTGCGCGTGCGAAAGGTCGTTCTTCTGCGTCGCCCTGCCCGAATAGACGAGGTGGTAGACGCAGAGGCGCTCTATCTTTTCACGACCGACGAGCCTCAATACGTATTCGAGGTCGCGGACATTCTGTTTCATCAGGGTGAACCGGACCCCCGCCTTGACGCCGGCCGCCCTGCAGTTCCGTATCCCTTTCAGCGCCAGCGCGAAGCTTCCCCGGGCGCCGCGCAGCCTGTCGTGCGTTTTCGGCGAACCGTCGATGCTCACCCCCACGTATTTGAAACCGGCCTTTTTGATCTTCGCGGCGACGGCGGGGGTGATCATGGTGCCGTTCGTCGAGAGGACCGGACGGAGCCCCGCTTTGCTTGCGTAGCGCGCCAGGCGGAAGATGTCTTCGCGCATCAAGGGCTCTCCGCCGGAGAAGAGGAGGACGGGGGCGCCGTATCCTGCCAGGTCGTCGATGACCTTTCCGGCTTTTTCCTCGGTGAACCGGTCCCCGGCAAGTCCCCGTGCCGCGTCGAGATAACAGTGCGAACAGGCGAGGTTGCAGGAGGGCGTTATATTCCAGACGACGATCGGCCTGACGCCGTCCGCGCTCTTCACCTTCCGGTAGCGCAGCCGGTCTCCCCACGAACTTTGATCAAAGAGCAGCTTTGTCCACGAGATCATACGGGGAGTTCCTGCGCCGCTCTGCCGGAGGACCGCCCTTCAGCGCTTTTATTCAGCGTGTCATAGAAGACCTCGATCTTCTCTCCTATGATCGCGTTGACGGCGTCGATGGACCTGCGGCGCGTCTCTGTCGTCCCCGTTAATACCTCGTCCAGGCCGTCGATGGTAATGAGCGACACGTTCGGAACGGAACCGGTGTCGGGGCTGATGTTCCTGGGAACCGAGATATCCACGCACACCAGTTGCCTGTCCGGCCGTCCCTTCATGGTCTTCTCGACGATCTCTTTTTCGATCAGGTAGTGCGGCGCGCAGGCCGAACAGATGCAGGCGTCGATGCGGGGGAGGATACTGCCGATCTCGCCGAAAGAGACGGCGGCGCCGCCACATTCGGCGGCCAGCGCCGCGGCCGTCTCCAGCCTCCGGTTGGTGACATATATCTGCGCGGCGCCTCTCGTTTGCAGGTGCCGGATGGCGATCTTTCCCATCTTGCCGGCGCCGATGATGAGGATCGACCTGCCTTCGAGCGTTCCAAGCTCTCTCTCCGCCTTGACGGCCGCCGCCCAGCTGACGGAGGAGCCTCCCGCGTCGATCTGCGTTTCGCTGCGGGCCTTTTTGCCCGTCCTGACGGCGATCTGGGTGAGGATGTTGAACGGTTTTGCCAGCATCCCCATCCGGCGTGACAGGTCGACGGACTCTTTGAGCTGGCCGAGGACCTGTTTTTCGCCGAGGACCAGGGAGTCGAGGCCGCAGGCGACCTCGAAAAGGTGCCTGACCGCAGCCTGCCCGCAGAGCGTAAAGAAATGCGTCTCCGTCCGCACGGCGCGCGGCATCCCCTTAACCCTGTAGAGGGCGTCACACAGCTCGCGTCCGCTGCCATCGGACGAGCAGGCGTAGATCTCGGTACGGTTGCAGGTGGAGAGGACCAGGGCCTCGTATACCGCGGGGCTGTTGCGCAGGGTGCTCAACAGCAGTTCGCGCTCGAGCGGTTTCAGGTAGAACCGTTCCCGAACCTCGATGGGCGCTGTCTTATGGCTGACACCGATGACGGTTATGTGCATCTGCGATCCTTTGGCGGCCGGGATCCCGCGCGGCGGCATGCGGGAGCGATCTGCCCGCGGGGGGCGAATTATCCGAAGCTATGCCATACGCCTCATATAATATCACGCTGCCGCGCAGATAATAAAGAAACTAATGGCCGCGAATGTTTGCTGAAAACAATGATGCTGATATAATATGTACCGTGTGTGCGAAATACGGTTTCGGCGGCACCACTATACCGGGGCATAAAATGCGTACGTTGATAAAAGATCTATTCTTGCAGCTTCTTGCATCCGTATGTTGGATCTGCCCCCTGTGCATTGTCCGCAGGCTTTTTCCCGATTCCATTTACGGGCGCTTCATGCGCGTCCTCGAACGTGTTTGTCCGTTCTGCTGGGCGTACGACCGCAGGCGCCGGGAGTCGGTGCGGGCGAATTTCGAGCATTGCGCATCGCGCCGCGAGGCGCTGCTCAAGCTCGGGTATGACCAGGAAGCAGCGGTGCGGTTCGTGACGGGAAGCGCCGGGTATCTCGAAGGGCCGATACTCGATGTGGGCACCGGCGCCGGACATTGCGCCGTTGCGATCGCAAAGCTGGGACACTCGCTGATGACCATCGATACCGACGGCGCTCAGATCGGCAAGGCGAAGCTTTTCGCCGAGCACTATGGGGTCGTTGATAAGATCGTGTTTAGGAAGCGGCCGGCAGATGCGATGGGGTTCGCGCCCGCGTCGTTCGCCTCGATCATCAGCTACAATGCGCTCCACCATTTCGAGAAGCCGTATGAGGTCATTGATGAGCTGTGGCGGCTGTTGCGGCCCGGCGGCGTGCTGATCGTGAGCGACCTCGACGAGACGGGCTTCGCGGCGGTCGAAAAGATGCATGTCGCTGAAGGGAAAACGCACCCGCGCCTCGGGGCGACCGTCACGGAAGCGGCGGCGCACGCCGGCGCATTGCAGGGCTGTTCGGCGTCACGCCGCCAGGGTGCGCATCAGGATGTTCTGATAATGCGCAAAAGCACGTGATAGATTGAATGCGGTGTAGGGGCCAGGCATGCCTGACCCTTACGGATTAGCATAGAGGGTTAGGGCAATTATCAGACACAGGGGGAACGATGAAGAGACGAAGTCTGGTCGTGTTTTTGTGTGTGCTCGCGATTGCTCTCAGCGGTACAGCGCGGGCGGGGGCCGTCAAGGACGGGGAATCGGCGTCGCATGACGATTCCGCGGCGACCTACCAGGTGGTCGACACCTACGCCTTCCCCGGGTTAACGGTCAAGCAGTTCAATCTCGGCGTCCTGTCTCATTATTCGTATATGCTCGAAAGCGGCGGCGAGGCGCTGGTGGTCGACCCGGGGCGCGATATCGACACCTACCTTGAGACGGCTAAGAAGGACGGCGTCAGGATCGTGGGCGTCTTCCTGACCCATTCGCACGCCGATTTCGTCGCCGGGCACACCGAGTTCGCGAAGCAGGTTGGCTGTCCGGTGTACATCAACAAAGCGGCGGGCGCCGAGTACGCGCACGAGCCGCTCACCGAGGCGTCCGATCTGAAGGTCGGAACGGCGGTCGTCCGCTTTCTTGCCACGCCGGGGCATACCCCCGACGGGATGTGCGGCATGGTATTCAGCGCCGCCGATAAGAAAGACCCCGAGTGCGTCTTCACCGGCGACACCCTCTTCATCGGCAGCATCGGCAGGCCCGACCTGATGGGCGGGACGATCAGCGCGGCGGCGCTCGCCTCGATGAGCTACGACACGTGGCACAACAAGCTCTCCAAACTCGCCGATCCGGTGAAGATATTTCCCGCGCACGGCGCCGGCTCGCTGTGCGGAGCGCATCTGAGCGACAGGCCGGTCTCGACGATCGGCGAGGAGAAGGCCGCAAACCCGTATATGAAACACAGGTCGCGCGGCGAGTTCGTCGCGGCGGTGCTGGACGGGCTCCCCGAGGCGCCGCAGTATTTCAAGCACAACGCGGCGATGAACAAGAAAGGGCCGGCGCCGGTCGACTGGATCGCGCCGCTACCGAAAGAGGAAGAGCCCGGCAGCAAGCTATCCGATCCGGCGGCGGCATATCTTTCCGACATCAGGGAGCCGGCGGCATATGCCGAGGCCCACATACCGAACGCGGTGAACATCGGCCTGCGCGGCCGCCTCGAGACGTGGACCGGCATCATGGTCCCGTGGGGATCGCCGCTGGTCGTCTGCGGCAGCGTCCCCGAGGTGACCGAGGCGCTGAAGCGCCTGCGCCGGATCGGGTACGACGATGTCCGCTACATAACGTTCGACGCATGGAAGAACGCAGGCATGCCGGTGAAAAAGAACGACATGATCACGCCGCGGGTACTGTATGATCGGATGCAGAAGGGGGACGCCCCGATCATCGTCGACGTCCGATTGCCGAACGAGTGGATGGCATCGCGGATCGGGACGGTCGTCAACCTGCCGCTCAACCATCTCGACGAGCTGTCGTCGAAGCTCGACCCCGCCCAGCCGGCGGTTGCCGTCTGCAATTCGGCCTACCGGTCCAGCATGGCAGTGGGCGTCCTCGAGCGGCGCGGCTTCTCGAAGGCGATGAGCCTTGCCGGCGGCGCCGAGGCGTGGACCGCGGCGGGCCTCCCGGTGATAGGCGCGAAGCCGGCGGCGGCAGCTGCGGCGCCGGTCCCGTTACGTTCTCTCGGCCTGCCCGAGCAGATCGACGCGGCGGCGCTCGCCAGGTCGCTGAGCGATCTGCCGGGGACGCTGGAGATCGTCGACATCCGGCCGGCGGCCCATTTCGCCGACTACGCGATACCGGGCTCGCGCAACGCCGATATCGCCGAGGTGATGAAGGACCCGTCGTACCTGGCGGGTAGCGTGCCGCTGGTGATCGTCGACCGTGACGGCTCCGTGGCGATGGCGGTCGGCGGCGTCCTGTCGCAAAAGACCAAGCGGGAGATCAAGGTCCTCTACGGCGGCGTCGAGGCGTTCTGGAAGGCGAGCGGCGCGAGGGCGCCGTCAGGCGCGGGTTCGGTCCCGGCGGTCTCGCCGGCTCCGGCTGCGGCGCCGCAGATGCAAGCG
>ERZ795055.1946-NODE-1946-length-16026-cov-7.523950_pt1 | contig 16026 bp, 27 predicted proteins | sample MGYA00375139_ERZ795055 | MGnify/ENA primary metagenome ERZ795055 (study PRJEB30184, sample SAMN05720283) | anaerobic digester metagenome | isolation source: active sludge of municipal wastewater-treating anaerobic digesters | place: USA | collected 2015-01-23 ... | reverse complement strand
TGCACATTCGGGCGAGTGGTCAAGACATAAAAATATGACGATTACCGAGGGGATTTCTTCTCCGCAATCAAATGCAACTTGGATCACAATACCTGCGGGAACCGAATATGGATTTTGGTACAAAGGGCGGGAATTTGGCAATTGTATGATAAATAAACCGGGTTCTGAGTCTATTAGCCAGTTTGCAAACCCTGTAACAAAACATTATTTTTCAAATGATGAATTGATACTGGATGGAACCTGGCACAAATGGACGAATACAACTACTGCTGCTATAACGTCTGGGGGTGCATATACAATGGGTATATCGGTCCGTCAGGTTGATGCAAGTTGTCAGGGGATTGATTTTTATCTCGATGATTTTTTCCCCTCCACCCATTCTATATATTCCGATATCCCGGTGGCAGATTTTGAAGCAATACCAAACAGCTCCATATCACCCCGGCTTATCGCTTTAAATGATAAATCGACTGGAGGAACAGCAACGGCCTGGAACTGGTCAGGTTCGGGCCCGGGTACTATGTGGTGGGGTCCTGTGAATACTCAGGACACAACCGTTTATCTTTCAACCCCGGGGAATTACACCGTAACCCATTGTGCTGAAAATTCAGGTGGATCAGATTGTGAAACTAAACCGGATTATATCTGGATCTATGATGACAATTCTACCGTGACTACCGAGTTTGTAACCATTGACGCAATAGGGGGCGCGGCGATTCTCAATGCATCCGTGAGCCTCAGGGATGTGGAAAACAGTTCATGGACTAATTCTAGTACTAACGCGATGGGAAGCGCGTATATCACCACGCTGGTAGGCCACACTATAAACGCCTATGCAAGTGCGATAGGATTTAAGGACAATGATTTGCTAGGAGTGGAAGCCGCAGGACCACCTCAGGGATACGCGATCCTCATGCAGCCAAAAGGATACTTCAATGTCTCAGAGGGATATGTCACCCTATATGTCTCTGTGTTCGACGACGGGACCAGCGAGCCGATAAGCGGTGCATCTGTCACTGTGGCTAAAAGTAACGGGATGGCCGAGCTCTGGCAGACGACCAACGCGGCCGGGATCGCTACATTCCCGGTAGAGAACGAAACGGACTTCATAGCTCAGGCATCGAAAGCCGGGTATTCAACAGCATCGAAAGGTGTAAACTCCGGGACCGGGTCCGGTGGCGATGCTACGGTATCGGTAAATATCTGGCTTGCAAAAGGGACGGTCACACCAACAACCACAATGACGGCCGGGCCTGGCGGGACCGTCCCGGTAACTCAGGACCCGTACCTATCCCTCTCACCAGAAGAAAAACAATCAGCGCTCGCCACGGATGTTATGAATTACGGACCGATGCTCGTAAACTTCTTTATCCTTCTCACCATCGTTGGGGGATTCAAGATGATAACGAAGTGATCGCCATGAAGAAACTTATTTTTGTGATCCTCGTGGTCCTGGCTCTCGCAGGGACCGTATCAGCTCAGAGCGTCACCTATACAGCGAAAAGTGATCAGGCAGTGGAATGGGTAAAAATACTTGCCGATGGCGGGACTTCTGGAACGGTTACTTTCTATACGGCGAACGGATCAACAATCACCGGCTCTTATTCATATCTCCCGGCAGATGTTCCGTTTTATCCCTTTGCGAACACAGCTACAATTAATATCGGTGGCAATTCTGACTCTATGCTATACGTCACTCCCGGACAAATCTATATTCAGACTACCTTTATAGGATCGTTCATAAATTACACATCAAGCCGGGCGGTAATGTCAGCCGGGCAAAATTCAGCATTTGCATATTTCAAAGTAGAGACTCCGTTTTATTCTCCTATCGTAAAATACACCGTGAACGCTGATCACGAGGTTACCGTTACACATATGTTGACAAGCAGATCAGCAGTAGAGGCGGGACTAGATCCAACATCTGCAACCGGGATAATAGATAAGGCACTTGCTTTAATCTCATCGTTATGGACGGTCCTACTCTCGATAATGTTCTGGATAAAATTCCTCTTTGTAGATAACATCGTTATGATCGTTTGTCTCTATCTCTTTGGGACGATGGCCTATGCCATGAATTCATCAAAAAATATCTTTGCGTTCTTTACGACGTGGTTTAGACAGCAAAGCAGATTTTTCCAATTTGTTGTCTCTGTAATCTCAGCTGTAATATCAGCAATTGGAAACATCATTGCCAGCTTTAAACCCCTATAAATTTTCAGGAATGATACCACATGAAGATCAAGTATATTGAACAGCTCAAGTTTTCCTTAACCGGGCGATCTGTCCCGGTTCTCAGAGTATCGGAATTAGACGACACCGGTAAGGTAGGGACTATCCATAATGTAGGGATGGTCAAGGACCGGGCAAACTCCCTTGTAAATACCTGGGATGAAAAGGGATGGGAAAAACAAAAGGATACACGGCCTGTCGCTCTCATTGACCCGAAAGGGAATACTGCTTTAACCTGGATTGTATCAGAGGATGGCAGGACCGTGAATCTCTACACACAACCCACAGCCTTTCCCCGGCGGGAAGTGGTGATCGGCCACGCTGCAACTATGGATGATATTGCAGATAGCATGGACCTGGGTAAGTCAATGCGGAACCTTGTTATAGGGTTAATCATCGGCGTGATGCTCGGGTGGTTGATCATCGGTCCCATGCTCAACACGGTGATGAGCTGATGGCAGAACCACCAACACCGGCGACGGTCAAACTTCCATCGTCACCAACGGCGAAAGGGAACACCGTAAGCCAGTACCAGCCATACGAACTCAATCCAGAACTAGCCTCAGCGAAGATGGCGAATGACCTGGTAAACCGGATGGGATCGCCTTCGGTCCTGACAACTCCCTTTGTGGTGAGGTACGGGATCTTCTCCGGACTGAATCACAGCACCACGCTTAACCCAACCGGCTATGATTGCTCGATGAGACTGGCAATATACCGAATGGTTGCGAAAGAATCGGTAAATGTCAACGGAATGTATTTTGAGAAAGTCTGGCAATACCTGATGAAGCCTAAGGTAATCGTACAGGCAGCTCAGACACAACAAGCCTTTGCCGAAGAGGAAAAGACTAGTCTCTTTGAACGTATGACGGGGTGGATAACGGGAGGTGGTAAGAAGAATGATCCCAATAACAACGCTTAATAATTTTACAGGTTGCGAAGTCCAATCAGCTAAGCTCATTTCATCGTGTAATATCTTAGCCAACGATGCTTTGACCGCTGGACTCCTGATCGGCTGTCTTGTGGGCAGTATAGCCGCTTATACCGGTCTTTGGTGGTATCATGGCCGGGAGTAGATCCTCTCGGCTCCCTATGGGGATTCCCGGCCTTTTGTATTTGGAGTTTATCAACTATGGAAAAGGCACACAGTTACACCTTGAAAAGATGGTACATCTCGAAAAGGCTTATGCCCTTGAAAGAGGTTATCTTCCCGCGTTCTATGAGAAGAAAAAGGACATCGAATATTTCAACGAAAGCATATCTCCCTTGTTAGTCGATGCCTGCGCTCAGCTTGAGGTGATGAGCGATACCTATAACCCATCCTTCGAGGACATGGCGACCTGCAACCCTGAGGAAACCTCTTTTAATAAGATTATGCGTGGCGTATTTGAGCGGCTGGTTTATATCGCAGCTTTTACCGGAATGATTGATAACAATGTTTACAACGAAGAGAGTGAGGTTTTCGGATGAAAGGTATAAACCCGGCATACCTGGCTAAGCTGGATCCGGAACAACAGATAACGGCTCTCAATGCACATGGAAAGTTTTTCCTCGATCAGTTTGTTTTTGTTAAGGGGGAACACTGTTACGTGGTCGGTCCGACCGGCTCAGGAAAGACAAACAAAGGAATGAACCTGGTAAACTGGTTACGGCATACTGAAACGATCATTTGGATCTCATCCGGCAAAGACAACGAGACTATACCGCTTTTGTTTATGGGGACGCCTGTCCGGATTATAACTCCGAAATATCACGACGTTGAGATTCGGAAGGGAAAGACCAGATATGAACCTCATCCGGAAGTGGTACAGGTCCCTGATGCCGGATCGGCATGGTGGGCGGTGAAGAAAGGCTGTATAAATATATTTGAGTTCAGGAATGCCTTTTGGGAGAAGGATAACGCGATTGCCTGGATGATTGAACTCTTTTCTACTCTGGCCTCATGGACCCGGCTAAGGATGATGCCGCATATCGCACCGGCGGCTATCTTCATGGATGAATCAAAATGGATTGTAGCGGGTACTAGGGTGACTAGCGATGGCGCGAGGGTCAAGGCCTCGGAGATCATCACGGAAAACGCGATGGATATCCGGGCGTACGGATTCCGTTTAATCATCTTCGCTCAGGGTTTCATAGACATTCCTCCGGCAATGCGGGATAATATGCCCTGCTTCTTTCTCTGCAACGGTGCCGAAATTGAAGTATCGAGGAAATTGAGGTATCACTGTAATCCTACTATGGAGGGATGGAAAAAGACATCTCAGTATAAACGGAACGAGGCAAAATTTGTCGATCGGTACGGTAATTCGATGCCGATCAGCCGACCTCTTGCTTATCCGTGGTTCCCAAAGAAGGATGAGGACCGGAAGATAGCGGAACATCTCAAGGTGATAGACATTGGATTCCACGATAAACCCCCTTCAGAAGCTGAGCCGTTAGAAGAATGTTTCCCGGACCTTGGCCGGTACGCGGCCCTGGCGGTCCCTCCGGAAAAGTGGATACCTACTGTAAGCCGGTCCGATATACCGGGAGGGGTCCTGAATGATGGATGAGCTTGAAGGCACGCCGGTATCGAGCACACCAGAAACGCAGGGCACGGATTGGTTATACCGGATAGTGTTTGCCGGGCTCATGGCGATGGCAATAGGGGTTATGTTTATCGGTCTTACTGCCTCGTCCGGCTGTGTCACGATGGCAAAGGAGATTATTATCCCGACACCGGAACCAACACCGACCATACCACCAACGGAGATCCCGACACCCACGCCAACGCCAACCCCGGAACCAACCCCGGATTATACCGGCTGTGGATGGCAGGATAATTGTTATAAGATGAGGGATTGGCACACCTGGTTTAGGGTAAACGTAACCGGGATAAACATTGAGAGAGGATCGCGGGACCTGACAACCCATGCGACGGTATACGCCTATAAGCTCTTGCCATCCATCCACTACCACGATCCACTATGGGGATCAAGAGCGTACTTCAAGGAATCACCGCAACCCGGATACGTCTATCTTTTTGTATTCCTGAATATATTTTCAGATACCGACGTTAGGCAATATGGATACAAAGCACATAAATTCCGGGTATTCATCCGGGATCAGACATATTTTCCTGAGGAACCTGTACAGCCTGAGAACCGTATACGGGAATTAGATGATCTTTGGGATATGGCACATGTTCAGAGCCCGGTACCATGGGGATACAAGCGAGTACAAGACCTCGGGACCGGGATACTCAAGACAGAAGAATTGGAATACATCTATGGCGGAAGGTCTAACGCTTGGGACGGGTACCTTATCTTTGAGATCCCCTCAAACACAAACATGGAGGAATTGAAAGTTGGTGCCAGCTTTGATAACCTGGGCGGAGACGCCTGGTGGATGCTGGTATAGCATGATATGGTTTATCTCCCGTCCGGGAGTGATGAGGGGGCACGGGAAGACCCCGCCATTTATGGTGGGGATGAAGTGCCTCCCGCATCGTCATGTACTAGTCATATCAGCCGCTAACAATCATGTGCGACCAATGCAAAGGTATATCTACTAATGGGGCGTATAAGAATATGTGCAACCAAAGCACAGGAGAACGAGGGAGATGGAAATTGAAGCAAAAATAATCCCGCACAAAAACGGTTGTGTGATCCTCTACGAAGGGACATATTTCCAGTCGGAATCGGCAGATGCAGAGAACATTGACAAAGCAACCCACTTTAATTATCAAGCAGCGGTTCGATACCTCGAAGAATCCTTTCCGAACCGTGCACCGTGGTATGGCCACTGGATGGACAATGGAGAGAAGTTCCTGTTTGAGGGGGATTTGTAAATGGGAAAATTAATCAGAATTTCGAGTCTTGGGTCAATACACCAAGACAACAAAGTATCGTATAAAGAAGCAATGCGGCTGCTCTCATGCACAAGCAATGATACCTGCGCATGGAGATACGAAACAATAGGATCGGCAATAACCGCAGAAATACAGCGAAATGTGAGAGAGCAAGATTATGAATCAAATTTGATAGGCGATCAAACCCGCGTAAAAATTCAAAACTTGGGTGATGGTGTATATTAATGGTTGGCAAAACAAAATATGACCTTGACCGGGGGAACCACGTCGTCTATTCCCTCCACTACCATATCATTTTCGTGATCAAGTACCGGAGAAAAGCCCTCTACAACGACAAGATCCGCGAACGACTGAAAGAGATTTTCCGGGAACTCGCACCGAAGGCAGGGATTGAGATCATCAGCATGGAACCGGCACAGGATCATATTCACCTGCTTGTTAAGGGAACACCCCAAACCGATCTTGTCCAATTGACAAACACATTCAAGGGAGTGTCAAGCCGGTATCTTCGGCAGGAGTTTCCAGAGATTAAGAACCTACTTTGGGGCGATAGTTTCTGGTCAGACTCAAAATTCATCGCCTCGACTGGTCAGGTCTCGCTCGATGTGCTGATGAAGTACGTTGAGAGTCAGAATGAGCCGAAGAAACGCGCCTAACAACATGGCACTTGAAGCCCCATCCTTTAGGGTGGGGAGCCCTTCATTCACCCCATAACCAAAATAGGAGGGTCAGATGGTAATAACTCCTGAAAACTGTACTCAATACTGTGTAGGGTTAACCCCGGATATCTTGGATGTTATTGATCCTATTATCGCATTGTTGGATTACATGTGCCTCATAATGTTTACGATACTTATTGGAGGATTTATTGTTACTGTTATCTTTATGCATTTTGGTAAGAATCTATAGACGGTAAAAGAATTAGGTAGGCCTCCCGCATCGTCATGTACTAATCATGTCAGCCGCTAACAATTGTATGCGACCATAACCAAAAACGAGCGATTGATAGCACCAAAAGTCCTATACCTTTTTGAGTAAGTTATTTATCCATAAAGGGTGATTATTGAGTATGTCAGGATTCAAAGGTACAAATCCCCCATGTGAAACGTGCGGAAAGCACAATTACACTTATGATGAGTTGATCTTCATTGATTGGGATGATGAAGAGAGGAAACCAGAATACCGGGGACATTACATCTGCCCGGATTGTGTCTTTGAGAGCCACTTATCATGATTAAATCCATTTTATCCATGCATAAAAAAAGGAGTGACTTATGAGCAGATTAACAAAGAAGCAGTATCAAGAGCGGGATCTTGAGTACTCGAGACGGCTTTTAGTTGGGAAAGGTCTTGCATCATGGGTATGGAAATTAGATCCTAATTGCTCGGATGATTGGATACCAAAGAAAAGAACCAACCTTAAGGACCTTGTACTAGTGCACAGGTCCTATGGAGGATGGTATGTTATCTCCGTCGATAGGAGAGGGAACGCTTGGTGTATTCCATGCTGTAAAGACTGCTTAAAACTGCTCAAAATTGAACTCCATAAACTACATCATACTCAAATTGTCCAATATTTTGCGGCTGATTGGGAGATTAAAGCGATTTGCGCAAGATACACGGTTAAGCCGGTGATGGTATGATTAAATGCGGCTATGTCCGGGTATCCCGCGAGGATCAGAACCCGGAGAACCAGATCCAGCTCTTGGAGAAAGAGGGGGTGCCTCTTGAAAATATCTTTGTTGATAAAATATCAGGCGTGAGTAACGCGAGGGACCGTCCGGGATTCATCGCCTTAACTGAATTTATCGAGGCGTACCGGAACGAGTTTGAATTTACGGTTTACGTTTTTGAGATCAGCCGGATAGGCCGGTCTTTCCTTGAGACGCTTAACCTGGTTACACAGTGGGAGGAAAAAGGGATAAGGGTATGGTCCTTATCCCCGGCGGAATCATGGAGCAGGATTGAGGACAGGAAGCTAAGGGATCTGATGCTCTCAATCTTCTCATGGGTTGCGGACCGGGAACGGGAAAGCCTGATCGAGCGTACTAAGTTAGGATTGGAACGGGCGCGAGCTGAGGGCAAGCGGCTAGGCCGCCCGGTCCGTAAGCTACCAACCAGCCGGATCAAGGAACTGAGGGACAAGAAGATCAGCCTGGCAGCGATAAGCCGGATCCTTGACATCCCCTATTCCTCGCTGCGGAGGAATTACTCGGACGATTGAATAGAGTAATAGTGTCATAACAGTGTCATTTCAGCAAACTTTTTAGAGCCTATCCTTTTTTCATCGACGGCAAACGGTCATATTGCGATTCTGTTGCACTTTAGCAGGTGTGTTGGTGTGATTGGATGTTGCTGATTGAAAAAACCGGGGTGTTTGTTGGTAACATGCCGGCATAAAAATGTTGGCGGGACTTAATGGGGATAAATTGATTTGTGGACCCTGCCATCTTTGATGTCTTTGTCAGTAAAGATTTCGCGGCATTTTGGACAATACCAACCAACACTGATAAACTTTTTTTCTTGATTTCTGATATACACCCTTTTCATTGCTTCCCCTTGTGCGTAATATCCCTCTTTCACACAACCTTTAGGGCACCATTCATTATCAACTCTTGGCATAATGTATACATTAGTTGAGGTCCTTAATTAATGTATACATTAATAGAGGACCTCTTTTAATGTATACATTGTTTTTCTAGATCTAAAAATCGAAATGTTTAAGGTGTCTGCTGATAATGTAAGATTAAGCAAGGTTCATCAGGCAGGAGCGGCCGGCCAGCTGTTTCTGTTGTGTTCACCTGATCCGTGAAACGAGATCCTGCTTGCATTGCACCGTGCTAAAGGTGTGTGAAGAATAGACCGAAACAAAAGTCTCCCAAAAGAAAAAGACTTTTGCGCAGAATGTCTATCATGCGCAGAGTATAGAACTATATTAATTATAATAGGTTAATATATAAACCGATTGTGAGATAACTATAGTTCTATAGAACAAATCCGACAACGGTTTAAGGATCGGGAAAGTAACCGTATGATCCTGTGACCTCGTTTCATTCTGCGCTTTTCTTCACAGTTGAAAAGCAAGGAGATGCTTAAACGTCTGCTAAATGCAACAAGCCGATAGTAGTTTCTGATGAAATCTATTGGTACCTTTGCAAAAGGAAAGTGGATCTCAGGGTTCACTCGATAGATGAAGTCCTGAGAACTGAGATTGTCCGATGGCAGCACGAATCCGGCCAAAAAATACGCACCTCTCCTTGTTTTTCCCTGGATAGGAGATGCGTAAAAGATGGAAGCGAAACATAGAGCATCATATTTTGAGGATGCCCGGCCACTTGAAACCCGGCGGGCAGCCTCATCGACTGAGAAGCTATCAGACCTGATAAACTCTTCTGGTGATGGTTCATCACATATCATCACTCATCCCTCGTGTTACGACTGCGGATCTCTTATGGTCCTGCTCCATGATGGGAAATTTTGCCCGGCCTGTGGACGGCTGGTCATTGCCTCCGATGGATGGAAAGTTGATCACCTGAAATATTCAGGGGTGGCCTGATGCACCGGAGAGAATGGGTATGCCGCCGTTGCAATAAGAACTTCCCCTGCAGGAAAGTCTTTGTTGGATATGATGGGGTATGGGCGGAAATGGACCCGGCAGAACTCGAACACTGTATCTCTCCATTTCACTATGGGGGAAATAGGATTGGAGATGCAGAATTTGTCGAGGTAGAAACATGACAGCCGAAACCGGATTCATCGTTTTGATGGGTGGGATCTTTATCCTGCTCCTGGGGGTCGTGTACGCGATGAGTGCCATTGTGAATTTTGCGAAAATTCTGCGTCTCCTAAAAAGCAGATGAGGGGTGAAGGCATGACAGCAGAAACCGGATTCGTGGTTTTGATGGGTGGGATCTTCATCGCGCTGATGGCAGGGGTCTATTATCAAATTTGGGTAACGGTGGTGAAATGATGGGAAACCGACTGTCCATCAACTGGGAACGGCATTGGGACCGGATTATGAGGGGTGACCCATGACTTCGCCAAATAACCATTTCGCGCAAAACGAGATCCTGCAGGGGGACTGCCTGGAGTTTATGCGAGAGATGCCGGATAAATCCGTTGATCTTATATTGACAGATCCGCCGTATGGTGGAATACTAACAAAACGAAACGGTAACGGTCTTTTAAAAGATGCTTTCACAAGATACGGGGGGGAACAGTGGGACTACAAACCGGAAAAAGAGTATTTCCTCGAGATGAAACGGGTTTCAAAAAACCAAATTATTTTCGGTGGAAATTACTTTACCGATTATCTTGATCCTTCTGCCTGCTGGATTGTGTGGGACAAAAACAGAATATCCGCCCAGTCTTTCTCAGATTGCGAGCTAGCCTGGACCTCGTTTGATGGAGCCTTAAAGATCGTTGAAATAACCTGGGACGGTTTCAGAATGGAAACGGACCATGTAAAAGAGATCAGACAACACCCGACACAAAAACCCGTAAAACTCATGGAGTATTGCCTTGAGAAGTTTTCTAAGCCCGGTGATGTTGTGCTTGATCCATTCATGGGATCCGGAAGTACAGTTATTGCCTGCAGGAGAATGGAAAGGCCATATATCGGTATTGAGAAAGAACCGGTCTATTTTGAGATTGTAAAAAAACGCCTCGAGGGAGTAAACAACCATAGAATAGATGAATGGTGTTTTGGTCGATCCGCTAAGGGGTGGATCTGAATGTCGTTGAACAACGATTCTCCGCAAAACCTCAATCAGCCGTGCATGGGTCAATTGCCCGGACTCACCCTGGCCGATGCGACCGGCTACAAGAGATTAAGAAAACTCGCAGATGCAAAATTCAATATCATTATGGATATCCGGCAGAACGAGGATAAGATCCGCATAATCGATGCGGAGATAAAAGAGCTCTATCACAAGATATGCAGGGAGAAAGGGATCGGGTACCACTATCAATCCGGGATCATGGACCCGGTGATCCCACTCATGGAGGGACACGAAGATGGTTTGTAAATGGCTGACTCCATCACCCGGTTCATTCACCGGGTTTATCTGTGGGTACTGGGGACCCTGTCCTCAGATCCCTGATAGATCCTGTACCTGTCCGTGTGTGGAATACGCACGAGCGTTCGAAGTTAAATGCGAGAATCCGGAAACAATCGAACGAGAAAAACGGATGCTGAGGGATACGATATGAATAAGGCGATCATCCTGCAATGCCCCGTAAAACCAGAATGTATCTTTGCTGAAAAGCATGTGACCGTTCTTGGCTCTGAATGGATCGGCTGCGAGAAGATCGTCGGTGAATGTGGATGGATTCAAGAACACAACAAATGCCTATTCTCCGGGGGCGCCCTGTGAGTTCCGATATCCCTCTCTATTGTTTCCTCGCGGGGTTCATCGTCCTCGCGTTCGCGGTGTTCTACTGCCTGTTTATCGTGGCATTGGATGATGACCTTGTTCTGACCCCGGCAGTCCAGTGCGAGTGCCTGAACAGCACTACCTACGTATACCCGACATGCCCGGCGGTCGTCCAGGAACAGGCACCGGCAACTATTCGGAATTACCAGATAGTTGCGCCAACCCCGACACCATACCCGGAAGTCCGGGCACAGCCGGACGGATACCCCCAGGATACTATGCCGTGCTGCGGGGTCGTTACGAGAGCCAGCGAGTTCCCGTTTTTAGGGGGTGCGTGATGGAGATCGAGGTTATTATAAAGTGTTCCGGTCTCGTGGAAACAGAGGACGTTATGCGGGCCTTGGGCGCTTTGAGAGGTGCCCCGAAGAATATCACAATTACGACCACGCCGGTGAAGAAGAAGAGAACAAAGGCAAAGCCGATGCTGAGGTATACGATATGATTATATACTTGTTTCCCTCTCTCTCTCTCTCTCTCTCTCTCTCTCGTACTCAGTACTCTGAGTATACTCAGAGTACTCTTTTCTTTTTAGGGGTGATAGTGTGAAAAAAATGGAGTATAAGCGCACATCCATTAATATTGAAAAGAACCTCTATTTACTTGCCGTTGATGAAGGCATCGAGTTTACAGCGTTTTTTAATCGGTGCCTTGCATTGTTTTTTGATGTGCCTGAGGACCCTCGTCTAAATCTGGTCAAGGAAAAATCTGAGTACAGTATACTCAGACTTAAGGAAAAATATCAAAAAGAGATTATCGGAATTATCAAAGAGCATGAATCACAATCCAGCATCAGAGATCAGAATGCAGCAAAAGAAGCTGAGCTGGTGCAATTTGGTGACTACCTACAGAGAACCACACTTTATCCAGCATTTCGGTTATGTCTTGAACGCAGGGATCCGGACGATAAGACTCTATCCAAGGTAACATCAGAGATTAACCGGATGAACGGCAACCACTATCAAGAGATGGAACTTTGGAACCGGGCTATAACCTGGTATCAAAAATACGGGGTCGTGGCGCTCAACGAGGCGCGGGAAGTGGCGGCAATGGGGATACCGGCGCCAACGGCAGCGGAGGGGATGCGATGAACCCATTCGAGTGGATAGGGGTTGGGGTGTGTTTTGGTATCGGGTTCCTCGCAGGAGTTGTACTCCTGTGTTGGGTTGCTGACACTATCCACTGGTGGTGGAATCAATGACCGAAGCCCGCCGTCAATCTGTGGAGGAATCATGACCAGCAAACATCCGCAGCGGTGCGAAACGTGCCGTCATTATCAAACACGGTTTGAATATGGAAATAAGAAAATCTGCACAATCATCAAAGAACGCGCCCCGGGATCATATCAGATAGGTATCCCATATCATATTGATATTGTCGGTTGTGCCAGTCACAGCAGCGCGACGGAACCGGCACCGGAACGCAGGAGTATTGATATTGCCGAGATGCTGGCAGCAGTAGAGCAAGCCCGCAGAGAGGAGCGGGAGAAGGTGCTGGATGTCATTGAGAAATGGAGTGATAACGAAGTATATGGGGTTGATGATGAAGGTTATGGTGCTACCCCAGTTGTTCCATATCTCGGTTTAGAACATACGATTAAATCCCTGCGCGAAGGTGCCCCATGACTGACCGCAAGCAGCGCAACATCACGCCGGGTAAGGGGGATATCTCAACGTTTCTGGATTGCCCTGATAGATGGTGGGAATCTGAATTAACCCTTGTCGATGGAGGCCCGCGATATTCCTGCCAATCGTGGTATATTGATATGGACGTTGTATATCTCTGTGAGAATTGCAGGAGAGATGGAGAATGCCCGAGGGGGTTCCCATGACCGACCAGCAGCCGCACCCGCAGCGGTGCGAAACGTGCGTGAAATATTCTGTGCACACAAAAACCCGCATTAGATTTTGTGACGGAATTGTAATCCCGGGTTGTGGTGAAGATGCCTGTGCTTTTGAATGGGTCAAGACACATGGTTGTGCCTCTCACTGCAGCGCCAGCGAGCCGCCGGAGATATGCTGCAAATGTGAGGATACACCAGACGTTTGCGGGTCTGATAGAATACGGTGCGAACGAGCGCAAGCAGCATCCGAGGCGCGGGAGAAGGTGCTGGATGTCATTGAGAAATGGAGTGATAACGAAGTATATGGGGTTGATGATGAAGGTTATGGTGCTACCCCAGTTGTTCCATATCTCGGTTTAGAACATACGATTAAATCCCTGCGCGAAGGTGCCAAATGACCGACCGCCAGCGCAACATCACGCCGGGTAAGGGGGATATCAGCACATGATCTGCCCACACATGACAAAGGATGCGTGCGGTCTATGGACCTGTGGGCAGCCAGGCCGGTCCTGCAACCAGCGATACAACCCGGAAGTATGGTGTGATGTAAAGCCAAAGGTAGAAAAGGTTGCGAAAGCATGAGCCTATCTAAATTCCTTTGCCATCCATGCACCGGCAACGCTCTATTAATATTGTTGATTCTGCTCAACGCCGCATGGCATTATAATATACTCTGAATCCCTCCTTTTTTCTGCGCTCTGTAATAGATCCAGCCCTACCCCAAAGATTTGAGGGTATATAAACTCTGAATGTAGTATAGAATACGGGAAAATTAAACACCCCAAACAAGAAAAATCCATACTAGTCTTGAAAATTTTAAACGAACATTTCAGAACATTCATATGTATATATTGCATCTCGAAAATAATTATAAAACCGTTTCTTTTCTCTGCCGTGGACGACATAAAGATTTAAATACCACTGGACAAAAGTAGAATCATGGCAAACGAACTTGTCACTGAAAAGCAGATGAGCACCTGGCAGAGGTATCGCACCAAAGCGGTCCTCGCGCTTGGGATGGCTGGTGCCACGCTCATGCCGTATGCATCCGCAGGATCGCTGAATGAAAGCGTGGCTCCTATAATTGGAGACATGGTGGACCTGTTCACCCCGCTGCTCAGCCTCATTATCGCCGCAGTACCTCTGATTATCGCGACCGCCCTGATCGGTTTCATCCTCGGCATCCTCGGCGCGATCCTCTCAAAGATGCATGTATAGACATCAGGCCTCCATCATTTTTTGTGATTGTCCCGGATGGTATCACCGGGGCGATCCTCCAATTGTCCAGAAACGACAAACATATTATACAATTGTCCAAAAAAAATAATATCTAAGAAGCATTATTATTGAGTATGAGGATTCCTCCGCTTTTAGCTGTGCTTCTTTTTCTTGTAATTCTGTTCTGTCCGGTACATGCTCAGATAATCACTTTTGCGAACCCTACGGATTTACAAGAGAGGGATCTGATCTGGTATTTTCCGAACGGGTCGCTTTATGAGACCACTAACCTCACCAGCTCAGTAACTCTCCCTGATGATACTGATCTTTATGTCGTGGCAAAAGCGCACGTTACCAATCCTTTAACCGATCCGGGGGATTGGATGGATACCACCCTCGATTATTTTACTACTAACGTCACTGGCCTGATAATCGGTTTTGCGCTGATCGCCATGCTCGGATCGGCGGTATTTGGGAGGCGGTGACAGTGAGAAGGTTTTTCGTAATAGCGATTCTGTTACTAGTGATTACGATCCCGGCAAGTGCCTATACCCTGCTTGAAGACTACACCCTGTACGAAACTGGTTCTACAGCCCAATTCAACGTCCTAAGAACGAACAGCACTCAAAATATGCGGTATAACATTACCCGTATGGAATGGTCAGGTAATTGTTTGCCATCAGCTGGGTTTGTTAATGGTTTCAGTATTCCTGATCTGTATACCTCAGGTGCAAGCCATTTCGGGAACATGTCATTTTCCTATTCAAACGAAGGTCTCGGTTTGAATAAAAAACAGTCGTGCAATATCGAGATGAACTTCTGGAATTTCGGGGGTGGGGAGAATGTAACTCCTTACGGTGTGACTATGTATCACCTTAATAATAATAGTGTTTTTTATGGGCCTGCATTATATTATGCGAATGATACGGCCGTGTATCCTGGGGTAAATAGGATAACCTTTGCACATTCGAGCCCCCATTACGCAGGACATTATAGGACGTATGGGGGATCGGCAATGAGTATACCCATATCAGACTTCAACGGGACTCCATTAGTGGGCGCGGCCCCTCAGCTGATCACCCTCACGGACCAATCCACCGGGGGCAGTCTCGCGTATAACTGGTCCGGGTCCGGTCCCGGTACTATGTGGTGGGGACCAGCCAACACTCAGAATACCTCGGTCTATCTTTCAACGCCGGGAAATTATACCATAACTCACGGCGTGGAAAACGCGATGGGATCTGATATTGAAACGAAAACGGATTACATCTGGATCTATGACGACAACGCAACGGTAACAACAGAGTTTGTAACAATCGATGCCATAGGAGGCGCGGCGATCCTCAATGCATCCGTGAGTCTCAGGGATGTGGAAAACAGCACATGGACCAATTCAAGTACTAACGCGATGGGAAGCGCGTATATCACCACGCTGGTAGGCCACACTATAA
>ERZ795055.1943-NODE-1943-length-16062-cov-5.247642_pt1 | contig 16062 bp, 12 predicted proteins | sample MGYA00375139_ERZ795055 | MGnify/ENA primary metagenome ERZ795055 (study PRJEB30184, sample SAMN05720283) | anaerobic digester metagenome | isolation source: active sludge of municipal wastewater-treating anaerobic digesters | place: USA | collected 2015-01-23 ... | reverse complement strand
CGCTGACGGGCGGTCAACATTCTTTCAGAATCATCGACGGATGCGTAAATCTGGTAATGATCCGGATTTTGAGCACGGGCACAAACGGGGCAAAAAACAAAGACGCCTCCTAAAATAAAGGCGCAGCATATTATTCTTTTGGTTCGGAATAAATTAAGAATGTTCATGAGATACGGATTCTTCCGGGCGATTCTCGACTTTTGATAAGAACTTCTGAAAACCGGGGTCAGCCAACAGGTGTGCCAGGTCAGGATCGCTCCGCATAAATTGAAAATCATGATACCCGCACTCAACGGCAAGCTGCATCGCTTCCAAAGCCAGGTCCAGCTTCCGTAAAAGAGAATAACTGCACGCCAGATTATACAAAGCGTACGGATCGTTCGGCCTCATCGACACGATCTGCTTATCGATCCGCAACCCGTCCTCAAAACGCCCGGCGCGCGTGTAAAGGTCCCCCAGAACCGAAAGTGTTTCAAAAAACTGCGGGCTGCGTTTAAGGACTCCCTCATAAAAAGGGATCTCAAAATCGAAATCTATTTTCTTCTCCGCCATAACATCCCTAACTGTTTCCCTGAGAAGGAATGGTTTGAATATACTCTTTCATCCGCTTAACCGCCTCTTTGAGGCTGTCATAACTCGAGGCAAAGGCCATGCGCACATGGTATTCCAGGCCGGAACCGAACGCCGTGCCGGGCACGATCGCCACGCGTTTTTTCATGAGCAGCGTTTCAGCGAACGTCAACGCGTCCTGACCTGTTGAACGCACCGATGGAAACACATAGAACGTCCCCTGCGGGACATGACAGCTCAAACCCATCTCATTCAGCGAATCCACAATGAACCTGCGTCGGCGTATATATTCTTTTCTCATCTCAACGACGGACTTGCGGCTGTTGCGCAATGCTTCAATCCCCGCCATCTGTCCGGTGATCGGAGCGCACATGATCGTGTACTGATGGATCTTGGTCATCGCCGCGACAATATCCTTCGGCCCGCAGACCCAGCCGATCCGTGAACCCGTCATGGCATAACCTTTGGAAAGGCCGTTCAAATACACCGTGCGGTCCTTCATCCCGGGCAGGGACGGGAACGGCGTGTGATCAAACTCGAACGACAGCTCATCGTAGACCTCATCACTGATCACGATCAGGTCATATTTACGGACCACCCTGGAGATGGCCAAAAGTTCTTTGCGGGTATACGACGTTCCCGTCGGATTGCAAGGATAGTTGATCAAAATCGCTTTCACGTTCTTGTGAGAACGGCACACTTTTTCGATATCTTCCGGCTGAAGCTTGAACCCTTTCTCCGCTTTTGTCGCGATAACGACCGCCTCGCCTCCCGCCAAAACGGTCATGGGCTTATACGAAACATAGCTGGGCTCGACCACGATCACTTTCTCTCCGGGATTCAGGATCGCGCGCATGACCAGATCGACCCCCTCACTGACCCCAACGGTGATCAGCATTTCCTGTTCCACATCGTAGTGCAGATCATAGCGGCTCTTAAGAAAATGCGCGATCTCTTTGCGAAACTCCACCAGACCCTTGTTCGACGTGTATGATGTGTAGCCCTGTTCCAACGAATCGATCGCTTTCTCACGGATATTCCAGGGCGTGACAAAATCCGGCTCTCCAACGCCGAGGGACACCACGTCCTTCATCCCCAGAACAAGATCAAAGAATTTGCGTATACCTGACGGAGGCAGGTCCTGGACAACTTTTGAAATGCGTTCACTCATGATTTTCTTTTATCCTTAATAACCGATATTTAAACGGCGGCTGCGGTCTTTCTTTTTAAAGATATGGCCGTCCTCTTTATATTTCTTAAGCAAAAAATGCGTCGTGGTGCTGCGCACGTGCGGCATGGGCGAAAGCTTGGACGCCACAAAATCCGCCACCGTCTGGATCGTCTCGCCTTCGATAATGACCAGAAGGTCATACGTCCCTGACATCAGGTAGCAAGTCCGAACCTCCGGAAACTGATAGATACGCTCCGCGATATGATCAAAGCCCACGTCTTTTTGGGGCATGATCCCTACCTCGATCAGGGCCAGAACAAAAGGGTCTCCGTTATCGAGCAGGGACCGGTTGATCACGGTCTTATATTTCGCGATGATCCCGCTTTTTTCATAACTTTTGATCGTTTTTTTGACTGAAACAACGCTTTGGCCGGTCAATTTTGCGATCTCTTCCGCTGTGGTCCGGGCATCAGACTCTAAAATCTGCAGGATCTCATCCATAACGAATCCCTTTCTTAAAATAAAAGTTAACAAATAATAAGTATAAATAACTGTATTATTATATAAGAATTTAAAAAATAGTCTATGACTTTAAAAGACCGAACCACGGGGATAATCGAGGGATAATTTATGGAATGGCCGGCTGAGAACCTTGCGCGCCCTTCATCAGCTCATCGATGCGGGTCCGCAATTCCTGATTTTCATTATCTAGCCGCATGATCTCATCCATCAGCTGGCGCTTCTTTTGGACCACCGCGGAAGATTCCTCAACCGATGACTTCACGGCCTTGAGCTGTTGCTCCAAAGATTGGATCTCCTTTTCCAGCACCTTCTTTTGATCCAGAAGGTCCCGCGGGATCTCTTCAGCCGTTAAAGCAAGTTTCTGATTTTCCTTATCCAGGACCTCATTTTTCTTGTCCTGTTCAGCTTTTTGCTGCTGAAGGGCAAAAAGCTCAGCTTCCAACTCTTTATTTTTCACCGCAGCGGATTCCAACTCTTCCGGAAGACCCTGGTATTCTTTCTTTTTCTGCCGGATCATGGCATCCAAGCCCTCTTCCTTCTGTTGATACTCCTTCAATTCCTGCTTCAGTCGCTCGATCTCTTCATCTTCGCCCTTTTCAAGTTCCTGACGGGAGATCTCCTGAAGTTTAAGCTCGAGCGTCAATTCACGCTTCTTAACCTGAAGTTCGGACAATTGGGTCTGCCAAAGATCGTTCTTCTTCTCTTCCTCTTCCAGCTTCTTCATGAATTGTAATTTATTCGCTTCCAGATCGGCGATCTCTTTCTTGGTCTGCTCCATCTTATCTTTGATCATCTGCGCCGTGGCCAACTGATCCTGCCGATACCGCTCAAGGTTCTTGGTCTCACTTCTCTGGGATTCAAGATCATTTTTCAACTGAAGGACGGTCGTCTGAAGGGCAGACATCTTTTCCTTCAAAAATTCATATTCGCTGTTCAGGCGTTCATTCTCATCAAGCAGGCTCTTTGTTTCCTGTTTTGCGCTTTCGATCGTTTTTTGCCATTCTTCATAACTTAAGGATTTGGCTTTGGAAGGCGTAATATCGTGGGCCGTTGTTTGCGCCGAGACGGCGACCGGGCAGCAGGCCAGAGCGGCAATTATGAAAACACTCATGGATGTTCTGTTCATGGATTTCATTATAAGCACATCTGATTTTCCTGGCAATTGAAACTTGAAATTTCTGCCTCTTAGGCTTTGCGGCGGACGATATAAACAGGCTCTTTTTTGACCGGATGGAACGATTCTTTGGCCCGGCGCACACCCTCCAGCCCCATGGCATCCATCACGTTGATATAGCGGTAACTTGCAAGCTCCGGCGAGGCGCAGAACTCGCGAAAAATAAACGTTGGTATTCCCTTGTAGTCAGGGTCCGTCACTTCAAAAAGGACACAGAACGTCTCCTCATTCAGCGGATAACCGAACGTATAACCGCAAAGTTTCCCGTTAGCCAAAAGGACCCTTCCGAAGACCCCCAGATCCTCCATGTTCTCCATCACGATACGGTGCGCCCAGCGACTGTCCTCGAGCATGTATCGGGACATGTCATCTTCACAGCCCTGCCTCTTCACATCCGCCCAGCGGTCAAACAGTTTGAGGCAGCTCTCAGCATCCTTCTTCGAAAAATCCCTCAATTTAAGATCATAGGATTTTTCCGCGCGGTTATAATCTGAACGGTGTGATTTATAAACATTGCCTTTAAGATCGATCAATTCCTGGCGCAAATAACAATATTCTTCCGTCTTAAATTCGCTTTCATAGCGGTCCGGCGGAAACATCCCCAGTTGCGACTGAGAAACATGCTCAACGCGCGAAACGCCTTGTCCGCTGTTGACCTGGTCCATCATATCAAAACATTTTTCGATCACCGCAGGAACGAGCGCCTCGGTGACCGGCGGCATGTAGAGGAAGGTCCCCGCCTGATCGCTGGCAAAAACACATAACGCCCCGTCGATCATGCGGTTCTCAAATGAAAAAAAATCGCTCCAGATCGCCATACCCGCAAAAGATTGCGCTGAGATCTCCGGCTTCTGCCCCTTCATCACCTCTTCAAAGGCCGGCTTAAGCGCCATCAGAAAAGGCCCGATCTGAAATGAGCTCCATTCCACCGGGCAGACATGCTCCAGCTCATGCTCAAACCCCAGATATTCATGGAACAACGACGGGTTGCGGCGTAAAAACTGCTGGACCCCGGGGCCGCTCAACCATTCCCGCATGAACCGGACATGCCCCTGAAACTCATCTGTATGAATGCGGTCTCGGACATACGGGCACGGCAAATGGACCGAAAGCCAGCGCTCTTCGCCTTTGCGGTAAAACACGAACGGATACAGCGCGCATTCAAACGGCCTGCGCCCGTAGACCACGCAAGAATAATCCTTCATTGAAAAATACTGGCAGGGAAAACACGTGTCCGTGCAGCGCGTCGCGTGCAGATACCCCCGCGCATCAATGGTCCGGGCGCTCAAGGGCACGTCCGTCAACTCCTCATTAACGGCGCGAACGCGCTCCTCTTGACAGACCAATGGTCTCCATTCGGTCGTGTCCGACTCAAAGCGGCAGCAGCCCTCACACTGAAGGCAAACGTTCGATGGAACGATCTGTTTCAAACCATACGACCTCATGATTCCCCCATGCATTGAACAACCAGTTGGCGCCTGCGCGCACGGTTGTCAAAATCAATAAAAATGACCTGCTGCCAAGTCCCCAGCAGCAAAGATCCCTTTGAAAACGGAATGCTCAAAGACGGCCCGATCAAAGAAGACCTCAAGTGCGAATGCCCGTTGCCGTCTCCCCAGGCCTTGTCATGCTGATAACTTCCCGGCGGGACCAGCTTTTGCATAAGCTCACCGATATCCTCAACCAGGCCGGGCTCATATTCACACGTTGTGACCGCGCCCGTCGACCCGATCACGCTCACCGTCATAAGCCCTTCCTTGACGCCAGAGCGCCCCACCAGACGCGACACGTCTTCCGTGATATTGATCACCTGCGCATTGCCTTCAGTGGAATATTTGAGATACTCTGTGACAACCGTCATGGTCTGTTCTTTTGATTTACCGGACCTTGGCCCCCAGCGGGACGTCTCCGTCAGGAGTCAATAAAACCGGGCCGCGCTCACCGCTTGCGGCCAACAGCATGCCCTGCGATTCCTGCCCCCTGATCACCGCGGGCTCTAAATTATTGATCATAATGATCCGCTTTCCGACAAGCTGCTCAGGGCCGTAACTCTTACGGATACCGGCCACAAGCTGTTTCATCCCGGACCCGGTCTCCACCTGCAGGACATACAATTTATCCGCATCCGGATGTTCCTTAACCTCTTTGATTTCAGCGACAATGAACTCGAAATTCATGAAATCCTGTATGGTGACCATAAACATCCTTCCTTAAAACCCGTCTTTGAACTCAATCCTTAAAAAACCCCGGATCAAATAATGTCCTATACTATACTCAAGGATTTTCCGCTGTCAACCTCTTATTCCTCGCCGTTCGCTCTTGGGTCTCGGAATCCTCTGTTTTATTCTTTCCTGAGAAGATCCGTTTGATAAAACGGAACATCAGGCGCAGAAACCAGATCGAGACCACGATAAAAAGGATAACGCAAAGCGTGGCGATGATCGGATGTTTCATGATCAAATACATAATCCCTACAACACTGGCATCTTCAGCGACGCTAGCCGCCGAATTACTAAAAGGCTCAGGCGAAGTGTTGATCGCGGCGCGCGACGTGGCCTTGGTCAAATGCGCGTCCAAGGATATGGTGCCGGTCAGGACCGCCACCGGCACCTGCAAAGCAGGAGAAGCGCCAGCCATCGCCAAATACCCCAAAGCCGCCCCTCCCGCGGGCCGGATAAAGGTGTGAACACTGTCCCAGGCAGAATCCACGAACGGGACCTTGTCCGCCACAAATTCAATCGCATACAGCAGGACCGCCAGAACGATCACCACGGGATGCGCGATCGCGCTCAGGTCTCCAGGGAGTTGGATCCAATCCATGCGGTGGGCAATTCCAAGAATGGCCGTCGTCAAATAGACATTCACCCCTGAGGCCCAAGATCCGCCGAGCAAAAGCGCTAACGTCCCCATGACTTCCTCCCTGATGAAATTTTTTTACTTCTTTCCTTCTTTGGATGCAGGACGGCATTTGCCGTGTGTCCCGCGCCAGATCTTCCCACGTTTTGTCCTTCGGTCTCCCTTTCCCATAACCCCCCTCCTGTCATATTGAAAATGGTTTCATTTTAAAATACGAACCGGTAAATTAAACCCTTAACGGTCTGTGACCGCGCCTTGGGCTGCCGAACTGACCGCCCTCTGATATTTTCTCAAAACCCCTGAACGATAGCGCGGCTCCGGCTGCGCCCAGCGCGAAAGCCGTTTATCGATCTCCTCTTGAGCGACCAGTAAATTGATCGTGCGTTTGGAGGCGTCGATCTCGATCGTGTCCCCATCCTCAACGATGGCGATCACGCCGCCTTCATACGCTTCCGGCGTAATGTGCCCCACGACAAATCCATGGCTCCCGCCGGAAAAACGGCCGTCTGTGATGAGCGCCACCTCTTTGCCCAGCCCGCGGCCCATGATCGCGGACGTCGGCGAAAGCATCTCCCTCATCCCGGGGCCTCCCTTAGGGCCTTCATAACGGATCACCACCACATGACCTTTTTTGACAGACCCGTCGAGAATACTTTTAAGCGCCGCCTCTTCCGATTCAAACACCCGCGCCTCACCCACAAACCGTTCGCCCTCTTTTCCGCTGATCTTGGCGACCGCGCCGGTCTGCGCAAGGTTCCCGTAAAGGATCACCAAGTGCCCTTCTTTTTTGATCGGGTCCGTCAAAGGGCGAATGACCTCCTGCCCTTTGGGATACGGTTTGACCTTGGCAAGATTTTGTGCCAGCGTCTTACCGGTGACCGTCAGGCAGTCCCCGTGAAGAAGCCCGGCGTCCAAAAGCATTTTCATGCAGGGCGTCAGCCCGCCGATGGCGACAAGCTCCGCGGTCACGAACCGGCCGCTGGGCTTTAAGTCCGCCAAGACCGGGACCCTTTTGCCGATCTCGGTAAAATCATCCAGCGTCAATTTGACCCCGATCGAATGGGCGATCGCCAGCAAATGCAATACCGCGTTGGTGGATCCCCCCAACGCCATCACGACGGTGATCGCGTTCTCGAAAGCCTTGCGGGTCATGATGTCTTTCGGCCGGATGCCTTTCTTGAGCATGTTCAAGACCGCTTCTCCGGCGCGCAGGCAATCGTCTTCCTTGTCCTTGGAAACCGCTGTCTGCATCGAACTGTTGGGCAGGCTCATGCCCAGCGCTTCGATCGCTGAGGCCATGGTGTTGGCCGTATACATCCCGCCGCAGGCGCCAGGACCGGGGATCGCGCGCGTTTCGATCCCCTTCAATTCCTGAGCTGAAATTTTTTTATTGGCATACGCACCGACGGCCTCAAAGACCGAGACAATGTCGATCTTCTTCTTTTTGTAGGAACCGGGAAGGATCGTTCCACCATAAATAAATACCGACGGCCGGTTCAAACGCGCCATGGCCATCACGCATCCCGGCATGTTCTTGTCGCAGCCGCCGATAGCGATCAGCCCGTCAAATCCTTCGCATCCGCAAACGGTCTCGACCGAATCCGCGATGACCTCTCTGGAAACAAGGGAATATTTCATCCCTTCGGTCCCCATCGATATTCCGTCAGCAACCGTGATCGTCCCGAAAATAATGCCTTTGCCTCCGGCGCGGTCCACCCCTTGCGCCGCCTTCCTGGCCAATTGGTCAATATGCATGTTGCAGGGAGTGAGCATGCTCCAGGTCGAGGCCACGCCAACCTGCGCCTTTTTAAAATCCGCGTCCTTAAACCCGACGGCCCTTAACATCGAACGGTTGGGCGCCCGGTCATAGCCTTCGGTCACAGCGCTTGAAAATGGACGGATATTTTTTTTGCTCATAAACAGCTCCCGCGTTTGCTTCCGTTAAACCTTGGGAAGGCCGGTCAATGACGCGGCCAAAGATTTCTCAAGCTCCTCTTCAGGAAGGGAATAACTGGTCAACTCCCCTCGTAAATAACGATCATATCCCAGCATGTCCATCATCCCGTGCCCGCTGTAGCAAAAGAGGATCACTTTCTCTTTTCCTTCCTCGCGCGCCTTGATCGCCTCATCAACGGCCCCGGCGATCGCGTGGCTGGTTTCAGGCGCGCAGATCGCGCCCTCAGTCTTGGCCCACAAAAGGGCCGCTTCATAACTGGCGACCTGATCATAGGCGCGCGGTTCGAGCAACCCCTCTTCAACCGCCTGACTCACCAGCGGCGACATCCCGTGATAACGCAATCCTCCGGCGTGAATAGGCGCTGGAACAAAATTGTGCCCCAGCGTATGCATGGCCAACAATGGCGTCTGGCCGGATTTGTCGCCGAAATCATACGTGAACGGCCCCCTCGTCAACGTCGGACAGGCCGTGGGCTCGACCGGAACGATCGTGATCTTCGCCCCGTTGATCTTATCGTGAACGAACGGGAACGAAACGCCCGCGAAATTACTTCCTCCGCCCGCGCAGCCGATCACAACATCCGGAGAACGCTCGCCGATCAGCGTAAGCTGCTTTTTCGCTTCAAGCCCGATAATGGTCTGATGCAGCATGACATGGTTCAAAACGCTGCCCAGTGAATATTTGGTCTGACCGCTTTGATCTTCCAGCGCCTGTTCAATGGCCTCGCTGATCGCGATCCCCAGACTTCCCGGAGTATCCGGCGTCTCTTTTAAGACCTGACGCCCCGTCGCTGTTTCCTGGCTGGGACTGGCCACACAAGTCCCTCCCCAGATATTCATCATGATCCGGCGGAGCGGTTTTTGATCAAAACTGATGCGCACCATAAACACCTTGCACTCCAAGCCGATCAGGCTGCAGGCAAAGGACAAAGCACTTCCCCACTGGCCGGCACCGGTCTCGGTGGTCAGACGCTTGGTGCCGAACTGTTTGTTATACCAGGCCTGCGGCACGGCCGTATTAGGCTTGTGACTCCCGGCAGGGCTTACGCTTTCATCCTTGTAATAGATCCTGGCCGGCGTCTTAAGATGTTTCTCTAAATATCTAGCCCGGCGAAGCGGCGCAGGACGCCAACGATACAAAATTTCTAAAATTTCTTCGGGAATATCCACCCAGCGGCTTTGGGTCATCTCCTGTTCCAAAAGATTGGCCGGAAAGATCCTCGCCATCTGCTCAGGCGTCACCGGTTTTCCATCCGGCCCTAACGGCGGATGCATGGGGCCTTTAAGGTCAGCTCCCAGATTGTACCATTGACGCGGAATGTCTTTTTCGCTTAACGTCACTTTGATCTCGTTCATAAACCGCCTTTTGTTAATGATCCTTTGCTTGAGGAACAATGACAGCCGCTCCCAAATTCCTTCATCCCTTTATTCATCCCAGGCGATATCGGATGCGGAAAATTCCGCCGGGGACTCTTGCGCGGCTCCGCCTTCCGCGGCCGGGCCTCCGTCGCCTTTTTTGGGCATAAAATGCACGTTGTTAGCGGCGATGCGCACACGGCTTTGGGTCTTGCCGTCTTTTTCCCAACGGTCCTGCCTGAGGCGCCCTTCCACGATGATCCCGCTCCCTTTTTTTAAATATTTGGAGCAATTTTCCGCCATCGGCCCCCAGACCTCGACATCAAAAAACGAAACTTCCTGGACCTTCTCCCCGTTCTTTGTGTAGACCCGGTTGTTGGCAATGGAAAGATTGCAGACCGCTTTTCCCGCCGGAGTGTAGCGGATCTCAGGATCCCTGGTTAAATTTCCCATTATGTTCACGCTGTTGAGGCTCATGGCTTTCCTTTCTGAAAGAGATGGATTTTATAAAATAAATGCCGCACTATTTTAGCAGAAAAGCCCGCGACGTAAAGCCCGCAGGGCTTTTGCTCAAAAAAACCATTTGTTAACCACTATTCTGTCGCGACGTTCCAAGTCCCATCCATCTGGACTGCATATTTAAAAGTGATGGTCTTGGGATCCGAACCCGAGATGCCGGTGACCTCCATCTTGCCGTAATAGCCGTCATCGGTCCTAAACACGAACACCTTCCCAACTGATACTGAAAACCCCATCCCGTCCCAAGTAAAATTATATGTTGAGCTGTCCGGCGCTTCCGAAATCGCGTCAAAACTGTCCGATGCGGCTTTGAACCTGGCTTCCCGGATCGGCATCAGCCTTACATCGTCCGGATTGAATTGGATATCGTTCGGGAACGGGCAGTCTCCCAGGCTGACCCCATCGGAGAAATCGAAAAAGAAATTATGATGAGTATAGGACGTGATCGATCCCGTTTTGACCGGCAGACCGGCCGTCTGCGGTGTCAGCTCCTGTGCCGGTTCCAGTTCCGATCCATCTCCAGACTCCAAAAGCCCGGGATCCCGTTTCTCATTGGCCTCGCGGATCTTTTCGACCATTTTAGATGACAATCCGCTGGCCTGCGCGACCTCCGGTGACAGCGACGCAAACAACAGGTCCCCTCTTAAATTGTGCACAAGCATCTGCGCATCACCCAGGGTGAAGATCAGGGTGGTCTTGCCCGCCGCCTTCTGCAGCTCCCCGCTTGAACGCGCTGTCTGGCTCTTTTCCCATTTGACCTCAGCAATGAACTTGTCTTTCTGCTTTTCAATGCGGTTGATCCTCACCAGGATCTTCGTCCCTTGAAAGATCTCAAAATCGAACTGCGCGCCCGAAACAAGCGCTGATTTTCCTCCAAGGAACTGTTCTGATATCCCGTCACTGAACACGGAAAGATTGGCAGACTCATAAGCATCCGCCAGACGTTGGATCGCCTCCACAACAAGCTGCTGATAGGACACATCCTTATACGTCAAAGATGACAGTTCAGGAAACGGGTTCAGCTCATATTTTTCTTCTCTGTCCGTGATAACGCGAAGACGAAGCAGATAGCCGGCATCGGGCAGCGGAGCGAACACGTATTTGATCTTCTGTGCCTTTGCGAGCGGCTTCCAAGTCCCCCCGCCATCAAGGGAGATCTGAACGCCCGCCACGCCTGTCATATGATTAAACGTTCCGGTGATCTCGATCTGACCGTTCTTAAGATCTTCTTTGGTAAACAAAACATCTCCCTTGAGGGACATGGGCGTAAAAGCGTTCAGCTTGACATCGCCCACCGAATACCCCTGCCGTCGCGCCTGTTCTTCCTGAACCTGTTCCTGCTCTTCCTGCGCCTTCTTTTTATCCGCTTGGGCCCTGGCCGCGGCTTCCGCCGCCGCCTGGTCCTGAAGTTCTTTATTTTTTAGAGCCATCAGCGCCTCGTTCCTGGCAAGAGCCAACCTCGCGACCTCGACGTACAGTCGCCCGAGATCATGCTGCAAGCGCGCATCGTTCAAGGCGGAACGGACATTGTCATTCACCGAATAATCCGGTGCCGGCAATCCCCGCCCGGTTGTCTTTTTCACATACTCTTCCGCTGTGGCCATCCCATATTCCTTCGCCCTCTGTTCAAGCGCTGCGCGGTCACGGTCAGACATCGCGCGCAGCAGGCCCGGAACAAGATCAGCGACCTGCGCCATTTTCTGCTCGTAATCCGAAAACGGTTCCTGAAGAGAGGACAGGATCTTCAATGCCCCCTCCAGGTCGCTCTTATAAAGAATATGTCCCGACAAAGGAGAAACAAAGTTCGCTTCCCGCGCCGGCGTGACGTGCGACATCGACAGCATCGCTTGCATCGCCTTGTCATACAACGGAGCATATTGCTTGATAAATTCGTAACCCTTATAATTCGGCCAATCCCCGGCAATGTTTGAAGCATACGCGCTCAATTCACTGGCTGTCATCGCATGCGGGAACGGCTCGTTCTTCAAGGCCATCCCCTCAATGCGCTCTTTCGGTGCGGCGATCTGATAACCGTTTGCCGCAGGTTCAAAATGGCCTTTTTTGACCTGCGCGTTGATGAACGCCTGAACCTCGCGCGATTTCTGCTGCAGCCAATACGCGTCCCGCTCGCGGTTCTCTCCATCGGTGGCGGATAATTGCATCAGCTCCCTTACCGAAGCCATCATGGCCTCACAGATCGCCGGCGTCGAGCTGGCCACACTGTCGATAGCGGCCATCCGCCCCCGCGGATCGAAACTGCCATCGATGAACGCCTGGATCTCCTTAATATCGTTCGGGCTCAAATCCGGGATTTTTTGCCACTGCTCTACGGCCCTAAGCCATATTTTTTTCATGCGTTCGGCGTCAACCGCATACGCGCTCACCGCCGATGGGGCATACACCCCTGCCAGGATCTCCCCCGCCTTCATCTGAATAATATTAGGAAGCGACGGAAGCGTGTCGCCGTCGTTAGGGCCTAATTGCGCTACGGCGGTATGAACATTGTCCTTCAGGGCCTGCAAAGCGACATTGATGGAACTGATCACATGGCAGGGGTCCGCCAGCGGCAGCAACTGTCCCAACCTTTTCGGATCGCGCGCGGCGGTGACAGGAAGGTCGCGTTCGGCCGCGGCCATTGCGTCGTTATAAAGATTATATTGCCGGGCGCGGGCGCCGGCCAATCCGCCATAGGCAGATATCACTTCTTCGAGAGTCGCCATCGCTGACTGGTACTCAGCGTTCACTGCGGCAATAATGTTGTTCCTGACAATGTCCGCTTTCCCGTAAGCGACATTCAACCCATCCCTTGCGGCATCTGAAGCTCCGCCTCCAATAGGCTTCGGAGCCTTAAAGATCTTCTCTTCTGCCTGTTCTTGATAAAAACGGATCTCCACCAAAACGGCGTTGGACCACATCCGTCTTAGATCATTGGCCTGGCCAACAGCCCCCATATCAACAAGCTCCACACATTTTTTAACAAATGCTTTCGGATCGGCTGACGGCACGCCGCCGCCCATACGCTCCAGGACCCGACCCCAATCAAAGGGCTTAAGATATTGCTTAAACGCTGAGTAATACTTTTGCGCATACGAAATGACTTCCGGACTCGGCGGCGGAGTGTTGCCCCCTGCCGGTTGACTATCAACGACCTGCTCCGCAGCAGAGGCCGCCTGTGAAGCGTTCCGTCCAATAAAATCTTTTATCGTTCCTAGAACGGCGAGCCAGCCGTTCCGCGCGCCGCTCAATTGTTTCGCCAAAGCCTCTTCGCGCAAGATCGCAGCCCGGCCGCTCGCCTGCAACAGGTCAAGCGACCATGTGTTCGCCATGTCAAAAAGGGCCTGCGCCTCCGGCATATTTGCCGCGGTCAGGCCGTTGAAACGCTTTTGAAACTCATTTAAAGCGGCAGCGCTTTCTTTCACCATGAGCCGCATCTCGGGAAGCTTCTTGATATATTCCCGGATGGACAAAAATTCATGGAACGCCTGTTCAAGGTCTTCATGATAAAATCTGCCGACACGGTTCGCGAAAAGCTGAAATTCCGCCATCATTTGACGCACGCGCGTCTGCCCCCAGGCGACCCGGGCTTGTTTATTGACATCCTTGATGAGCTGCGAGATCCACGTTCGGCCTTTATTTTTCCAGGTTGTCGCGAGGGCTTCGATCTCGGCGCTGCGGGCCGTGTCCTCACCGGAACCGACCGCCATCCAGCTCGCCGCGTATTCTGACCAGCTTTGTTCCGGCCATTCATCGCCAAGGACCTTCTCGACGTAGGACCTAAGCATCTGCCGGGCACTGTCGTTGGTCATCACATACTTATCAAAAAAATAATCCGCGCTGGCGGCGGTCTCCGGTATCAAGGCCGGTGAGTCGGCATTCGGATTAATGACACCCATCAAGCGCCGGTCATTGGACATCATGCCGTAGAGCGTTTCGATCTCCAGCGCGGCCTGGCTCGCCGCGACTTCTTTATGGGACTGATAGGTGAGTTTGGCCATCTGCCAGGTCACAGACACGAGCGGATGGTCGAGAACATCCGTGATCTGATCGACCGCTGTAATGAGCGCGTCATCATAACGTCCTTCGATGATCGCAAGGGCCGCTGTTTCAATGGCCTGCATCCGCTCGACGAATTTCTTGATCTTGTCCTTCGCCTTGACGATCTCGGCCTCATCGTTCTGGAAGATGATCCGTTCATAACCGCCGATCGAGTCCCACAGCCAGTCCGACCACTTGTCCTGCATGACGGACTTCAGCCCTTCTCCCACGCTCTTCTGTTCCGCCATGGCCTTGGCGACATCTAACCCAAGCTTGATCGGTTTTGGGGTATTATCCTCATCTTCGGCAAAAACGCTATGACAGAAAAAAACCGACAGAACCATTGCGGTGATAAAAGCTGTTTTCATTCTGTTCATAACCCCTCTTTTCGTTCAATACGAATTTGACCATGAACAGCAGGCAGAAAACTGTTAACAATCGAGAAAAAAGGAGATCTGATCGATCTCCTTTTTTATTAATGCTCTGGCCTTATCCTCTGGCGTCTTTCCCGGTCCCGCAGATCTTAGAAAAGCGAGAACGTCCCATCTGAAGTATCGCTGATGTTCGGATCCTCGACCGCCGTGATCCTGACCTGACAATTAGGAACAGGCGGAAGGAACCCATCGATATCCCATGAATACGTCCCTGCCGCCGCCGGTGTGGAAGCCACCAAAGGAACCCACCATCCTTCCCAATACTCAATTGAAACAGCCACAACGCCGGAACTGGTCCAGGTAATGTTCTGCGTTGATCCAAGGGCCCAGCTCTCTCCGCCATTGGGGCTGGTCACCGTGATCGAGGCCTCCTCATCATCCGATGATGATGTCACACCGCCTGAATCTTCCGTTGTGCCCGCACCGGGCTGCGTGGGATTGCGGTCATCGCGGGCCGTGCGGATCTCATCCACAACGCTTGAATTCTTTCCTGAAGCCTGCGCGATCTCCGGTGAAAGGGTGGCATAGATCAGATCTCCCCGCAGATTCTTGATCCGCATCTTCCCCTCTTCCAGGACAAAGGTGAACGTTGTCTTTCCGCTGGTCCTTTGTTCCTCGCCGGTATTGCGGGGGGTCTGGGTCTTGTCCCATTTGGTCTCAACGACGAACATGTCCCCGCGCTGCTGGATCCGGTTAATATAGATCGTCAGACGGATGTTGATGAACATATCAAAATCAAACCGCACGCCTTCTTCAAGGGCGGACTTATTGCCAAGATAGTCCGATGAGATGTGATCACTGAAAACGGTCATGTTGGCCTGCTCATAAGCATCCGCGATCCGTTTGACCGTCTCCGGAACAAGCTGCTCAAAATCCACATCCCGATAGGTGATGCTGTCTACCATGCTGAAGATCCTGACCTGCGGCTCACGCTGATCCGTGGTCTTGATTCGCAAAATAAAATCATACTCCCGGTCAGGAAGCGGGCTGAAACGGACGCTGATATCCTGAGAAAGCCCGATATCCTGCCAGGTCCTTCCCCCGTCATCCGACAAAAGGATCGTCTGCGCCTTATCGATCGTGAACAGCCGCGCTTCAATGATCATCTGGCCGGTGATCAGGTCCGCCTTTGACAGGATCACGTCACCCCGCACATCCGCCATCGAACGGGAATTAAGTCTCGGATTCTCGATCGAATAACCGTAATAGGACGCCATCCCGAACGGGCCCGACTCATCGATCCTCCGTTCGCCTTCAGCGATCGCTTGGCGCATGGCCTCTTCATCCCGGCGCCGCATCTCCTCACGAGTCTGCTGCTCTAAGATACTTTGCTGCTCCATCACCGCTGCCGTATGATGCCCTTCCACGAGCGCCTTGACCTTATCCCGCAATTCAAGATACTTTTTCCCCAGCTCATGGGTCCCCAGGCCGTCGCCGGCGAGGTCTATATCTCTCATGGTATAACTCGG
>ERZ795055.1940-NODE-1940-length-16069-cov-4.818159_pt1 | contig 16069 bp, 8 predicted proteins | sample MGYA00375139_ERZ795055 | MGnify/ENA primary metagenome ERZ795055 (study PRJEB30184, sample SAMN05720283) | anaerobic digester metagenome | isolation source: active sludge of municipal wastewater-treating anaerobic digesters | place: USA | collected 2015-01-23 ... | reverse complement strand
GCGCTCGCCGACGTCTGCCGCAAGGCGCTCCTCGCGCCGGGAGCTCGTTGAGGCGCATCGTCATCCTCGGTGGGGGCGTCACCGGGCTCGCTCTCGGCTATCTCCGCAACCGCTGTCCGGCCCCGGGCGACGACGTCCTGATCCTCGAGGAAAGCCCGACCCCGGGCGGGACCGTCCGGACGATCCGCGAGGAGGGCCTCGTCCTCGAGGCCGGGCCGATCTCGCTCCGGACGACTCCCGCCTCCGACCGCCTCGTCGAGGCGCTCGGCCTCGAGGACGACGTCCTGGTGGCCGACCCGCGATCTCCGCGCTGGACCCTGCGGGGCGGGAAGAAGCGGCGGGTCGCCGGCGGGCCGTCGCTCCTCTTCGGCGGGGCGCTCCCGCTCGCGGCCCGGCTCCGCGCCCTCGCCGAGCCTCTCGTCGCCCGGCGCGCGGAAAGCCTGGACGACGAATCGGTCCACGACTTCTTCGTCCGCCGCTTCGGCCCCGGCGTCGCGCGCTGGGGCGCCGAACCCCTCGTGTCGGGGGTCTGGGCCGACGACCCGCGGACCCTCTCGGTCCGGAGCGCCTTCCCTGCGCTCTGGGACGCCGAGGGCCGCGCCGGGAGCGTCCTGCGCGGCCTCGCGAGGACGTCGCGAACCCGGCCGCGGAGGACGATCAGCTTCCGGGGCGGCCTCGGAGCGCTCGCCGAGCGGCTCGCCGAGCAGGGGGTCCGCGCGGGGGTGCGGATCGAGCTGGACGCCGAGATCGCCGGCATCGAGGGACCGTTCGACGGAGAGGGGAACGGCGGCGTCTGGAGGGTCCAGATCGCCGACGGGACCGTCTACCCGGCCGACACCCTCGTCTCCACGCTCGACGCGCCGGCCTTCGCGGAGGCGCTCGGCCCGCGCCTCCCGCGCTCGGGTGCGCGTCTCGCGGCGCTCCCCTACTCGCGCCTCGCCATCGTCCTCCAGGCGTTCCGCACCGAGTCCCCCGGGGCGGCCCTTCCCGGTCTCGGCCTCCTCGTCCCCCGCGGGGAGGGGCTGCGCTCGCTCGGCGTCCTCTACCTCTCCTCCCTCTTTCCTTCGCGCGTCCCGGCCGGCGTCGCGCTGACGACGTCGTTCTTCGGCGGAGCGCTCGACCCGTCGGCTCCCGACCTCTGCGAGAGCGATCTTCTCCGGCTCGCGGAGGCCGAGGTGCGAAGGCTCCATCCGCTCCTCGGGCCGCGGCTCCACGGGCGGACGCTGAAGTGGCCGTCGGCGCTCCCGCGGCTCCCCGTCGGCCACCACGAGACGCTCCGCCTGCTGGACGCGGACCTCGACGACCTCAACGCCGGACGCGAGCGGCCGCGCCTCGTCGTCACCGGAACCTGGCGCGACGGGCTCGGGCTCGGCAACCGGATCGCCCGGGCCGAGGAGCTCGCCCCTCTGCTCTGAGTGTGAAACGGATGCGTCGTCTCCTCCCGCTCTCCCTCGCCGTCGCGCTCGTCCTCGGGGCCGCCGCCGTTCCCGCGCGGTCCGACCGGGCCGCGCGGGAACGCCCGCTTCACGCCGGCCACCCGGAGGGCCGGGCGAAGCGCGCCCGCGCGCTCGTCTCGGAGGCGGCCCGGGCCGGGAGCGGCCGGGCGGCGCTCTCTCCGGAGGGAGCGGAACGGGGCTACGACGTCCTCACGTACGACCTGCGCTTCGAGCTCGACCCCGCCGTCGTCGCGCTCGAGGGGAGCGCGGCGATTCGGATCGCCGCGCTCCGCCCCGGCGTCTCCGAGGTGAGGCTCGACCTCGACGACGCCATGACGGTCCGCGGCGTCGAGCGCGACGGCGCCCCGGTCGCCGGCTTCACCGCGGCCGGAGACGTCCTCACGATCCCGCTGACCCCGCCGCTCGGCGCCGAGGAGCGGACGACGCTCGTCGTCCGCTGGGGCGGGACCCCGCTCGCGGGCGGGGCCCTGACGTTCTGGACGGCCCCCGCGAGCGGTCCGGCGATCTCCTCCCTCGCCGAGCCGTTCGACGCGCGGACGTTCTGGCCCTGCGTCGACGACCCCGCCGACAAGGCGGTCGTCACGCTCTCCGCGACGGTCCCTTCGGGCTACGTCGCGGTCTCGGCCGGGCGCGGCGCCTCGAAGAGCGAGCCGGACGGGCGGGTGACGTGGCGCTGGAAGCTTCCTCAGCCGATCTCCACCTACCTCGTCTCGGTGGCGGTCGCCCGATTCGAGGAGATCGCCGCGGAGTACCGGGCGGCCGACGGGCGGACGATGCCGGTCGTCGGATGGGTCGTCCCCGAGCACGCCGCCCCGAACCGGGCCCGCGTCGCCTCGATGGTCCGCCACCTGGAGGTCCTGGCCTCCCTGTTCGGGGAGTACCCGTACCTCGACACGAAGTACGGGATCGTCGAAGGGAGCTTCTCGGGCGGGATGGAGCACCCGACCATCACCCTCATCGGCGCCTCGCTCCTCGGGAACGCCTCGCGCGACCTGACGGACCTCCTCGTCCACGAGCTGGCCCACCAGTGGTGGGGGGACGAGGTGACGATGCGGACCTGGGACGACATCTGGCTGAACGAAGGGTTCGCGACGTACGCGGAGATCCTCTACCACGAGCGGGCCTCGGGTCTCCCCCCCGGCTTCCTGCTCGCCTCCCGGTACGACGACGGGCTCTACGCCGGCCAGCTCGGCCCCGCCGTCGTCGCCCCCCCCTCGGACCCGTTCCGCTTCACGGGAGCGGTCTACGACAAGGGGGCCTGGGTCCTCCACATGCTCCGCCGCCGCGTCGGCGACGAGGCGTTCTTCGCGGCCGTCCGCGAGTACCGGAAGCGGCACGAGAGGGGCAGCGCGACGCGAGGCGACCTGCGCGCCGTCTTCGAGGAGGTCTCGGAACGGGACCTGAAGCAGCACTTCGACCAGTGGGTGGAGACGCCGTACCGGCCCGTCCTCCGGGCGACGTTCCGGAACGTCTCCGGCGGCGCCGAGGTGAACGTGAGGCAGGTGCAGGCCCACGCCGTCGTCCACCCCCGGCCGGGTCCCGACGACGTGCCGCACTACGTCTTCCCGCTCGTCCTCCGGGTCTTTACCGCGAACGGCGGCTCGAAGACGGTGACCGTCGAGGTGATGCGCGCCGACGAGACGTTCTTCGTCCCGCTCGACGGCGGGGCGGCCGCCGCGGGGGTCGCGCTCGACCCCGACGGCGACCTCCTCGAGATCGTGGAGGCGGTCGGCCCGGCGCTCTGAGCCGGGCCTGCGGCCTGCTACTTCGCCGGCGGGACCGCGGCCCCGGGGCGGGGCGAGCGGATGGCGTCGAGGACGTCCTTCGCCGCAGCCGTCGCGTCCGCCGGGAGGCCTTCGCCCGTCCCCGGCCACTCTCCCCACCGCACCTTCACGCCGAGCTTCTGCAGGTTCTCCCGGCCCCGCTGCATCGCCCGCAGGAGCTCCGGAGGGGCGCTCTTGGCGACGCCGAGGAAGACCGGGACGCCCCGCAGGCCGGCGACTCCGGCGGCGCCCGTCGGGCCCGGGTCGAAGATCCCTCCGATCGACGCCACTGCGGAGAAGATGCCGGGGTTGCGCGCGGCGATCTCCAGCCCGAGCTTCCCGCCGCGGCCCGCGCCGACGACGGCGACCGGGATCGGCAGGCCGCCGGCCCGCGTCTGCGCCTCGGCGATCGTCCGCTTCAGCGCCTCGAGCGCGCGGTCGGGCGAGCCCCACCCGAAACGCTTCCGGCCCGAGCGCGCCGGCCCGCGCGGGGCGGCGACGAAGAGGTCCCGGGCCTTCGCCTCCGCGACGAAGGGGCCCGCGATCGACATCGGGTCGGAGTTGACCTCGTGCAGGAGGAGGAGGATTCCCTTGGGCGGCCTCCCGGGAGCGACGAAGACCCCTTCCTTCACCACCGCTTCGTCGCCGGCCAGGCGATTCCGCCTCGCCCCCTGCACGATCCGGGCGAACTCGGGGCGCCCCCGAAGCGACGCGAGGTCGGTGTCCTTCGCGAGCGTCGCCTCGTCGTCGAAGCCGGCGGCGATCGCGCGGTCGAGCTGCCGGAACGCCGCGTCGACCTTCCCCTCGCGCGCGTCGATGCAGGCGAGGTTGTAGGGGGCGGTCGGAAGCTCGCCCACCTTCCACGACTCCTCGAAGAACTCGCGCGCCTTGCCCAGCTCGTTCTTCTGGACGGCGGCGACCCCGAGACGTTCCATCTGCCAGGGGTCCTTCGGCGAGGCCCCGAGCACCCGGACGTCCTGGATCTCGGCCGGCCGGGAGCCCGGAGGCCCCTGCGGATCGGCTCCGACGACGGCCCCGCCGGACGCGGAGGGGGCCGTCGGCGCCGGCTTCGGCGCCTGCGCGAGGAGGGAGGACGCGTATGTCGCGAGGAAAAGCGCCAGCACGGCGCGAGGAGTCGCCTTCATGGCGGCGGATTGTAGACGCGGGGAGACCGGGCGCCTTCGGGTCCCTCAGCCCCTCCGGTACAGGAGGCGGATCGCCCGATGGAGGAGACCGAGGACGCGGCGGTCGTAGGGGAACGCCAGGCGGGACAGGAGGAGCCGGTCGAGCGGCGCGAGCAGGGGCCTCGGGACGCTCACGGCGCGCGTCCGGGTGAAGGCGCGAATCCCCTCGACGCCGTGCCGGACGCCGACGCCGCTCGCCTTCGCCCCGCCGAGCGGCGCGGAGACGTCGAAGTAGTGGACGAGAGCCCCGTTCACGTTCGCGCTCCCCGCCTCGATCCGCTCCGCGAGGCGCCGCGCCGCGCGCGGCGGACCCCAGACGCTCGCGCTCAGGCCGAGGTGCGAGTCGTTCGCGAGGCGGAGCGCCTCCCCCGCGTTCGCGACGCGGACGATCGGGACCAGCGGACCGAACGTCTCCTCCCGGAAAACCTCCATATCCGGCGTCACGCCCGCGAGGACCGTCGGCTCGAAGAACGCTCCCGCGAGGCCGGAGCGCCGCTTTCCGCCGGTGAGGACCCGCGCCCCCTTCGAGACGGCGTCCTCGAGCTGCCGCGTCACCACCTCGATCTGGCGCGGGAACGTGACGGCCCCCAGGTCATGCTCGCGCGCGGCGTCGGGATCCGGCGCCTCCTGTCGCAGCGACTTCACCCTTTCGAGGAAGAGCTTCTCGAACGCGTCCGCGACGCGCTCCTCGACGAGGATCCGCTCCGTCCGGATGCACGCCTGCCCGCTGTGGAAGTAGGCCGACCAGGCGGCCGACTGCGCCGCCCGGGCGAGGTCCGCTCCGGCGAGGACGACGAGCGGCGACTTCCCCCCGAGCTCCGTGACGCACGGGACGAGACGTTCCCCGCAGCGCGCCGCGACCTTTCGGCCGGTCGCGACGGCGCCCGTGAACATGACGCCGTCGACGAGGTCGACGAGCGCCGCCCCGGCGTCGCCCCTGCCCGCGACGACGCGGAAGACGTCGGGCGGGTTCCCCGCTCTCCGCCAGAGCTCCGCCATCCGGAGCGAGGTCAGCGGCGTCACCTCGGACGGCTTCAGGACGACCGTGTTCCCGGCGGCGAGGGGCGCGAGGGCGTCGGCGGCGTTGTTCAGGATCGGGAAGTTCCAGGGCCCGATCACCCCGACGACGCCGACCGGGACGCGATGGACCTTCGTCCCGCGGACGGCGAAGAGGAGCGTGCCGCGCCGCTCCGGCGCGAGCGCCCGCCGGGCCGCGGCGGCGACGAACCGGGCGAGCTCGCAGAAATAGAGGAGCTCCACCCCTTCGGCCTCGTGCCGCGGCTTCCCGCTCTCGCGGACGAGCGTCCGGAGGAGCTCGCCGTCGTCGACGACGGCCCGTCGCCAGCGCTTCAGCGCGGCGATCCGCTCCGGGAGCGGCGTCGCGGCCCAGGCGGGGGCGGCCGCGCGCGCCAGGTCGACGGCCGCGGCGACCTCGGCCCGGCCGGCGGCGGGAACGTCCGCGAGGAGCTCGCCCGTCGCGGGCGACACGATCCGCAGGGAGGCTTCGGCGCTCATCGGCGCATGCTACTGCCGGGACCGTCTCCCGGCTCTCCGACCCCCCTTCACGGGGTCCGGATACAATCCCCTTGGATGTCCTCTTCTCCGCCGGGCACCGGCGACTACCTCAGCGACGTCTTCTTCACCGACCTTCCCCTCCCGCATGCGGTCCGGGCCGGGATCGCCGCCTGTGGCTTCGTCCGGGCGACGCCGGTCCAGGCGAGCACCCTGCCGCTCCTCCTCGCCGGCAAGGACGTGGCCGCGCAGGCCCAGACGGGGACCGGCAAGACGGCGGCATACCTCGTCTCGATCCTGACGCGCCTCGTGGAGGCGCCCGCCCCGGCGAGCCGGAAGCCGGGGGCGCCGCGGGCCCTGATCGTCGCGCCGACGCGCGAGCTCGCCGTCCAGATCGAGCACGACGCGCTCCTCCTCTCGCAGTTCGTGAGGCCCCGTATCGTGACCGTCTTCGGCGGCCTCGACTACGCGCGGCAGAGGAGCCTCCTCCAGGCGGGGTGCGACATCCTGATCGGCACCCCCGGCCGGCTCCTCGACTACGAGGGGCAGGGGGCGACCTCGTTCGGGTCGGTCGAGTCGCTCGTCATCGACGAGTGCGACCGCCTCTTCGACATGGGGTTCCTCCCCGACCTCCGGCGCATCCTCCGGCGCTGCCCCCCGCCGCGCCGGCGCCAGTCGATGATGTTCTCGGCGACTCTCTCCTGGAAGGTCACGGAGCTCGCTTGGGAGCACATGAACGAGGCCGTCCGGGTCGAGATCGCCCCGGAGCACGTGACGGCCGACCGCGTCGTCCAGAGCCTCTTCCACGTCGGGAACTCCGAGAAGCTTTCGCTCCTCGTCGGCCTCCTGCAGCGCGAGGGGAACGCGACCCGGACGATGCTCTTCGTGAACACGAAGCGCTTTGCCGAGCGGCTCGTGGAGCGCCTCGAGAGGCACGGCTTCCGCTGCGGCGCCATCTCGGGCGACATCCCCCAGGCGAAGCGGCTGAAGATCCTCGCCGAGTTCAAGTCGGGGAAGCTCCCGATCCTCGTCGCCACGGACGTGGCGTCCCGCGGGCTCCACATCGAAGGCGTCACGCACGTCATCAACGTCGACCTGCCGATGGACCCGGAGGACTACGTCCACCGGATCGGCCGGACGGCGCGGGCCGGGCACTCGGGCCGGGCCATCTCCCTGGCCTGCGAGAACTACGTCCAGTCGCTCTCCTCCATCGAGAAGCTGATCGGGATGAAGATCCCGGTCGAGCATCCCGACGACGCGCTCTTCGTCAGGCGCCCCGCGCCGCTTCGCGAGCCGGTTCGCGTCTCGGGGGGCCCTCGCTCCGCCGCCCCCGCCGCGGGGGACGAGGACGCGGACGCGAAGGCTCCGCCCCCGCCGCGGGCCTCGCGCCCGCGGCGGGAGCGGGCCGCCGCACCCGCGCGTCCCGAGCCCGCACCCGCCGCACCGGCCCCGCGCGTCGAGAAGCCGCAGGGCCCGGCGGTCGCATCCCCCGCGCCTGCCGTGCCCGACGTCCCCGTCGCGCCCGCCGTGCTCGCAGAAGCGCCGGTCCTCGTCGCCAAGGACGCTCCGCCGGCCGTCGCGGAAGTCGGGACTCCCGAGGCGAACGTCCGCGTCGAGCCCGCGGCCGATCTCCCTGCGGCCGAGGAGCCGTCCCCGGGCGACGTCGCGCCGACCGATTTCTGGACCTGCGCCGCCTTCGAGCTCGAGATCCCCGAGGGAGGGTTCGGCGTCTCGGCCTCCCCCGCGGCGCCCGGAGGCGCCTCGCGGCGAAAGCGCCATCGGCGGCGCAAGCCCTCCTCCGCGGCCCCCGCCTCCTGACCCCCGGCGTCTCCCGCGGCTTATGATTCCTCCTCCGGGAGGAACGCCATGCCGTTTGCCGGAGTTCGGGACCAGCGTTTCTACTACGAGGTCGGAGGCGAGGGAGAGCTCGTCATCCTCCTCCACGGCGCCCTCGCGAACGCCGACCTGATGGAGGCCCCTGCGACGGGCCTGGCGTCGGGGTTCCGCGCGCTGCGATTCGACCGGCGCGGCTGCGGCCGGACGACGCCGCCGACCGAGGGCCCCGTGCCGCTCCCCGAGGAGGCCGACGACGTCCTCGGGATCCTCGACTGGTTCTCCGTCGAGAAGGCCCACTTCCTCGCGCACGACGAGGGGGCCGAGGTCGCCCTCGAGTTCGCCCTCCGCAACCCCGGCCGCACCGGGTCGATCGCGCTGCTCGCGCCGTCGCTCGAGGGCTTCTCCTCCTCACCCGAGGTGGCGGCGGCCTCGGCGGACCTTCGGGCCGCTCTCCGGAGCGACCCCCCGAAGGCGCTCGCGGAGAAGCTCTTTCCCTCCCCGATCTTCGACGCGGCCCGCGAGAGGGAAGGGGTCTTCGAGAGGATCACCGACATCTTCCGCCGCTTCCCGCAGAGCCCGGGCCGCTTCGAGCGCCTTCCCCGCGCCGGCGCCGCGCTCGCCGGGCGCCTCGGCGCCGTCTCGGCGCGGACGTTCGTCCTCGTCGGCGAGCGCGACGAGGAGGACCGGCTCCGCTCGGCGCGGACGATCGCCGCCGGGATCCCGGGCGCGGAGCTCCTCGTGTTCCCCGACACCTCCCGCTTCCTCCACGTCGAGGAAAGCCGCGCGGTCATGCGCAGGCTGACCGACTTCTTCCTCCCCGAGCCCGAGATCGAACCCTGACCCGCCCCTCTCCCCCCGCCCACCGCCCTCATGCGCGCGTGCCGTTGGCGCGCGGGCTGCGACGAAGATGGGAGAGGGGTGCAAGCGAACGGTGGACAACGCGAAACGGGGGCCTCGCGGCCCCCGTTTCGGTTCACGTGCTCCCTGGGACTAGGCGATCGACTTCAGGAACTCGGCGTTCGTCTTCGTCCGGGTCAGCTTCGAGAGGAGGAGCTCCATCGCGTCCATCGGCTTGACCGACGAGAGCGCACGCCGGAGCTTGTGGATCTTCGGCAGCTCCTCGGCGGTGTAGAGCTTCTCTTCCTTCCGCGTTCCCGAGGCGGGGATGTTGATGCACGGGAAGACGCGCCGGTCGAAGAGGCCGCGGTCGAGGATGATCTCGCAGTTCCCCGTCCCCTTGAACTCCTCGAAGATGACGTCGTCCATCCGGCTGCCGGTGTCGACGAGGCAGGTCGCGATGATCGTGAGCGAGCCGCCGTCCTCGTGGTTGCGCGCGCCGCCGAAGAAGCGCCGCGGCTTCTCCATCGTCCGCGCGTCGATGCCGCCCGAGAGGATCTTGCCGCTCCCGCGCTGCTCGTTGTTGTAGGCGCGGCTCATCCGCGTGAGCGAGTCGCAGAAGATGACGACGTCCTTGCCGATCTCGACGAGGCGCTTGGCCCGCTCGAACGTCGCCTCGGCGACGGCGATGTGGTGCGCGGCGTTCATGTCGGCGGAGGAGGCGACGACCTGGCCGGTGATGCCGCGCTGCATGTCCGTGACCTCTTCCGGCCGCTCGTCGACGAGGAGCATGAAGATGATCACATCGGGGTCGTTCTTCGCGATGGCGTTCGCCATCGTCTTCAGGAGGAACGTCTTCCCGGCCTTCGGCGGCGCGACGATCAGGCAGCGCTGTCCGCGGCCGATCGGGACGACGAGGTCGAGGACGCGCCCCGAGTTCTCGTCCGTCGCCGTTTCCATGCGGAGGCGCCGGTTCGGGTCGATCGAGATCCCCTTGTGGAACTGGACGTACTTCGAGCGGTACTCGGCGGGCGTCATCCCTTCGATCGAGAGGATCTTCTGGACCATCGGCCCCTTCGGCCCCCGCGCGACCGCCTCGGCCTCGATCAGGAGACCGTCCTCGAGGTCCTCCGCCTCGACCAGGTACTTCGGGAGGAAGGGGTCCCCCTTCTCCGCGAAGAACGTCTCGTTCGAGACGACGAGGCCGGAGTGATCGCCGTGAAGCTTCACGAGCCCGCGAACGGCGACAGGGGGGGCTGCCTGGACGGCCGGCTCGCGGCGCGGCGCCCCCTCCCCGGCCGCCTCGGCCCCGCCGGGGCCGTTCTCCGCGCCGGTCCCCTTGCTGCGGCCCCGGCGCCGCCGGCGGCGACGGCGCTTGCGCGACGGCTCGCCGGGCACGGCGCCGCCTTCGGGCGATGCGGCCTCGGATTCGGCGTCGCCCTCGTCGAGGGCCTCGGCGTCGTCGTCCCCCTCGGGGAGCTCCTCGACGACCGTGGCTTCGACGGCAGGCCGATTCGCTTCTACGAGCTCTTTCGGGTCGAATTCGTCCAAGCTGACCTCCGGAACGGGCGTTTCGCGGCCGTTCCGTTTCCTGCGGGCCCCCCACGCGAGCGCTCAGCCCGGGCGGATGGCATTTCCTACTCGGTCCGAGTGGGGAGGGCGGGTCGTGATCCTCGCGACTCCCTCGCCCGGCGCCCCGTTCACGCCACCCGCTTCCGCAGGGCCGCGCCGCGCCGGGCCAGACGCCGGAATGCTATGCCGGAACGGAACCGGCCGTCAATTCGGCGCTCTCAGGCCGTCGAGGAACGCGTCCGGGCGACGGAAGCGGCCCCGGGCGTCTCCGGACTGATCCGTCCGCCCCGCGACCAGATCCCCGGGATGAGCCGCTCGCACCGCGGGCACCTTCCGTCGGCGCCGATCCGACGCGCCACGACCCGGAACCCCCGCCTCTCGACGAGCCGCTCGGAGCAGCCGGGGCAGGCCGTCGTCTCCGCGTCTCCCACGCCCCCCGGAAGGTTCCCCGCGTAGACGTACCGAAGGCCCTCTCGGCGGCCGATGTCGACGGCGCGAAGGAGCGTCGCAGCAGGCGTGGCCCGGACGTCGCCCATCCTGTAGTCGGGATGGAACGCGGTGACGTGCCAGGGCAGATCGGAAGAGAGCGTCGCGAGGAACCGGGCCGCGTCGCGGAGCTCTTCGTCCGAGTCGTTTCTCCCCGGTACGAGGAGCGTGACGACCTCCACCCAGAAGCCTCGCGCCACGAGCCCCGCCAGCGCGTCGAGGACGACCGCCAGGCGCCCGCCGACCTCCCGGTAGGCGCCCTCCCGCATTCCCTTCAGGTCGACCTTGTAGGCATCGACGAGAGGCCGGAGGAAGTCCAGCACCTCGGGCGTCGCGTGGCCGTTCGAGACGAAGCTCGTCAGGAGGCCCGCCCGGCGGGCCTCGGCGAAGACGGCGGCCGCCCACTCGGCGGTGATCAGCGGCTCGTTGTAGGTCGACGTCACGACCTGCGCTCCCGCCTCGAGCGCGGCGGCCACGATCCCCTCCGGGGTGGCCGGGCGCGGGTGCGCCCAGTCATCCGCATTCGGGTCGCGGAGCGTCTGGCTGATCTCCCAGTTCTGGCAGTACGGGCAGCGCAGGTCGCAGCCGAGCATCCCGAAGGAGAGGGCCGTCGAGCCGGGGAGGACGTGGAAGAACGGCTTCTTCTCGATCGGGTCGGCCGCGACGGAGGCCACGTATCCCCACGGCGCGCGGAGCTCGCCGTCGCGGACGAATCGGACCCGGCAGACCCCCTGCCCCCCCTCGGCGAGGAGGCAGCGGTGACCGCAGGCGAGACAGCGAAGCTTCCCGCTCTCCTCCCGGACGAGCGTCGCCTTCGCCGTCAGGCCGGCGAGGTGCTCGCGAACCGAGTCGGCTGGCGCCATCGCCCTCCCATTCTAGGCGCGCCGGCAGCGCCGGAACGGTTCCTGCATCCGAGCCGTTAGAATGCGCCGCGTGACACGACTCTTCCGGATGGCCGCGCTCGCCGCTGGCGTCGCGGCGACGGCCCTTCCTCTCTTCGCCCAGACGCCGACCCCCACCCCGACGCCCACGGCGACGCCGACGCCCGTCCCCCCGACGTCGATCGAAGCGTCGGTCGCCAGCCTCGGAATCCCGAACGGCGGCCGGTACGACGCGTCGAACATGATCCTCGAGGCCGACGGCACGATCTGGACCGCCTCGGCGAACGAGAACGTCCTCGCGCGGATCTCGGCCGACGAGAAGAAGGTCCGGAAGTGGACCATGCCGCGCGACGCGGCGCCGAGCCACCTGCTGAAGGAGCCGGACGGGAAGCTCTGGATCGCCCAGCTCGGCGGCTTCCAGGTCTCCCTCTTCGACCCGCAGACGTCCGAGCTGACGGAGTGGGCCGACGGGGCCCGGCGGCCGACGGCGTTCGTCCGGAAGGGCGACGGGACGCTCTGGCTCCCCGAGACGAACGGCACGCTCGCGAACTTCGACCCCGCCACGGGGACGTTCGTCTACTGGCGCTCGACCGACGCCGCGAACCCGATCTCGAGCCTGACCTATCCCTTCCTGGACACGGACGGATCGCTCTGGTCCGCGGACTTCCTCCGCGGGGCGATCCTGCGCTTCGCTCCGGACGGCTCGAAGGTGACGCGCTGGGCGCTCCCGGACGCGACCGCGCAGCCTTCGAAGATCATCCGCGGCCCCGACGGCCACCTCTGGTTCTCCTTCTTCGGGGCGGCGCAGCTCGCCCGGTTCGACCCGGCGACGCGTGAGCTGAAGCGTTACGCCGTCGGCGTCTTCTCCCAGCCCTTCGACATGAAGGTCTACAAGGACCGGATCGTCTACACCGAGCAGCTGATCGGTGAGGTCGGAGTCTTCGACCCCCTCGCCTCCACGCCCGCGGCGACCGACACGCTCGAGGGGAAGGAGATCGTCCTCACGCGGACGACGACGACGGTGCCGCCGACGAAGAAGGTGCTCGAGACGATCGAGCTGGACGTCGCCCCCGCGGACCCGGCCGCAGTGACCGGCTCGGGCCTCCCCGGCCTCGCCCGCTACACCGCGGTCTCGGGAGTCCCCTACGCGCTGGTCCTCGACGAGACCCGCAAGCGCTTCCTCGTCGGCGCCACCGCGGAGATCGCCGCGGTCCTCCCGCCCGTCCCCGCGACCGTGGACGACCACTTCTTCCCCGCCGCCTCCTCGATCGGCGGCCGCGGCGGCGTGCGATGGGCCACACAGGTCGTGACCTGGAACCGCGGGAGCGCGGATACGGCCGGGGTCCGGGTCGATGCGACCGTGAACGAGCGCCTCCTCCCGACGGACTGGATCATCGGCATCTCCCCCACGACGAACCTGACGATCGGCCCGGGAAAGATCGTCTCCCAGTCCGACCCGATCGGCGTGGAGATGAAGGGGCCGGACACCTCCGGTGGGCTCCGGCTCACCTCGGGCGCGACGGCGACGCGCTTCGGCGACGTCCACTCGTGGATCCGCGTCTACCGGACGCGCGACGACGGCGGGACGTACGGCTTCGCGCGGAACTACGTAAAGGGGGCCGAGGCCCTCGCGGCGGGAGAGACCGGATTCCTCTTCACCCCGCCCGACGCCGGATCTCGCGTCAACGCCGGCCTCCTCGTCATCGAAGCGGCCGAAGGGACGGTCTCGATCGTCGACGCGGCCGGCGCTCCGCTCTCCCCCCCGTTCGCGTTCCGCTGGCCCGCCGGCTACCACGAGCAGGCCTCGACGATCTTCTCCGCCTTCGGCATCCCGCCCGCCCCGTCTGCGCGGATCGTCTACACCGTGACGAAGGGGCGTGTGCTGCCGTTCGGCACCTCCATCGACGCCGTCTCTTCCGACCCCGTCGACCTCCCCTTCTTCGGTCCGAGGGGAACCGCCGCGAACCAGTGGGTCTTCGGCGTCGAGAGGGGCGGCGGTCCGCTCGGCCCGACGTCTCGCACCGACCTCCAGCTCTTCAACGGCGCCGCGGGCGACTCCTCCGTGACGCTCGTCCTCCGCGCGTCCCGCCTCGCCGCCTCGCCCGGGGCCGCGCCTCCGGCGCGCGCCGTTTCCCTCACGGTCCCCAAGGGGAAGGTCGTCGCGCTGAACGACGTCGTCCGGGAGACGTTCGGCATCGACGTGTTCGCGGGGTCCCTCGACGTCGTCTCCGATCCTCCCGTCCACGCGTTCGCCCGGGTCACGGCTGCGGACGCCTCGGGCGGCCGTCACGGCTACGGGATGCCCGCCCTCCGCGCCGACTCGACCGCCGCGGCCGGATCGCGCGCCGTCTTCATCCAGGCGTCCGACGCCGGCTGGGACGTCATGGAGTCCGAGCTCCAGCTCGCGAATCCCACCGACTCCGCCGGCGAGGTGACGCTCCGGGCGTTCGACACGGAAGGCGCCGCGGCGGGAGAGCCGGTCACGCTCACGCTCGGCCCGAAGGAATCGGTCCGGGTACCCGCGGCGTTCTTCACGCTCTCCGGCTTCGGCGCGCCGATCGGCCGGATCGACGTCGCCCCCGTCGCCGGCTCGCAGCCCGTCTTCGCGCTGCTCGTCCGCCGGGACCAGAAGACCGGGGACGCCGACGCCGTCGTCCCGTACGTCGTCCCGGCGACCTGAGCGGGCGCGCCCCGATTCCGGAAACCCCGGGCCCCCTCGTAGCCGAGGGGGCCTTTTTCGTGTCCGCCCGCCTCGCTAGCGGGGCGCCGGCGCGCCGCCGGCCGCCGGAGGCGCCCACGTCGTCTCCGGTGCGAGGACCCAGTTCCGGTCCGTCACCGGGTCGATGGTCCGGGCGTTCCGAAGCCGCTCGACGAGGAGCTCGCGCACCTCGTCGTTGTAGGCCCGGACGACCCGGGCCCCCCGGAGCGCCGCGTAGCCTCCCGAGCCCTGGGCGCGGTAGCTGTTCACCGCGAGCGTGAAGACGTCCGTGTCCTTCACCTCGCGGCCGCGATAGCGCAGGTCGCGGACTCGCCGACCGGCGGGCGCCGTCGGGTCGATCCGGTAGCTCGCCCCCTGGACGACGTCGAAGTTGTAGGGCCGCATTCCGGCCCGGGGCGTGAGAAGGAGCCGCCCGTCCTTCCACTCGGCCGACTCGTAGAACGTCGCCGCGTGCTCCAGGATCTCGCGGAGCCGCGCGCCGTCGATCTCGACGACGACGAGCTGGTTCTCGAAGGGGTAGACGGAGTAGACGTCCCGGACCGTGACCGGTCCTTCCTTCCAGCCGTCGTGGCGGAACGGGAGGAGCGACGTCATCGAGAGCTGTGCGCCGGTGGCGGCGAGCTGGGTCTCGTTGATCAGATCGAGGAGCGCGGAGTCCTCGAGGCGGGCGCGGTCGGCCGGAAAGGGGCCGGTGGCGGCGGCGATCGGCTCGCCGAGGTAGGCGAGCGCCCGTTCGTGGTGCGGACGTGCGATCGTGGCGACCTCGGGGTCCACCGCGACCGATTCGTCCGAAGGGAGGAGCTCTCCGCGGGCCTCGACGACTCTCGCCGTCCCCTTCCCGCGCTCGACGACGAGGTCGACGCGGGCGAGGACCTCGCCCCAGCGGCCCGGCTGCGTCACGGGAACGCCGTGGACGCGGGTGAGGGGGACGCGTCGATGCGAGTGCCCGGTGAGGATCAGGTCGATCCCCGGAACGGCCTTCGCGAGGCGGACGACGTGGTTCTCGTAGTCGGTCCCGTTGGCCTCTCCGGTGTCGGGGTCGACCTCGAGGCCGCTGTGGAACAGGACGACGACGACGTCGCACCGCTCCTTCTGCCGGAGGAGGGGGACGAGGCGCGCCGCCGTCTCGACGGGGTTCTCCCACTCGAGGCCCGGCCGGTTCGCCTCCGGCTCCCAGCCGGGGATGTTCGGCGTCGTGAGGCCGAGAACGCCGACCCGGACCCGGCCGAACGTCTTCACGACGTACTCGGGGAACGCGGGGCCGCCGCCGGCGGCGTTCCGGGTGTTCGCGGAGAGCCACGGGAAGCTCGAGTCCTTCTGCGCGCGGCGCAGAACCTCGAGGCCGAAGTTGAACTCGTGGTTGCCGACGGCCATCGCGTCGTAGCGAAGGGCGTTCATCGCCACCGCCATGAAGTGCGGCCCCCCCGTCGGACGGCGGGCTTCGAGCCAGCCGGCCGGCGCCCCCTGGATCGTGTCGCCGCCGTCGAGGAGGAGGACGTGCTTCGAGCTCTTCCGGATCTCGCGCACGCGCGTCGCGACGCGAGCGAGACCCCAGTCGGCCGCTTCGCCGCGCGCGTAGTTCCACGGAAGGAGGTTCGCGTGCAGGTCCGAGGTCTGAAGGACGGTGATGGTGACGCGCTCCGCGGCGAGGGCGGGGAGCGCGAGGACGAAGGCGAGGAAGAGGAGGAACGGGCGTCGGCTGCTCACGCGCGGCGGAGTCTTCCACCCGCTCCGGCGGGAATCAAGGCGCGCCGGCCGCCGCCCGGCGGTATTCTCCGCGCGCATGCCCGCCCGCCCGAAGCCGAAGCCCGCGCCCGCTCCC
>ERZ795055.1934-NODE-1934-length-16107-cov-16.213244_pt1 | contig 16107 bp, 16 predicted proteins | sample MGYA00375139_ERZ795055 | MGnify/ENA primary metagenome ERZ795055 (study PRJEB30184, sample SAMN05720283) | anaerobic digester metagenome | isolation source: active sludge of municipal wastewater-treating anaerobic digesters | place: USA | collected 2015-01-23 ... | reverse complement strand
AGCGCATCCGCACGGTCGTGAACCTTGAGGGCTTCGGGCTCAGGAGCACGCGGCCCGAGGAGGCGCCGGCCCGCTACGCCCGCTGGATGGACGAGCTGCGCGCCGGCAGCCCGATGCGCGACTACGGCTCGCTGCAGGAGGTGGCGGAGCGCCTGCGCCGTAACAACCCGCGGCTGAGCGCGCAGCGGGCACTCTTTCTGGCGGCGCACTGGTCGCACCAGGAGCAGGACGGACGCTGGCGCGTTGCCGGGGACCCGGCGCACAAGCTGCCCAACCCCACGCTCTACCGCTGGGAAGAGGTGGCCGAGTGCTGGAAGCGCATCGCCGCGCCGGTGCTGTGGATCCAGGCCGCGGACACCGACGCGCACCGCTGGGCAGGCGAGCAAAGCGAGATCGACGCGCGCCGCGGCGTGGTGCCCCAGCTCGAGGCGGCGCTGGTCGATGACGCCGGCCACATGCTCCACCACGACCAGCCGGAACAGGTGGCGCGGCTCATCGAGGCTTTCCTCGACCGGCACCGCGGCTGAGCGCGAACGGCGGGGCAAAGCGGGCGCGCAGGGCGCGCCGGTAGAATTGCCTGATGCCAGCTGACTCAGCCAGTCCTTCCAAGCTCGCGCCACGCCGCGACCCCCGCGCGGTGCGCGCCGACCTGCACGCGCACTCGACCGTGTCGGATGGCGCGCTCGCGCCGGCGGTGCTCGTCGAACGGGCCGCCACCCAGGGCGTGGAACTGTTCGCTCTCACCGATCACGACGAGCTCGACGGGCTGGCCGAAGCCGCCAGCGCCGCCGAGCGGCTCGGGCTGCCCTTCGTACCCGGCGTCGAGGTCTCGGTCACCTGGGGCGAGACCACCGTGCACATCGTCGGTCTGGGCATCGACGCGCAGGCACCAGTGCTGCGCGCGGGCCTGGCGCGCGTGCGCTCCGGCCGGCTGGAGCGGGCGCGCGAGATCGGCCGCCAGCTCGAGGTCGCGGGGGTGCCCGACGCCTTCGAAGGCGCGCTCGCGCACGCCGGGAATCTGGATCTGGTGTCGCGCACTCACTTTGCCCGCCATCTGGTCGACACCGGAGTGTGCCGCGATGTGCGCGAGGTGTTCGGCCGCTTCCTGGTCGAGGGCAAGCCGGGGTTCGTGCCGCACCGTTGGGCGGATCTTGACGAGGCGCTCGCCTGGATACAGGCGGCGGGTGGCGTGGCCGTGCTGGCGCATCCCGGCCGCTACAAGCTCGGCGAGCCCGCCCTGCACGAGCTGATGCTGCAGTTTCGCGGCCATGGCGGCACTGCCATCGAGGTCTCGACCAGCAACCACGGGCCGGCGCAGATCGTTCGCTTTGCCCAGGCAGCGCGCGACTTCGGCTTCGAGGCCTCGGCGGGCAGCGACTTTCACGCGCCCGGCGAGCAGGCCGAACTCGGCGCCGCGCCGCCCCTGCCGGCGGACCTCACGCCGGTCTGGCACCGCTATGTGTGAGGCGGCCTCGTGGCAGAGACTTCACACCCCTTCCATCCGCGCGGCGAAATGGCCGCGAGCGCAGTCATGAGCCAGTTCTTCAGCGTCCACCCCGAGACACCGCAGGTGCGCCTGCTGCGCCAGGCCGCGAGCATTCTGGACAACGGCGGCGTGGGCGCGATCCCCACCGACTCGTGCTACGCGCTGGTCTGCCACCTTGACGACAAGGCCGCGGCCGACCGCCTGCGCCGTCTGCGCGGCGTGGACGAGCGTCACCACCTGACCCTGCTGTGCCGGGATCTTTCGGAGCTCGCCAACTTCGCCAAGGTCGACAACAAGCAGTACCGCCTGCTCAAGAACGCCACCCCGGGGCCCTACGCCTTCATCCTCGAGGCCACCCGCGAGGTGCCGCGTCGGCTGTCGCATCCGGCGCGCAAGACGATCGGTCTGCGCGTGCCCGACAACCCGGTGGCGCTCGCGCTGCTCGAGGTGCTGGGCCAGCCGCTCATCTCGACCACGCTGATGCTGCCGGGCGACGAATTGCCGCTGTCCGACGCGGAGCACATCCTCGAGCGCCTGGGCAAGCAGGTGGACTTCATCGTCGATGGGGGCGCCTGCGGCACCGAGCCCACCACCATCGTCGACCTCACCGGCCGCGAGGCCGTGGTGGTGCGCCAGGGCCGCGGCCCGCTCGAGGCCCTGGGGCTGGCGGCCGGGTCCTGAGCGCGGGGGCAGCGCGCCCCGCTGCTAGACTCGAATCGATGGAAGATCTGATTCAGACGATCGCGGTCTACGCGATACCCGTGCTGCTCGCCATCACCCTGCACGAGGCCGCGCACGGCTACGTGGCGCGCATGTTCGGCGACTCGACCGCCTGGATGCTCGGGCGCGTCACCCTCAATCCCCTCAAGCACGTCGATCCGGTGGGCACCGTGCTCGTGCCCGGCGTGATCCTGCTCACCTCGGCGCTGGCCGGCGCGGGCGGCATGCTCTTTGGCTGGGCCAAGCCGGTGCCGGTCAACTTCGCCAATCTGCGCCATCCCAAGCGCGACATGATCTGGGTGGCGGCGGCCGGCCCCGGCTCCAACCTCCTGCAAGCCATCCTGTGGGCGCTGCTCCTCAAGCTGATGCTCGTGGCGGGCGTCGAGGAGCGCTTCGTGTATCTGGTCGCGCAGGCGGGCATCAGCGTCAATCTGGTGCTCATGGCGCTGAACCTGCTGCCCCTGCCGCCCCTGGACGGCGGGCGCATCCTCGTGGGCCTGCTGCCGCCGGGGCCATCGCAGGCGCTGGCGCGGGTGGAGCCCTACGGGTTCTTCATCCTCATCGCGCTGCTCGTGACCGGAACGCTGGGCGTGTTCCTGCGGCCTTTCCTGGCCGTCGGCGACGCAATCGTTCGTGTGTTCCTGTAGGTGAACCCGACCGGGCCTGCTCCGGCGCACGGCGCGCAGCCGCCCTCGGCCTGGGTGCGGCGCTTCACGGCGTCGCTCGCGCGAGGCGCCACGGTGCTGGATCTGGCCTGCGGGCAGGGGCGCCACGCGCGCTGGCTGGCCAGACGCGGTCACGCGGTGCTGGCGGTGGATCGCGATGCGGCCTGCGGTGCGGCGCTGGCCGGCGAGCCGGGCGTGCGCTTCCTGCAAGCCGATCTCGAAGCCGCGCCGTGGCCGTTCGAGGGCCAGCGCTTCGACGGCATCATCGTGACTCAGTACCTGCACCGCCCGCTGCTTGCGGCGATCGTCGCCGCGCTCGCTCCCGGCGGGCTGCTGGTCTACGAGACCTTTGCCCAGGGCAACGAGCGCTACGGGCGGCCGTCGAATCCGGACTTCCTGCTCGCGCCGGGGGAACTGCTCGCTGCATGCCGCGACCTGCACGTCTTGGCGTACGAAGACGGAGTGCTGGACTTGCCGCGCCCGGCCCGGGTGCAGCGCATCGCGGCGCAGCGCCCGCCCGCGCCGGACCGGTGCCTGCAACTCGACGGCGCGGTGCCGGACTGAGTCGGGGTGCAAGGTAGAATCGCGGCTTCGACTGGGAGACCCCCGCGCGGGGTGAACGAATCCTCATGATCACTGGCAGCATCGTCGCCATCGTCTCTCCGATGCAGGAGGACGGCACGCTCGATTTCGACGCCTACCGTCGGCTGATCGACTGGCACGTGGCCGAGGGCACCTCGGCGATCGTGGCGGTGGGCACCACCGGCGAGTCGCCCACCGTGAACCCCGAGGAACACGGCGAACTGATCCGTGTCGCGGTCGAGGCCGCGGCCGGTCGGGTGCCGGTGATTGCCGGCACGGGTGGCAATTCCACCGCCGAGGCCATCGAGCTCACCGAGCACGCGCGCAAGGTTGGCGCGGCCGCGACGCTGCAGGTCGTGCCCTACTACAACAAGCCGCCGCAGGAAGGCCTGTATCGCCACTTCCGCAAGATCGCCGAGACGGTCGACCTGCCGGTGATCCTCTACAACGTGCCGGGTCGCACGGTCGCGGATCTGTCGAACGACACTTGCCTGCGCCTTGCGCAACTGCCCGGCATCGTGGGCCTGAAGGACGCCACGGGCGACCTCGCCCGCGCCGCCGACCTCCTGCGCCGCCTGCCCGCTGGCAAGCCCTTCGCGGTGTACAGCGGCAATGACGATTCGGCCTTGTCGCTCATGCTGCTGGGAGGCGCGGGCGTGATCTCGGTGACCGCCAATGTGGCCCCGCGCCTGATGAGTCAGATGTGCGCCGCCGCCCTCGCGGGCGACCTGGCTGCCGCGCGACGCCTCAACAACCAGCTCATGCCGCTGCACATGCGGCTGTTCGTCGAGCCCAATCCGATCCCGACCAAGTGGGCTCTGGCCCGCATGGGGCGCATTCCCCCGGGAATCCGCCTGCCGCTGGTGCCGCTGTCGCCAGCCAACGAGGCCGTTGTCGCGGCCGCCATCAAGGAATCCGGCCTCGCCTGAGGCCGGACCAGGAGTGAGAAGCATGCGTCCAGTCGCGCTGCGCACCGTCTGCGCAGTCCTCGTGCCGCTCGCCGCGGCCGGTTGTTCGTGGACCTCGTGGACGGGGTCGATCTTCACCGAGGAGAAGATCCAGTACAAAGCCGCGGACACGAGTCGCGTGCCCCTCGATGTGCCGCCCGACCTGTCGCAGTTGCCTCGCGAGGAGCGCTTCGCGGTTCCGGAGCGTCCCCAGGCGGTCACCGCGAGCGGCCTGGCGCAGCAGGGCCGTGGCCCGCTCGCCGGCGGCGCGCCGGGCGCTGCCGCCTCGGCCAGTGCCGCTGCGGTGCTGCCGGGCACCCAGATTGCCAAGGTCGAGCGCGCCGGCAACACCCGCTGGCTGGCCGTCAATCTGCCGCCCGAGAAGGCCTGGCCGATCCTCGTGGAGTTCTGGCCCAGCGTCGGCCTGACCATCGCGCGGCAGGATCCAAACAGCGGCACGCTCGAGACCAACTGGGCCGAGAACCGCGCCAAGCTGCCGCAGGACGTGATTCGCGCGACCCTGGGCAAGGTGCTCGACTCGATCTACTCGACCGGCGAACAGGACATGTACCGCGCTCGCCTCGAGCGCGGCCCCGACGGCACCTCCGAGATCTTCGTGAGTCACCGCGGGATGATCGAGGTCTACACCTCGGCCGACCAGACGCAGACCAAGTGGCAGCCGCGGCCCGCCGACCCGCAACTCGAGGGCGAGATGCTCACCCGGCTGCAGGCGCGCTTCGACGAGGCCTTCAAGCCCGCCACGGCGCGCGGTGGCGCCGCCGCCACGGGCCCGACCGTCGCGGCTGCCGCTGCGGCTGCCGCGGCGGCTGCGCCCGCGCTGTCCGAGGTGGTGAAGGGCAACGACGGCCGTCCGGTCGCGGTGATGGTCAACGAGCCTTTCGATCGCGCCTGGCGGCGCGTGGGCCAGTCGCTCGACCGCGGCGGCTTCACCGTCGAGGACCGCGCGCGCGATCGGGGCATCTACTTCGTGCGCTATCTGGATCCCGACTACGAAGCCAAGGCAAAGGATCAGCAGGGCTTCCTGACCAAGTTCCTCGGCAAGGAGCGCCCGGTGGATGCCCCGCAGTACCAGGTCAAGGTCGTGGCCGAGGGCGAACGCACCCGCATCACGGTGAGCGACAAGGACGGCAACGTCGACACCACCAAGGCGGCCGACCGCATCCTGACGCTGCTCGCAGACCAGTTGCGCTAGTGCTGCGCTTTGCGAGCCTCGGCTCGGGCAGCGGCGGCAACGCCCTGCTGGTCGAGGCGCGCGAAGGCGGCCACTGCACCCGCGTTCTGCTCGACTGCGGATTCAACGCTCGTGCACTGGCCCTGCGCCTTGCGCGCCTGGGGCTCGCCCCGGCGGATCTCGACGCGATCGTCGTCACCCACGAGCACAGCGATCACATCGGCGGAGTGGCCGTGCTCGCCCGGCGCCATCGCCTGCCGGTCTATGCCAGCGCGGGCACGGCGCGCGCCGGACGGCTCACCGACGCCGGTATCGCGCTCGAATGCGTCGGCAGCGGGCATTCCGTGGCGATCGGTGCCCTCGAGCTGAGTCCCTACGCCGTACCGCATGACGCGGCCGAGCCGCTGCAACTTGTGTTCTCCGACGGAGCCAGCCGCCTGGGCGTGCTCACCGACATCGGCACGCCCACCGCCGCGGTGCAGGCTGCGCTCGACGGGGTGGACGCCCTGGTCCTCGAGGCGAATCACGACCCGGATCTGCTGCAAAGCGGTCCCTACCCGGGCTTCCTGAAGGCGCGCATCGCGGGCGCCCTGGGCCACCTGTCCAACGCGCAGGCAGCCAGCCTGCTCGCTGCGCTCGACACCAGGCGGCTGCGCTGCGTGGTGGCGGCGCACTTGTCGAGCACCAACAATCGCGCGGACCTCGCCCGCGCTGCCCTGGCCGGTGCACTTGGCTGGCCCGACGAGGTGGTGGTCGTGGCCGATCAGGCTCGCGGCTGCGACTGGCAAGCGGTCTGAAGGGCATGCGTCGCCCGGCGCCCGGCACAGGCTGCCGGGCTGACCAGAAAAGAAAAGGGGCCGCTTGCGCGGCCCCTTAGTTCGGAGGGGAACTCCGACTTACTTCTTGGGCTCGGCAGCCGGAGCAGCCGGAGCAGCCGGGGCGGCAGCCGGAGCAACGGCGGCGTCGGCCGGCTTGGCAGCGTCGGCGGCGGGAGCGGGAGCCGGGGCGGCAGCCGGAGCCGCAGGGGCGGCGGCGGGCGCGGGAGCCGGGGCGGGCGCGGGGGTTTCCTTCTTGCCGCAGGCGGCAAGGGCAACAACCATCATCGAGGCGAGAAGCAGCGACTTGTTCATTTGGAGTGATACCTGTGGGTGAGTGAAAGGATTCCTGCGAGCGGCGCGTGCGATCAGACCCAGGGTCTGTTGCACCGCACGTTTGCGGTGCGCCGCGTCAACTCGTTTTGGGATTATACGAGGACTAGCCTAGAAATGCTGCGTTGCAAAAGACAGCATTAGGCGCCGCACTCCAGTGCGGCTCCAGGGCAAGCCGCTTCAGCCCAGACCCAGGGGCTGGGAGGGCAGATCAGAACCCGCCGCCTCCCAGCGTCGCTCGAAGTCCTGCATCACGGCGCGCGCCTCGGCCGGAGCGTCGAGTGCGAGCACCCCGCGTGGATAGGCTGTGGGGGCCAGTTGAAGATAGCTGCGTCCGTCCACGATCAACACCGACGCGTCGCCGATTTCTTCAGCCTCGGCGCTAAGCCGCAGGTGCAGCGCGTGGCCGTAGTCGCGCTGCAGCGCGCGCAGCCGCGGCGCTTCGCGCTCCAGCCAGTTGCCTTCGTCGGCCAGCAGGCGCACCTGGGCGCGCGGTCCGCGCGCGAGCAGGGTACGCAGGGCTTCGACGAACTGGAGTTCACCCAGGCCCAGGAGCGCCAAAGTGCGATGCGCCGCGCAGACCTCCCGGCGCGCCTGCGCGAGCAGGCCCAGCACGGCCACTCGCAACTCGGCGTGCGAGGCGATGGCGATCCGCCCGGGAGGCGCAGGCGGTGGCGCGGCCGCACTCATGCGCTTGCCTTTCCTGGACTGGCACCGCAGTGCAGCCAGCCTGCTTCGGCCCAGTCGGCCAGCAGCGCCAGAACCGGCGCGGGCAGGTCGCGGCACTCCTGCGGCGACAGGGCGCGGCGATCCGCCAGGCGCGCGAGGATCGCGCGTCCCGCTTGCGGCCAGGCCAGCCACTCGCCGTTGATGCCCAGTCCCCCGCGGCCGGTGAGCAAGCGCGAGCGGCGGTCCAGGCCGAGCCCCGCGCGCGCGCACTGGCGGGCAAAGACCGCCGGGCTCGCCCCGCGCGAGGCAGCCTCGAAGACCACCTGGGGCTTGGGCTCCGACAAGTGCGCCAGCAGAAAGCGCTCCGTGTCGGCCGGACTCGGGCGATGGCGCGAGAGCGCGGCGTGCACCTGCGTCACGAGTTCGGGCGGGAGCTTGCCGGCGTGCCGCGTGGCGGGGCGGCCCGCGTCGCTCACCCGCCCGGGCAGACGGGCGTGCTCGGCGGCAGCCGCCTGCCAGGGTTCGAGCAGCTCGGAAAAGGTCGGTGCGCGAAAGCCCACCGAGCAGGTCATGCACGGACCTTCGGCCACGCCGTCGTGCGCGACGCCGGGGGGCAGGTAGAGCAGGTCGCCGGGCTCGAGCACCCACTCGCTGGTGGGCCGGAAGCGCGCGAGCAGCTTGAGCGGCACGTCCGGCAGCAGCGCGAGATCGCGCTGGCGGCTGATGCGCCAGCGGCGTCGCCCCTCGACCTGGATCAGGAAGACGTCGTAGTTGTCGACGTGCGGGCCGACGCCGCCGCCGTCGGACGCCCAGCTGATCATCAGGTCGTCGAGGCGCGCGTCGGGCACGAATCGGAAGCGCGCGAGCAGGCGGTGCGCCGCTTCGTGCGCCAGGTCCACGCCCTGCACGAGCAGCGTCCAGTGCGGGGTGCGCAGCCCGGGCAGGCGGCGCCGCGCGAACGGGCCGTGCTCGAGGTGCCAGCCTTGCGCATCACGCCGCACGAGGCGCGACTCGACGTCCTCGCGCGCGGCCAGCGCGAACAGTTCGCTTCGCGTCACTGGCGGGCGCAACCCCGGGAACGCCTGGCGCACCAGCAGCGGGCGGCGGCCCCAGACCTCGCGCATGAAGCGCGCCACGGGCATCGGGCCCAGATGGGTAAGCACGCCGTGTGCAGACACGTCTTCCATGACGACGGATTCTACGAGCCGAGCGCGGCCTGGGGGCCGCGCATAATGCCGCCCACCGCACGGAGGCCGGCATGAAGATTACGAAGGACGCCCTGGTCGGGCTCGAGGTCAAGCTCTACGACGCTCAGGGTGAACTGCTCGAGGCAAGCGACGCGCCGCTTGCCTACCTGCACGGCCATGCCGACATCCTGCCCCGGCTCGAGGAGGCGCTCGAGGGCAAGGCGCCGGGCGACACGCTATCGGTGATGCTCGAGCCCGAGGACGCCTTTGGCGACTACGACGCGCAACTCGTCCACCTCGTGCCGCTCGCCGAACTGGGCGCTACCCCGGGCGTTGGCCTGCGCTTCGAGGGCCTGCCCGGCCGCGAGCCCGACGGGCACATCTACACGCTCACCGATCTGGCCGAAGGCATGGCCGTGCTCGACGCCAACCATCCGCTGGCCGGATTCACGCTGCGCTTCGACCTGCGCGTGCTGAGCGTCGACGAGCCCGGCGACCTGCACGACGCCACGGGCGAGGTGCCCGGGTTCCTGGCGGTCGCGCCCGGCCAGCCCTAGTACCCGCACAGACTGCTGAATCGCGTGCGCCGTGCGCCCCGCGCACTCGGTGCCCCAGGCTCAGCGGTGGTCGTCGGCCGCTTCCTCACCCGCCTGCGCCTGCCACTGAGCGAGCAGGGCATGGGCCTCACGGGGTGAGAGCGCGTCGATGTCGAGCGCCGCCAGTCGCTCCCGCCAGGGCTCGGCCGCTGGCGGCGCGGCCGCGGCGCTGGCCGAGGGTGCGCTGAACAGATCCAGCTGCGAGGATCCTTCCGCGGCGCGCTGCTCGAGTTGCACCAGCAGCGCGCGCGCCCGGCGGATCACGGCCGGCGGCACGCCCGCCAACTGGGCCACCGCCAGGCCGTAGCTCTGGCTCGCGGGGCCGTCGCGCACCTCGTGCAGGAACACGACCCGGCCGTTGATCTCGGCCGCCGCGACGTGCGCGTTGGCGACCTCGGGCACCTGCTCGGCGAGCAGGGTGAGCTCGAAGTAGTGGGTGGCGAACAGGGTCAGGCTGCGCCGGCCCTCGGCCAGTTCGCGCGCGATCGCCCCGGCCAGCGCCAGGCCATCGAAGGTCGAGGTGCCGCGACCGATCTCGTCCATCAGCACCAGGCTGTGCTCGGTGGCCTGGTGCAGGATGGTGGCGGCCTCGGTCATCTCGACCATGAAGGTCGAGCGGCCGCGCGCGAGGTCGTCGGCGGCGCCGATGCGGGTGAGGATGCGGTCGATCGGCCCCAGGCGTGCGCTGGCCGCGGGCACGAAGCTGCCCGCATAGGCCAGCAGCGCGATCAGCGCCACCGAGCGCATGTAGGTGGACTTGCCGCCCATGTTCGGTCCGGTGATCACCAGCAGGCGCCGGCCGGGCCCGAGGCGACAGTCGTTGGGCACGTAGGCCTCGAGGCTGCGTTCGACCACGGCGTGGCGCGCGCCTTCGATCTCGAGCCCGGGCTGCGCGTCGAGCAGGGGCCGCACCCAGCCGGCGCCGCGCGCGTGCCGTGCCAGCGCGGCGAGGGCATCCACCGCGGCCAGCGCCTGCGCCAGTGCCAGCAGCGCCGCCACCTGGGGCTGCGCGGCGGCCACCAGTGCCTCGAACAGTGTCTTCTCCCGGACCAGGGCACGCTCGCGCGCCGAGAGTGCCTTGTCCTCGAAGGCCTTGAGCTCGGGCGTGATGTAACGCTCGGCGTTCTTGAGGGTCTGGCGACGGCGGTAGTCCTCTGGCACCTTGGCCGTCTGACCGTGCGTGACTTCGATGAAGAAGCCGTGCACGCGGTTGTACTCGACGCGCAGATTGGCAATCCCGGTGCGGGCGCGCTCGCGCGCTTCGAGGTCCACGAGGAACTGGCCGGTGTTGTCGCGCAGGGCGCGCAGCTCGTCGAGCTCGGCGTCAAAGCCCGCGGCGATCACGTCGCCGTCGCGCACCTGGTAGGCGGGCTCGGCCAGCAGCGCGCCGCCGAGCAGCGCTTCGAGCCCGGGCGGCGGCGCCAGAGCGTTGCGCAGTTCGTCGAGCAGCGGCGCGTCCAGCGTCTGGAGCAACTGCGCCGCCGCATGCACCGCAGGCAGGGCATCGCGCAGCGCCGCCAGCTCACGCGGGCGCACGCTGCCCAGCGCCAGCCGGGCGGCGATGCGCTCCACGTCGGGCAGGTCGCCAAGCACCGCACGCAGGCGGTCATGGGCGGCCTCGTGCTCAATGAGTGCCTCGATGGCGCCGTGCCGCGCACGGGCGGCCGCTGCGTCGCGCAGCGGGTGGTGCAGCCAGTGGCGCAGGCGCCGGCTGCCCATGCTGCAGGCGCAGTGATCGAGCACGCCGAAGAGGGTGGGGCCGTCCTCGCCGCGCAGGGTCTCGCTGATCTCCAGGTTGCGGCGCGTGGCGGCGTCGAGTCCGACGTAGTCCGAGGCCGCCTCGAGGCGTAGCGCGGCCACGTGGGGCAGGGACTCTCCCTGCGTGCGCCGGGCGTAGTCGAGCAGGGCGCCGGCGGCGGCCAGCACCTCGGGGCGATCCTCGACGCCGTAGGGCGCCAGGCTCGCCACGCCGAACTGCGCGCACAGCAGCGCGGTGGCGCGCGGCGCATCGAAGTGCCAGTCGGGCAGGGTCTGCGGCGGCGCGTCCAGCGGCGGCAGGCGATCGCGCAGGGCCTCGGGGCACAGCACCTCGCCCGGGGCGATGCGGGCAAGCTCGGAGGCAAGCTGCGCGGCGGGGCAGCTCGTGGCCCGCAACTCGCCCGAGGACAGCACCAGCCACGCCAGGCCGTACTCGGTATCGCGTCCCGCCTTGCGCACGGCGAGCGCGAGCAAGGGCGAGTCGGCCTTGTCGGCGAGCAAGCCGGTGTCGGTGAGCGTGCCCGGCGTGACGATGCGCACCACCTTGCGCTCCACCGGGCCCTTGCTGGTGGCCGGATCGCCAATCTGCTCGCAGATCGCCACGCTCTCGCCCAGGCGCACCAGGCGCGCGAGGTACTGCTCCACCGACACCGCCGGCACGCCCGCCATCAGGATGGGCTGGCCGTTCGAGGCGCCGCGTCGCGTGAGCGTGAGGCCGATCAGGCGATGCGCACGCTGCGCGTCGTCGAAGAACAGCTCGTAGAAGTCGCCCATGCGGTAGAACAGCAGCACGGACGGATGCTGCGCCTTGAGGCGCAGGTACTGCTGCATCATGGGCGTGTGCCCGGCGAGATCCAGGCCGGGCGGGGCGGCGGCACTCATGCCGCGGGCTTGCCTGCCTTCTTCCCGTGCACGCCCTGCACGAGCTGCAGCAGCTGGCCGAACACCTTGGGGTTGCCGCACACGATGTGGCCATGCTCGAGGTAGCCGGGCTCGCCGTCGAAGTCCGCCACCAGACCGCCGGACTCGAGGATCAGCAGGCTGCCCGCGGCCATGTCCCAGGGCGACAGGCCGATCTCCCAGAAGCCGTCGAGCCGGCCCGCGGCCACGTAGGCCAGATCGAGCGCCGCGGCGCCCGGACGGCGGATGCCGGCGGTGTGCTCGGTCACCGCCTTGAACATGCGCACGTAGTCGTCGAGGTGCTCGAGCGAGCGGAACGGGAAGCCGGTGCCGATCAGGCTCTCGGCCAGCTTGTCGCGGCGCGAGACGCGGATGCGGCGGTCGTCGAGGAAGGCCCCGCGGCCGCGCGAAGCGGTGAACATCTCGTTGCGGGTGGGGTCGTAGACCACCGCCTGGGTGATCTGGTCGCGATGGCGCAGCGCGATCGACACCGCGTACTGCGGAAAGCCGTGGATGAAGTTGGTGGTGCCGTCGAGCGGGTCGATGATCCAGGTGTATTCGCTCGTGCCGCTCGCGCCCGACTCCTCGGCCAGGATGGCGTGGTCGGGATAGGCCTTGGTAATCACCTCGACGATCGCCGCCTCGGCGGCGTGGTCGACCTCGGTGACGAAGTCGCTGCGCCCCTTCTGGCTCACGCGCACGAGGTCGAGTTCGAGGCTGGCGCGGTTGATCACGGCGCCGGCCTTGCGGGCCGCCTTGATGGCGATGCTGAGCATGGGATGCATGGTGGGCTCACCGGCGGCCAGGTGACCGCGGCGTTTAGACTGGACCGCGGATTCTAAAGGACAGGCCCTCCGTGAGCTTCGAGTCGCTGGCCGCGCGAACGCGCTTCGTGCTGGTCGAGCCCAGTCATCCCGGCAACATCGGTGCCGCGGCGCGCGCCCTCAAGACCATGGGCTTTGCCCGGCTCGAGGTCGTGGCGCCGCGCTTTGCCGACTACCGCACCCATCCCGAGGCCGTGGCCTTCGCCACCGCGGCAGTCGACCTGCTGGAGGCGAGCCGCGCCCACGCCACGCTCGCGCAGGCCCTGGCCGGGGTGAGCCACGCCGTGGCCATGACCGGCTACGACCGGCTCTACGGGCCGCCGCTGGCACCCATGCGGGCAGCGGCGGCGCAGGTGCGCGAGCACCTCGAACTGGCCGGCGCGGGCGAGGTGGCCTTCGTGTTCGGCACCGAACGCTCGGGGCTGGAGAACGCGCACGTGGACCTGTGCCAGGCCTGTGCGGCCATCCCCGCCAACCCGCAGTTCGCCTCGCTCAACCTGGCGCAGGCGGTGCAGGTCGCGGCCTACGAGGCCCAGCTCGCGCTGCGGGAAGCGGACGGGCTGCGCGAGGGCCAGCGCCGCTTCGCGCAGGACGCGCCGGCCACGGTGGCCGCCATCGAGGGGCTGTTCGCGCATCTCGAGCAGGCCATGACGCAGATCGGCGCGCACGACCCGGCCGAGCCCAAGTTTCTGATGCCGCGGCTGCGCCGTCTGTTCAGTCGCGCGGGCCTGACCATGACCGAGGTCGATCTGCTGCGCGGCGTATGCGCGGCCATCGTGCAGCCGCGTGCGCAGCGCGCCGGCCGCAAGTCCGGCGGCGGCGCGCCCTAGAATCGCGCCGGACACGCCTTCAAGGAACCCCATGTTCGGCCGCACGCGCGAAGACATTGCCTGCATCCTCGAGCGCGACCCCGCCGCGCACTCGAGGCTCGAGGTCCTGCTCGCCTATCCCGGGCTGCATGTGCTGTGGTTTCACCGTCTGGCCCATCGCCTCTGGCGCGCGGGCTGGCGCAGCCTGGCGCGCTTCGTGTCGCATCTGGGCCGCTTCTTCACCGGAATCGAGATCCACCCGGGGGCGACGATCGGCCGGCGCGTGTTCATCGATCACGGCATGGGCGTGGTGATCGGCGAGACCGCCGAGGTCGGCGACGACTGCACGATCTACCACGGCGTGACGCTCGGGGGCACTTCACTGGCCAAGGGCGCGAAGCGGCACCCCACGCTGGGAGCGGGCGTCATCGTGGGCGCGGGGGCCAAGGTGCTGGGCGGCTTCACGGTGGGCGAGGGCGCGCGCGTGGGCTCGAACGCGGTGGTGGTCAAGGAAGTGCCTCCGGGCGCCACCGCGGTGGGCAATCCGGCCCGGCTGATCCACGCGGGCGAGGAGCCGCTGCCAGCCGCGTTCGGCGGCCTGCCCGCCAAGCCGGCGTTCTCGGCCTACGGGCTGGTGCAGGGTGAAGATCCTCTGGTCACCGCGATGCATGGCCTGATCGACCACGCCGCCGCCCAGCAGCAGGAAATCGAGCGGCTGCGAGACGCGCTGCAGCGCCACGGCATCGCCATCACGCCCAGCGAAGTGCCTCCCGCCGCCATGGACGCGGCGAGCCTGAACCGCCTGGTCGAAGAGTGAGCCGGGCCCGAGAACCCGCGCCGGCCAGAGTTCTGAAGCGGGCGGCTCAGTCTTCGAAGAAGACCAGGCGCGGCTGCCCGTCGACAAAGTCCAGATAGCCGCCGCGCGGACTGCCGGGACCGTCGAAGTCCCAGTCGGGCAGCACCCAGCGCTCGCAGCGGGCATCGTCCACCACCACTTCGTGCGCGGCGGGCCGGTGCGTGTGGCCGTGGATCAGGCGGCCAACGCCCGCGTCGCGGATGGCCGCCTCGACCGCCGCAGGGGTCACGTCCATGATGTCCATGGACTTGCCGCCCTTGGCGGCCTCGCTCTCGGTGCGCGCGGCGCGCGCCATGGCGAGCCGCTCCTCCACCGGACGGGTCAGCACCGAGCGCTGCCACACGGGGTCGCGCACCATGGTGCGGAATTGCTGGTAGGCGGTGTCCTGGGTGCACCAGGCATCGCCGTGGGCCAGCAGGGTGGGCGTTCCGGCGACTTCCACGACCACCGGGTCGGCGATCAGCTGGCAGCGTGTCACGCGCTCGAACGAGACGCCGAGCAGCGGGTCGCGGTTGCCGTGCATGACCAGCAGGCGCCGGCCGCGCGCCGCGACCTGGGCGAGCGACGCCAGGATGGGCGCCACGGGCGCGGCGGCGTCGTCACCGATCCAGAACTCGAACAGGTCGCCCAGGATCACCAGTTCCCGGTAGCGCGGCGCGTCCTCGCGCAGGAAGCGCGCGAAGCGCAGGATCGTGCGCGGGTGATCGGGCGCGAGGTGCAGATCCGAGATGAACACCGGATCGAGCAACGGCCCCACGCGCGTGGTCGCCGCCTGCGCCGGGACGGGCTCTGGCAGGGCCACTTAGACGATCTCGGCTTTCTCGATCAGCACGTCCTGCACGGGCACGTCGCCGTGCATGCCGTGGCGTCCGGTGGCCACCGCCTTGATCTTGTCGACCGTGTCCTGGCCCTCCACGACGCGGCCGAAGACCGCGTAGCCCCAGCCCTGGGCGCTGGGCGCGCTGTGATTGAGGAAGGCGTTGTCCGCCACGTTGATGAAGAACTGCGCGCTGGCCGAGTGCGGGTCGGAGGTGCGCGCCATGGCCACCGTGTAGGGCGCGTTCTTCAGCCCGTTGGCGGCCTCGTTCTCGATCGGCGCGCGGGTGGGCTTCTGGCTCATGCCGGGAGTGAAGCCGCCGCCCTGGATCATGAAGCCGTTGATCACGCGGTGAAACACGGTGCCGTCGTAGTGGCCGTCCTTCACGTACTGCTCGAAGTTCGCGGCACTCTTGGGGGCGCGCTCGTGATCGAGCTCGAGGACGATGGGACCGTAGGTGGTGGTGAGTCGGATCATCGGAATCTCCGTTGGGTCAGTCGAGCACGCGGGCCGACTGGATGAGGATGGGTTGCTCGGGCAGATGGGTGTAGGGGCCGCTCGCACCGACCGGCTGGCGCTCGATGGTCTCGAGCACCGGCAGGCCCTCGACCACGCGGCCGAACACCGCATAGCCGTGGCCGTCGGGTTGCGGATGGTCGAGGTGCGGATTGTCGGCGAGGTTGAAGTAGAACTGGGCGCGGGCCGAGTCGGGGGCGGCTTGCCGCGCCATCGCCACGGTGCCGCGCTGGTTGGTCAGTCCGCTGCGCGCTTCGAGCGGAATCGGGGCGCGGGTCGGCTTCTCGGCCAGTTCGAGCGTGTAGCCGCCCGCCTGCGCCACGAAGCCCTTGTCTACCCGGTGGAACACGGTGCCGTCGTAGTGGCCGGCGCGCACGTAGTCGAGAAAATTGGCCACGGTGAGCGGGGCACGCGCGGGGTAGAGCTCGATGACGA
>ERZ795055.1932-NODE-1932-length-16114-cov-4.482720_pt1 | contig 16114 bp, 14 predicted proteins | sample MGYA00375139_ERZ795055 | MGnify/ENA primary metagenome ERZ795055 (study PRJEB30184, sample SAMN05720283) | anaerobic digester metagenome | isolation source: active sludge of municipal wastewater-treating anaerobic digesters | place: USA | collected 2015-01-23 ... | reverse complement strand
CTGCCCTGGGAAATTCTTGCGCACTCCCGGGTGCCCCCTTGCAGATTTTTCACACCGCCCATTCCCCTGCCCTATACTGTCCCCCCAAACCACGGGAGGCTCTCCAAATGTCCCGTTCCGCGCTTTTGCCTCTTGCCGCCGCGCTGCTTCTGGCGGGCGGCGCCGTTTCCGCCGCGCCGGTGTCCGAGGTCATCGCCCGCGAGCCGGGCCGCTTCTGCGGCTGGCCGAGCATCGCCCAGGCGCCGAACGGCGACCTGCTGGTCGTCTACTCCGGCGACCGGAGCGGCCACATCTCAAACGACGGCAAGGTGCGGATGGTCCGCAGCGCGGACGGCGGGAAAACCTGGGAGCCTCCGGTGACGGTGTTCGACACGCCCATAGACGACCGCGACTCTGGCATCGTCCGCACCAAGGCCGGCGCGATGCTCGTGAGCTGGTTCACGGGCCCCTACGGGGGCGAGTGGCAGGGCCACTGGGTGCTGCGGTCGGAGGACAGCGGCCGCACCTGGGGCGCGCCCGTCCGCACCGCCGTCACCACGCCCCATGGCCCCGTCCAGTTGGACGACGGCCGCCTCCTCTACCTCGGCCAGCGCCCGCACTGCTCCCACGGCGAGCCGAAGGACTGGAACGGCCCCCCGGCGGAATCGCCCTATGCGGTCGCCCTGCAGGAGTCAAAGGACGACGGCCGCACCTGGGCCGACCTCTCCGTCTTCCCCGTGCCCGCGGACGCCCAGATGCTCAGTTATGACGAGCCCCACCTCGCGGACGCGGGGGACGGACGGCTGGTCGCCCTCTTCCGCGACTGCAACGGGGAGCACTTCCTGCGGCAGTCGGAGAGCGCGGACGGCGGGCGCACCTGGAGCCCACCGCGCGTCACCCCCGTGTGCGGCCTGCCGCCGCACGTCCTGCGCCTGCGCAGCGGCGCGTTGCTGCTGTCCTACGCAAAGCGCTGGGGGGAGATGGGCGTCTATGCCTGCCTCAGCCGCGACGGCGGCCGCACCTGGGACGCGGCGCGCGAGACCCGTCTCAGCACGGCCCCCGACGGGGACATGGGCTACCCCGCCTCCGTGGAACTGGACGACGGCTCCGTCTGGACCGTCTACTACCAGTCCGAGAAGGCCGGGGAGCCCCCCTGCATCCAGGGTGCGCACTGGCGGCCCTGAGCCGGCTCAGGGGCACTCCGGCCCCGGGCGCGCACCGTTGGTGAAGAAGGTGGCTGCGGGTTTCGCCTCCACCTGCACGTCGTCCGCCCAGACAGTGCCGGACGCGTTCTCCAGCGCGATGACCACGGCGCATTCCCGGACATCCGGGGGCAGGTTGGCCCCGGGCCGCAGGGGAAAGACCAGCCGCCGCCACGGGGAGTAATACCTTCCCCGGAACAGCTCATGGCGCCGGACCGCCCCCTTTCCATCCATGGTCTGGAGCAGCACGCGCACGCCGTCGTTGTGCTTCGGACCGAATCTCTCCACATGGTACCGCAGCATCAGGGAAAGAACGTGCGGGGTGGCGGGATCCAGCACGGGGGCGTCCTCCGCCGCGCCGGGGCGGGACACCGAGAACGCGGCCTCGCAGCGCTGGCGGTACCCCCCGTGTTCCTTGGAAAGCGTCAGGGCGTGGATGCCGCGCCAGGCTTCGAAGCGCCCGGACAGGGCGACGTTGCCCGCGCGGGCGGGCATCGTGTCCGGATTCTCGAAGCCGCCCCCCTCCACGAAGTTGACCGTCTCCGGGGCGATCACGCCGAAGTCGAGGTCGGGCCAGCGGTTCGGACTCCAGGGCATGGTGAAATGGCAGAGCCCCGCGAAGGCCTCCGCGTTCTCCCCGTTGCAGTTCACCACCCACAGGTGGGTGTCCGGGAACTCGCACCGCAGTTTTCGCAGCCCCTCCATCCCCTCCACGCGGCGCACCAAAGGCACAAAGGCCCCCGGCGCCTCGCGCCGGAGGTAGTACTGGAACGGGACGGCGATGTGGGTGCCGCCACTCGGCGACTTGTCAAAATCCAGATAGCAGTAAAGGTGGCGGCCCGCGCCCATTTTCGTGTGGGGCGACGCAAAGCGCGCTGCCGCCCGCAGGTCCGTGACCGGAAGGCTGGCCTGCGAGATGCCCAGCTCCCGCGCCTGCGCGCCCGCCACAACGAAGATGCCTGCGCAGGCCAGCGCCCCCGCGCAAACGCGCCCCGCCCGCGGACTGCCGAAAAGGAGCCTCCGCACCATCCCATGAAGCGCCGGCAATCCCGCAGCCACCAGCAGCATCAGCACGGGAAGCAGAAAAACGAAATAGCGGTGCGCCCACTTGTGCCGGGCCGGCATCCAGGTCAGCGCCAGGGGCACCGCCACCAGAACGCACAGAAAGAACAGCGCCACCAGCGGCCTGCGCCGGGCCGTGCGCCCGAGGCCCAGCACGCCCAGGACCAGCACAACGGCGGCCTCCACCGGCGTGTTCGCCGAAAGAAAGACGCGGCGCAGGTAGTCCAAGAAGAACTCGCGCGCGGAAAGATGCCAGGTCTGGGCAAGCTGCGGAGCCTTTGCCGGGTCCGGCGCAGGCCCCAGCCCGACGACCACCGCCAGGGAATGCAGACGATCCGGACTCAGGAGGAAGGGAACGAGCGCCAGCCCCGCCACGGCCACAAGCGGGAGCGCCGCCAACGCGGCACTCCGGAAAAGCGGGCGGCCGCCCCGCCGCAGCACCACGGCGGCAAACGCCGCAGCGAGCAGGGGCGGCACGAAGAAGACCGCGCTCAGATGGGTGAGCATGGCCCCAGCAGCCCCAAGCGTCAGGAGCGCCGCGGCGCCCACCGAGGGGCGCTCACACAACCGTATCAGGCCGCACAGCGCGGCCAGACCGAAAAAGACAACCACCGCGTAGAACCGCGCCTCCTGACTGACGAAAACATGGTAGGTGGAAAGGGCCATGAACAGCGCCGCAGCCAGCCCGGCGGCCGGACCGGCCAGCCGGGCCGTCGCCGCGAAAAGCGCCAAGACTCCGGCCAGACCGGCCAGAACACTGGGCATGCGGAGCAGCGCCTCCCCCTGCCCCAGCAGGAGCATTCCCTTGGTGATCAGATAATACAGGGGGGTCGCCGTGGAGTTTAGGATGGAGGAGACGGGCACGCTGGCGTCGTACACTGTGTAGATTTCATCGTCCCAAAAGGGGCGGTCCAACCCCGAAAGGCGCACCCACAGCGCCAGCGCCAGCACCAGCGCCAATGCCAGCCGCGCCGCCCACCGTCCGGCCCGCGCGCGCCGGAGCCGCGCGACAGCTTCCGGAACGCGGGCCACCGTGTCCTGCTCCATAAGACCACCTTCCCGCCCCCAACCCTGCCAAATTCTCCGCCCGCAGTCTCCCTGCGGGCGCAAACCAACGGTCCCGTCACCATGGACGCCCATTATAGGCCTTCCCCGCGCCGTTGTCACGCCTTCCATGAACGCCGCAGATGCGCCGCGCCCCCCGCGCATCGTAGAATCGCGGAAACCGTTTGGAGGCAGACAGCATGGCACGTTGGGCAGGCATTGCGGCGCTGGCCGCACTCGCGTTTTCGATTGGGTTGGCGACTCCCGCAGGGGCCGGCGCGGAATCCCCCTCCGACGCGGTCCATGTCTTCCATTACACCTGGTACCGGAACCCCGCGACGGACGGCTCCTGGGCGCACTGGGACCATCCGGTGATGCTGCAGGGCGGCGGCACCGGGAAGGGGCACCGGCCGCCGGACGAGATCGGCGCGAATTTCTACCCCGCGGCGGGGCTGTACAGTTCCATGGACCCGGAGGACGCCCTGCGGCAGATGCGGGACATCCGCCGGGCGGGCGCGGGCGTGGCCGCAGTCACCTGGTGGGGGATCAACCACCCCTCCGACGCCTCCCTCAAGGTCGCGCTGGACGCCGCGGAGAAGGCGGGCGTGAAGATCTGCGTGCATCTGGAGCCTTTCCCCGGGCGCAACGCGCAGACGACGCGCGCCGCACTGGCCTATCTTGCGGAGACCTGCGGCGCGCATCCGGCGCTCTACCGCCGGGAAGGCCGCCCGATGGTCTATCTCTACGACTCCTACCTCACGCCGCCGGAGGAATGGGCGGCGGTCTTCGCGCCGGACGGCGCGGACACGGTGCGCGGCACACCCCTGGACTGCTGGGCCGTCGGCCTGTGGGTCAAGAAGGACGACGGGCCGAAACTGAAGGCCGCCGGCTTCGACGGCTTCTACACCTACTTCGCCACGGACGGGTTCACCCACGGGTCCACGCCGAAGAACTGGCCCGTCCTGAACGCCTTCGCCAAACGCCACAAGATGCTCTTCATCCCCAGCGTCGGCCCGGGCTACAAGGACGAGCGCATCCGCCCCTGGAACGCGGAAAACACGCGGGGCCGCGAGGACGGCGCGTACTACGACCGCATGTTCTCCGCCGCCCTCGCCCTGAACCCCGAAATCGTCTCGGTCACCTCCTACAACGAGTGGCACGAGGGCACCCAGATCGAGCCGGCCGTCCCCAAGGCCGTCGAGGGCGTCCCCTACGAGGACTACGGCGCCCTGCCGCCGGAAGGATACCTGGACCGGACGCGCCACTGGGCGGAAAAGATGGGAAAGACCCCCTGCCCCGTCCTCTCCTGTGTGAACGGCGCAAATTAGGAAGAAATCCCGCCCGCAACCCCTCGGGGAGTCTGACCAATGAAAAAATGCCTGATTCCGATGCTCCTCCTCGCCGCCGTCGCGGCGCGCGCGGACGGCCCCGCAAAGGGCGTCGTTTACGCGGATGCGAACGCCAACGGCGTCCGGGACGCGGCCGAGGCCGGCATCCCGGGGGTTATGGTGTCCAACGGCCGCGATGCGGCCGTGACAGACGCGGACGGGGCCTGGTCCCTGCCGGTCACGGATGACACGGCGCTCTTCGTGGTGAAACCGACGGACTTCGCCGTGCCCGTGGACACACACCGCCGCCCGCGTTACCACTATCTGCACAATCCCGCAGGCTCGCCGCCGGGAGACGCCGCCCCGGGCGTGGACCCCACGGGGCCCCTGCCGGGCTCCGTGGACTTCGGCCTCATCCCCAGGCCCGAACCGCGCGCCTTTGACATGGTTGTGTTCAGCGACCCGCAGGCCCGCGGCGTCACGGAGGTCAACTATGTCGCCCGCGACGTGGTGCCCGAACTGGTCGGCACGGACGCCGCCTTCGGCGTCACCCTGGGCGACACCGTGGCGGACGACCCCGGACTCTTCAGGGAGGTCAGCGAGGCCGTCGGCACCATCGGCATCCCCTGGTACTGGGTCTTCGGCAACCACGACGGCAACCGCAGCGCGAAAGAGGACCGCCACGCGGACGAGACCTTTGAGCGCTTTTTCGGCCCCGCCACCTACGCCTTCTGGCACGGCGGCGTCTTCTTCTTCGCCTTCCGCAACATGGAGCTGAACGCGGAGGGCAAGTTCGACTACCGCTTCCGCGCGGACGACCTGGCGCTGCTGCGCGCGTGCCTGGAGCGGGTGCCGCAGGAGGCGCTCGTGGTCCTCATGATGCACGTGCCCCTGCCCGCCGCGAAAAACTGCCGGGAACTCTACGCCCTTGTGCAGGACCGGCCCCGCGTCTTCTCGATGTCCGGCCACACCCACGAGCAGGCCCACCTCTTCCTCGGCGAGTCCCGCGGCTGGAGGGGCGCCGAACCCCACCACCACTACATCGCGGGCACCGTGTCCGGCGCGTGGTGGGTCGGCGAGCGCGACGAGACCGGCATCCCCCACGCCACGATGAACGACGGCGGGCCCAACGGCTATGCCGTGGTCTCCTTCGACGGCGCGGACTACCGCATCCGCTACAAGGCCGCGCGGCGGCCCGCCGATTACCAGATGAACATTTACTGCCCCGACGAGGTGACGAGGCCGGAGGCGCCCGGCACGGAGGTCACGGCCAATTTCTTCGCCGGGTCCGAACGCTGCCGCCTGGACATGACCCTCGACGGCGGCGCCTCCTGGCTGCCCATGGAGCGCTTCACCGGCACCGACCCCGAATGCGCCCGCATGCACGCCATGAACCCCCACCGCCTCGACGGCGTCTGGGGATGGGACGTGGACGAGCCGTCGCGCACCGGCCACCTCTGGCGCGCCCGCCTGCCCGAAGGAATGAAGCCCGGCACCCACCTCCTCACCGTCCGCGCCACCGACCTCTTCGGGCAGACCCACACCGGCCACCGCGTGATCCGCATCCTGGAAACGCCCCGGCCCGGGTGACCCGGAAGGAACAAACATGGATGGACAGGATAGACAGGATGCTCAGCAATCCTGCCCGTCCATGCCCTTCTCCCTCTCTTGCTCCCCGGATGCGCGAGGCGCGCGGTCCCTCCATCCGCCTTATCCTGTCAATCCTGCCCATCCATGTTCAACCGTTTCCGTTCAGTCGTCGGCGGGGTCGTCCGGGGTGAGGCGGTGGGAGTCGCCGGACATCTCGCCCTGGTTTTCGGCGAGGCCGGGGGGAAGGTCGAAATTGCCGTGGCGCAGGAACTGCATGCACAGGAGGGCCACCTGGCGGCTGTTCATGATGAACGTGTGCGCGTGGTGAACCAGCGCCCACGCCTTCATCCCCTCCAGTTTGGTGCTCTCCACGGTGACCACGCCGTCGTTGGGCTCCCGGAAGGTGAGCCGCTGGCCGCGGTCGCCCGCGATGATCCCAAACTCCACGGGCGGCACGGGAAGCGTCTCATAGAACGCCTCGGAGGCGAGCTGCTGCCCGCTCTCGCCCGTGAACCACCGGTAGATCGGGTTGTCCTTGAACGCGCGGGCCATCTCGGCGGGGCGGTTGGGCGGGGCCAGCATCACGATGCGGCCGAGCCCCGGGGGATATCCCTTCTTGAACCCGTCGCGGAGGATGATGTTCCCCAGCGAGTGCCCGATGAGGTGGTAGACGGGCGTCTCCACCTTCTCCGCGATGAAGGCGCGCAGGTCACCGGACAGGGCGTCCACAGTGGTGGCCTTGGCGCTGTAGGGGAAATTGAGGACCGTGTAGCCGGCGGAGCGCAGCCGCACCTCCAGGAGCCACATGGACGCCCGCGTGCGGCCCATGCCGTGGAGCAGGACCACGGTGTCGGAGCCCGCCTTGACCCCCTGCGCGGAGACCTCCTCTCCCGCTGAAAAAGCGCCCGCAACGGCGCCCAGAAGCGCCGCGACGAGAAGTGTCTTGCCGGCGGGGGACATCATGGGAACAGGGGCCGTCCTATGGTCCGGAGGTTCTCCGCCGCCCTTCGCGGCGGCAGGGACCGAGAGTATAGGCGGACGGAACGCCGCCGGGCAAGCATGAAACCGCGCCGCCCGTCAGAGGGCGACATCCACGACCGCCTGCTGGCCCTCCAGCACCTCGAAGGGCACCGTCTTGCGCTCCATGCCGCCGCGGGCCGCGGGAAAGTCCTTCCGGCTGATGCTCTTGGTCGAGGCGAAGAGCGTCACCTCGCCCTTGCCCGCCGGAATCCCCGGGCAGGTGTAGGTGCCCGAACCGGACGCCTCGATCAGCAGCCGCTCGACGGCGTTCTCGCCGCGGAACAGGGTAACCTCCACAAAGGCGGAGCGCGGCGCGCCGCCCTGATGGGAGATCGCGCCGCCGACGGAGCAGGCGCCCGAAGCGTAGACGAAGTCCATCCACGTGACCTGGGAAAGGTCCACCACGCCCTTCTGCTCGTAGACGCGGTCGAACCAGGGATCCGAGGGGGACGGGGCCACCCGCGCGGCGACAAACACCTGGCCGGGGGGCAGCTTGGAAAGCTCGTACTGTCCGGGCGTCGGATATTCGGGCTCAAGCACCCGGCTGCCCACCGTGGACCCGCTGGTCACGCGGAACTCGGAGAACCTGGCGGGAAGGCCGTCCTTCACCGCGTCGCCCGTGATCGACCCCTTGCGCGGAAGCTGTATCTTGACCTCTGTCACCTTGCCGGGCTCCGTCACGATGACCGCGCGGCCGGTGCCGTATTCGCGGTGGTCGAACAGGAACCAGTTCGGCCCGATGGGCAGGCTGTACACGGAGAACTCGCCCCGGTTGTCCGTGCTCGCGTACTGGAGCTTCCCGCGCACGGTGCCCTCGGGCGTGCCCTGGCGCGGCATCACGCGCACGCCGGACACGGTCAGCTCGTTGGCCCCGTAGACCTTCCCCTTGATGACCGCCGAACGCAGCAGCGGGAACTCCAGCACCGTGTCGGCGCTCCAGGTGTCGGTCAGGCTGAACGGCACGCCCAGGGGGGCGTAGCCGTGCGCGCGGGCGTACAGGGTGTACTCGTCCATGATCTGGAACTGTTCGGTGAACCCGCCCCCCGCGTCCGACTGCGCGCGGAACTCGTCCAGCACGTAGGGCTGCAGCGACTGGTTCCACCCCTTGCACGCCGCAATCTCGAAGTCGGGGATCGGCTGGCCCGTGCCGGCGTCCGTCACCCGCCCGCGCACCGCGAAGCGCAGGGGCACCCGCCCCACAATGTCAATGTCCACGCGCGGGTTCTTGCGGTCCGTGACCAGCCGCACGTCGTGGGCCAGCAGGCGCCCCTCGTGTGAAATGGCCACCTTGTGCTCGCCGCGGGTCACCCCCGTGATCTCGAAGGCGCCGTAGAGGTCCGTCGTCGCGGAGGGGCCCAGCTGCCGGGTGAGGTCGGGAACCCCGTCGGGGCCCGGATCCGCGATGACCTGCCCGGAGGTGTCCACATCGTACACCGTCACCAGAAGCCCCGGGATGCCGTCGCCGAACCGCTTGTCGCCCACCCGCCCCTGCAGGGTGTAGTTGGTGGGCATCGCCGGCGCGCCCGGCGTCGGCGGGGCGGCCGTGTCGGGGGGCGTTGCCGGCGCGGCGGGGGCCTCCCCTTCGGGCGGGGCCGCGGGGGTCTCCGGCGGGGCGCCGGGGTCGGCGGGGGGCGGGGTCTCCGGCGCGGCGGGGACTTCGGGCTCCGTGCCGGACGCCGTGGTGACGGGCTCCGCGGAGTCGGCGGGGGCGAAAAAAGCGGCGTATGCGAAGTATCCGCCGATGACGACGGCGGCGAGCGCCGCGAACCCCGCCGCCAAAGCGACCGGGCTCACTCCGCGGCGCTTGGCCCTGCCGAGGTGGGTGTCCTTGCCGGCCTTGATGGCCGCGGTGTCGCCGGCCACCTCGCGCATGATGTGAACCATGCGCTCCTTGTTCGCCAGTTCCGGCGCGAGGGCCGAGGCCACCTCCTTGCGCAGGGACTTCTCGACGTTCTCGAGGGTGCGGGCGAGATCCTCCGCCGCCTCCTTGGGCTCGATCTTGAGCAGGCCCGCAATCTGCCGGGACGACTTCCCGCAGAGCACGTGCAGCAGGAGGCCCTTGCGCTCCTGCATGGAGAAGGGGCCGAGCTCCTCGTTCAGCGGGTCCATCAGCTCGGTCTGCAGCCAGTTCAGGTCCACCGCCACGGACGAAAGGTCGCGGTCGCGCGGGGCGAAACGATCCGCGCCGCGGTGCGCCAGCACCTTGTCCATCTCCCCCTGCGCCAAAGCGCACAGCCAGTGGCCGAGCTTGCCGGCGTCGGTGATGGAGACCAGGCGGTCAAAGGCCATCCGGAACGTGGACACCGTCACCTTGTCGGCCGCGGCCACGTTGCCGGACTGCGCGAGCGCCACCGCGTACACCACGGGCTGGTACCGTTCGATGATGTGGCGGAATGCGTCGGGCTGTCCCTGGAAGATGCGCCGGATGGCGGCCCGGTCGTTGTTGACAGGTCTGAAAGCCACTGCGACACCCTCGCGCGTTGCGCGGCCGTGGGGCGTGTGGCGGCCCCGCCAGCCCCTCTTGTTCTCTCACGCTCTCTCGCCTGGCCGCCGGAACACCCGGGGTTCCGGCGCGCCGGTGCGTCCGCGCACCGGCACCATTATGCGCATGCGCGGAAATGGGTTCAAGTCCCGCGTGCGGGGGGGCGCAAATCCGGCGGCTCAGGCGCCGCGGCCCTCCGGGCCTAGAGGTGCGCGTGCCCCTCGGCTTCGGGCTGGTAGACAATGTCCACCACCACGGCCCGGTGCTCGGCGCCGTCCCTCTCGTAAACAACGGTCTCGCCCACGCGGGACCCCAGCAGGGAGGTCCCCAGCGGGCTGAGCACCGAAATGTGGTCGGGGGCGTCGGAGAGGAACCCGGGGTAGACCAGCGTGCACAGGCGCTCGCGGTCCGTCTCGGTGTCAAGCAGGATCAGGCTGGAGTTCATGGTGACCACGTCCTCGGGTACCGGCTCCCCGTGCAGGATGGTCGCGTGGTTCAACTCCTCATGAAGGCGGCGCACCGAGCTCCAGGAATCCTCGTCGACCCCTCCGGTAAGCAGCTCGATGCGCTTGTGAAGCGTCTCGCAGTCGCGTTCGGTGACCACAATCTGCCGTGTGCCCATTGCGCTCCCTTTCAGTGGCTTCCCAATTGCCGCGCACGGCGCGCCACACGCCGTCCACAGCATAGTACCCTTTTCCGTCTCCAATGTAAACCCCGATCTTTGAACGCCGCATTCCTCGGAAAGGGGGACAGCCCGGCGCGCGGCGCCCGGAAGGTCAGAACCCGTGGCGCCGCAGCGTGTTGTCCACTCCGGAAAGGTAGGAGGCGCCGAACAGCCGCACATGCACCAGCAGGGGGTAGAGGGTGTAGATGTCCCGCCGCAGCTCGAAGAAACCCGGCCGGACCGGGCGCAGCGCGCCATAGGCCCCGAAGAAGGCCTCGCCGAAGGTGTGAAAGAGCGTGATGAAGGCAAGCTCGACCTCCGGGTGGCCAAAGTAGACGGCGGGGTCCAGAAACCCGGTGACCCGCCCGCCGACGGCGAGCACGTTGGTCGTCCACACGTCCCCGTGCAGCAGCGACGGGTGTTCCGGCTCCTCAAGCCACCCGTCGAGGCGGCCGCAAAACGCCGCCAGGCGGCGGTGCATGCCGCGCGGAAGCGCGCCCTCCTCCAGCGCCCGGTCCGCCATGGGAAGCAGCCGCCGGTCCCGGTAGAAGTCCACCCAGGAGGCGCAGGGCGCGTTGGGCTGCGGGAGCCCGCCGATGAGGGTGTCCCAGGGCAGCCCGTGCGCCGCGCCGCGGATGGCGTGGAGCGCGGCGAGCAGTTCGGCGGCGTGGGCCTCCGCCGCGGGGGAGAAGCGGCTCCCGCCGGGCAGCAGGGTCATGGCCAGCAGGCGCGGCGAGGCGTGCAGCACCTCGGGCACGGGGATCGTCCCCGTTTCCGCAAGGAAGGAAAGCATGCGCCCCTCGATGTCGAGCCGGGGCTCGGCGCGGCCGTCCACCTTCACCACAATGTCGCGCCCGTCCGAGAGGCGCGCGCGGTACACCTCGCCGACGCAGCCCCCGGCCAGGGGCGCGAAGGAGGCCACGGCCGTCCCCAGCGCCTCCTCCACCCGGCGCGTCCAGCCGCTCACCCCCCGCCCTCCCCGGGGGCCTCAAGGTGGGCGAGCACGCCCTCCACCCCCTCCTCGATCAAATCGAGCATCCGCTCGAAACCCTCCGGGCCGCCGTAGTAGGGGTCGGGCACGCCGCCCTTCGGGCGGGACGCGGTGAAGTCGGTGAAGAGGCGCACCCGCCCGCGCAGCGCGGGGGGGCAGTCCTCCAGCAGGTCCGCCACGTTGTTCTCGTCCATGCCGATGACGAGGTCGAAGCGCTCAAAGTCTTCGGGGGACACGGCCCGCGCGCGGAGCCCGGAGATGTCCACCCCCCGCCGGCGCGCCGCCGCCTGGGCCCGGGGGTCCGGGGCGGCCCCGGCGTGCCAGTTGCTCGTGCCCGCCGAGTCGGCGCCGAAGCGGCGCTCCAGCCCGCGCCGCGCGAGGAGCGCGCGGAACATCCCCTCGGCCGAGGGGCTGCGGCAGATGTTTCCCAGACAGACAAACAGCGCCTTTTTCACGGGGTGTGCCTTTCCTGGTGGGGGCGCGCCGCCGGGCGGCGGCGCGGACGGCGGATCAGGCCTGGCCGTCCGTCTCCGGCGCGTCGGAGCGGCCGGCGGCGTCCACAAGCTCCTTGATGGCCTTGCCGGGCTTGAAGGTCACCACGCGCTTGCGCGAAATGGAGACCGAGGCGCCGGTGCGCGGGTTGCGGCCGGAGCGCGCGTTGCGGCTCTTGGTCTCGAAAACCCCGAAATTGCGCACCTCCAGGCGGTCCCCCCGCGCCAGGGTGTCCACCACGGTGTCGAGCATGGCCTGCACCACGACCGCGACCTCCCCCTGCGTGAAGCCCAGCTTGTCGGCGATTTCGATGACGAGTTCCCGCTTGGTCAACCCTGGATTCCTTCACGTTCGGCGCGGAAGCGCCCGGGGGTCACTGCATGCCCAGCGCGCTCTTGTACATGGACCCGATGCCGCCGATGTCGAAGTACATGACCACGGCGATCACGGCGATGACCGCCACGGCGATCAGGAGGTTCTTGGTGCCGGGGGCCATGCCGCCGCCCCCGCCGCCGCCCTTGCCGCCGGCCAGCATGTCCGCCGTGACGAGGAAGACCTTCTCGCCGCGCTCGGCGCGGCCCTTCTTGTCCTCGATGACGCCCAGGGTCTCGTTGATGGAGATGAAGGCGCGGTGCCACTCCGTCTGCAGCTTCTTCAGGGCGACCTCGGACTGCGAGTAGATCGCCTCCAGGCTCGTGGCGCCGCTGATGATGTTCATCGTGTTGCCGTCGAGCGTGTAGTCGTCCATCAGCGTCTGCTGGAGCACCTTGTGCTCGCGCGCCAGCTTGCTCTTGATCTTCAGGAACTGGTTCTCGAGCTGCGCCTTGTTCACCCCCGAGTTGGGGTAGCTGCTCAGCACCTGGTTGAACAGGAGCCAGTCGTTCATGAACTCGCGGCACAGTTCCACGCGCCGTTCCAACTGCTCGACGATTTTCTGCTGCTTCTTGTTCAGACCCATGATGGCGGGTTACTCCTATGGAGAAAAAATGCGGCAAAGACCGGCGTTTACTCTATCACACGACGGGGAGGATGTCAAACCGCGCCGGGGATAAGTTCCCACGGAGGGCGGTGTTATGCAGACGGCGCCGCCGCGCCGGCGCGCCCCCTCAGTGAAACCAGTTGCGCATCCGCCGGAACAGCCCCTCGTTCCCAAAAGTGAGCTTCTGGCCGCCCGCCTGGTAGTACGTGCGCGGCGGCGGCGCCGTCACCTCGAGAAGCAGCACCGTGATGTTGTCGAGCCCCCCCGCCTCCAGCGCCTCGTTCACCAGCCCCTCCACCGCGCCCTCCAGGTCCGCCGCCCCGGTCGCCGTGGAAAGCATCAGGCCGTCCTGCACCATGTTGCTCAGCCCGTCCGAGCACACCAGCAGCCGGTCGCCCGGCTGGAGCTCCAGGGCGAAAAGGTCCACGTCCACCGCGTCCTTGATCCCGACGGCGCGCGTGATGAGGTTCTTCAGAGAGTGGTTCTTCGCCTCGTCCTCGTTCAGCAGGCCGTTGCGCATCTGCTCGGCCACCAGCGAGTGGTCGTCCGTGAGCTGGCGCACGCCGAGCTCCTGCCGCAGCAGGTACACCCGGCTGTCCCCCACCTGGGCGATGTACGCCCAGTTGCCCATGACCGCCACGGCGGACATGGTGGTGCCCATGCCGGCGTAGGCGGGGTTGTCCTCGGACTCCTCAAAGACCGTCATGTTGGCCAGCTCGATGGCCGCGCGCAGGGCCTGCGGCGTGCCGCCGTGGAAGCCGGGGTCGTAGTAGCCCTCGGCCAGGCACTGCAGGGCGAGGCGGCTGGCGTGCTCGCCCGCGCTGGCCCCGCCCATCCCGTCGGCGACGGCGAAAAGGATGCCCCGCCGCTCCATGTCCTCCTGCTCCCCGGGCGCGAGCACCATGCAGGAGTCCTCGTTGTTCTTGCGCTTGCGCCCCACGTCGCTGCGCAGAATCACGCGGACATAGTCGCCCCCCCACTGAAAGGAACAGTTCAATCCGTCTTCAGGGCCGATGAACATCGTCCTGCCCGCTTCAGACATCAAGACGTCCCCCGGATGCGGGGAGCGGCAACCCGCCCCCCCGTGTTGGGGCCTTTCCCTGGACCGCCGTTCGGACCGCGCCGCCACCGGCGCGGTTCGGGCACTCAGGCCGTCCGACCGTTATTCTACCACCGGCCGCCGCCCGCAATGCGACCGCCGGACCGGGTCCAGCATGACACAGCCGCGGGGGGCGGCGCAACGGCGCGCCGGAACCGGTCCGGCGCGCCGGCAAATCCGCCTGGAATCAGTTGCTCTGGCGTCCGCCCGTGCCCACGGTGGACTTGGGGGCCGCCGCCTTCGCGGAGGCCTTGGGGCGCAGGCTGCGGCTGGTCGCCCCGGCGCGCCACATCTCCGAGTTCTTGATCGCGTCCAGTTCCTTCTGCAGCCCGGCCTGGTAGTCCTTCTTGCCCGTGCTGCGGAGCACGCGCGCGCACTCCTCGCCGCTCTTCACCCGCTTGTACAGCTCCTTGAACACCGGCAGGGTGGCCTTCTTGAACTTCGGCTTCCAGTCCAGCGCGCCGCGCTGCGCCGTCGCCGAGCAGTTCTGGTACATCCAGTCCATCCCGTTCTCGTCCACCAGGCGGATCAGGCTCTGCGTCAGCTCCTCGACCGTCTCGTTGAACGCCTCGCTGGGCGTGTGGCCGTGGGCGCGCAGCACCTCGTACTGCGCCTCCATGATCCCCGCCAGCGCGCCCATCAGCACGCCGCGCTCGCCCGTCAGGTCGCTGAACACCTCATGCTCGAAGGTGGTCGGGAACAGGTAGCCCGAGCCGATCGCGATGCCGAGGGCAATGGCGCGCTCGGTCCCGCGGCCCGTGTAGTCCTGCCCCACCGCGAAGCTGGAGTTGATGCCCGCCCCGCTCAGGAAGTTGCGGCGCACGTTGAGGCCGGAGCCCTTCGGCGCCACCAGCAGCACGTCCACGAAGTCCGGCGGGATGACCTTGGTCTGGTCCTTGTACGTGATGGAGAAGCCGTGGGAGAAGTACAGCGCGTCGCCCGGCTTCAGGTGCTTCTTCACCTCCGGCCAGATCGCCTTCTGCGCCGCGTCGGACACCAGCATCTGGATGACCGTCGCCTTCTCGCACGCCTCGGCGATGGGGAACAGGTTCACGCCCGGCTTCCAGCCGTCCTTCACCGCCCGGTCCCAGTCCCGCTTGAACTCGGGGGCCTGGCCCACGATCACGTTGAAGCCGTTGTCCCGCATGTTGAGGCCCTGCGCCGGACCCTGCACGCCGTAGCCGATCACCGCGACGACCTCGTTCTTGAGGACCTTGCGGGCCTTGGCCATCGGGAACTCCTTGCGCGTGATCACCTCTTCCTGCACGCCGCCAAAATCCATCTTCATCCTGCAATCCTCCGTTTCGGTTGGTGGAGACATGGGCCTGCCGGATCCGCGGCGGCCGCCCGCCCGCGGAGACTTCGCGGGCCGGCCGGGGCCGGGGCTGGTCGAAAAGACATCTCAACCGGACACGTCATGTCCAAAAATCAGCGCGTATTCTACTGGCATTTTGCGCAGTATGCAAATCGCACCCCGGAAAAACGGCCGTCAGGGAAGATGGGGCCGGGGGTTCGTCGGCGTGCCGTTCCGCCGCACCTCGTAGTGCAGATGGGTGCAGCTGGCGTTTCCGCTGCGGCCCGCCTCCCCCAGAATCTCCCCCCGCCGCACCTCCTGCCCGGGGGTCGCATACTGCTTGCGCAGATGCGCGTACGCCGTGGAATACCCGTCCCCGTGCTCCACCACAATGATCTTCCCGTAGGCGCCCTGCGTCCGCACCTCCTTCACCACCCCGTCCGCCGTCGCCCGCACCGGCGTCCCGTCGGCGCATTTGATGTCGATCCCCTTGTGGCGCCGGCTCCGGCCCCGCCGCACCCCGTACTCCGAAACCACCTCCCGGTCGGGGGCGTCCACCGGCCAGATACACGGGCGCGTGGTGGGGGCGTGCCGTTCGGCCTCGGAGGGTTCGGGGCCGTGGCCGGACCAGGGGGCCCGAAGGTGGGCGCACCCCTGGCCAAAGGCCAGCGTCAGGGCGATCAGCCCGGCGGCGCAGAGCGCGCGCATGTGTCCGGTTCGCGGCAGGGTCACTGGGGATCCGGTTCCTCTGTTGAGTCAAGGCGAACCCGGAAGTTACCACAGGTCCCCGGCCCCCGTCAACCGGAAATGTCCGACTGTTAGGGGGCTAACCGTACATCCGCGCCCCCGGTCACGCGAACCGGTCGGTCACCACCACCTCGTCCAGCG
>ERZ795055.1927-NODE-1927-length-16136-cov-4.123624_pt1 | contig 16136 bp, 17 predicted proteins | sample MGYA00375139_ERZ795055 | MGnify/ENA primary metagenome ERZ795055 (study PRJEB30184, sample SAMN05720283) | anaerobic digester metagenome | isolation source: active sludge of municipal wastewater-treating anaerobic digesters | place: USA | collected 2015-01-23 ... | reverse complement strand
TGCAGATGATGATCTCGAGAATGTAATGTGGGATCTTTATCTTCACTATGAACAAGAACTCAGTTTTAAAAGTCCTTACGAAGATAAAACTCCTACTTCTGGGCAGCACATAGATGTGCCGTTAGCTATTATTGAAAGTGAAGCTTTAATAAGTACAAGGGCAGTGCGGCAGTGGTATACGGCAACACAGCTTCCGGACAATTCTAAAATCATCCAAATCAACAATCAGCTCGGCGTATTATTGCCGAATTCCCAGGTATTGGCAATTAGTCCTAAACCAGGAACGAGCTTTTCCGATATTAATAATAAAATTTATGAAAAACGTGAGGTTGTCTTATGGGAACAGGCAAAAAACAATCCTGAGGCTTGAGGTACATCATTCAGGAAGAATTTGGGTGACACCATGAGCGACGATCAGTACATCGGATATTTAAAATACGCCGGTAAGTCAGTTGAAAACGGTTATCTTGATGCTAAGAAAACCGCTGAGGCCTTAGTTGGATTTGACGAAACTTTACGGTACTTTGTTGAAAATGATTTCCCTGAATTAAAGGGCAAACCGTTTGAAATACCTGTGCGCATCCAATCAGGGTCTTGGGAAGCGCTGATTCCCGTTACGATTGGCCAGTGGGTTACAACAGCAACAGGTATTGCAGCAACAGCGTATCTGACGAGCGCAGCAGCTAAACTTGCGGAGACTGATTTTAAAGATAAAGGTATTGCCGATGTTTTTCGTAGTGCTTTAAAAATGTTGCAATGGATAATTCGACTAAGTGTGCATTTAAAAGGCATATCCGTAAAAGCCGTTAAGAACATCCGCTGGGAAGATAATAATGAAATAGTTCTAATTCCCGATGACGTGGGTAATTCCATTAAAGTTCCGAGAAAAGTATTGCAAAAATATATGGAGATTTCACCAAAATTTTTATCGAAGATGGCTCGCCTGATTCAGGCTGAAAGAGAAATGAAAATTGGCGTAATAGAGAATGGCAAGCGTGAAGAGGTGAACATTACAATATCAGAGAAATACTATTTTACTGATGAAGAAAGTGATTTGACAGAGGCTATTCTCCCTGAGCTTGTTCATGGGCACTCTGTCGAATTAGAAGGTGAGATAACAAGAGGTAATGAGAAAACGAATTCCATTGGATTTGAATATCAAGGCCATATTTTGACTTGCCATCCCGAAAAAGGAAGTATCGTTGCGTTCAAACAGGCGCTATTTCGAAAGTGCAGAATCTCAGGAGTAATTAACAGAATCGCCGAATCAGGACTACCTAATTCAAAGAAGCCCAGGATCGTATTTACAGCAATAATTCCTATCGATAAAGATGAGAATGTTCCAGAGCTTTTTTAGGAATTAAGAGGGAATGTGAGCAAAGTAATCACTGAATCCGAAGTCGAGCAAGTCGCCTTAGATATCTTTTCTGAGCTTAAGTATAAGATTATCTACGGCCCTGATATTGCCCCTGATGGGCCTCGCCCAGAGAGACGGAGCTATTCTGATGTTATTTTGGTCGAAAGGCTTCGTGAGGCAATAGATCTCTTTAATCCCACAATTCCTGTTGAAGCAAAAGACGAAGCGCTCAAGCAGATCATGCGGATCGAAAGTCCCGATCTGGTAGTCAATAATCACCGTTTTCATAAGATGTTGGTAGATGGCGTGGACGTGGAATATCGTAAAGACGGTGGGATTGCCGGAGATAAAGTATGGCTGTTTGACTTTGATAAGATAAATGATAATGAGTTTCTGGCGATCAATCAGTTCACGGTCGTCGAGAATAATATTAACCGTCGCCCGGACATAGTTCTTTTCGTTAATGGCCTGCCAATTGCTGTAATCGAGCTGAAGAACCCGGCCGATGAGAATGCTACCACGCTTACCGCATTCAAACAGTTTCAGACATATAAATTGCAGATTCCTTCCCTTTTCAAATTCAATCAGATATTGGTGGCAAGTGATGGCTTTGACGCTAAGGCTGGCACCATTACTTCTGACTGGGAGCGTTTCCTGCCGTGGAAGACTATTGACGGCAAAACAAAGGCGCCAAAAGCCACGCCTCAGATCGATGTCCTTCTGCGAGGCATGTTCCATAAAAACGTCCTCATCGACCTTATCCGTCATTTTATTGTTTTTGAGCAAGAAAGAGACACCAAAGAACACATTGTGAGACTTTCCAAGAAGATTGCTGCATATCACCAGTATCATGCGGTCAACAAAGCTATAGAGGCTACTCTTAAGGCATCAAGCGCCAAAGGCGACAAGCGTTGCGGGGTGATCTGGCATACGCAGGGTTCGGGCAAGAGCCTTATCATGGCCTTTTACACCGGCAAGTTGGTCTTAGCCTTAGATAATCCCACGATCGTGGTTTTGACTGACAGGAATGATCTGGATGATCAGCTTTTTGGCACATTTTCGAGATGCAATGAACTATTACGGCAGGCGCCGGTTCAAGCAGATTCACGAGCAAAGCTGCGAGAATATCTCAAAGTGTCTTCCGGCGGCATTGTCTTTACCACAATACAGAAATTTTTCCCGGAAGATAAAGGTGATCAATACCCTCTGCTATCCGAGCGTAGAAATATCGTAGTTATCGCTGACGAAGCCCATAGAAGCCAGTATGATTTTATCGATGGCTTTGCCAAGCACATGCGTGACGCCCTGCCCAAGGCTTCATTCATTGGTTTTACCGGTACCCCTATCGAAGGGCATGATCGCAATACCATTGCTGTTTTCGGCGATTACATTGACATTTATGATATCGAGCAAGCTGTTAACGATGGTGCGACGGTTAGGATATTTTATGAAAGCAGGCTTGCCAGGCTTGAGTTAAAGAATGAAGAGAGGCCAAGGATTGATCCAGAATTTGAGGAGGTTACCGAAGGTGAGGAACTCAAGAAGAAGGAAAAGCTAAAGACCAGATGGGCCAGGCTTGAGGCTATTGTCGGAAGCGAGAAACGCATTAAGCAGATCGCCAAGGATATCGTCAATCACTTTGAGGAGCGCCTTAAGACTCTTGAAGGTAAAGGCATGATCGTTTGTATGAGCCGACGCATAACTATCGATCTTCATAATGAAATCACAAAGCTAAGGCCGGAGTGGTATGACAAAGACGATGACAAAGGATTCTTAAAAGTGATTATGACTGGATCCGCCAGCGATCCAGTGGATTGGCAGGAGCATATCCGCAATAAGCAGAGGCGTCGAGATATTGGTGACCGGATGAAGGATCCGAGTGATCCTCTAAAATTGGTCATTGTCAGGGATATGTGGCTTACCGGTTTTGACGCCCCGTCCCTTCATACGATGTACATCGATAAACCTATGCGTGGCCATGGCCTCATGCAGGCGATTGCCCGGGTAAATCGTGTTTTTAAGGATAAGCCGGGCGGCCTTGTTGTTGACTATTTAGGGATAGCGGATGACTTAAAACGAGCATTAGCTGAATATACGGAAAGCGGCGGTAAGGGCAAGCCTACTTTCGACCAGGAGGAAGCAGTTGCCCTCATGCTTGAGAAGTATGAAGTCGTCTGTGGGATGTTCGATAAATTTGACTACAAGAAATTCTTCGCCGCCTCCGTAAAAGACAAGATGTCTATCATAACCTTGGCGCAAGAACACATTCTAACGCAGAAGAACGGCAAAGAACGCCTCTTGGCTTATGTAACGCAGCTTTCACAGGCCTTTGCGCTATCAGTGCCTCACGAGGAGGCATTGAGGATCAGGGACGATGTAGGGTTCTTCCAGGCGGTTCGAGCTCGCATTGCCAAGTACGAAACCGGAACCGGCAAGACTGAAGATGATCTGGACTCAGCGATAAAGCAAATTATCTCAAAGGCCATCGCTTCGGATAAAGTCATCGATATCTTTGAGGCAGCAGGGCTTAAGAAACCGGATATCTCCATTCTGTCGGATGAATTTTTGGCAGAGGTTAAGGGGATGCCCCATAAGAACCTTGCCTTTGAACTCTTAAAGAAACTCCTCAATGATGAAATCAAAACCAGGTCAAGAAAGAACCTCATTCAAGGCCGTTCATTTGCGGAGATGTTGGAAAAGGCTATCAAAAAATACCAGAATAAAGCCATAGAGGCGGCCAAGATCATTGCGGAGTTGATCGAGCTTGCTAAAAAGATACGGGACGCTGATAAACGTGGCGAGGATCTGGGATTAACCGAAGACGAGATAGCCTTCTATGATGCTTTGGAAGTAAACGATAGCGCAGTTAAGGTGCTGGGCGATGAAACGCTGAAGACTATTGCCCGGGAGCTTGTAGCTGCGGTCCGCAACAACGTAAAGATCGACTGGACGCTAAAAGAAAGTATTCAGGCCAAACTTCGTGTTATGGTCAAAAGAGTTTTGCGAAAACATGGCTATCCGCCTGATAAAGAAAAGAAAGCAACAGAAACAGTGTTGGAGCAGGCCACTTTGTTGTGCAAGGATTGGGCAGAAGGTATACCTGGTAGCGAAAATCAGGGAAATGCGATTGAGAAAGAGATTGAAGACGGGAAGAAGTTTGTTGAATACCTCCCCGTGTTCTCTCTCAAGGCGGCCGCCGGAAAGTTTGGCGAAGGGATGGATGTGTCTGAAGAGGGCTGGATGAAGGTTGATATTGGAAAGAAATTGAATCGGAAGATGTTTATAGCAAAGATAGTCGGCCATTCTATGGAGCAGCTTATTCCGCATGACAGTTATTGCGTCTTCTGCGCCGATGTTGTGGGAACCAGACAGGGAAAGATCGTATTGGTCCAGCATAATGCTATTTCCGACAGTGAGAACGGCGGCAGTTATACGGTAAAGAAATACAGAAGCGAGAAGAAGGTTGAGAAAGACGGTACATGGCGGCATGAGAAGATCATCCTTGAGCCGTTGAATCCGAAATATGAACCGATAGTCCTGTCCGGCTGCGCGGAGGGAGAGTTTATGTTTATTGCGGAGTTTGTGGCGGTTATATCATGAAAAAACAGCTTAAATTATTCCTTGAGGAGAAATACCGGGAGATTATTAGGGAACTCGGAAAGTTTAGGTATCGTATCTTTAATAAAGGAGAAAAAGTCCCAGGCAATATCTTTAAGAATCTTTCCGGGATCAATACTTATAATTGTGCTGTTTTGGGAACGGGCAATACGATTGGCATATGCTCCGTTCAGTTACCGTGGGGAGAACAAATCGTTATTCCTCAAGGCGAGCAGGTGATTGTTGCGCGATTGTTTCGATCAGATGGATCTCATGGTAATCCACATTATAATGCAGACGACCAACTGATCTTTCCCGCAACTGCAGGTCATATCTTCCGCCTGGCAAGAAATGATGCGCCGGATCATTATCTTGAGATTGCGAAACATACGAATATTATGTCGATTGCAGACGCATATAAATTGCCGACTGAGAATACAGGCCCTGTAGATAAATATTGCGAGCGTGGTGCAACAGTGCCTATACAGTTCGGGCAATGATATATACCTTTTGTATTTTGGTGAATCATGGCTGGCGATCTGTTCGACGAATTCCTGGAGTACGATGTTGGGATGGGCGGGGGAGAGGCTGAATGTCCCTCATGCGGCGAGAAAGTGCCGTACAGCATCCTGATTGACGACGAGGTCGAGTGCCCGAAGTGCGGGAAGAAGTTTTGTGTAAATGGGGAGTGATAATTATGTATACTGTCCTCGGAATTCACGGCATAAATGAAGGTGGATATATTTATGGCAATCGCAACACTTGTGCTTGAATACTTAAAAGTTCTGATGAGCCCACAAATCGTTCTAGGAACAGTTGGCTTCGTATTTCTATTAATATTTCGGGAAGATATAAAAGCGCTTCTTCTGCGAATCGCAAAGATCCGGTTGCCGGGTGGAACTGAAATATCGACATCACAAAGCGAACGCCAAATTAAAGAAGAGAAGATCGAGCAGAAACCACTTCCGGCACCACAGTCACCGCTGGTCGGGGTGCCATCTGATTTAACACCACAACAGCGATCGGCAGTTGAGAACATATTAAAGGCAGAAAGAGCGACCTCGTATCTTTGGGAATATAGGTATCTGAATTATTTCTTGGTCTATGCCACGCAGGTAGTGCTCGACTGGCTCATAAGTCTTAATCAGCCGACAACATGCAGTCATTATGATTCAATGTGGTTGCCACTTATCCCCAGTGCAAATGAACGTGGCGCAATATTAACTGCGTTGCAAGCACATCATTTAATCCAAATTGTGGATAATGTTATTCGGGTCACACCGAAAGGAATGGAATATCAGCAGTGGCGGGGAGACTTGCCGAAAGCAACGCTACAATGAGTTCAAAAATATGGAGATAAGATATGAATAAAAAGACTATTAGCATTCTGATGCTTCTTTCATTTGTTATATTTGGGATAAAGCCTGTTTTCTCGCAAGAACAAACGAGCCGTAATAGCGAAGGCCGCTTTTCATTTATTATTCCTAATGATTGGGAAGAATATTCTGAAGAAACAATGAAGGAAATAAGTGATGCAATAAGTTTACAGACAAATAGGCACGTAAAATACGATGCAGGATTACAAAGAATTGGACATAAGCTTCCATACATGTACTTAATAATTAGAAAATCCGGTAAACTGACAGAAAAACAAATACAAGACGTAATAAGCGCTCAGGTGCAAGCCAAAGCACATCAAGAAGCGGCTGGTGCGATAGACAAGTCTCAATTAAAAGATATTATAACCAACTATAAATACGGTGAGTTAGTGTATCTCCCCGCTAGACACCTTGCCGTATATACCACTCAGTATTTCTTTAACAATAAAGCAAGGATATCATTGAACGCTCTTTTTTTTAGCAATTATGGCAGCGTTCAGCTTATGTTCTTTTCATCAGAAGAGGAATTTAATAGTAATTTAGATGATTTTAACGCGATCATTTATTCATTTAAGTTTGATAAAGGTTATGAATATTAGCGTTAATGTTTCAATACCACAGCCCCAATAAGGAATCCCAGGGACACACACCATAATTATTGATATGAAGAAACTGTTTTCCTGTCTATTAACGATACTCTTCTTCTCTCACACCGCCCTCGCCGACGTCCAGGTGCTTTTCTCCCCCAAAAGCGGCTGTCAGGACGCCATCATCGCTCAGATAGACAAAGCGCAAAAGACAGTTGATATAGCCATGTATTTCCTCACTTCACGTGAGATAGCGCAAGTGCTGGTGAGGGCGAAAGATCGCGGGGTGCAGGTTCGTATCGTGCTAGATAAGAGCCAGGAGACACAGAAGTATTCGAAGAGCAGGTATCTTATTAAAAGAGGGTTTGCCGTCAAATATCATACCGGTTACGGTTTGATGCACAATAAGTTCGCGGTTATAGATAATGCTGTTCTGATTGCGGGATCGTTCAATTGGACACCCACCGCGGATCAGCAAAATGAGGAGAATCTGCTCATAATCACCGATCCGGGTACCGTGAGGAAGTTCGCTGAAAGGTTTGAGTATCTCTGGAAAAATGGGAGAATAGGTGAGGTAAAGGCTGAGCAGCCGCTTGATGAACATGAAGCTGTATCGGGTCCGCTGACCGGCACTACAGCTGCTCGACAATCAACCGTATATGTCGGGAGTGTGAAAGCAAAGAAGTATCACCTTTCCACGTGTCCATGGGAGCAGAAGATAAAGCCGAAGAACAAAATCGAATTTAAGTCGGAAAAGGAAGCAATAGCTACAGGATATAAGCCGTGCAAAGTATGCAATCCGAAGGCATCGGAAGATTAAGCGACGAATTGCCGCATATAATCGCAGATGCAGGGAAACCGTATGAATAAAATAGCTTTGCAATGTCTATACCAGGAATTGCCGGAACTGGTGAATAAGGGTGTTCTGACAAAAGAAGCGGCGGACGCGATCCGGCGGCATTATGGCGAAGTTAAAGTCCCGGATAAGAAAAGGTTCATTCTTATCCTGTGCGCCGTGCTCGGCTCCTCGCTGATCGGGTTGGGGATAATCCTCCTGCTTGCGCATAACTGGGAACAATTCTCCAGGTTTACGCGGGCAATCCTTTCCTTTGTTCCTCTCATTGCCGCCCAGGGGATGGCATTCTGGGTATTATTGAAGAGACCTAACTCAAGCGCTTTTAAGGAAGGGGCGGCAATCTTTCTCAGCCTTATGGTGGGCGCGGCCATATCCCTGATCAGCCAGACGTATCATATTCAAGGGGATACGTCCGATTTTATATTAACGTGGATGCTCCTCATTGTTCCGCTGGTATATCTCATGGATGCGACAATGCCGGCGGCGATATATCTTGGGGGGATCACCTCGTGGGCGGGCAGTTGCTGGTATGATCCGTTTCAGGCTGTTCTGTATTGGCCGCTGGCGGCTGTTGTTGTGCCTCACTTCATCTGGTCATTGCGCCGTAAGGAATACAACATGCGCGCAACGGTGCTTGCTTTTGTTATGGCGGTAAGCGTTTGTTTTGCGGCAGACTTCAGCCTGGGTAAGACCTGGCCGGGATCCTGGATAATCATTTATTCGTCCATTTTTGCGATCATATATTTTGCGGGATATTGGAAGTTTAACAATATATCCGTGAACTGGCAGCGGCCTTTGCGCGCTATCGGTGCTATAGGGGTAGTGGTTTTTGCGTTCGTGTTGACGTATGAAGGTTCGTGGAAAGCGATCGCCTGGGGGCTTATCGATAAAGGCGACAAGCTGTTTAAGCTGCAGACCCTGCCCGATCACCTGATTAACATGATCATAGTTTCGTGTGCACTGGTGTTATTCTATGACTACGTGAAGCGCAAGCAGTTGATCAGGCTGTTGTTCGGCGGCTTGCCGGTACTGGCAATTATCGGGTATTCCTTGAGCGGTATATCAGTCCTTCTGCCGTTGGCGCTTATGAACCTATATTTGTTGGGGCTGAGCATATATCTGATTATGTTGGGGATTCGCACAAACAAGTTAGGCACAGTTAATACGGGGATGCTTGTCTTGGCGGCGCTTATCCTGGCGAGGTTCTTTGACAGTGATATGGATTTCCTGGTGAAAGGGCTGGTGTTTATCGTCCTTGGCGCGGGCTTCTTGCTGACCAATGTCAGGCTTGTGCGCCAGAAGGGAGGCGCACGATGAGCAGGGGAGTAATCATTGGATTGTTCTCAGCGCTGGTGCTGGCGCAGATCGCAACGCCGCTGTCGATGATAGCGAAGCGGGAGAGTATTTTGAAGGAAGGGGAGCAGTTTAAGTTCAAAACCGCTCCGTACGATCCCTACGATGCTTTTCGTGGGAGGTATATCTCTTTGAGACTTGACGAGGATAAGGTCCCGAAGGATCCGGGAGTATCCTATGAACGCGGGCAGAAAGTGTATGCGCATGTTGCTGTTGATGATCAGGGTTTTGCGAGACTAACCGGGATATCCAAAGACATACCGAAAGGGACACCGTACATAATAGCTCGTTTCTGGTATTCACACGGCAAGGAGGCATCGTTAGACCTGCCTATCGACCGGTATTACATGGAAGAGAAAGCTGCCCCGGAGGCGGAGAAAGTCTACCGGCAGTATACCGATCGGCGCAAAAAGAATAGGCAGGATGCGTATGTGCTTGTGAGGGTTAAAGACGGGCGTGTGGCTATTGAAGGGTTTTATGTCGGAGGACAGAAGATTGAGGATGTGGTGAGGGAGGCGAGAATAAAAGGCCTGTTATAAGGGGCTTTATTGATGACAATATCTCTGGTTGATAAAATACTATTTCTTATAGTCTTAATTGTTCATGTGGGGGTGGGGCTTTTAGGTTTGTTTATGGGCGAAATGACGGGATATTTCCTTTTCGGTTTATGGGAATATCCTTTTTTTGCTTTGATTCAAAATATCGCTCCTATTGGCAGTCCGCATGATTTTCGAAATATCATTGTTCTATTATGTGGTGGTATGTTCTGGGCATCATTTGTAGTTATTTGCAGAATGACCATAAAGAGAGTCAGGGGGCGATTTCAAACAGGTGATGATAGATCGAGAAATTAGGGGCTTTCGGGTTTATAGGGTTAAGATTACTTGTGTCCAAAGATATAGAAATATGAGGAGGTAAGACCAATGTGTAAAAGGAAGAAAATCGCATTAATAATGACATTCACAATGCTTCTTTTAGCGGGATATAGGGCTTACGCTTTTCAAAACGAGCCCGATGGTTTTAGAGGGATAAAGTGGGGGGTTAATATTGGCAAGCTGTCTAGTATGAAACTCATTGAAGATGGTGAAGAAGTAAAATACTATGCGCTAAAGAACGATAAAATGCAAATTGGTGACGCCGAACTTGATGCGATTGCGTATGGCTTCTATAAAAGCAGATTCTATATGGTAGGGATCAAATATCATGCCTATTCAAACTATTCGGCAATAAAGGAGACGCTTATTCAACAGTATGGCCCTGGGAGTCGTCCAAACAAATATGTGGAGAAGTATTTTTGGTTTGGTGATAACGTGAGTGTTACTCTGCAATTTAATGAAATCCAGGAAACCGGCGTGTTGTGGTATCTTTATAAACCAATAGACGAAGAAAGTGAAAGAGACGTAAAGGAAAAAGCAAAAGAAGGTGCCCGCGACTTATAATGGTGATGCTGCTTTAAGAAATATAGATTGTGTGCGAATGAATTAAAGGAGGGGCATGTATGATCCCAACAATAGGCCTTATGATCGGATTGTATATTTTGGCAAGATATAGTGAAATGTCAAAAACTGCGAGTGGAACAACAAAAGTTGTATTGGCAATTTTTAGTCTTATTACCATTATTTGTATAATCAGTTTGCTTTTTACTTCGGCAAGTATACCGTCAGTACGATGATTGCGTTTATTAAGCAGGGTAAGGCAATAGAAGGATAGTCGTAACGTACTCTTTAATCACTCTTTGCAAGTTTGATCGGAAATATTAGGCGGGATAAAAGACGGGGGCTATGGAAATGAGGAAAGCTATGTGTTTGCTTCTTATTGCCGGGCTTTGCTCGATGGCTTACGCAGATGATTTGAGATTGTCCAAAGGAGTTGTATATAAGGAATATAAGATCGCTCGGACAGAGCCAGACGGGATAGTGATTACTCACTCAACAGGGATAGCCAAAATCCTCTTCTGGGAGTTACCTGAAGATATTCAGAATAAGTACAATTATGACCTTCAGGCAGCACAAGCTTATCACACCAAGATTGAAGCCGAGGAACATGCTGTCTCTAAAAGACTTAGGGAGGCAGAATATGAGTCGCGCAAAAACATGGAGAGTGACGCTGTCTGGAAGGAGGCTCTTGATAGCGTTAGAAGGTCTGCAATGAAACTTGTTGGTGATGTGCTGCAGATTAATGACGACGGTGTGCTAATAATTAATGCAAAGACACTCTATACGTATGAAGACATTGATTATGATCCGAGCGCAATGCGTACACAGCAACGCCATGTGGTTAGGAGAACCGGTGTGGGCAATGTCACAAGGTGGGATGAGCCTGTATTTGTTATTCGTGGTGGCAAAGGATATCATGATGGCGCAAGATGGATGGGGACAGTTTATCCTGCAGGCACCTATCAGTACGTAACCGTCCGAGATGTGTGGAAGACCGTAAAGTGTTTTGCGCTTACACCTGAAGAAGTATTGGGGAAGGCAATAATGGAAGAAAAATCAAACAGAGGGGAATAGCTGCATTCTTGGCGGCATAGTTCAAGCAGGAAAAACTGTAATTAGAGGCTCACAAGGACGCATGGGAGAAGAAACGGGGGGTGTGCAAGTAATTTTCGGAGGCCTAAAAGGGAATATATGATTTGGCGCAATAATCGGTTGTCTCTTTATTTATTCGTTTTGATATGTCTTCTTATGAGTGTACATGGCATATATGCTAATTCACTCCCGTCAACTCCAAGCGAGAAGAAGAGATTAATTAAGGAGATAATGCGGACAGGGGACAAGCAAGGGTATACCGACGAACAAATCGAGAGACTGATGTCCTACCTTTCACCTTCGGAACGGACCATAATGAAGGTGAAAAAAGAAGAGAAACTCTCTGCATACCCCAATGAAATCACATCCACGGAAGGTTTTTATCTCGCAAGCGATTTAAGAAAGCAGTTTCTTGTCGCGGCCCCAAATGCGGCAATAGCACGTAAGGTTGCTAATATGTCAGAATCAATAAGAGACTCGGTGTATACGTTTATGAATTGTACAAAACATTGGAAGCATCCAACGCTCATAAAGATATATGATTCTCAAGGGGAATACAATAATTCAAGAGGGAGTGAAGACTCGCTAGGGGTCTCAATATTCTTCTCCAACAAAGGGACAAAGACGAGAATAATCACCACATACAATGATCCTGCGATCTTACGCAATACTCTGCGTCATGAAATAATCCACTTGCTTATCAAAGACCTCGCTATTCAAGAGAATTACCTTAGACCCGGAGATGAAAAAAAGTTAGGCGCTCCTCTTTGGTATGAAGAGGGAGTGTCTCAGTATCTATCTTCGTCAAAAGAAGAAAGGGCCGCACTTCGAGAAGAAGTCATAACTGCGATTAAGGAGAAACGTGCGTATAGCCTTGAGCGGCTTATTGGCTTCGAGAAGTATCCGGACGGTGATGATGGAAAGTCACTATTTTACGCGCAGTCCTATTCTCTAATAGAGTATCTTGCACAAACCCCACACAATCCGACGAAGATGAGAAACTATGCAACATCATCATGGAAGCTAGAACCAAGGCGACGGCTAGTAATGGCATTCTCAAGTGACTTTAATAATCTGGAAGAGATATCGGAAGGATGGCGAAATTACGTAGAGCGTAGATACAAAGGTAGTCAGCAGAAAACTGACGAGGTTCAGAAGACAAGAGAAGAACCAATCGTTAGATCAATGAGAATGCCATCCCCTGTAATAAATGGACCAAAAACAACATTAGGAAATGTAAGCAATGTGCTGCCTGTAAAGCCTGTGGCCAATACTAATATGGTTCCACAAGCGTTTGTGGACCGGCAACTCAAAGAAAACAAGATATTGGAAGAAGAACTTAATAAGCAGAGAACATTGCGCGTAGAAGCGGAAAAACGTCTTCAGGAAGAGCGTGATAAGCATCAAACAGATTCATTCAAACGCGATCAATCTGAGGTAGCGAAGCAGGTTAAGTGGTTAGGCATAGACCCAAGAATAATAAAGCTTATAGGCGGAATAATGGGTCTAGTACTTGTTGTGTTCATATTTAAACGAATTATGTTTGGATAGATGGCCCGGAAGCATACAAGGACGTAAGAGAGACGGCGAGGGGTGTGGTTAATGAAGAAGCTGCTATTATCTTTTCTTGTGTTGATCTGTGTCGTGTACACAAGTGATTTATGGGCAGAAGAACTGAATGGTGTCAGACCAATTCGTACGGAGTCGGACGGAAAATCAACGAATATCAAACAACAACAGACGGTAAAGAACAACATCACTGCAAATAAGGGTGTTATTTACATTTACGACTTTTTGGAAGGAAGTCACAAGACACAGAAGAATGAAGTGGCTAAGGACAAGGAGTCGATTGTAGGTCCCGAGACAGTCAAATATGTAAAGAGTGTGGCAGGACGTCTATCAACAAGCCATGTAATAGGGTTTATTGTCTTTATTGCGATTTGCCTTGTTGGCTATTTAATGCTAAAGGGGAAATACGGGAGAAAGAGTTCCGAGTCACAAGATGTGTTCAAATGTCCGAAATGCAAAAGGCTTATTTATTCAGGAGCGACGATCTGTAGATATTGTCGGACAAATCTTGATGAAACAGAGAAGTAGGAGATAAGATACAGGACGAGTCGATTAAGAGTCATATTTAGAGAAAACCAACTAACGAGTAACGGGCTCCGAATTATCGGGGCCTTTTTTATTTAGCAAGTAATACCTATTACCCAACTGTGAAGCCATTCCCCGTGTATACGGTAGGAATGGCTTTTCTATTTTAACCCACAATAGCAAGGAGTGCATGGAACGGCGATATTATAATGTGGATGAAATCGCAAGTTATTTAGGAGTTTCTCCAAAGAACATATATTTTTGGGTAAACAAAAGAGAGATTCCTTTCTGCAAGTTAGGTAAACGATTGAAGTTTGATATTAAAAGAATAGAACAGTGGATGGGCAATAAGAGTATAGGTGTAAATTAGATATTGCCACATATTGACATATTTCGTATCATTATGCCTATTATGGAAAAGAGATATATCATAAGTGATATAGAAAGAATCTTTGATATTAATAGAAGAACTTACTATAGGTGGGAAAAAGCAGGCAAGATCCCAGAGGCTAAGAGAGATAAGATGTCTGATAAGCGTTATTGGACGGTTGACGATGTTAAGAAACTTAAAAAAATTACAGGCAGGTAATTATGCCACTTTTTAAGCGAGATGGAATTTATTACGTAGACTTGTGCTATAAGGGGCAGAGGTATAGGGAAAGCACAGGCACCGGTGATAAAAAGCTTGCCGAGAATATTCTGGCTAAGAGAAAAGTGGAATTTCTTGAAGGAAAAATATTTAATAAGCCTAAGAAATCAAAGTTGAAGTTTAGAGATTTCGCGGAGGAGTTTTTGAGCCTTCATTCACATAGAAACAAGAAGCCGTTATCCTATAAGCGGGATATCTATCTGATCAATAATCTTAATGAGCTTTTTGCTAATGATTGTCTTGAAGATATTACACCTATAAAGATTGAGCAATATAAAGAGAAAAGGCTTACAGAGGAAGCTAAGCCCGCTACGGTTAATAGGGAGCTTGCGTGCCTCAAATGTATGTTTAATAAGGCGATTGAGTGGGGGAGGATGACAGATAACCCATTTAGAGGAGTAAAGCTTCTGAAGGAAAATAATAAGATAGTGAGGTTCTTGGAAAAGGAAGAAATAAGGAAACTCATTGATTGTTGTGCAGATCATTTGAGGCCTATCGTTATAGTTGCTTTAAATACAGGGATGCGGAAGGGAGAGATATTAGGGCTTAAATGGAGGGATATTAATTTTCATACCGATATCATTACATTGAAAGATACAAAGAGTGGAAAAGAACACAACGTGTATATGAATGAGTTAACAAAAGACACGCTTATCAGCGTATTAAAAAATCCTGAAAGCCCTTACGTGTTTTGCCATATAGACGGAACCCCGTATTATAATGTTAGAAAAAGCTTTGAAACAGCATTGAAAAAGGCTAATATAATAGGCTTTCGTTTCCATGACTTGAGGCATACTTTTGCGAGCCAACTAATAATGGCAGGGATTGATATAATGACAGTATCGGAGTCGCTGGGTCACTCTTCAATTCAGGTTACTGAAAGATACGCCCATTTAAGTCCAAGTCACAAGCGTAGGGCGAGTGACGTTTTAGGGGCTATTTTTGCCCCATATATGCCCCAGTCAGAAATAAGGGGTAAAAAGAACAGGGGCTTAGATTTAGGTAACATGCTGAATGGTAGTGAATTAAATAATAAAGCCCCCGTAGCTCAGATGGATAGAGCAGCGGTTTCCTAAACCGTTTGTCGGACGTTCGATTCGTCTCGGGGGCATTTGATTAGACCGAAGACCGAAGACTGAAGACTGAAGACTGAAGGCCTGGCGTTTGATGCCGGCGCGTTGTTGAGGTCTCTGGTCTTTGGTCTCGAACATGCGATAGTACGTATGATAGATCTGCACACACACACATTACTGAGCGACGGCGTCCTGCTGCCGACCGAGCTTGCCCGGCGGGCCAAGGACAAGGGGTATCGCGCCATCGGTATCACCGATCACGCCGACAGCTCGAACCTCGAGGCCGTCATAGCTTCTCTCAGGAAGGTCGCGGACGAGACCGGCGACCTGCTCGGCTTGCGCATCGTCCCGGGCGTTGAGCTGACACACGTCCCGCCGAAGCTCATCCCGGGGATGGCGAAACGCGCCCGCAAACTCGGGGCGCAGCTGATCATCGTGCATGGCGAGACGGTCGTGGAGCCGGTCGCGGAGGGGACGAACATGGCGGCTCTCGAGAGCGATATCGACATCCTTGCCCATCCGGGGCTGTTGACCGAAAAAGAGGCGCAGCTCGCCGCGAAAAACGGGGTGTGCCTCGAGATCACGTCGCGGCACGGCCACAGCTATACCAACGGACTGGTCGCGGCGCGCGCCCTCTCTGCGGGAGCCCGCCTTGTCCTTAAT
>ERZ795055.1925-NODE-1925-length-16139-cov-4.019771_pt1 | contig 16139 bp, 10 predicted proteins | sample MGYA00375139_ERZ795055 | MGnify/ENA primary metagenome ERZ795055 (study PRJEB30184, sample SAMN05720283) | anaerobic digester metagenome | isolation source: active sludge of municipal wastewater-treating anaerobic digesters | place: USA | collected 2015-01-23 ... | reverse complement strand
CTTATGAACGCACACATCGATTACATTGATAACACACACGACCATGACTCGTCGGCATTCACAGCGGAAGAAATTGAACTACTTGGGCTGCAATTGAATGACCCACAAACTGACATAAAAGTTAAGAAAAAAGCGTTGGGCATTTTGGCGCATCGGGGCGATTTGCAGTCGTATAATATTCTGAAAGCATACTCAGAACATTCTGACGATGGCTTGGAAGAATGGGCAAAATTGGCTTTGGGCGAATGTGCACTTTTCTTACATGGCGATATATGCGGTGATGACGATTGCGAATTTGTATTTACGGGCGTGGGCAAAAACAACAATATGCTGCGTATTTATTTTATGGTATTGCCTCACGAAGGGAAGTTGCTCGAAGCATGGCAACACGTCATTATACAAAAGGAAATGACTTACAAAGCACAAGAGCTAAATTGCGAAGCCATTGAGTGGTTCGATTGCAAGCCACACTATTTAGCTCTAAGTTTGTTGCAACCTCCTACCATTTCCATTGCCGATTTTATCGACCCGGGAATCGCTGCCTGCAATGTGTTTGGCAATTTCCTGATTCCTGAATATTATGCAGGCACGGGAATTCCTGACAATAAAAAAATTGAAGAAATAATTGATATAGTGTATCATGGCAAGGGTGAAGAAACTTTAGATACTGATATATTATCTTTTTGATACCGAGTTCAAATTCAACTTTGCTACAATCTTTTAAAATCAATAGTTGAATAGGCAAAAACAAAAAAACGAAAAAAATTGCAAATTATGTCTGATTACAAATTTCAACAAACAAGTCAAAACAAATTTTTAGATTTGGTATTTTCATACGCCGGCATACTCAGTTTACTGGTTTTGGCAATTTTATGCATTTACTTTATTGATATGGGAAATTACTCCAATCTGTTTACTAACGGACTTGTGGTAACTATCGTCGGTATGAGTTTTTACAGGGGAATAAGAATACAGAAAAAACAAATCAATAGTTTTGTGCTTACCATAGATGATACTTCTGTTACCCAGCGAAAAGCAAATATGGGGCCTCTTACTATCAACTTCAGTGATATAGGCTATATTCTGGCACTTAAAAATGGCGGTATTCTTATCAGGCAAAAAGATTCAACCAATCATATTCTGATTCCTCAGGGTATTGAAAACAAAGACGAAATAATCAACCGGTTAGAGTCGGTGATGCCGATTACAAAACCAACTAAAGAGTTTACACACAACACTTCACTGATTGTTGGAATAATCATTCTGACTTTACTCGCATTTTTTGTCTTTGTATATTCCACAAATCCATTGGTGATAATTCCACTAGGAATCGTAATGCTTGCAGCTATTATTTTCTCATTTATAAGCACTCAAAAATCTAAACAACTTGATAAAAAAATAAAACGAGGCAGCTACTTTATAATTTTACCTTTTATTTCCGTCCTTTCGAAAACTGTTATTGTTATTTTGCAATTGTTAGGTTACAAGTTTTGATGTATGTATGAGCATCTCTGTTGAACGCAGGTTATAAGTAAAAAGGATCGAAGCAAAACTGTTCGGGAAAAATCAGACAACTGAAATTAATTAACAGCATCGCAAAGAGTTATGTTTTTCTCAAAGATTGTGTAATTCAACTTTGTTTGCGTTACCGCTTGAAGCAACACTTATTTTTTTTATCAACTGCAATAGCTGTGAATCATGTAATTCATTTTAAAAGTTATGTAAAATGTAATCGCATTGAGAATCATATTTTTGTATTTTCTGCAATTCTCGTCAAAACAAACGAACATGAAGATACGAATGATATTACTTCTTATTCTTATTTCAATTATTTTTCCGGCTAAAGTACTTTCACAACTTGCTGTCGGGCAAGTTGCACCATCACTTTCAGGAATTAAAATACTTGATAAAGAACTACCCGATTTGAAAGATAAATTCATTTTTCTGGATTTTTGGGCAACCTGGAGCACGTCGGAAGTAAAATATCTGGATCATCTCAACGAATTGGCTCTAAGATTTAAGCCCAATACTGTATTTATTGCCGTGAGCAGCGAAAGTGAGGTTCAGGTTCGGAGTATGCTCCAGAGTAAATTATGGTTTGATATTTACTTTGGATTAGATGTAGATCAGGTGTATTATGAAAAATTTTCATTCGAAAATATTCCGGTTTATTATCTTATTTCACCCAAAAATATAATATTATCGACCGGTATTGCGAATGAATTAACTGACGTAGCCCTCATTGCATTAATAATTGAAAATGATTCAACAGCTTATAAAAATGGGACCAGTATAGTTATTAGTATTGACAGTATAAAATAAATAACTTCACAACCATTGCATTTTATCCTGATGAATAGTGTGGAAAGTAGAGATAGTCACACTCCAGGAGAGGCTATCTCTACTTTCCATTTTCACCCGAGACAATCTCTACTTCAACAAAGAGAAACTATCTCTACTTTCCGTTTTCGGGGAGTCGCAACTTTAAGTTATACTACCAATTTTTCTCACATTGTAAATTAAATAATATTTTGTATCTTTGCAGTCCAATTTTTGATTGATTAAAAATAATGTCTAACCCGCTAATTTATTAGCACTTAAAAAACAATTTTCCTAAAATGGAAGAAAACAAAAATCTATCGGAAGAAGTAATTCCAACCGTAGAAGAAACTCAGGCAGCTGAAGTGGTTGCCGCAGAAGAAACCGTAGTTGAAGAAGTAGTTGCAGAAGCTGCTCCTGAAGTTGTTGAAGAAGTAGAAGTACCTGCAGTAGAAGAAGTTGCTGTAGTAGAAGAAGTTGCCGAAGAGGCCGCTCCTGTTGCTGAAGTTGTTGAAGTAATAGAAGAAGCTCCATCAACAAAAGCACCCAAAGTAGTTGTAACACCAGTTAATGAAGATTTTGACTGGGATGCTTACGAAAAAGGCGACATCATGTCAGCCAAAGAAAAAGAAGATCTTAAAAACATTTACGACAACACTTTGAATGCCATCAAGGACAAAGAAGTAGTTGAAGGAACTGTTATTTCGATTAACAAACGCGAAGTTGTTGTAAACGTAGGCTATAAATCAGACGGTATCGTTCCAATGAGCGAATTCCGCTACAATCCTGATTTAGCAGTTGGCGACAAAGTAGAAGTTTATATCGAAAGCCAGGAAGATAAAAAAGGACAATTGCTCCTTTCTCACAAACAAGCACGTGCTACCCGCTCATGGGATCGCGTAAATGCAGCACTCGAATCACAGGAAATTGTTAAGGGTTTTGTAAAATGTCGTACAAAAGGTGGTATGATCGTAGATGTTTTCGGAATCGAAGCATTCTTACCCGGATCACAAATCGACGTGAAACCAATCCGCGATTACGATGTATTTGTAAATAAAACAATGGAATTCAAGGTTATCAAAATTAACCACGAATTCAAAAACGTTGTTGTATCGCACAAAGCACTTATCGAAGCTGAACTCGAAAATCAGAAAAAAGATATCATCAGCAAATTGCAAAAAGGCCAGATTTTGGAAGGTACCGTTAAAAACATCACTTCGTATGGTGTATTTATCGATCTTGGCGGCGTAGATGGTTTAATTCACATTACCGACCTTTCATGGGGACGTGTTTCGCATCCTGAAGAAATTGTAACATTAGATCAGAAACTGAACGTTGTTATTCTTGATTTTGATGACGAAAAGAAACGTATTGCCCTTGGTTTGAAACAATTGAATGCACACCCATGGGATGCATTGAGCGCTGAACTCAAAGTTGGCGACATTGTAAAAGGTAAAGTAGTAGTGATGGCCGATTATGGTGCATTTGTTGAAATAGCAGCAGGTGTTGAAGGTTTGATCCACGTTTCAGAAATGAGCTGGTCACAACATTTACGTTCTGCTCAGGATTTCCTTAAAGTAGGCGATGAAATTGAAACAGTAATTCTTACTTTGGATCGCGACGAACGCAAAATGTCGTTGGGTATCAAACAATTGAAATCTGATCCATGGGAAAGCATCGAAGATCGTTATGCCATTGGAAGTCAACATACTGCTAAAGTACGTAACTTTACAAACTTTGGTGTATTTGTTGAAATAGAAGAAGGAGTTGATGGTTTGATTCATATTTCTGACCTTTCATGGACTAAGAAAATCAAACATCCATCAGAATTTACTCAGATTGGTGCCGAAATCGAAGTTCAGGTACTTGAAATCGACAAAGCAAACCGTCGTTTAAGTTTAGGTCACAAACAATTGGAAGAAAATCCATGGAATGTACTTGAAACAATGTTTACCGTTGACAGCATGCACGAAGGTGTTATTGTTGAAATGATGGATAAAGGTGCAGTAATCTCATTGCCTTATGGTGTTGAAGGTTTCGCCACTCCAAAACACCTGGTAAAAGAAGATGGAACTCAGGCACAAGTTGATGAAAAACTTACTTTCAAAGTAATCGAATTCAACAAAGATGCTAAACGTATCATTGTATCACACAGTCGCATTCATGAAGATGTGAAACGTGCTGAAAAAACTGAAGCTGCTACAGCTGTAACCGGCGAAGCTTCTTCGATGAAAAAACCGGCTCCTAAAAAAGTTAAGAAAGAAGAAGTTGCTGCACCTGCAGTAAATTCTACCATGGAAAAAACCACTTTGGGTGATATCCAGTCATTAGCTGATTTGAAAGACCAAATGATCGAAGCTGCTGCTAAATCGGCTGCTAAAGCTGCTAAAAAGGTAAAACCTGCTGAAGTTGTTGAAGCAGTTGCCGAAGTAAAAGCTCCTGAAGTGAAAGCTGAGGAAGTTGTAGCTGAAGTAAAAGCTGAAGAAGTGGTTGCCGAAGTAAAAGCTGAAAAAGTGGTTGCTGAAGCAAAAGAAGTTGCACCTGTTAAGGAAGTGACTCCTGAAAAAGAAGCTCCAAAAGCTTAATTTGATTCAGGAAATTAAAGCGAAAAACTTTAATTAAATATAATAATAAAAAGGTTATCCCTTCAATGGGCTAACCTTTTTTTTATAAAGTTAAATGCATCAAACCAACCCATTATATCGTTAAATTTAAACTTTCAAACTCCGATAAATAAAATTGATTATTGTATCTTTGCCATCAATTTTAATATAGGGTATGAAGAAAATTATATTTTCAGTATTTCTACTAACTTTCCTATCCGTAATTTATGCTGCCGAAACCTTTCGGTTTGCATTGTTTACTGACCTGCATATCCAGATGATCAATAATCAACCCGACGAAGATCTTCAAAATGCAGTAAATGAAGTGAATACAATGTCCGACATCGATTTTGTAATTGTTTCGGGCGATGTGACCGAATCGGGTGATCAGGCTTCGCTTCAAAAAGCAAAATCTATTTTAGACCATCTGAAAGTTCCTTATTATATAACACTCGGGAATCATGAAACAAAATGGAGTGAATCGGGATCAACAGATTTTGCTAAAATATTTGGTGACGATAAGTTTACATTCAACCACAAAGGGTATAAATTTATTGGATTTGCAACCGGACCAATTATTAAGATGGGTGACGGACACATCGCACCACAAGACATTGATTGGGTTGAAACTGAATTAATGGCAGCAGGAACTTTAAAACCTGTTATCGCAGTTACGCATTATCCACTGCTTGCCGGCGATGTTGACAATTGGTATAATATGACCGATGTTTTGAGAAAATACAATGTACAGGCAGTTCTGAATGGTCATTATCATCGAAATGGAATTTTGAATTACGATGGAATTCCCGGCGTTGTGAATCGATCAACGCTCAGAGCCAAAGATACGAGCGGAGGTTATTCGCTGTACACCATTTCCGATTCTATTCATGTTTTTGAAAAGAAAATCGGGCAACCGGAACGCCATTGGTTATCAATTCCTATTGAACAAAAAAAATATGACCTTCAGGATTTATCACTGAGACCATCGTATAAAGTAAATGAAAAATATAAAAATGTACGTGAGATTTGGAGAATAGAAACCCGTGTTGGCATTTATACAACTGCTGCCATCCAAAATAAAAGAATATTTTACGGTGATGATCTTGGGGTTTTTCATTGTATAAAATTAAGTAATGGCCAGTCCGATTGGAAATTCAAAACTGCAAGCAGAATAATTTCATCACCCGCTGTAAGCAAAGATCGGGTTATTTTTGGTTCAACGGATGGTAATATTTATTGCCTCGATACCAAAACAGGGAACGAAATATGGAAGTTTAAGACTACGAAATCAGTTATGGGATGTCCTGTCATTCAAAATGATACAGTCTACATTGGTGGAAGTGACGGTTGTTTCCGGGCATTCGATTTAAATACAGGAAAAGTGCTGTGGACTTTTGATCAGTTAAAAAATTATGTAGAAACCCGACCCATAATTTCAAGCGGGAAAGTAATGTTTGGTGCCTGGGATTCAAATTTTTACGCATTGAATATTAAAGATGGAAATTTGGCCTGGAAATGGAATAACGGACGGTCAGGTATGCATTTTTCACCTGCTGCTGTACTTCCGGTGGTCTCAGGAAACAAAGTTTTTATTACAGCACCCGATCGTTACTGGACAGCCATAAACATTGAAACCGGAAAAGAAATCTGGCGAACCAACCAACATGAAGTGCGTGAAACCATTGGTATATCCGAAAATGGAAAAACAGTTTACAGCCGATGTCTGAACGATAGCGTTGTAGCCATTGATGCTCAAGCAAATACGCCCGATATTAAATGGAAAATTGATGCGGGTTTTGGTTACGATCATAACCCAGGTATGTTGTTAGAAAAAGGCGGGAAAATTGTTTTCGGTACAAAAAACGGATTATTGGTGGGATTAAATGCCAAAACCGGAAAACTTCTGTGGCAACATAAAATTGGAAATTCGATCATTAACACCATTACTCCTGTTTCAAAAAATGAATGTGTACTTACTACTACTGAAGGGGTAATTTCGAGGATAAAATATTAAGAAAATGAAACTAAAAAAAATTGCACAAATCCTTGGGACAGAAAACATTAAAATCCCGGAAACAGATATTAATTGGCTGATTACTGACAGTCGCAAGTTTACATATCCAGGCGAAAGTTTGTTTTTTTCCATCCGTACTTCTCGTAACGATGGTCATAAATACATTGCTGAATTATACAGCCAACAACTTCGTTATTTTGTTGTAAATGAGATTTATCCAGAGTTTTCGGAAATGAACGATGCAGTTTTTATTCAGGTAGAAAACACGCTGACTGCTTTACAAAAAGTGGTTGAAGAACAACGTAAATGCTTTGAAATACCTGTGATTGGAATTACCGGAAGCAATGGAAAAACAGTGGTTAAAGAATGGTTGTATCAGCTTTTACATCAGGAGTTTACAATTGTCCGTTCGCCACGAAGTTACAATTCGCAAATTGGAGTAGCACTTTCGGTCTGGGCGTTAAATAAAAATACTCAATTGGGAATTTTTGAGGCGGGAATATCACAACCTGCTGAAATGGAGAAACTTGAACCAATAATAAAACCTTCCATTGGCATTTTTACAAATTTGGGCGATGCGCATCAGGAGAATTTTCACAGTCTGAAAGAAAAATGTGAGGAAAAGCTGAAACTGTTCAAAAATTCGGACGTATTAATATATAATTCCGATAATAAATTAATTGATATTTCGGTAGCACAATCAGGATTCAAAGGCAAACTATTTTCCTGGGGAACAGGCGGGAAATCGGAACTTCAGATAACTAATATTTTGAAAATTAATGGAAAAACATCAGTTTCGCTGAAATATAATAATGAAAATTTTACCGTTGAATTGCTTTATGCGGATGATGCATCGGTCGAAAACGCGATAAGTTGCATCGCTACCCTGTTGTATCTGAATTATTCTATCAATGAAATTTTGCAACGAATTTTATTGCTCGAAACGGTTGCCATGCGTTTGGAAGTGAAAGAAGGAATTCACAACTGTCTGATTATCAATGATAGCTACAATTCTGACTTAAATTCAATAATTATTGCACTCGATTTTTTGAATCAACAGTCGACTTCAAAAAATCTGAAACGCACATTAATACTTTCGGATATTTTGCAAAGCGGACAAATTTCTGAAGATCTTTACACAACGGTAGCCGATCTGATTAAAAACAAAAATGTTCAAAATATCATAGGAATCGGACCTGAAATTTCGAAACATGCCGAAAAATTTTCGTTTATAAATAATTCATTTTTTACCGACACCGAAAGTTTTTTGAAATCGCCAATTGTCCACGAATTTCAAAATGAAATTATACTTTTAAAAGGTTCTCGTAAATTTCATTTCGAAGATATTTTGGCGAAAATTGAAATGATAGCGCACGAAACAATTTTGGAAGTGAATCTGAATGCGTTGGTTGAGAATTTGAATTACTTCCGTTCCAGACTGCAACCCCAAACAAAAGTAATTTGCATGGTGAAAGCGTTTGCGTACGGAAGCGGTGCCGTAGAAGTAGCCCGAACTTTACAACATCATCATTGCAATTTTCTGGCTGTGGCCGTTGCCGATGAAGGTGTAGAACTTCGTGGAGAAGGAATTCGCATTCCTATCATGGTTATGAATCCCGAAAAAGGAAGTTTTGGTTTGATATTCGACAATAATCTGGAACCTGAGATTTACAGTTTTCAACTTTTAGAAGCATTTATTTCAGCTGCCGAACGATTAGGAATTACCGATTATCCTATTCACATTAAAATTGACAGTGGTATGCATCGGCTTGGTTTTGAGAAGGATGACATGAATTTATTGGTCGAAAAATTAAAAAAGCAAAATCAGGTAAAAGTACGTTCCATTTTTTCACATTTGGCTGGGGCCGATGATTCGAAGTTTGATGCATTTACAAAGCAACAAGCTGAAACATTTAAAACTTGTGCCGATCAGATTTCAGCAGCATTTTCACATTATATCATGCGCCATCTCTTAAATTCGGCAGGCATCGAACGCTTTCCTGAATATCAGTTTGATATGGTACGTCTCGGCATAGGACATTACGGCATCAGCACTTTGCCAAACGTACATTTAAAACAGGTTTGTGCGCTGAAAACTATTATTTTACAAATTAAAGATATAAATGCCGGTGAAACAGTTGGTTACAGTCGAAAAGGTGTGGTAAATCAGAAGAAACGAATAGCAGTCCTTCCCATTGGCTATGCCGACGGTTTCGACCGCAAATTGAGTAATGGTGTAGGCGAAGTACTGATCAACGGCCATCGGGCAAAAGTAATTGGAAACGTTTCGATGGATTTAATTACGGTAGATATAACAGGAATTGATGCAAAAGAAGGCGATGTAGCCGAAATTTTCGGAGATAATATTACAATTTCAGAAATAGCAAACAAGTTGAATACCATTCCGTATGAAGTACTTACAAGTATCTCACGCAGGGTGAAACGAGTTTATTTTCAGGAATAGTTTCGCAGATTATAATTAAAAAATGTATATTTGTATTCCTAAAATAAATCATTTCACATAAAATTCTAATAATAATTCTATGGTTTTAAATTATATTTGGATTGGATTTCTGCTTATTGCATTTGTAATTGCTTGTTTTCAGTTAATTTTTCATGGTAATACGCAGATATTTACCGATATAATTCAGGCAGCATTTGGTTCGGCAAAAACCGGTTTCGAAATTTCACTCGGACTTACAGGAGTGTTGTCGATGTGGCTCGGCATGATGAAAGTGGGTGAAAAAGGTGGCGTAATTCAGATTTTTGCAAGGATTGTTGCTCCTTTTTTCTCAAAAATTTTACCGGATATTCCCAAAGGTCATCCGGCGTTGGGAAGCATTTTTATGAATGTTTCGGCCAATATGCTTGGTCTCGACAATGCTGCTACACCCATGGGATTAAAGGCGATGAAAGAACTTCAGGAAATTAACCCGGACAAAGAAACGGCTTCGAACCCGATGATTATGTTTTTGGTACTTAACACAGCCGGTTTGTGTCTTATTCCCATTAGCATTATGGTTTACAGGGCGCAGCTTGGTGCTGTCAATCCTGCTGATGTATTTCTTCCCATTTTACTCGCCACATTTATTGCCGCCATTACCGGTTTAATAAGTGTAGCTATCTATCAAAAAATCAATTTATTAGATAAAACAATTCTGGGCACATTACTTGGATTACTAACCTTTATCGGTGGTGTCATCTTTCTGCTAAGTCAATTGAGCAAGGATCAGATTTCGCAATACTCAAGTTTAACAGCTAATTTCCTTTTATTTTCCATCATTATCTCTTTTGTGACCATGGCATTGATAAAAAAAGTAAATGTGTACGAAACTTTTATCGAAGGTGCCAAAGAAGGTTTTCAGGTAGCAGTGGGCATAATACCCTATCTGATAGCTATTTTAGTGGCCATTGGCATGTTTCGGGCATCCGGCGCGATGGAAATGCTTACCAATGGAATCGGTTGGCTGGTAAGTCTGACAGGTTTAAATACCGACTTTGTAGATGCTTTACCCACAGCACTTATGAAACCATTGAGCGGTAGCGGTGCCAGAGGTATGATGGTTGATGCCATGACTTTACACGGAGCAGATTCGTTTGTGGGTAGATTATCCTGTATTATACAGGGTTCAACTGACACAACATTTTATATTTTAGCCGTTTACTTTGGTTCGGTGGGTATTAAAAACACCAGATACGCCCTGGTTTGCGGATTGTTAGCCGATTTTGTTGGAATTACGGCCGCCATTCTTTTGGGATATTTGTTTTTTCATTAACACGGTACAGACAGGGCATGCCTTGTCTCTACTTATTATCAATCCCGATGGTGAACAGGAGGGGCAAACATCAAACCTTTCAAACTCTTCAAACTTTAAAATAAATGATTCAATACATTGCTGAAGATATTAAAATGCCTGCTATTGCGAAGCAAAAATTAAACAGGTGGATAAAAAATATAGCTACAAGTTATAATAAGACTACCGGCGATATTGCTTTTATTTTTTGTAGCGATGATAAAATTTTGGATATCAATAATTTATATTTACAACATGATTACTACACCGATATAATCACGTTCGATTACACCATTGGGAATAAAATTTCAGGTGATATTTTTATAAGTATTGAAACTGTACAAAGCAATGCAATTGAATATGGTACTGAATTCGCTGATGAACTTCACCGGATATTGATTCATGGCATATTGCACCTTTGCGGACAGGATGATAAAACACCCGAATTGCGAGAGGAAATGACGCATAAAGAAAACTCAGCCCTCGAAATGCTAAAAGCAGGGGATGAATAATTTTAACATTTTTTGCTTACAAGAGCTGTTTTGCTACATTCTCACTATTTATGCAATTAATTGTTAAATAACAGCCTCACACCAAATTCAAATTCAAAAGATTAAAAGATAATTATTACTTTTGTTGCTGCTTATTTCTATAAGTGATGTAAAATTATTTTAAATATATACCGTTATAAATCTAATTAATTCATCACATATTCAATTATTATGACTAATAGAATAATTAGATACAGTTTTCTTTGTGTTTTCAGTTTGATTTTAACTCCATTATCTGCTCAATCAGAATACCTTGCAGAAATTGGTATAAACGGCGGTGGTTCATACATTCTGGACGACAATAACGGTATTCCATTTAAAAATTCGATGCCTGCTTACGGAATTGTTTACAGGCATAATTTTAACGAACGATTCTCGGCACATGCCGATTGGAACAATACGAAAATTACGTATACAGATTATTTAAATGCAAATGCTGTCAGTACTATTCAGTTGAATCTGATTGATTTATGCGGCGAATTTAATTTTTTTGATTTAGTAAAAAAACAATATAAACCAAGAAGTAAAAGTTTTTCACCTTTTATTTTTGCCGGAATAGGTGCACAGTTTACCAAAAATTCATTTCCGGCAGATTTGCGCAAAGGAATAAATGACATTTTGACAATTCCAATGGGCATTGGGTTTAAATACAAAATTGGCAATCGATTCAATGTAAATGCTAAATGGGCGCACCGAATTTCGTTTTATGATAAAATAGAAGGAAATGAAGGTGCCTTAAACGGAACTAATTATTTCAACAACGATGTCACTTCAACTTATACATTGGGAGTAAGTTACGATTTTTGGAAACGACCTTGTGATTGCAACGATTCGCGCCAGAAAAAGAATAAAAAATAAATTAATACATTAATGCCGACTTTTAAAGAACAAGTTGATAAAACCAGACTTCCCGAACACGTAGCCATCATTATGGATGGAAACGGACGTTGGGCCAAAGAACGTGGTTACAACCGCATTTTTGGGCATCACAATGGTGTAAAATCAGTACGTGAAGTCACCGAAGCAGCTGCCGAGATAGGTATTAAATATTTAACATTGTATGCATTTTCGACCGAAAACTGGGAAAGACCTCAGGCTGAAGTAGATGCACTCATGGAATTGCTTATTGAAACCATTGAAAAAGAAACACCTACGTTAAATAAAAACAATGTGAGATTGTTGGCCATAGGTGATTTAAAAAGACTGCCCGGCAAACTGGAAGATAAATTACAACGCTGCATCGATAGTACTACCTTAAATTCAGGACTTACACTGGTGCTGGCTTTAAGTTACTCTGCGCGCTGGGAAATAATAAATGCAGTTAAAAATATTATTAAAGACATTGATTTAAAACAATTGACCCCTGAAGAAATGAGTGCAGAAATTTTTGCAAACTATTTGACAACCAAATCAATTCCTGATCCCGATTTATTGATCAGAACGAGCGGTGAATTGCGAATAAGCAATTTTTTACTGTGGCAATTGGCTTATAGTGAATTGTATTTTACTGAAACCCATTGGCCCGAATTCAGCAAAGAATGTTTCTACGAAGCAATTTGCGATTATCAACAACGTGAAAGACGTTTTGGTAAATAATTTAAAATAAATCCCAATTAATTTGCACTACGATACCCAAAAATAACTTATGCAACTAAAATCTTTTCTTTCTTTATTTCTGCTATTTTTATTCACTCAACTGACTATAGCTCAAACTGATAACTCAAAGGATTCGACTCAATTACCTGTAATCGAGTACTCGAATGCGGCAATAAATTACGAAATTGCCGAAATAAAAGTGACAGGTGCCGAAAATTACGAAGATTTTGTACTGATTGGTTTTTCAGGCTTGTCGGTTGGCGAAAAAGTAACCGTTCCGGGCGATGCTATTACAAATGCAGTGAAACGCTTTTGGAAGCAGGGTCTTTTCTCGGATGTAAAAATCTACGCTACTAAAATTGAAAACGAAAAAGTGTGGCTCGAAATTGCACTGAAACAACGTCCACGCGTTTCCGAAATTAATTTCACAGGTCTGAAGAAAGCTGAAATTGAAGATCTGCAGGAAAAATTAGGCATTCAAAAAGGAAATCAGATAACGCCCAACATTTCCGATCGTGCGATAAAAGTGATCGAAAAATTCATGGAGGAAAAGGGCTTTTTGAATGTTGTTGCCAATGTTTATCAGAAAAATGACCCCAATAAAGCCGGTCATGTTATTGTTGACATTAACGTAGATAAAAAACTGAAAAATAAAGTTCACCAAATAGTTGTTACCGGAAATAAGGCTTTATCTTTCAACAAGATAAACCAGACTATGAAAAAAACGAACGACAATAACTGGCGTAACTTTTTCCGTACCAAAAAATTTGTAAAAGAAGAATACGAAAAAGATAAAATTGCATTGGTCGAAAAATACAACGAAATTGGTTATCGCGATGCATATATAGTTACCGACAGTGTGGTTCCGTTCGACGATAAAAGTGTAAGTGTTTATTTGAATATCGAAGAAGGGGATAAATATTATTACAGAAATATTAAATGGATCGGAAATACAATTTATCCTTATGAATACCTAGATGCAGTTTTAAATATCAAAAAAGGCGATGTTTACAATCATAAAAATATGATGGAACGACTTTCGACCAGCGAAACTGATGCTGTAAGTAAACTTTATCAGGATCGTGGTTATTTGTTCTTTCAGGTGGAACCGGTTGAAGTATTGATCGAAAACGATTCAATCGATTTCGAAATGAGAATTTACGAGGGTAAACCTGCCACCATCAACGAAATAAATATAGAAGGAAACAGCCGAGTGTACGAACATGTTGTTCGTCGCGAGTTGCGCACCAAACCCGCTCAATTATACAGTCAGTCCGATATCATGCGTTCGTTACGTGAGTTGGCACAAATGGGCCATTTCGACCAGGAAAAAATGGTGCCGGATGTTCAACCCGATCCCGAAAACGGTACAGTTGACGTAACGTATAAATTAGAAACAAAAGGTAGCGACCAGGTTGAGTTTTCGGCCGGTTGGGGTTCTACCGGTATTGTTGGAACGGTAGGATTAAAATTCAGCAACTTTGCCATTCAAAATCTTTTCAGACCCGATACTTATCGAATTGTACCACAGGGCGAAGGTCAGACCTTCACTTTGAATGCACGTACCAACGGTCAGTCGTATTCGTCGTTCAGTATGTCGTTTCTGGAGCCATGGTTAGGTGGCAAGCGTCCGAATTCACTTTCAGCCTCAATTTATTACTCAGCTCAATCGGATGTTAGCGATAACTTCAGATCGACCTACAGTAATTATATGTCTTCGTATTACAACAGCTATTCCGGCGGTTATGGAAATAATGGTTATGGAAATAACAGCAGTTACAGCGACTATTATCAAACTCAAATTGACCCTGAAAAATACATGCGTACGCTCGGGGCATCACTTGGTTATGGTAAAAGACTGAACTGGCCGGATGATTATTTTACATTTTACGGTGAACTTTCATTTCAGAAGTTTATGCTGAAAGATTGGTTGTATCTTCCACCACTTTCGGATGGTAATTACAACAATTTCAGCCTTAACCTGACATTAAGCCGTAATTCAATTGATAATCCGATTTATACCCGTCGCGGTTCATCGTTTTCGCTTGGTTTGAAAATTACACCACCCTACTCTTCATTTAACAAGGTAGATTATGCAAGTTCAACCCTTTCGAACGCCGATAGATATAAATGGATTGAATACCACAAATGGACATTTAATGGCAAAACATTTACGCCACTCACTGCTGATGACAAGTTAGTATTAATGACACGTGTTATGTTCGGATATTTAGGAAGTTACAATGATAATGCACGTTCACCTTACGAAACCTATTACATGGGAGGCGATGGAATGTCAGCCTATACAAGTTATGGTACCGAATATGTTTCGATGCGTGGTTACGAAAGTGGCTCATTATTACCTTATAACAACGCAACAGGTTCGAGCATGAGCGGTTATTTATACAATAAATTCACCATGGAGCTAAGGTATCCATTGTCGCTTGAGCAATCAGCCACCATTTACATGTTGACTTTTCTCGAAGCCGGAAATAGTTTCAATAAAATTAAAGACTACGATCCGTTCCAGTTGAAACGTTCAGCAGGTGTGGGTGTACGTATATTTTTACCTATGTTTGGTATGATGGGAATCGATTGGGGCTATGGTTTCGACAAAGTAAGTTCTACAGGTGCAACGAGCGGAAGCCAATTCCACTTTGTACTTGGTCAGGAATTGTAAACTTTTCAACATAAACTTTTCAAATAAACTTTTTCAACCCCGATAACTATCGGGGAAGAGTTGAACCTGCCTACCGCAGGCAGGAACGTTTCTTTCGAAAAGTTGAAATCTTCAATGTTTTGAAGTTCTGATGAAAAAGTTTTTTTTTTAACTTTCAAAAATCTTCAATGTTTTGAAGTTCTTTTGAAAACGATTTTTCGAAATAAAATTTTTGGCAAAGTATTTGTAATTGACAATAAACCGGTAAAAAGTTAAATCATAAAATAAAAAATTTAAGATGAAAAAATTATTTATTATTCTCCTTTTGATTTCAGGTATTTCCTACTCAGGATTTGCACAGAAATTTGCTATGGTCGATATGGAATACATTATGAAAAATATTCCTGCATACGAATCGGCCAATGAACAATTGAATCAGGTTTCGAAAAAGTGGCAATCTGAAGTAGAAGCCCAATTGCAGGAAGTACAAAAAATGTACAAAAACTACCAGACAGAACTTGTATTTCTGACTGACGAACTCAAGGTAAAACGCGAAGAAGAAATTGTAACCAAAGAGAAAGCAGCTCAGGAATTGAAACGTAC
>ERZ795055.1922-NODE-1922-length-16154-cov-3.981241_pt1 | contig 16154 bp, 13 predicted proteins | sample MGYA00375139_ERZ795055 | MGnify/ENA primary metagenome ERZ795055 (study PRJEB30184, sample SAMN05720283) | anaerobic digester metagenome | isolation source: active sludge of municipal wastewater-treating anaerobic digesters | place: USA | collected 2015-01-23 ... | reverse complement strand
CGATCTCCTCGGTGCCGAAGACATAGACGCTGTTGGGATGATTGATCGAGGCCGCCAGCCGGCCTTCCCGGAAGAACCGCTCGCGCGCCTCGGGTGAATCCAGCGTGTGACTCAGAACCTTAAGCGCAACCCGGCGCCCGTTTTCGAGGTCTTCCGCCTCATACACCGCCCCCATCCCGCCCTCGCCCAACCGCCGCACGATCTGGTAATGCCCAAGCTGTTCGCCCGGCTGGGGCAGTCCGCGCGCCGGTCTCGGTTGTTCCGAATCGATGACGGTTCCATCACCGGCTGCGATCGGTTGAGTGTCCAACCCGGCCCGCAGGAGGCATTTCGGACACAGGTCCGCCGGCACGTTGCCGGGAAGCTCGGCCCCACATTGTGCGCACCGGCGAGGCGAGGAAGGCTGTTCAGGCTTAGACATTGTATCGCGTCCTTTCCATCAGCCTCTTAAGCAAAAGCGCGGCAAGGTAACGCCACCGTCAGTGGGCTCGATTCAGGGACCGAAGGCCGTGAAGAGGTGCCGGATCTCCTGGTCGATTTCCTCAGGCGCCGACACGGTGTGCGCGATTTCCGCGCGCAGGAGAGCGCGATAACGCGTGCGCAGGCGGTGTACGGCCATCTTGACTGCAGCCTCGGTGAGCTTGAGCCGGGCGGCAATCTCCGCGTAGGACAAACGCGATTCCTCCTTGGCCAGGCAGCCTCGCAGATGCTCGAAAAGGCTCGCCCGCCCCGTCGCCGCATACTCGGCTTCGAGCGTGGCCATGGTCCGCTCCAGCAGCGTCATCGCCCATTGGCGGTCGAACAGCACGTCGGGCTGAAGCGTGTCGGAAAGGTCGGCGGCCAGCCGCGATTCCGCCAACGCCTGATCGACGGTCACGGACGCGGCAAATCCGCCCCGTTTCCGGGCGTGTTGACGGTCCCAGGCGTTGGCCAGAAACCGCTGCAAGGCCGTGAGGAGGAATGTGCGGAACCGGCCCTTCTCCCGCGATGCGGCGGTCAGGTAACTCTTCTCCAGCAACCGCTCGAAGAAGCCCTGGGTCAGGTCCTCGGCGTCCGCGGGGCTGTGGCCCGCGCGACGCACAAAGGCATAGAGTGGATACCAATAAGCCCGGCAGAGCGTCTCGAGCGCCGCCGCCGACTGGGGCGATTCGAGGTCGCGAGCCGAAAGCACCACCGACCAATGCGTCGTTGCGAAGACGACGCGCTCGATGCCGCCCCCGGATGAGGGAGGTGTCGGGCTCGTATCGTTGCTGGGCTTGTCTGTGCTCATGTGCAAACCCCGGGGTCACGTTGGACACAACGCGCTTTCCATTGAGCAATGGGGTCGCATCTAAATAGTTGACAATCACTTCTGAACCTCGCAACGAAGGGCTTGCGCTCGGCGCTTCACGCCCCGCGCCGCAGCCAGACCCTGCATGCCCATGTGCCGCATGCCATCGAGAGGCCGCACCGCTCCATGCGTAACCGCCAGTTCCATCGCTCCGTCGCCCCCCCAGTCCCCGCTGCGATCCTTCTCATTCCGTAGAAACGCATCCCCCTTCGGTGCTCCCAATTCATCACCTGATACCAGGCGCCCGCAACCTCATTCCGCAACGGCCTCGCCACAGGCCAGACATGGCAACACCGCGCGCATCGATTTGTCAACTCTTTAGATGCGACCCCATTGTCTTGTACGAACTCCGCGGAGCCCCGGCAACCGGTGTGCGATTTCAGCGGCCGCCAGAGTCGCGCCGACACCAAGCAGAGTCAGCAGGAGCGCCTTGGCGAACGGACCGGCATCGAGCGGTCGGAGCAGCGGGGTCAGCGCCACCAGCACAGGCGCGTGCAGCACGTACACGCCGAACGATCGGTCGGACAACCATCGCGCAACACGGCCTGCCTGGGTCCATCGTCTGCGAAACAGCGCCAGCATGCCCAAGCCGAGGCCAAGGCCTGCCAGTTGCTCCCACAGGGCGAGTCCGAAGGCGCGCCAATTGGCGCCGCCCTCGTAGCGATAGGGGCCGCTTTCCGGGGGCGGGCCTCCCAGTGCGAGCAGCAGCACCAGCAGGGCAGGTCCGGCAATGACCCCCAGCCAACCCGCCACGCGCGCCCGCCGCGAATTCGCCAGCGCCTCGAGCCAGCCGTTGCGTCCCGCCGCCACCCCCACGACGAACGCCGCGACATACTGCGGAAAATAACAGAGCTGGAAGTTCAGCACGCTCGTCCCGATCGGCTGAAACAATCGCACGCCGAACGTGACCAGTCCCAAAACGATCCCGAAACTCAGCAGTCCCCAGGGCCCCGCCGCCGCCGCGCTGCCCGTGTCCATCGCTTGAGAAGACCCAGGGCACAGCGATCGCCAGCCCGCGAGCACCGCGCTGAAGAGCAGCAGGGCCAGCACAAACCAGAGCGGTCCGCTGCCGCGGAGCACATCGCCGGACGTGATGTAGGCCGAATAGAGCACGGCAAGTGGCGGACGATCGGGAACGCGCGAATGCCCCAGAAGAACGAAGGCCATGATGGGGTGGATGAGCAGCATGTACAATAGGGCCGGCAGCCCAAGCCGAAAGGCCCGTTCGCGGAGAAAGTGGGCCGGGCCGCGGCGCCCCAACGACCGATGCGAGAAGAAGCCGGCCACGAAGAAAAGGAGGCCCATGAAGAACGACTGCAAGCCCAACTGCCAGGCGATGAAGGCCAGTCTGACACCCAACGCGGGCTCCGGATCCTCCTTGATATACCAACTGCCCACATGGCTGTACGTGACGCAGGCGTGCATGTTCACCACCAAAACAATGATGGCGGTGCGCAGGTTGTCCAGCCAGGCAATGCGGCCTGTGGGAGCAGTCACAGGAAGATCCTCGACCGGCGAATTATGTTTCAGACAAGCCAAGCTGGTCTGCTGGGTTAAAGAGGTCGAGGATTCTCCGGAGCGAGGCATTCGGCGAGCTCAGCCGAGCCGACCTCGGCAAGCTCGGTCGAGCCGACTTTGACGAGCTCAGCGGAGCCGCGCGGCCGAGGGGGCCAAAAGAAAACGCAGCCCGTTCCTGCGGCTGACGACGGGCATCGCACCGAGGCGCCCCGCCAGAAAAAGAGCCGCTCCATACGCTGCTCGCCTTGCACCTCAGCCGGACGGCGCCGACCGGTCAGATGGCCGCCGCGACGGCGTCGCCCATCTGCGACGTGCCCACCGGACGTTCCTTGGCGTCGTGCGCGCTGGCGATGTCTTTCGTGCGATAGCCTTCTGTGATGACCTTGTCGATCGCGCTTTCGATGGCCTTGGCGATGGCGGGCGCCCCGAGGCCGAACCGCAGCATCAGCGCCGCGGCCCGGATCAGGGCAATCGGATTGGCGAGGTTCTTGCCGGCAATGTCGGGCGCGGTGCCGCCGGCGGGTTCATACAGGCCGAAGGTCCGGCCCTGCTGTGTTGCTCCGAGCGTGGCGCTGGGAAGCATGCCCAAAGACCCCACCAGGGCCGCCGCCTCATCGCCCAGGATTTCGGCGAACGTGTTCTCCCCGAGGATGACGTCGAATTGGGTGGGACGCAGAACGAGCTGCATCGCGGCGGTGTCGACCAGCATGTGCTCGAGCACCACGTCCGGGTACTGCCGGCTCACGTCGGTCACGACGTCACGCCAGAGGATGCTCGTTTCGAGGATGTTGGCCTTGTCGACGCTCGTGACCTTCTTCCGGCGCAGCCAGGCCGCCCGAAAGGCCATGTGGGCGATCCGTTCGACATCGGAACCCGTGATGGCCATGGTGTCGATTGCGCGCACAATCTTCCGAGGCTTTGTGCCTTGGCGCCGCACGTCCAGGACCTCCTCGGTCTTCTTGGGATACGCGTGGTAGAGACCGCCGGTCGATTCCCGCACCACCAGCAGATCGATCCCTTCGCCCAACCGCTCGGCGCGAAGGGGGGAGGCAGAGGCGAGAGCCGGGTGCATGCGGATGGGACGAAAATTGGCGAACAGCCCGAACTCGCGGCGCAGTCGGAGGAAGGCAGCGCGCTCGGGACGCTTCTCCTTGGGCAGTTCGGCGTCCCGATAATGCAGTCCGACGGCCCCCAGAAGGATGGCATCCGACTTTTTGCAGACCGCCAGCGTGGGATCCGGCAGCGCCTTGCCCTCCTTGTCGATGGCGTCCCAGCCCACCGGGGCCTCGGTGATATCCAGCTTCAAGCCGTGCTTCTTCTCGACGGCTCGCAACACCTTGATCGCTTCCCGCATGATCTCCGGACCGATGCCGTCGCCGGCCAGCGCCGCAACTTTGAGTGTGGTTTTGCCCATAAATCATCCTTGAGAGAAATCGGTGAACTCGGCCTCAACAGCCAGCCTTTCATTGATCCAGGTTGCTTTGGTGTTTAGGCGATTGTGCGCCCGTGAGCGTCCAACCAACACCCGCCGAAGTCAAGCCCGGCCCCAGCCCTGCCGCCAGTTCATGAAGGCGAAAGGGCTGGAGGAGGGGACGGCTCGTCCCCCGCCGACGCGAGTGAAGAGGTGTCTGTCGGCGACGAGGCCCTGCCTGCCGGCAGGCAGGCGTCGCCGCTCCACTTGATGAATTCCCCTCAACAGCTTGTGGATCGAACGAATCGAGGTTTGCGGAGCACCCGTGTTACTGCCCGCCGGGCGCGGCCAGCAGGCCCGCCATGACCTCGCGCAATTCGATCAACTGCCGTTCCTGGCGTTCGTCAAACGACCCAAGGCGCTGGGCGTAGGTGTCCATCCAGGTGACCAGGCGGTTCCAACTGTCGGCATCGACCCTGACGTCCCGGTGCGCTTCCTTCTCCCGGAGCGCATCGAGGACCGCGCTGGTCCGGGCTGCGCCGTGGCCGGCCTGCGAAGCCCCGCGCGCGTACGCCTCTTTCACATGGTCGCGCAGGCTTGGTTTGCCGGCTGAGACCAGCGTCTCGTAGGCGGCGTTGGGTGTCAGGTCGAGCTTGGCGGCCTCGATCTTGCCTCCATCGGGTCGATGACACTCGACGCAGTGTCGGTCGAGCACCGGTTGGACCAGGCGATCGAAGCGCAACGGCCACGAGCCCTCGGGGCCGGGGGTCAACTTCGAAGGGGCGCGGCGGCTGGCCATCACCGTCCGAACCGGCGGGGCGAGCATCCGTTCCTCATGGCATCCGATGCAACCGAGCGTTTGTCCCGGCTGGACATGGCTCGAACTGCGCATGGTCTGGACGGCCATCCCATCGGCGTCGAGGGCTTGGAAGAAGAGCATCACGCCCGACGGGACAAGGAAATGGGCCGAGCCGTCGGGCTCAACGGGCACGGTGCCGAGCACGCACTTTCCCGGATCATCTGAAGTCAGACCGATGTTCGGGTAATTCATCACGGGATGCGTTTTGGGCGGAACGGCGACAATCCGCAGGGCTTTGATCGTGTCCGGCGCCACGCCGCCGAGGCCGCGGCTGACGTCGGCGAGAAGAAAGGCCCCTTCCTGTGGACCGTCCCAAGCAACGGTGTTGGCCACGTCCGGCGGCCGGGAACGGGGCCGGACGGGGATTGGCTCGCAACACCCGATCTGCTCGTCCCGATGCAGCATCTCGAGACCGATGTCCGCATCGTAGAAATAGAGCCCCATGCCGTTGGGCGGGCGCAGGACGGCGTGCCAGCGATTCCAGTCGTCCGGCCCGGGCACGTCTGCGCCTTCTTTGGTCCAGACGGTCAGAAAGTGGCGCTCCGAGAGTGGCCACGGATTGGCGTAATAGGTCGTCGGCCAGCCGTCGATTTCCGGAAACGGGACCTCGGGCGTCAGGCGTTTCAGAGACGCCTCGCCTTCGGTGCCAACCGACGGATCGAGCAGGACCAGGCTGCCCATGGTCTGCGAGTGATGGGCGGAGGCGGTGAAGACAATCTTGCGCGAATTGGGGACCGGCACCGGCTCGAATGTGCAATGAGGGCTCCTCGTGAACCCCTTGTACACAAGACGCGCATGGGTGCCGTCGGGTCGAACGCTCCACAAACCCATGTAGGGCATGTTGTCGCGATCGACGTAATCCCAACGCGAGTAGAGGATCGTGCCGTCATGCGCGATCTCGGGGGTCCACTCGAACATCTCGAACGGGGAGATCGCGCACAGATCGCTGCCGTCGGCATTCATCGTGTGAAGCGTGTAGACCGCCACCGGCCTCGAGGCGTCGCCGCCGCAGCGCACGTAGATGTCCGGCAAGCGCGGGTCGATCAGGGTGCGCGCGGCGGTCTGGCGATTCACCTGGATGTGCTGGCCGCGCCGGGTGGACAGAAACACAATCCGTCCGTCCGGCAGGTAGCGTCCGTCGAAATCGTCATAGGCTCCGCGCGTCAGTTGGCGGAGGCCGCTGCCGTCGAGGTTCATTTCGAACAGGTGGTAGAAGGCGTCCTCCGGGACGTTGGCTTTCTCGAGCTTGTTGGTCTCGGCGGCCAGATGCGGGTAAAACCGGCACCATGCGAAAAGGACTCGTTGCCCGTCCGACGAGAGGCTCGGGCGCAGGAAGCTGCCCGGTTCGCCGAACGACCCGGTGAGACACTCGACCGACGGGCGGTCGTCACGAAAATCGCGCAGCAGGTAGAGCCCGCCGCCGGGTCGCGACCACCAGCCATAGTACTGATCCGACATGTGATTGAAGCTGGGGGGAACGCGCTTGGCGAACAGGATGGCGTCGAAGTCCAACGCCGGATTGGCGAGAGCCAACTGCCGCTGAAGACGCCGCGTCTCGATGAAACTGGCCTGCCAATCGCATGCCGCATCCGCCGCGGCAATCCGGGCCGACAAATCGGCCAGGGTCCGCGCGTGACTCTCGATCCCGCGGCCCTCGGCGCGCCGTTCCGCCAGCAAGCGGCTGCAGCGATCGAGTGTTGCCCGCGTGGCGGCCTCCCAGTCTACGGGCGGCGGCGGGCGGTGATCGACGGACCATTTGGAAACACTCACTTGATCCGCAGGACGGTGCAGGGCGAGGTTCTTCGAGGGGTCCTCCGTGCCAAAAACCTCCACTTCGTCGAGATGCAGGTGCGTGCGCCCAGGCAATTCGAGCCGGACAAAACGCGCCGAACGCCCCCGCACGCCGACCGCCAGGGGCTTGGCGTCGGGGAATCCGCGGAACAGATCGCCGCCATGCTCGTAGACGGTGCACCAGGCATGTCCGTCCTCCGAAAGGCGCACGACCAGGTTGGTGCTGCGGCGCGTGGACTCCTCGGCATCGCACCGGTTCCAGACCAGGACCTTCTCGAGCGGATGGCATCGTTCCAGGTCGACCTGCCACCACGGATTCTCAGCGTGTCCGGTGTGAAAGCCCCAGCGCCCGTTCTTGACGCCGTCACACCCCCCCAGGGCATCAGCCGACGGCTCGAGCTTGGCCATCCGGTTCGTGACGGCCAGGATCTCTTCCCGCAACACCCAGTCGCGTTCGAGCATCCGCTGCCAGGAATCCGGATCAACCCTCTCGACCGCCCCGAGTGCCACAACAGCAAGGATCGAGGCCGCGAGCGCCGTCCAAACAAGATTCATGCGAAGTCTGATCGCCCTGTGCACCGTCGGGGTGTGAAAGGTGCGGGTTAGGGCCGCGCCGGTTCGCCCAGGGCCACGACATCGCGGCGCATCCGGGCGAGATCTGGGGGATCGAGCTTGATCCGGGCGGCGCCCAGGTTGTCGCGGAGTTGCGCCACATTGCGGATGCCGCAGAGCACGTGCGTGGCGCCCGCCTGGGCAGCCGTCCACGCGATGACCAACTGGGCAAAGGAGGCGTGGTACTTGTCCGCAAGGTCTCTCCAACCGGCGAGGAGATCGAGCACGCGCTTGCGATTGGGCAACAGGAACCACGTGTTCCAATCGGCGTTGCTCCGGAACTCCTCCGGCTTGAACACGCGGTCCATCCCCACTTTGCCAGTCAGCAGACCCTGTTCGAGTGACATGTAGGTCAAGGTGGCAATCGTGTTGGCCTGACAGAAGGGGAGGATGTCGCGTTCGGGGTCGCGGTAGAGCATGCTGTAGCGGAACTGGTCGCTGGCGATTGGACCGCAGGCGCAGTGCTCCTTGAGCTCATCGAGCGTGACGTTGCAGACGCCAATGGCTCGGATCTTGCCCTGATCCTTGAGTTTCAGCAGGCAGGCCATGGTGTCGGCAATCGGTGTCTTGTCCGGAGGACACGCGGGCCAATGGGTCTGATACAAATCAATGCAATCCACGCCGAGATTCCGCAGGCTGCGATCGATCTCGATCTGGATCGTGTCGGGACGCAGGCTCCGCCGCATGATCCGTCCAGCCATCTCGGTGAAGAACGATCCGCGCTCGTCGTCGGTCCACAAGCCGCACTTGGTGGCCACGACCACTCGATCGCGTCGGCCTTTGATGGCTTCGCCAACAACCTTCTCGCTCCGCCCCCAGCCATAGGCGGGAGCCGTGTCGATCAGATTGACCCCTTCGTCGATGGCCGCTTGAAGGGTGTAGATTGATTCGCGGTCGTCGGTGTCGCTGCCCCAAACCGTGCCGCCGCCCAAGACCCAAGTGCCGAACCCGACGACCGAGGCCTCGATCCCTGACTTACCGAGAGGACGATTCTCCATAATGATGACTCTGATGAGACGTTTCGCCCTGTCCTCTAACCAACCTTGCCTCCCGAGTCAAGCCAAGGGTCTCGACCGGTTTGCAGCTCGGTGCATCCGGTTGTTGTCGGTGTTCTGTCGCCCGGTGAGGGCACCGGGCCTACACCGGATAGAGACTCCCGGTGTAGGCCGCGTGCCCCCACGCGGCGCAAACTCCATTCCAACCGACAAACTCCAGATGCACTGTTTTCAGCTTTTCAGTCGTTGGATCCTGGGGAAATAGAGCCAGAGATGGCCGAGATCGTCGTCCTCGCCGAAAACGACCTGGCCGTCGCGTCCAACGACGGCATCGCCAAACAGATAGCCGTAACGCCGCCTCTCGAGCACCGACACCGCCACCCCCAGATCCGACACCGCCCGCGCCGCCGGATTGTAGCAAAACATCCTCGCCATCTCGCTCCCGCAAAAGCCAAACACCCGGCCATCGTGCGTGACCGCCATCGGACCGACCGGCGTCAGCGCCGTCCGGCCCAGGACAGGACTGAACCCCCGGTTTTCGTCCAGCGCAAACAGCCTGCCCTCACCGTCCGCCGTATAAAGCAGCCCGCTCTGATTGTCACGGGCCCAGGTCATCGGCGACGTGTCCCAGACACCCTCGGGCAACTTCAACGCGCCGCGTGTGATGGCACGCGACGCCGTGTCGTAACGCCAAAGATCACCCGGCCCGTCTTGTCCGAAGACCCCGCCTCTTGACCCAGCGGCAATGCGTCCGGCACCCGTCACCGGCCCCACGACCGCGATCGCCCCCGTGTCGACGTCCGCCGTGAAAAGCGCGCCGGTGGTGATGCCCACAAGCGAAGGGCCCCCATCGGACGCAATGGCGTGGACGATCCGTTCGCCGTTCACCGGACCGAGATCCCGCAGCGGCGTACGCGTGAATCCCCACTCTTGGATCAAATCAAAGGGCAATCTCTGCAACGCCCCCGTGATCACCCGCCCGCCGCCCGCGCCGTTGACGCAGGCGGTAAACCTGGTCTTGCCGCAGCAGACCGCCGCGCAATGGTCGGCGCCCGCCACCGTCCCCCGGTCGAAAACAATGCCCGTCACGCCATGAAAGATGCCGACAAACAGATGCGCCGCCCGTCCGCTGGTCCCGCCGTAGATCATCCCATCCCCGGACACAGCCAGGGCGGTGATATGGCCTTCGTCCGCGGGGATTGGGGTGCTGGCGCCCGGAAAACAGGTCGGGAAGGCCGCCATCGTCCCTTCCTTCATGAACGTTCCATGCACGATCTCGTCGACGACAGCCCGCGCCTCGGGCGAGTTCATGTCGTATCGCTTCCTCGGTTTCTCGCTCATAAGATCCCTCACCCCCAAATCCGGATCGGCAAATGCGCGTTCTTCTTCCGCCGCGACGCGGGCAGGTGCACCTGGAAAATGCCCACCGGTTTTGTGCCGACGACGCCAAAGAACAGGTTCCCGTTGTGATCGACCGCGCCCCGGGACACGTACTGGGCCGGGTCGGTCGGATGCTCGAGAATGGCCACTTCGGTGCGCTCAAGCGTCTTTGGGTCCAGCCGCCAGACCACCCCCTCCCGTGGATGCCCGCTCTCGAGCTTCGGCTGGTAAACCGGGTCGCGCCAGCGCGACGCCACATAGTACAACTGGCCGTCTCCCGCGAAGGCCAATCCGCCGCAGTGATCGGTGAATGTGTCCACGGGAATGCTCGGATCGCGGTCCTGCGTCACTGCACCCAAATCCTCGACCCGCGGCCACGGGCTTTCGTTGGGCCAGATCCGCATCAGGCGGGGATGGGCAATCCACGTCACCGCGAAGACGCTCTCGCCATCCGGCGCCGCCGCCACATCGTAGAACACGCTGTGCCAGCCGGTCTGGAATTGCGGGTTGTGCGGCAGCACGAAGGGCGAACGCTCCAGCCGGTCGGTCTCCGGATCGTAACGCACCAGACGCCCGTAGTCGTCGGTCGTCCAGACGCGATGCTTCCGATCGAGGAACAGGGTCTGGGCGTTGATCGACCCGATGCGGCCCGCGTCCCGTCGCGTGCGTTTGCGCGTGTCATAGATGATGAAATGATCCCGCGGATAGCTCAACGCATAGAGCAGATGGCGCTCCTCATCGTGCAGCAGGCAGCGGCAACCCTCCTTCGGGATCATCGTGTCCCACCACAACACCTCGTCCGTGCGCGTGTCGAATGCCAGCAGCGCGCTGCCGCGAAAACAGCGCTCCGGATCGTGCCACGAACGCCACGGGGAGTACGCCGGCTGGTCAATGGGCGGCCCCGACAGATGCGTCGCCATGTACAAAACCCCGTCCGCCATCGAGGGCGCAAAGCTGTAATGGATCTTGCACTGCGTCGCACGCCCCGAATCGCCCGGGTCCTCGACCATCTCGTCCAGAGCAAACAGGTAATCGAGCGTGTCCTTCTCCTCGTTGTAACGCGCCACTTTGACGACGCCGCCCGGAACACTCTCGGCGCACGCCGCCGCATAGATCCGACCGTCCGGGCCCGTCGACAGCGACCAGCAGGTGTCGGCGTCCGGATGGCCCGTGAACGGATACCACGAGTTGCGGTAACGCCGCGGCCCGCCGCCCCCGCCAGTTTGTTCGCCCGTCCCGGGCGTCCCCGCCATCGCGGGCAGGGCCAGCCACGTCCCCGCGGCCAACGCGCCGCCTTTCAGAAAGTCCCTTCGCTTCATTTTGCCTGCCATAACGCTCCTCCAGAGGGTGTCCGACCGACCCTGCCACCAACCTCGACCTCTGCCAAGGGCAATGCGCGGCCCGTTGCCGGCCTGGGCGGTCAACACGTCCGTGACGGCGGACGAAGTGCTCGCGTTGTTGCCGGGCCGGGTCGACAGCCGGGTCCAATTCGAACCCCCTCATGAATCACAACGGAACATGAAGGGAAACGCAGGAAGTCATCCGTCGTTCACGATCCGCCCCGATTCATGAGGCACTCTTCGTTGTGCTCTTCGTGTTCTCTGGGGCGCATGCCCGTCCCCGAACGGTGCAGGGCGGTGTCAGTGGGCCTAACCCGCATCTTCCCGCCCCAGACCTCCAAGTCAAGCTCATCGAATTTTCTCCTTTCCCGTCCGCTCCCAGGCGACAACATGCGGTCGCTCCGGCACGCAAGCCCCGCGGGACGAGACCGCCGTTCTTTGCGCAGGAGCCAGGACAACGCATGGATCCGAAACGAACGAAGGCCCTTGTGGCGCTGCTCACCGCGCTCGGCGCCGCCCACACCAGCGCCGGCCCCAACACCGACACGAGTCCGGGCGCAGCCGCCGCCAAACCGAATATCATCGTGATCATGGCGGATGACCTCGGCTATGGCGATGTGTCATGCTATGGCGCCACGGCGGTGCAGACGCCCGCCATCGACCGCCTGGCACTCGAAGGGGTGCGCTTCACCAGCGGCTATTGCTCCGCCTCGACCTGCACCCCCACCCGCTACTCCTTCCTGACAGGCACGAGGCACAACCAAAGCATCCACAACGGGATCGGACGCATCGGATTCTACACCGGCGGCATGAAGGCCCGACTTCGGGACGAAGATCTCGCCGATGCCTGGCTTCGGCAGGCCCAGCACTGGATCGAGCAGAACCGCAACCGCCCCTTCTTCCTGTTCTTCGCCTCGCACGACATCCATGTCCCGCGCATGCCGCACGAACGGTTCCAGGGCAAGACCAGCCTCGGCTACCGGGGCGACGCGATCGTCGAGCTCGACTGGTGTGTCGATGCACTGCTCATGGAGAAACTGACCTCTTGAAGCATTTCAAGGCCATCGCGGCAATGGCGCTCAACCGCGTCATAGGCCGAGACCATCACATTCCCTGGCATCTCCCGGACGATTTCCGCTGGTTCAAACGCCTCACCATGGGGCATGTGCTGGTGATGGGGCGCCGGACCTTCGAGTCGATCGGTCGACCCCTGCCCGGTCGCGAGACCATCGTTCTGAGCCGTTCCGGTTTCCAGGTCCCCGGCGTCCGAACGGTGTCCGACCTTGCATCGCTCGATCCGACCTCGGACCCGCGCGATTTCTTCATCTGCGGCGGCGCGGAGATCTACACTCAGACGCTGCCGCGGTGTTCGGATCTGTACCTGACTCTCGTGAAACGTGAGGTCGACGGCGACACGTTCTTCCCCCCGTTCGAAGATCGGTTCGACCTGGCGAAGATCCTCGAGACAAACCCCGAATTCGATATCCTCCACTACGTCAACCGCGCGCTCGCTTGAAGCAATGCGGCCGCTCGTCTCGATCAACGTGAGTCCGTGTCTCCCGGCTTCTCTAACCCGCATAGCACTCTTCCTGCGAAGTCTGACTGCCATGTGGACCGACGGGGTGTAAATATGCGGGTTAGACATCGCTCTATTCCCGTGCACGAAGAAGTCCCCGCAGCCGTTTGGTCGTCTGCTCCCGGTCAAGCCGGCTGGCCGAAACATCCAGCGTCAGCGCCTCCCACGCGTCCACATCGAGCGTGTCGTCCGGCAGCAGGCCGTTTTCGCTCAAAAAGACCAGGCACGTCGCCAGGGCCGTCCGCTTGGTGCCGTCCACGAAGGAATGGTTCCTGCAAAGGTAGAACAGATACGCCGCCGCGATCTCCACGGGATCGGCGAACAGCGGTCTGCCCGCTGTCGTGGCCTGGGGTGCGGCCACCGCCGACTCGAGCAACGCCTCGTCGCGCACAACCGCGGCCCCACCATGCGCGGCCAGCACCTCACGGTGGATCGCCTTCACCGCGTCCACGGTGGGATGGGCCAGCGGCCGTTTCATGACAATCGCCGGAACAACTCCGCGTTCTTCCTGATCAAGCGCTTCGCCGTGGCCGCCGCCTTGTCCGGCTGGATCACCGGACGCACTGGCGTCAGCACGATCGACCCGCCTCTATGCACGGTGACTGTCACCTGATCGCCCACCTTGAGCCGCGCCAGGTCCATCAGGGCGGAATCGAAGATCACCCCCTGCGAGTTGCCAATCTTCGCAATGGTCTTTGTCATGATGTTAAACTATGTTTTATGCCGGATCCCGTCAAGCCGGTCGCCCGGGCCGGTCCATCTGGTTGTTGTCGGTGTTCTGTCGCCCGGCGAGGGCGCCGGGCCTGCAAAGGATGGAGACTCCCGGTGTAGGCCGCGTGCCCCCACGCGGCGCAAGCTCGATTCCCACCGACAACCTCCAGATGCACTGGGGCCGGGTGATCATGCGGCAACCGCCTTGCCTTGATGTCAGTGCCCCGACTAGACTTCCGAGCGCATGGACGACCCGCTCACGATGAACCGCCTCTGCGCCGCACGCAGGCGTCGGGCCCTCCCCCTGGCCTGGCTCGTCTGCGCGTGCCTGCTGACCAACTGTCGCACGGTTCCGTCTTTGCCCGCGGCCGACTTGGAGTCCGGTTGGTCGCTGCGACATGGACAGGCGGTCTGGACTCGCTCCCGGACCGAGAGAGGCGTGGCGGGCGAGATCCTGCTGGCGACGCGCGCGGACCGCGACTGCTTCGTGCAATTCGCCAAACCGCCCTTCACGCTCGCGACGGCGCGCGCCGAGGCCGGTCTCTGGTCGGTCGAATCCGCCGCCTCGCGTCGGCGATCCAAAGGATGCGGTGTCGCGCCGCCGCGTGTTGTCTGGTTCGCGCTAGCCGAGGAAATCCGCGGACGGCCGGCTGGCCGCGGCTGGCGTTTTGAAGGGCGGACCGGGGCGGGCTGGCGTCTGACCAATGTCGCCACGGGCGAGGGGCTCGAAGGCTTTCTGGCGCCATGACGCGGATCCGCCGGCGTTGGGCTTGGGTGCTTGCGGGACTCCTGATCGTCGCGGGGCTCGCCCGCGTGCGACTGGACACTGAAGTGTTGAACCTCCTCCCCGAGTCCGTGCCGGCGGTGCGCGGATTGCGGCTCTATCAGAAACACTTCGCCAACTCCCGCGAACTGATCCTCACAATCCGCGCGCCCGGCGCCGACTCCGCCGAGACGGCGGCCCGGTTGCTTGGGGAGGCGCTGCGACGCGAAACCAACCTTGCCGACCGCGTCGTGTGGCAGCCGCCGTGGATCGAGCACCCGGAACAAATGGCGGAGTTCATCGCCTGCCTCTGGCTCAATCAACCTCCCGAAGGGATGGCTCGACTGACCGATCGCCTCGCGCCCGACCGCCTCGCCACGGTCGCCCTCGAAGCGCGCGATCGGCTGGCCACCTCGCTGTCGCCCACGGAAATCGCAAGACTCAGTTACGATCCCTTCGGATTCACACAACTGGCCGGAGCGGCCACGGATGACGCCTTCCTGAACACCTGGCAGGAGGGCTTCGCCTCCGCCGACGGCGCCTTCCGCGTCCTGTTTCTCGAGGCCATGTCCGAGTTCCGCAATTATCGCGAGTGCGCCCGCTGGCTTGCGGCGGTTCAGGAGGCCGCCAACCGGGTCATCCGGTCGCCGGACTGGCCGCCTGACACCATCGTCCGGTACACGGGCCCACCCGCATTCGTGGCGGAGATTTCGACACGCATGGCGAGTGACATGCGTCTGACCGTGCTGATTACGCTCGCGGTCATCGCGGCCCTCTTTTGGTGGGCGCACCGGAACTGGCGTCCGTTGTGCTGGCTCGTCGCGGCGCTGCTCCTGGTGATGACGGGGGCGCTCGCAGCCTGCGGTTTCGTGTTCGGCACGCTCAACGCCCTCAGCCTTGGCTTTGGAGCCATCCTGGCCGGCCTGGCGGCCGATTACGGTCTTGTCGTTTACGAACACGCCGCGGCGCGTCCGAACCTGAACCCCAGCGCACTGCGCCGGCTTCTGCTCCCGTCGCTGACCTGGGCGGCCCTGACGACGGCAACCGCCTTCCTGATGTTGAACTTCGCCGGCCTGCCCGGGCTCTCGCAACTCGGCACGCTCGTCGGCGCAGGCGTGCTGCTGACGCCGCCGATCATGCTCTTTCTCTTCCTGCCGGCAGCCAGGCGCGGCGTCGAGCGCCGCGCGTCCGGAATATCGGGATCGAGAGGCTCTCCGATCGATCGGCACTTGCCTTCTGGAGCCCATCCAGGCGCGGCTTTGCCAACCGGCCCGGATCAGGTTCAGCGCGGAGCCCGCGATCGGTCCGGGCCAGGACATACATCAGACCGCGCGCAGGCCTGTGAGATGTCACGGCCAGCCGGCAACCTCGCAGGCTGGCGCATCGCATCCTTTCTCGCGACCGCCATCGCGCTGGCCACGCTCCTGCGCTGCGGAATCCGGGTCGAGCGAGGGAACGTGGCGCTCGAACCGCGCAACCTTCACGCCAACGCGGCGCTGACCGAGCTGCGCCAAGAAATGAGCCGGTACGGCGAACCGCTGTTGCTCGTGGTGTCCGGGCAGGACGAGGCGGAGGTCGGGCGCACGCTGCGCAATCTCGAGACGCACTTCGAGCGTGTCCTGGATCGCGATGTGCCACTCGGCCCCCGGGTCGATCACGAGAAGACACCGCGCAGCGCCCACGCCGCGTCTCCTTCGCATGCGACGGAAGAACGCGTCCGGGCGGCGGGCAAGGCCGATGCTCGGGCACACGCCGTCGATTACTCCGTGAGGCTTCCCACGACGATCTGGCCGCGCCCGGATTGGCACGACATCAACCAAGCTGCCGCCATCGAGCTGGCGCGGCGGGCGCCAGCGATCCGCGGCGCC
>ERZ795055.1918-NODE-1918-length-16174-cov-4.987592_pt1 | contig 16174 bp, 6 predicted proteins | sample MGYA00375139_ERZ795055 | MGnify/ENA primary metagenome ERZ795055 (study PRJEB30184, sample SAMN05720283) | anaerobic digester metagenome | isolation source: active sludge of municipal wastewater-treating anaerobic digesters | place: USA | collected 2015-01-23 ... | reverse complement strand
TGTCCCCTCCAATGAGCAATTACAGTCCTGTTGAGGCGATTTGTTCCGCAGGGACTGTCCCCTCCAATGAGCAATTACAGTCCTGTTGAGGCGATTTGTTCCGCAGGGACCGTCCCCTCCAATGAGCAATTACAGTCCTGTTGAGGCGATTTGTACCGTTCCAACAGTTATTATTACCTTTCATCTCTGGTTGGGATTTTCAACGATCAGAAGCCCCGTTAAGGGCTTTACAGAAAAGTCATGAACATGACTTAATATCAATAACCTCCGGTGAAACCGGAGGCTGGGTCGTCCAAATGTCGTAAAGCCCTGAAGGGGCGTAATAACAATAAATTCCCTGTTTCAGTCTACAATCCGGTAATGCTGCTTTCAGGGAATGGTATTGTGCACAAAAAGAAAAACTTCCGAAGCAGGTGATAACCTGCACATGGTCATTGGGTATAAACGCACAAGCACTTCAGCCCTGAATCATTCAAACCTCAAAGCCTCAACAGGATTTATCCTTGAGGCTTTATATGAGTGGAAAAATACCGTTGCGATTACGACAAGGGCTGCAACAACAAAGGAAACTACAAAAATCCATGGTGAAATGGATGTCTTAAAGGAGAAATTGTTTAACCATCTGCTCATAAAATAGATGGTTACAGGGATTGAAATGACTGAAGAGATCAGTACAAGAATGAGGTTAGACTTCAGGAATGATCTTATTATTGACGTACCTGAGCTTCCGAATACTTTTCTTATGCCGATTTCCTTTGTTCGTGATCTGCTCACAAAAAGAACAAGACCAAACAATCCGAATGCTGCGATCAATAATGTGAAGAGAGCGAAGATTGAAACAATGGTGCTTAAATTTTTCTCGGATGAATACTGATTTGCAATCAGCGACTCAATAGTCGAGAACCTGAAAGGCCTGTCGGGAGCAGCTTTCTTCCACTCAGCCTCAATAAATGGCAAAACGGCATTCATCGTCCCGGGACGATAATGAACCACTACCTGCTGAATATACTTGTCAGTCATGTCGATCTGGAGCGGAGGTATATCAGAATGGATCGAGTGAAGATTAAAATCCTTAACAACGCCTATTATAGTATTGTCGCCAAGCTTCTGACCGACAGGATCACCTGTAATTCCAAGCTCTTTCACGGCCTTTTCATTTAAAATCACCGATCCGGTCAGATCGCTTCCAAACTCCTCGGAGAATTCCCGGCCTTTCAGGACCGGAATACCCATTGCCTTTATGAAGTTATAATCAACAGCCAGGCCCTCCACTTTGATTTTTGTCTCCGGATTCCCGAAATGATTATGCATCATAGACATCGATCCCTGCATAGGAAGCCCGGTCATTACCCCTGCAGCCATAAGAATATTCGGGTTCGATTTCAGACTATTTATATAAGATGAATATCCCTTAAAATCCCTGCCAAGCTCAACCATCAGGATATCTTTGGTATAATGTCCGGGATCCCTGTTCAGAGCATAGTTATATTGTGACCGTATTATAAGGGTACTTGAAATAAAGCTGCAAAATATGACAAGCTGAAGGACCATCAGGGCTGATCTCACATACTGTCGCTTTTTGCCTGTCTGTAGCGGATTTTTCAGAATATTCAGTACTTCCAGGCGCGAAAGGTAAGAAGAGGTATAAAGACCTGAAATAAAACCTATCAATATGGTAACACCCAGGTAAACAATAATATAAATCCAAATGTTTGACTGAAGTATTTTAAGGTCTGTCTGAAAGAGTTTTCCTGCTGCAGGGAGTGCAAACCTGGCCAGCAAAAGAGCCAACGGCAGTACCAGCATTACGAGCAGGACAGATTCGCTTAGCAGTTGTCTCCTGATATTGCCATTATACGCTCCAAAAGTTTTTCTGATCCCGATTTCCCTTCCCCGCGATGAAGAGACAGCTGTTGCCAGAATTATATAATTCATTGCGGCGACCAGTACTATCAGGAAGGCTATCAGCAGAAACAACTTTACATTTTTACTGTTCCCCTTCACTCCTGTGTTTCCCACATTCTCAGAATCAAGGTAGACCTTCGAAAGGTTCTGAAGTGAGTATTCCAAATGAGGATCTTTGCTTATATATTTTTTCTCAAACGTCCGGAACTGTTTTTGAAACTCATCCGGATCGGTACCATCGGCAAGCAGGATCCAGGTGTTCCAGAAATCAAATGTCCAGTTTACATCTGCATTTGATGCATTGAATGTCTTGTTGATGGGTGCCAGTGTCCACCAGCTGTTTACAAAACATTGGGCCTTAAGGATTGAGTTCACAGGAATATCTTCGAAGACGCCTTTTACGGTGAACAGAATTTCATTATTTTCTATGGTCCCCTCTATTTCCTTACCGACAGCAGTCTCTCCGGGGAAAAATCTTTCAGCCAGTTCCCTGGAGAGCACTACAGAATTCTTCTCATCAAGCAGGTTCTGACCCGGACCTCCCTCCACCAGCGGAATGGTGAATATATCGAAGATGTCGGGGCTCGTTGCTTTGGCCGATCTTACAGGTACGGACTCTTCCCTGATTTTAAATGCCAAACTTACATTCCTGAATGTACATGCCTTCTTTACCGGGGGAAACTCATCCTTAAGCGTGGAGGCCAGCACATAAGGAGTTCCGGCCTGAACCTGTTTGAATTCCTTATAATAGTTAAGTACCCTGTATACATTTTTCCTGTTCTTATGACAGGTATCGTAACTGAGTTCATTTATCACATAAAGCAGGATAATGAATGAAGCAGCCAGAGCAATTGAAAGGCCTGCTAAGTTGATTGCGGCAAAAACCTTATTATGTTTCAGGAACCTAAGGGCAGTCTTCAGGTAGTTGGTTATCATCACGCATATTTCGTCTATAAATATAGGTGTTATATTTATTCATAGCGCAATGCCTCAACAGGATTTCTTGTTGCCGCCCGCCAGCTCTGCCAGCTGATTGCGGCCAAAGCAATAGCGCAGGCAATGACGGGACCGGCAATAAAGGCCCAGTATGGCATTGGTGTTCTGAAATTAAACCTCGAGAGAAAAACACTTCCCAGAATAAATGCCACCGGAACTGATATTATCGATGCAATTAACATCCATTTTGAATAGTTTAACCCAAGTAATTTTATTATTGAAAAGACTGATGCCCCGTTTATCTTTCTTATCCCAATTTCTTTTGTCCTGCTTTCTGCAGTAAATGCCGCGAGACCTGATAATCCGAGACAGGCAAGAAGTATTGATACAATAAATGCAAGGCCGACGAGATTAGAGACAGTGGTCAGTTCCGTGCGCTTCAGCATGTCGCTGTACAGACTTGTCTGAAATGTACTTTCCGTTTCATATTTGCCTATAACCTCTTTCACTTTGCCGAGCAGATCTGAATATTTTCTCTCTTCAATACTTATGAGCAGATTGCTGCTGCCTTCCCCTGACAGGGAAATAATAGTCGGGGTATAGGGCCCGGTAAGGTCGATTGTATGAAAATCCCTGAAAACTCCCACAATTGTTCCCTTTTTACCATCCAGAGTAATTGTCCGGCCAACCGGATTATCATAGTTCAATACATCCGCTGCAATATCATTTATCACAAATCCGGCTGAATCAGAAGGATATGATCTGTCGAAATATCTCCCGTCTGAAATTTTCAGTTTCACCACCTTATCATAATCGAAATCGCTTTTTATATTCCAGAAATGAATCTCCTGAGCCGTGTCCTTCCCTTCCCAGCTTACTTCATTTGTAACCGTTGCACCCCTTGCAGGGACGCAGTTTGAAAAGCTTACCGCTCCGATGCCCGGAATAGAAAGCAGATCGGTCCTGATACTTTCCGAATGTGCCTGATTTTCCTTCAAACCGGAAATGATCATAAGCCGGTCCTTGTCAAAACCAAGATCATAATTTCTGAAAAAACCATCCTGCACCTTGACTATCAGAACAAAAATAATCAGGACAATGGGTATGGTAAACTGAAAAACAATGAGACCCTGCCGGAATGCTGAAAAGCTGTTACTTGTAAGGATCCTGCCCTTCAGGATGCTTACAGGATTTGATGAAGAGAGATAGATTGCAGGCAGCAGGCCCGAGGCAATTCCGGTAAATAATGCAATACCTGCAAAGATCATTATGATTCTGAAATCAGTGAAATCAAATTGCACATCACCATTAAAAGCCCTGTTTAAAACCTCCACGGATAAGCTTACCAGATCAATTGAAGTTACAAGACTTAAAAAAGTAATTAAAAAAGTCTCTCCCAGGTGCTGAGAAATGATATCTGACTTCCGTGCCCCGACAACTTTTTTAATTCCTGCTTCGCGGTATCGCTTAATATTCAGTGCTATTGTAAGATTGATAAAATTAAAGCATGCAATAAGCAGTATGGCGAATCCTATACTTCCTATCAACACCAGGTTCCGCATTTCCCTCCATATCCTCCGGCCTCCCGAATAATAATAAAGGATCTTCTCCTTAAGAGGAAAAAGAAAGAGTTCCTGGTTAAGAGTAGTCTCCTGTTCTCTTATCAGGTTTTTCATCTTTTCGTTTGCAGCTTTGACGTCAGCATTTTCCGATAGCAAGGCCCATGTCTGACACGCAGTTGCGCCGATTTCAAAAGCCCAGGGATTTCCTGAAAGGAATTTTGAGAACGGAATTATAAAATCGAAACTGAGATACGATTGTGAAGGAACATCTGTCATGATGCCTGTAATAGTGAAAACCTCCTGTCCGGAATCTTCTTTCAGTATCAGTGTTTTCCCGATACAATCTGTGGTTTTGAAAAACTTAGTTGCCATCCTTTCTGAAATGACCATTGAATTATTTTCAGAAAGGGCACCTGAATGCGGACCTGATGCCAGGGGGAATGAAAATATATCAAGGAAATCCGGATCGGCGTAAATCCCATTCTCTGAAAAAGACTCATTACCGTTAATGAATGTATGTTCGCGAGGAACGACTCTCGTAATTGACTCTATTTCCGGCACTTTCTCATTAAGCACATCGGGAAGGGATGCAGAAAGAAGTTCCTTGGGAAACTGGTCACCGTTGAAGTAAGTAACATTGGCTTCGACTTCATAAAGCCTGTAATAATTAGCATGAAACCGGTCATAACTTACAACACGGGTTATATTCAGCGCCGCAACAATTGCACAGGTGAGTCCGAAAGTAAGACACAGGTAATTCAGAATGGTGTATGATTTATTCCGCCAGAAGAACCTGAAAGCTACTTTGAAAAAATTCCGTAACATGGTGTTCAATAATTAATTATCCTACTTAAAGCCTCACTGAAATCCACCCCTGAATCCCTGCCTGCGCTGCCGCTCCGGCAGACAGGCCTGCCTGCGCTGCCGCCGAGGCAGGTTAGGCCCTGTGCCCTGCGCCCTGTGCCCTGCGCCCTGAGTCATTCATACCTCAAAGCTTCCACCGGATTTCTTGTTGCTGCCCGCCAGCTCTGCCAGCTGACTGTCAGCAGTATTATTATCAGCGCCACCAATCCTGCAATAATGAAGATCCACCAGTCGAGGGATGCCTGGTATGCAAAATTCCTAAGCCACTTATTTCCGATGTACCAGGCAACAGGACTGGCAATAATAAAAGCGATAAAGAACCAGAAAATGAATTCACGGTTCAGCATAATGAGAATTTCAGATATTGTTGCTCCATTGATTTTACGAATGCCAATTTCCTTGACCTTTCCCAGACAGATCATAAAAATCTGTCCCAGAATGCCCATACAGGTAAGGGTAATTGCGATGAGTGCAAAAAAGGTGATTGAACCAGCCAGTTTCTCTTCTTTCTCATAGAACGACTGGAAAAAATCATCGTAAAAAATATAACTGAATGGCTCATAAGGTGAAACCGATTTCCATACTTTGCTGATCTGATCGATCTGCTGTCCGGTATTCCCCGGTGATAGTCTTACTGAAAGCACGTTCCCGGATTCCGCCCCGGTAAAAAGAAGAACAAGCGGTTCGACGGCACTATGGTATGATTCGAATTTGAAATCCTTAATTTTTCCTACTATTTCAAAGCCGCCTTCCTGCCCATTGTTATATCTCTTCCTCTCAATGCTTTCCCAGCCATACTGTTTACAGGCTTCTTCATTAATAAGGCACGATCTGTTTATGTCACCATCGAGAAAATCACGACCCTGAATGAGTTCCATTCCCATTGTATTCAGGTAATTATCACCAACATATATGCAATTAAATGTAACTGGTCTGCCTTCAAAATCATTGTCCATTCTGTGATTGATCATACCCGGACATCCGCTGCTCAGGCTGGTACTCCTTACAAAAGCAAGGCTGCCAAGTTCCTTTCTGAATGCCTCAGTTTGCTGAAACCGGTATGGAATGTTAATTCGTAAAAGGAGTTCGCGTTCAAAGCCCGGATCAGAATGCTTTACAAAATGAAGCTGGCGAAAGATAATTATAACGACTGCTATCAAAGCAATGGATACAGTAAGCTGGAAAGTAAGAAGGGTCTTCTTCCATATCTGCCTGTTGTTCGTGCTACCTTTAAAACCGGAGAGTGACTCGTTTATGCTGAATCTGGAAAGTATGTGTATGGGAGCCAGACTGTTAATAAGTGTTACCACACATACAACTGCCAGAAAAACAGGGGCAACAGCAATCAGATCTGACCAGTTAATGTACATCGCTTTCCCGAACAGTCTTTCTGAATAAGGAAGTGCAAAGTCTGTAATGGCGGCTGCAAGGAGAAGCGCTATCAGCATCCCAAGGATCACTTCCGTAAGAGCGTAGTTAACGAGGTCTCTCCTGCCCGCACCAAAAGTCTTTTTTATGCCGGTCTCCCTTAACCTTGCATAATGAATTGAAACAGAATAGTTCAGGTAGTTTATGCTTGTAAGCACAAGTATAAGAAATGCGATCGCCAGGAAAATCTTAAGCAAAAACGGATTCCCTTTAGCGTGTCTGCTTTTCATTGTCAGTTCAGACAGATAAATATCATCAAGACTTTGCAGGGAGAGGCTGTCGATATCCAGTGCCTTAATTTTATCGGTGGCATTCAGCTCCTGAATAAAATCAGCCGGATCGATCCCTTCCCTTAATTGAACAAAATGATTTGTGGGATTGTATCTGAAACCATTGATGGTTGTCGATGAAATCCGGAATTTCTCATTCTCACTGTTCAGTATGATATCGGCACTGAAGCTCGAATTGACAGGTAATTCCCTGAATACGGATGTGACAGTTCCGAAGAAGTAATTACCAATATTTACCTGCCTGCCAAGTGGATCCTGAGTTCCGAATAATGATTCTGCCAGAGTAGAGGAAACCGCAATTGATTCTCTTCCGGTAAATGGCTTGCCTGAAAGGCTTTCAGTCAGATCTACCGAGAAGATCGAAAAAAAGTTTTCGGTTGTGGTAAGCAGGTGGGTAAACTTCGCAGAAGTATTTGTCTGTTCATCCTTAATTGTCAGATCGTCGCTTATGTTATAGTCCAGAGGACAGGCATTTTCTACTGCAGCATAGTCGGTCACCAGAACCGGATGGAGATCCCAGTTGATGTTGCAGCGATTTTTTTTCACATCATACAGTCTGAATATCTGTTTATGATTTGCAAAATCTTTATTGACAGTAGTTTCCGTATGGTAAAACAGACCAATCAGTATGCATGCTGCAAAACCTATTGCAAAACCTCCAATGATAAGAAAAGAATAGACCTTATTCTTCACCAGGTTACGGAAAGCTAAAATCAGATTCAAATAAACCATTACAAGTATTCTGATTAACCGATTATTCCTTCTTCAAGCCACCCTTGAAATCCACCCCTAAATCCCTGCCTGCGCTGCCGCTCCGGCAGGTTAGCCCCCCTTCAGGGGTCCCGAAAGCTTTCGGGATGGGGGGTGGAACCACTCTGGGGGGGTTTGGGGGTAAAACCCAAAGGAGGATTTTGGTGTCATTCATACCTCAACGCCTCCACCGGATTTCTTGTTGCCGCCCTCCAGCTTTGCCAGCTCACTGTCAGTACTGATATTACCAGTGCCGACAAACCAGCCAGAACAAAGATCCACCAGCTGATTTCAGTTCTGTATGCAAATCTTTCCATCCATTTTGAAATCAGCCAGTATGAAACAGGAACTGAAACAACCACTGCTGCCAGAACCCATTTGAGATAAGCTGTATTAAGCATCAGCAAAACCTCAGATTCAGATGCTCCGTTTACTTTCCTTATCCCTATTTCCTTTTCTCTTTTCGCTATGCTCATGAGCGAGATCCCGAATAATCCCATCACTGACAGCACCAGGGCCAGAAGTGAAAATGCCTTTATAATTCGGCTCTGGTCTCTTTCACGTGCATAGAAATTTTCGACCTGATCGGTAAGATAGCGGACTTCAAAAATTTCATCCGGTGAGATCTGGGAATAGAGATCCCTGAATTGCTTAATTATCTTTTCATCATTCACTCCGTCGGTTTTGATTGCCAGAAGCCCCATCCTGGCAGGATTCTGGGGGAGGATAACCATTGGCTGAATGGTGGTATGCAATGAATGTGCATTAAAATCCCTTACTACTCCTCTCACTTTGAAAGCAAGCAGGTTTCCTCCTGCGCCTACCTTATGCAGTTTGGCAGCCGATTCATTTATCAGAACCTCCGGTATTCCCTCCTTGTACTGACCGAATGATGATCCGTCGATGACCTCTATTCCCAGCAACTCGGTCATACCTTCACCCATTATCAGACCATCAAACCTTATTCTCTCTCCCGAAGCGTCTGCAAGATTGATTGGCAGGAAATTTCCAAACGGGGGAATGAATGAGCCACCGGCAACTCTTATCACCCCCGGTATTTTCCTGATCTCATCGCACAGGGTAAGGAAACTATTTCTCAACTCATCAGAATTAAGATCAGCAACAAGAACATTCTCAGGATTAATTCCTTTGTAACCGCTCCTTGAATAGTCAAGTTGTTTTGAGACTGCAAGAAGTCCGCTCACAAGAATCATATAGATTGTGAAATGAAGCAAAAGAAATGAGTAATTCCATCTTCTTGACCCGTTCTGTCCCGGAATCTTTCCCGATAACATTTTATAAGCAGGCATCCTTGAATACTTTGTCCCGATAATCCAGCCCGACACTAACCCGGTAAGAAGAATAAGCATCACAAGCAAGATCCAGAGCCGGGGAGTCAGAAAGATCTGACCGGAAAGCGTTTTCCCAAGAGTGTTATTGATAAAAGGAATCCCGGACTCAATAACAAAAGCGGCCGGAATGAGGCTAAGCAATACTATCAGAAACGATTCCAGGATCACCATTCTCCTGATCCTGCCCTGAGAAGCGCCATAGACCTTCCTTGTACCCAGTTCCCTGTTTCGTTCAGACACACCTGCCCGTGAAAGGAGAACGAAATTCGCGAGTGAGATCAGAAGGATCATCAGTGATATTATTTCATAATATTTGAGCTCATCGGCATTCCCCCTCCGGAGAAAAAAGCTTCCGGTGATATCCTCAGACCCGAGATATATATCAGCAACAGGCTGCAAATTAAATCTCAATGTATCCTGTCCGGGACTGGCAATCAATTCCTTGTATTTTTCCATTTTTGCAGGCAACACCGCGGGATCGGCATTTTTATCAAGGACCAGAAGGGAAAGGAATTCATTATCCCTCCATCCCAGCGGCTGAGTTTCTGATGTCCCGTAATCACCCAGGTCTCTCTGAAACTGTCCGATCATTTTCTGAGATAGTTTAATATCGGCAATTAATGCCGGATAAAGCGTCGAATTGGAAGGGAATTCCCTGTACACTCCCGAGACGGTAAGCTTCAGAAATCCTTCCGGAAATCGTACCTCAATTACCTCCCCCGGAGCTGAAAGATTCCCGAAATATTTCATGGCCGATTTTTCAGATATGGCCACTTCGCTCATTGAGCCTGCCGGTGTGCCCGAGATGAAATCAATACCCATAATCCTGAAAACCGCCGGATCGGCAAATCCAAAATCCTCCTCCCTCACCACTTCACTTCCCGGGGTTTTAAGCTGAACCGGGCCGGACTCATAATACCTGAAATAATCCTTTACTTCGGGAAATTCATTTTTCATCGATTCTGCGAGCGGATAATGAACCTGAGAATTTGTACCTGAAATTATGCGGTACACATTCCTGTGGTCAGGAATGAAAGTATCAAACGACTTTTCATGGATTACGAGGGCCAGAAGAACAATAATGCATCCAAGCCCTATTCCCAGGCCGAGAATGCTTATCGAGGAAATTACTTTCTTTCTCAGTATGCTTCTGAATGCCGTTGTAAATTCCTGTTTTATCATGGCTTTTTTTTTCATAATGAACTAAAATGATGCCATTATTATATATTGCTGAAATTCAATGTATTCTTACTATGTCTTCGTGCATGAAGTTAATATATTTTACGTTTTTGCGTAAAATTTTTTAACACATTCTTGACTTTAGCTTCTGTTTCAGGTAATTTTAACCACGGAGAACAAGATAAAATTTAACCACGGGGAACACGGAGAAGCACAGAGAAGAAAAGAAATAATAAACATAATATGTAATTTATCTGATCTCTGTGACCCTCTGTGACCTCTGTGGTAAAAAAAACATTTGAAGAATGTCTGTACAGAAAACGAGTATTCTGGTAGTTGACGACAACAGGAGCATCTTAAGCGCCCTCGAGATCCTGTTAGTCCCTGAATTCGGAGAAGTAACACTCCTTTCCAATCCGAACCAGATAATATCCGAACTGACCCGAAAGGATTATAACCTTGTAATTCTGGATATGAATTTTACCGCCGGCATCAAATCGGGGAATGAGGGTATTTTCTGGCTTGGAAAGATCAGGGAGTCGAACCCCGACATTTCGGTGGTTATGATCACGGCTTACGGAGACATCGACACGGCAGTCAGGGCGCTTAAGGCAGGAGCTTGCGATTTTATAGTCAAGCCCTGGGACAATGAGAAGCTGCTTGCAACATTAAAACTTGCAATTCAGCTTAATCTCTCGAAGAAAGAAGTGAACCATCTCAGAAGAAGGGAAACCGAGCTGAAAAATGTCCTCATTCCTGAAGGCAGGCACATAATAGGCTCTTCGCCATCGATAATGCATGTAATGAATCTCGTAAGAAAAGTTGCGAAAACAGATGCCAACATCCTTATCACCGGCGAGAACGGCACCGGCAAAGAGCTTATTGCAAGGGAGATACACCGCTTATCAGGTCGGTCGAAGGAACTGATGATAAGTGTTGACATGGGCGCCATTACCGAGACACTCTTTGAAAGTGAGTTATTCGGGCACGTGAAGGGAGCATTCACCGACGCCAGGGAAAACAGGCAGGGCAAGTTTGAGATTGCACACGGAGGTACCCTTTTCCTGGATGAGATCGGGAACCTGTCATTCCACCTTCAGGCCAAACTGCTGGCTGCCCTCGAGAACAGGCAGGTAACCAGGATTGGTTCGAACGAACCGATCCCGGTTGACATAAGACTTATCAGCGCTACAAACAGGAATATTGATTCTATGGTAAGCGAAGGTCTGTTCCGCGAAGATCTGTTATACCGTATAAACACGATACATATCGAACTGCCTCCTCTAAGGGAAAGGGGAAAGGATATAATAGTGCTTTCCGAATTCTTTCTAAGGAAATATTCAAATAAGTATAACAAGGGGAATCTGAGGATTAATCAGCAGGCTCTCGACAAAATGATGGACTATTCGTGGCCGGGGAACATAAGGGAACTGCAGAACACTATAGAAAAAGCCGTTATCCTTAGCGATACGGCTGTAATAAAACCTGAAGACCTTTACCTCAGACCTGCCTCTAAAAGCATTGCTTTCGATTCAATTGTGACACTCGGGGATATGGAGCAAAAAATGATAGCCATGGCAATTGAAAAGAATAACGGAAACCTTACGGCCGCAGCCGAACAGCTCGGGATAACCAGACAGACTTTATACAACAGGTTAAAGAAAGATAAAAAATGATAAGCAGGAACTTATACATGAACATCATAATCAGAGTCCTGGCGATTGCAGCGCTTTCGGTCCTGCTTGGTTATGTCATTTTTTCGGCCCGTTCCGTCCGTTTGTCGATCATCTGCATTCTTGCCATTATAATCGTCACTTCCGGTCTGGTTTCATATCTGAACAGAACCAACAGGAACATCAGGTTTTTCTTCGATTCAGTGGTTGATGAAGATTCCAGCTTCACATTCCCTGTTGACAACAAAAGCGGTATAGTCAGGGAATTGCACCAGAGCATGAACATTTTCAACATGCAGTTGCAAACTCTGAAACTGGAGATCAGAAAACAGGAGCACTATTTCAGCAGAATACTCGAACATCTGGCTACAGGAATTATTACCTATGATGACAAAGGCTTTATTCATCATGCCAATACTTCTGCCAGAAGACTTCTCTCGACAGAAGCGCTAACACATCTCCGTCAGGTCGAAAGGGTCGATGCGAAGCTTTACAGGACCATTATTAATATCAAACCGCAGGAAAGAAAACTTGTTCCGATACACACAAATCATGAAGAAGTGCAACTACTGCTGAAATCAACGATTTACGGAACCGAGGATAATAAAGTGACAATACTGTCAATACAGGATATCAAGCATGAACTTGATGAAAAGGAGGTTGATTCGTGGATGAGACTAATCAGGGTGCTGATGCATGAGATAATGAATTCAATCACTCCGATAACATCGCTTTCCGAATCGCTGACCAGGATTTTCAGGAAGGGCGATGCACCCATAACAGCCGGGGAAGTCAGTGACAAGACTATATCGACCGCCCTCCAGGGACTTAATGTTATAGTTGAACAGGGGAAAGGATTGTCGGCCTTTGTGGAGTCGTACCGGAAACTCACACGCATTCCACGGCCTGAACTGAAGCTGTTCAGAGTGACTGATCTCTTCGACAGGGTCAGGATTCTGAGTGATTCACTGGAAAAAGGACCTGGTACAATGATCTTCTTCGATAATGCCGAGCCAGGCCTGGAGATTTATGGTGATGAAAATCTCATCTCGCTTGTGCTTCTTAATCTTATAAAGAACGCTATTGAAGCCAATGAAGGTAATCCCGCCTGTAATATCCGGATTGGGTCCCGGAGGGGTATCAATCTTAATCCTGAGATCTGCGTAGTTGACAATGGTCCTGGGATAAGCGGGGAGAATCTTGAAGAGATTTTCATACCTTTTTTTACGACAAAGGAGAAAGGATCAGGAATAGGGCTTACTATTTCAAAGCAGATCATGGGGGCTCATGGAGGAAGTCTGAAAGTCCGGTCGCTGCCCGGAATCGAAACAATCTTCTGCATGAGTTTTCAGGAATGAATTTTTTTCCCGCAAATAGATGTTAAATTTGCAGCCACATTTCTGCAGATGAAGGAAAATGAACTAACAGGGCTGTTCCACAGTCATCCGGTCCTTTCCGCCCTGACTGAAGCCATCAGGGCAAACACTTCAACAAGGATAAGCGTCGAAGGCCTGTCGGGCTCGTCAAAAGCGATCGCGCTGGCAATGGTTTATCACAAAACGCCGCTTACTCACCTTGTGGTGGTACCCGAAAAAGAAGATGCTGCTTACCTTTATAACGATCTTTCTGCTCTGACCGGGGATGATGCTATTTTCTTTTTCCCGTCAACATACAAACGTTCTGTACAGTATGAGCAGACGGAACCAGCCAACATCGTTCTGCGCACTGAAGTCCTTAACTTTCTTTCGTCGGGAAAAAGAAAGGGTATAATAATCACCTATCCCGAGTCAGTTATGGAAAAGGTGATTAGCCGCCGTAATCTCAAAAAGAATACCCTGACCATCTCCGGGGGAGACAGGCTTTCGCTGGAATTCCTTGAGGAAATGCTTCATGAGTATAACTTCGGAAGAGTTGACTTTGTATATGAACCGGGGCAATATGCAATAAGGGGAAGCATAGTGGATGTCTTCTCCTATTCAGCCGACCACCCTTTCAGGATCGATTTTTTCGGAGAGGATGTAGACTCAATAAGAACTTTCAACCCTGATGATCAGCTTTCAATAGAACCCAGGAAACAGATCTCAATCATTCCCAACATACAGGATATTTCAATAGAAGAGGTCACCGATTCTTTCACCGACTTCCTTCCGCCTTCATCGATGATATGGATTGAGGATGAATCCTATATAAAGGAAAAGATGAACAGTATCTTTTCGCAGATCGTGGCAAGGGATGAAGCCGGTCAGACCAGCGGCAGGAAGGACCTCATCATGACCGGGACAAGGTTTCTTGATGAATGCGGCAAATTCCGGACAACCGAATTCGGAAGAAACAGCATTTTCGTGCCCGACAAGAGCTTTGCTTTCCGCACGGAGCCACAGCCGGTATTCAACAAAAATTTCGGGATTCTGGCCGACAGGCTGACTGCCAACGACATTGAAGGATATGAATCCTTTATAGTTTCAGAAAGTCAATCGCAGATCGACAGGCTGAAAGACATCTTTGCTGAAATCAGTCCGGGGCTCAGGTTTTCGCCTCTGCTTCTGAACCTTCACGGCGGATTTACCGATCATGATCTGCGGCTGTCTGTTTACACCGACCATCAGATATTCGACAGATATCACAAATTCAGCATAAGGGGCTATTTCACAAGGAAGGAAAGCATTTCGGTCAAGGAACTGACCGGTCTGAATCCGGGTGATTATGTTGTTCATATCGATCATGGTATTGGCAAGTTCGGCGGGCTTGAAAAGATAGAGGTCAACGGCAGGATACAGGAAGCCATCAAGCTGGTTTACCGCGACAACGACATACTGTATGTGGGCATTCACTCGCTACACAGGATTTCGAAATACAAGGGGAAGGACGAATCGGAGCCCCGGATATACAAGCTTGGCTCGGGTGCATGGCAGAAGCTTAAGCAGAACACGAAGAAAAGAGTAAAAGACATTGCAAAGGATCTTATCAGGCTTTATGCCGAAAGGATGTCGGTTCAGGGATATTCATATTCACCTGATTCATATCTTCAGCGCGAACTGGAAGCTTCTTTCCTTTACGAGGACACTCCCGACCAGCTGAGCGCCACAGTGGCTGTGAAAGAGGATATGGAAGGAGAGCATCCCATGGACAGGCTTGTGTGCGGAGATGTTGGTTTCGGTAAGACCGAAGTAGCGGTAAGGGCTGCATTCAAATCAGCCGCCGACAGCAAGCAGACAGCAATCCTGGTTCCCACTACCATCCTTGCGCTTCAGCATTACAAGACATTTTCATCAAGGCTCAAGGGATTTCCCTGCAAAGTGGATTATGTAAGCCGCCACAGGAAGCCGGCTGATCAGAAAAGGATACTTCAGGAACTGAGTGAGGGGAAGATCGACATTATAATCGGAACCCATAAGCTGGCCGGAAAGGAAGTGAAATTCAAGGACCTGGGGTTGCTGGTCATAGATGAGGAGCAGAGGTTCGGGGTGTCGGTAAAGGAAAAGATAAAGAAGATGAAGTCGAATGTCGACACTCTTACACTTACTGCAACTCCCATACCCAGAACCCTTCAGTTCTCTCTTATGGGCGCCCGCGACCTTTCGATAATAAACACTCCTCCGCCCAACAGGATGCCTATTATCACTGAGATACACGGCTTCAACGAGGAGATAATAAAGGAAGGGATCGAATATGAGGTCAGCCGGAACGGACAGGTATTCTTCATTCACAACAGGGTGGAAAACATAAAGGAAGTTCAGGCAAAGATAAACCGTATCTGTCCTAACGTAAGAACTGCTGTAGTGCACGGAAAAATGGAAGGTGTGGACATTGAGAATGTGATGTTTGACTTTATCCAGGGTGATTATGACGTACTTGTTGCGACAACCATAATTGAATCGGGACTCGATATACCCAATGCCAATACAATTTTTATAAATGAAGCACACCGGTTCGGATTGTCGGAGCTTCATCAGCTCCGGGGACGGGTCGGACGATCAAACAGGAAGGCTTTCTGTTATCTGCTTGCACCTCCCTTCGACAATCTCACGCATGAAGCCCGCCGGCGTCTGAAGGCTATAGAGGAATTCTCGGAACTCGGAAGCGGATTTAACATAGCCATGCAGGACCTCGACATCAGGGGATCGGGCAATCTGCTTGGAGCCGAACAAAGCGGTTTCATTGCCGATCTGGGATTTGAGACATACCAGAGAATACTTAATGAAGCTATGGCTGAACTGAGGGAATCGGAACCTCAG
>ERZ795055.1917-NODE-1917-length-16174-cov-5.566164_pt1 | contig 16174 bp, 8 predicted proteins | sample MGYA00375139_ERZ795055 | MGnify/ENA primary metagenome ERZ795055 (study PRJEB30184, sample SAMN05720283) | anaerobic digester metagenome | isolation source: active sludge of municipal wastewater-treating anaerobic digesters | place: USA | collected 2015-01-23 ... | reverse complement strand
TAGTGAATTTAGTTTTACTTTTTCAATTGGGTCTTTTGAAGAGTCAATTTCTTCTGATGGTTGTTTTCTATCATTAGCGTAGTTTATTGAAAACTCAGCAGGGGTGCTTAAGGAAAATTGCTTAATCAATAGTAATTGAGGTAATTGAAGGATTCTGATTAAATCATCGTCAAATGTAGTTGTTACTAGTCTGCCATCCTTTGCAGTACAAACAATAAATTGCTCATTTTTTTCTACCGAATAAGGACTATCGATCTTTTGATTTGCTGTAAGGGTATTATCCGAAGAATTAAACACCCTAATATTATATCTGCTAGAAACTTCTTCTACGTCATTCAATAAGGTATACTCCTTTAGAGTTATGATTGCGTATTTGTCTTCTTCCGACAGTTCAAATCCATGTATTATTTTTCCGCTGTAAACACAATAGTTTTCGAATTCTTCATATGAAAAGTCACCATCCTCTATCAATGAAATTCTTGAGATGGTTTTATTCGTATTCAAATCAATTTTTATTAATTCAGCGAATCCACTTCTGTTAACAAGTCCATTACTTACTAAATATAAAAAATTGCCATCTTCAGTTGTTTTTACATACTGGATTTTGTTAAAATTTTCTTCAAGAACAATGCTTGACCAATCATCTGCATCCCAAATGAATATTTCATCATTATGAATGGAAGAACCAATCATTTTCCCTTTGCTGCTAAAGGTTATATCTGTAATACTGCCAGTGGGTTCATTTAATGTGTGTAATAAATTACCATTAATATTGAATATATAAACATTTTTTCCATCCACGATTGCTAAAATGCGCCTTGAACTATCAAATGCAACATTTATAATGTCAATTTTGTTATTATTATTATCATGAAAAAAAACAGGCTCTTTAATTTCCTTTTTGTTCACATCAAAAAATCTCATGTAGTTTTTAAACACAATTAGAAAATTCGTGCTACCATAAGGGATGATCTGAACTATTCTTTCTAAACCTTTTATTTCGATTATGGATAATCCTCTGAAGCCGATCCCACTATTCCTATTACTTTCCACTATAGCAGGAACATTCATATTGTCAGCCCTTAGCATGTTTTTCTGCAATAGCAAATCAAGAACATCTTTGATCATTTTAACCGTACCATTACTAAAGCCAGTGACTTTACTATTAGTCTTCTCACCATTCTTAAAGAACAGAATGGTAGGGGCGGCATTTATTCTATATTTTTGGGCAGTCAAAGGGCAAACTTCTGTATCAACATTGTAAGCATTGAATCTACCCCCATATTCTTGAATGAGTTGCTCAATAAATGGTTCGGCATTCTTGCATGGTCTACACCCCTCAAATCCAAATTTAACGAGAGTTGGCTTGTCGGCATTGAGTACAAGTTCATCGAAGTTTTGGTCTGTAAGATATGTCAACATTGTGTATTGATTTTGCCAATTTGTTAGTATGATACGATTTCATCAAGACATTTGAACTACCTGAGAACAAATATAGGATAGAAATGCCAGTTTACTGCATCAGCCAAAATATTTTATTTACCTACTCAACTTGTTCACTATCCTGCCGTAGATCAGATAACCGCCCTATTCCACCACCAAGTTACAGCATCTGTATATCTGGTAGGGCAGCCCCAGCAATGGAATTGATTGTACGTTGGTGTTGTTCATCCCAATACCGTTACCAAGATCAGGAAGTTGGGGTTGAGGGTGAATGGAAAAGCGGTGGGGGTGTAAATAATTTCGTGCAACACTGCTTCTTGTTTGATTTAACCACACGAAACCTTATCTATTAGATATTCCTAATAATCACAAATTTATGATCAAATAATACCAAGATTCATCCCTAATCCAATTAAATTCTATTTCTGAATTTATCAGAATACTTGTGTCTCTTAATGGACTTTTCCATTTCCCTTTCCATGTCGGGTGGATTTCCGTGTTTTTAAAAATTTTTCTGCCATCCTTTATACTTACTATTCCCGCATGACCAGAATGTTTCCCATCTAGATATGCAGCGTTATCAGTTAAGCAAATGAATTTCTTTATTTTATGATTACTATAACTTTCAAGTCTCTCAATATCTTTCAAACAATCATACATATCTATGTCCATCGCACGATTGGAGTTCTTTCTAAAGCACTTCAATTCAATTGCGGCTTTTATATCATTATATGAACATTCAATATCAATATATTTATTTGTGTCATTAGAGAAGTGTTCCAACTCAATCTTAAAATATTCATTAGGTTTGACTATCAATTGTTCTCCAATACTATTAATTATTGCCGCATAATGAAGTTGCATAGATGATTCAAGATTTATAGAAATCTTTCTTGAAATTAATCTTTCAAAATAGATATTCCAAGATAAATCAAGTACATATTGCAATTTCTTTGTCTTATCAACCAATATTGACCATTTGTCATTTTCTCTCATTGTGCTTTACTTGATTAAATGAATGAAATATCGGTTCTATACTATCACATATTTTCACTCCAAAGGACGGTATATAGGCTGACATCACAGATTTGCTTTCCTCGATACAAATATAATACTGAATCTTTGAAAACGCACCCTTAATCTTCTGATAATATCACCTTTTAATTTCTACGTTGTCAATCTTGCTGTTCCTGTGTGTTTTAGACCACAACCCTACAGATCAAAGTCAACGATCAGCGGCACATGGTCACTATGTTGTATCCAGTCATCATAGGCTCCAACCTCAACATTGATCAACCTGTCCCGAAGAACCTTTGATGCAAAGCAATAGTCGATGTGGTATGGTTTATTCTGCTTGCGTTGCAAATGGAAGGTTGGGTGTTCTTCCTTGCCTTGTGGCATATCGAAATGTTGGTGGTATACGCTGTGGATATCGTGTTCAGCAAGTTTCAATACCACATCGGAATGGTTACCTACTCTACCCTTGTAATCCCATATTTTGTTGCTGTTGAAGTCGCCGATCAGCAGACATGTATCATCAAGCAGTTCCGCATAATAGTTTATGGACAGCCATATCTGACCTACATATCGTGCTTCACGGTTTATCTTGTTGTTCATTGCCCAGATGGCAAATAGAGTAAAAGTCTGTCCATGCCAAGTAACACGAAATGGTAAAATGTACCGAAACATGGAGTTGAAGTCATGCATCAGTTCCATGGTATAGTCCGAGAAGGAGTAAATGGCAATACTCTTGTGTTTGTTATCACCATGCCAATGATGAAACTTGATGGGACGGTTTGAAGAGTTGAAGGACTGATCATTCAGTTGCTCGCATTCCTGAACCAACAGTATATCGGGCTTGTGAGCCAGAATGATATCCGCCTTTCTTCTGAACGCTCCCTGACAGTTCCATGTGATGATTCGCATTATGGTATTGTTGCTATTAGTTCTAACTTAGGTTCTTATCCAAGTTTTCTATGCTACTCCACATTTCCTGAACAGAATGGAAGGAAAAGTGGAGTAATTCTTTTACTTCAATCCTCCAGTTAGCGAACTTGGTCTTACATTCACCGCTAAGAATTCTTTATGTTATATGCTGACAATTCTATCTCTGTATTATCAGTCTTTGTATCCCAGACCATTCTTTTGATCTGATTTGAATTATATAAACCCCATTGCTTAAATCTTCAACGCTTATTTCCTTTTGATTTTTATTCAGTGTTTCTGATTTAACAATGGTACCAAATCCGTTATAAATATTCAAAGTCAAAACAGCATCATTGTTATTATCCAAAGTAACAAAATGAGAAGCAGGATTTGGATAAATATTAACCTTTTGTGAATTTTCTGGTAATTGTTTAATGCCAACGGAAGAACATAGTGTAGACACTATTGTTGATGGCGAATTTACAAAGATGGATGACAGATAACTAGTAGCAATACTTAATGTAGTGACTGGACTTATAGAACTTTGTGATGTAATTTGTTGACTAGTGAGCGAAATCACATATGGTACCTCGTTGCATCCACTGAGACCATTAGAGTTTGTTTTGATTAAACCAACATCATGGTTCCAATTTGTTCCAACAGTACCAGTAAATACAAAGCCACCATCATTAGTTTGTTGTATACATTTGAATTCGACATCACTAAATGGTAGTTGATATTGTTCACTCCATAAACAAGTGCCAGTAGCATTAATTTTTAGCATTAATTTTACGTTACTATACTCAACAAGAGCAATATATTCTCCAGAACTTATTTGTCGTATGTATTTTAAATCACACCAAGTATTCACCGAATATACTTTGTTCCAAACTATATTTCCATTTGCATCAAGTTTAATGAATGCAGGATTGCCAAAACTTCCGTTTTTGTAAATACTACCAATAATATATCCACCATCAAGAGTTTGCTGAACTGAAGAAATGCCATAATAATAAGGTTCGAATTTTCTACTCCATGTTGTATCTCCTGCACTATTTAATTTTAGCAAAGAAGCGGCACAACTGCTAGAAGCACCATTAGTACCTGCAATATAACCTCCATCATTTGTTTGCTGAATTTCGTGTATGCTTATAATATCGTTTGCTGATACACCATCACCGTATCTTTTAGCCCATAAGATATTACCTGCAATATCAACTCTAATTGCAACACCGTAACTATTGCTACTTGAACCAGATGCTACCCCGCCAGCAATATAACCCCCATCGCTGGTTTGCCTTACAGAATAAAGCGCATTTATTTCAGTGCCGTAAATTCTCGTCCAACTAGTATCACCAACGGAAGTAGTTTTGATTAAGAAACCTCTGCCTTGAGGCTGTCCAATACCTGCTATTCCAGCAATAATATATCCGCCATCATTAGTTTGTTGCACACAAGTTGTAAATTCATCAAAAGTATATCCATAGGTTTTGCTCCATTGTATAGCACCGTTTCCATCAGTTTTAATTAGATAGGCATCTGAGCCAGAACCATTAATAAAATCTGAAGCAGAACCTGCTATGATGTATCCCCCATCATTTGTTTGCAGAACATAATTACCCGCATCGGCATTAGGACTTCCATAGGTTTTTTGAAAAGCAATTTGTGCATTCATAATTTCACATATGCTAATCAAGACGATTAAAGTAATTGTAAATTTTTTCATTTTATTTTTTTTAGGGTTACTTACGTTTATGGTCTCTTTTATGTTTATTCCGACTGATTCTGTTTCTATTGAAAGCCTACAACTATTTTACATTTAGATAACCTGCATATGTCTACTGTCAGTCTAAGTGGTTCTTTTCTAAATTTGTATGGGTAAAGATACAACGTAATGTACAAAAGTCAAGCAGAATGTATAGCAAAGCAAAACTTTTCGCAAAAGCCTTTGTGCTCGGGGCATTCTCGAAGTGTGTGGTATTCATCAGCACCGTTTCAATCAGTTATTCCCGTTCCTAATGGCATCAAAACCTGTCCGAATGTCCTAGCACCATCTAGAATTCGGATGAGGGAGGGGAGGTTTGTAAATCCATAAGTACCTCAAATGCCATGACAAGCCGCTAAATTTTGCGGTGTGCAACCCAATACCATCATCAAGATTAGGAAGATGTGCTTTCAGATGATTAGGGTAGGGATGAAATGTTTTATGCAAGGGGGATTATTGACTGCAAGAAAACGACTAAATAAATTTGGCGAGTATTAATTTAATGTCTTCAATATAATCATTAATCCACCTGCTTCTCTCATCCATATCTATGAATATTTTTAACTGGTGATCTTTTGGGTCTTTAAACCTTAAGTCATTGTTGGCAATGTTAGGTCTAAACCAATAACCACCGAGAGTTTCATAGCCAAGTTGGATATTTTTCAATTTTATTTCTCCAGCATCAATTTCATCAATATCTACTATCTGTTCGCCTTGTAATTTTTTAAAGGTCAAATAAATTGTGTTATTAATTTCTACTTTGAGTATATAATCAGAATTGGGTATCTCTATATGAATGCCAAATATTTTAAGATTGTTTTCATAATATTCTCTTGACAATTTGTGATAATCATTTGGCTCCTCATCCCTGTATTTAATTTTAAATTCTGTTAATTGTTCCTCAAATTCCTCAAACAATTCTGCAAGAGACAATATTTTTAATTCTTTCATTGCCTGATTTATATGACCTACTTGTAAGTAAAAATCCTTGGTTTTTAAAAGTTCGACAAGTTCCATGATGTATTTTTTGTTTGATGATTGATTTGTCAATGAGTTAATAACCAACAGATATTGTTTTAAGGTTTCTCTTATTATAGGCAGATCAAAAACTTCTTTTTGGCAGTCGGATATCCATTGTGTAATAACATCTTTATAGGATAAACAAATGTAGTGTTCATCTTTTTTGAGTTTATTCCCCGTACTGATTATATTTGGTTCGGTTCCTTTAAGCGTGAGGTAAATTAATCTGAAATTTTCACAATTTTCTTCTGCATAATTATGATAATTATAAAGTTGATTTTCGAGATCAGGCGCATAAATTTTGTTCTCAATTATAATCAATTGATTTTTATTGTTTTTGATGTGGATATCTATTCTTCTATTATATTGCGTGGCTTTTTCTGTTTCTACTTTTACGTTTTCGCAGTTAAAATGATAATTTGGCAGAAATTTGAGGAACAATTTCAAAAAGGCATCGCCTTGTAAATGCGATCCTTGTGTGTTTAACAATTCGGATATAAATTTCGAATGAAGTCGAACTTCATCTGATTCCAGATTCAGGATGCTGAAAATGTTGAATTTTTCGCACTTAATTTTTTCAATCTCTTCGTATTTTTTCTTAACACCTTTTATTTGAAGTAAAATACTCTCTAATGAATTATTATCCATATTTAAGTTTATTTTTGATTGCCATTAATTTTGGTTGTTTTGATCTATAGCAAATCACATATTTCATATTTATTCCTCTCTTTCAACAAAAAACTACTCCACCACCAACTTGATGGTTTGCTTCATCTGTCTGTCATCGCTGCTTACTGTCAGCAGATATACACCTGTTGAAAGTTTGCCAATGTTTATCTTGGTTTCATCAGATGTGATGGAACCGTTAAGCACTGTCCTGCCCAGTATATCCAGCAACTCATAGGATGCATCGGATAAGTTGACAGAAGATTGGATGGTTACTTCGTCTTTGGCTGGGTTGGGGTAGATCCTAAAATGGGTTTCGACATCAATGGAAGGAATACCAATGACATTCATGGCTACCCTATTGGATTGAACGGTGGAAAAACTGATACCTTTGCCGATAGTTGGGGTACAACCTCCATCCACTTCAATTTCAACAAAGTATCGGTTTTGACCAATGGGTGGTGTAAGGTCTGTGAATGAATACATGTTCCCTGCTACCTGACCTATTAGTGTGAATGGACTGCCAGCATTGCTTCTTAGAACCTTGTGGGTTTGGTAAGTCGCACCTTCATACGGAGTCCACTGAAGGTTGATTTCACCGCTGGCTCCCATGTTGGAAGCCAAGTGGTTGGTTTTATGCATGGGGCTTAACGATGATTCGTTGCCACAGGAATCCAGTATGGACAATTTGTACCTGTAACTTTGCTGCAACGGATTTGCACCAGTATCCACAAAAGTGCTGAAAGCATTATAGGGAGTACTTCCCAACAGATTGTACTGACCTGTTATTGCACCTTCCCTATATATCCTGTATTGCATGATCCTTTTGCCGATTGCTTTCTCCCAGACAATTAGGTTCTTTGCAGTTGCTGAATCCAGCGTTACGGCACAGATTTTCTCACCTTCATAGGGTATATAATTGAGCAGTTCCAGCGTATCAGAAGACTTCTGGCAACTATTTATATCTGTTACAACAACATAATATTGACCCGATGATGTAGCGCCAAACAAACTGTTTGTATCGGTTGGCAGGGCTGTTCCATTGCGATACCACAGATAGGATAAGCCAAGACCGACATTGGCACTGTACCACATGGTATCCCCTTGGCAAAAATGATCACCTGCAACCGATACCAAGGCTGATGGCAAGGGGTGTACTATTACCTGAATTATGGATGATGTGTCTTTACAGTTATAGGAATTCGTTATCACAACATGATATCCTGCGGGTTGTGTTACGATATAGGAGGATTGAGAGTTGGTAAAAGGCATGTTATTCATAAACCACTGGTAACTCAATCCTGCTCCTGTATTGGCATTTAGTGTCACCGCATCTCCATAACAAAAGGCTGTGGCACCGTTTGGTGTTAGCACAGCGGTGGGTGGCTGATGTACCGTTACATTGGCTGGCGTTGATTCTTTCGAACAGTTCAATGAATCCGTCACCAAAACGGTATAGGCGCCATTTTGATTCGCAATAAGCGATGATGTGGTGGCACTTGATATCGGTGTGCCATTCTGCTTCCATTGGTAGGTCAAGCCTACACCAGTATTTGCGTTAAGCGTAACCTCATTTCCCAGACAGAACGCCAGTGGTCCGCCAGCGGTGATGGTAGATAACGGCAATGGATTCACAGTAACCCCAATAGGAGAAGAAAGTGTTTGACAGAAGTATTGGTTGGTGACCAGTGCGGTATAATTTCCCGTAAGCGTAGCAGAATAGGTTGAACTGCTGGCGCCAGATATATTGGTTCCATCACGTTTCCATTGATAGGTCAACCCAGCACCAGTATTGGCACTTAACAGAACATTGTTCCCCTGACAGAAGATTGTTGTACCTCCAGCGGAAATGGTTGCTGTTGGCAAAAGATTTACTGTAACCGTAGTGTTGGCAGAGGTCTGTGAACAGTTGCTGGCATTGGTAACCACAACGGAATATTGACCTGACTGGTTGGCAACATATGCTTGAGTGGTTGCACCGATGATATTAGTTCCGTTCATTTTCCATTGATAGGTTAAGCCAGTACCAGTTGTACCTGATAGAGTCACACTGTCTCCCTGACAAAATGATAAGGAACTGCTGGGAGTGATGGTTGCCGATGGCAATGGATTGACGGTAACACCCACAGCAGCAGAAAGGGAATAACAACTTGTGCTGTCAATAATCTGAACAGAGTAACTGCCTCCTTGAGATGCATATAAATTATAGTTATTTTCCCCAATGATATATTGTCCATTTAATAACCATTGGTAATTATAACCTATTCCAGAATTGGCTGTAAGAATCAGACTATCACCAAGGCAAAAACTATTGCCGTTCGGTGCTGTAACTGATGCCTGTAAATTTGACAAACATCCAAGAAATTTTGTAAGAAAAGCAGGACTCCCACCACCTATTGTTTCTTGATGTGCTCCAACTGTGGCAATTGCATTTGAGGATGTTGTCTCTCCAACGATGAAAATGTTATTTTGACTATCAGTTCTACAGGCGTAACTAATCTCACCGCCTGTTCCGCCGTAAAAGGTTCCCCATTGCCTTATGCCATTGGAATTAAATTTTGCCAGAAATGCATCAGCGCCCCCATATTTTGTATCTTGATAAGCACCAATTGTTGCAATTGCAGTGGCGGATGAAGTTTGTCCTGTGAGATAAATGTTATTTTGACTATCTGTTGAACAGCCGTAACCATATTCAGAACTTCCTCCACCATAGTATGTTCCCCATTGCCTTACGCCATTAGAATCAAATTTAACAAGAAAAGCATCATAACTTCCCCCTCCTGTTGGTTGATGTGCACCAATTGTGGCAATCGCATTAGTTGAGTATGCAACTCCAGTGATGAAGATGTTGTTTTGACTATCTGTCGCACAGCCATAACCATCTTCATTACTTAATCCTCCATAATATGTTCCCCACTGCCTTACCCCATTAGAATCAAATTTAACAAGATAAGCATCTTCACCCCCTCCAATGGTTACTTGATGAGCACCAATTGTGGCAATTGCATTTGAGGATATTGTCTCTCCCACGATGAAAATGTTATTCTGACTATCGGTTTTACAGTCATTAAGAAATTCACTTGATGTTCCACCATAATAGGTTCCCCAAAGTCTTACGCCATTGGCATTAAATTTTACCAGAAATGCATCAGTGCTCCCTCCAATTAAATCTTGATGTGCACCAATTGTGGCAATTGCATTTGAGGATTGTGTGTTTCCAACGAGGTAAATATTATTTTGACTATCAGTTGCACAGGCGCGAGCATCTGCACCAGATGATCCGCCATAATATGTTCCCCACTGCCTTACGCCGTTGGAATTAAATTTTACAAGAAAAGCATTCGACATCATACTAGTCCCTCCTTTTATTTCTTGATGTGACCCAATTGTGGAAATTGCGCTTAAGGAGGATGTCCATCCAACGAGGTAAATATTATTTTGGCTATCTGTTGCACAGCCGTCGCCTTGATCACCACTAGATCCTCCATAATAGGTTCCCCAAAGTCTCACCCCATTGGAATCAAATTTAACAAGAAAAGCATCCCAACCCCCCCCTGCATATAATTCTTGATGTGATCCGATTGTGGCAATTGTATTCTGGGTGTTGAGATATCCTACGATATAAATGTTATTTTGGCTATCTAATGCACAGTCTCTCCCTTTTACCGTACCTGTTATACCATAATATGTTCCCCAGATTCTGGTTGGTGGGTCAATGCGTAATGACTTTCCCCATTCATAACCAAGAATTTTGAAGGAAACCTTATTCCCATTCAGCACCCATTCTGATTGCAACTCTTTCCCATTCTGAAAAACCTTTAATCTGCCTTCGCGTATTTCACCAAACGGTGTATTCATAATCAGATAACCTTCTTCATCAATGCTCAATTCGGCACCCTTTACCTCAAACCGTATCTGACTGTAATCTTCAGCATGCTCCATAATCCAGTCACTTTCCAATTGCCCATCTCGGCTGAAATAGTGCAGATCAACCCCCTTCCAGACATTTTTAAATTTAATATCTTCGTATTTCAACACATTCAAGGCTGGTTCAACCCCATCTGGTACATTGTAATAGTTGGTATAGCCGTGAAGCGCCTTGCCTCTAACCACTTCACAGTTTTGGTTTGCATTCAACCAGTTCACATCTATCCTGTAAATGCCAATTTCATCTGGTATCATTCTGCGTTCCATACTATCAATCTTGGGTAAACCGAAACGATCATCCTCTTCCTTCCAACTTTCCACCCTTGATAACTGATAACTGATGCCATTCCCACGTATGTGATACACCAAACCGTTGGATTCACCGCTGAACAACACATCGGGACGTGGCTGCCAGTGCTGATCCTTCACCTGACCCTTGTTCTCTTCGAATGATATGGTGGCTGAACTCTTGATGTTTTGGTTGTACTGATCGACCAGTGCTTGATTGTTGACCTGTGCTGTAGCAAGGGAAATACCAGCCAGCAATAGCCAAAGGAATAGAATATGCTTTTTCATGTCTATGGTTTTTAAGGCAAAACGATGACGGGCATAAATGTACGACTTAAACCACTGTTTCTGCTCAGGTAACCAATATGTTTCAGCCGATTGGCAATACTTATCCAATATTCTGCTAGGGATAGTGCAATCAGTCTATTCCACCCCATCATCATCCCCACTATCCAACTCCAGCATCTTTATGTCTGGCACGGCGGCACCAGCAATGCCCTTGATGGAACCATAGAAGTGGGTGGTGTTGAGTAATACCGCTTCAATTTGTTTCTCACGTTGCTTCCAGAGCTTCTCCATGGCTCTCTTTTCTTGTATAAGGGTTTGCTGCATCGCATCGAAACCAGTCAGTATGGACTCCAGCACCATCTTGAACTCGGATGAGGTTAAGTAGTTATAGAGCATCACCATTTTATCGCCCTTATGCTGCTGGTGCTCCATCACATCGCTCACCCGTAAGATGGTGTCCCGAAGCACTGGAGCCAACCCCTTTAACTCCTCAAAGGTGCAGATCCAGATGCCCTCCATTTGACCAATACAATCCATACCCTTAGGACGGGCTGTGGTAACAATCACACCAATGTCAGCACCGATGCCAATCATATCCTTCCTCAGTTTGGGCACCCATTCAGCACTAAAGGTTTTGGTTCTCTTGGATTCATAATAGATTTTACCGCAGTTGATACGGTTTCGGTTGTTCACCGTCTGTATGGTATCGGCACCATTTACTCCCTTCCTCACCTCATCAATGGTATCAAACGGGAATGACAGTCTCAACCACTCCTCAATCATCAGTTCCTGAACCTCACCTTGAGACTGCATGGAACCTTGTTCTGCTTTGCGCTGGGCAATGGTTAACTGATCTTTCAGTTGCTGAATTACATGCTCCTTATCCAGAAGTTTCAGCGCATTGGCATCCTCAATGGTTTTGCGAATCTTGTCCCGTTCCATTGTTAACGTCTCATTGATCATCTGTTGGGCTTCCGCCTTCAGTTTATCAGATAGTTCATCCTTTTCCCGTTTCAACTGCTCGATCTGTGCCTGTGCGGCATACAACCCCTTAACTTTTTGTGATTGTTCCTTTAACTGCTCGGTGAGTGAACTGATCTGTTCGGATTGTTCGGACTGTATGTCTTGCCGAATCTGTTGGGTCAGTTTTTCGCGTTCCTGTTTCAGTGACTCCCGCACACCTTCCTGAATCCGCTTTTGAATCCGCTGTTGCTGCTCATTCAGTTGCTGCTGCTTCAGTTCCAGTTGCTGTTTCAGTTCAGATTCTTTCTGAAGGAACTGCTTCTGAAGGTTGTCGTAGATTACCTCGTTGACATCAATGGTTCCGCCACAGTGGGGGCAGTTGATGGTTGAACTTTCCATAATATGATCAAATGGAGTTGATTATCAGAGGCATTTTAAAGAAATATGGTTTATTTAAGCATAGTTGAGGTGGTAGAACATATGGACATCAAGCAAATATAAAGCACATTCTTTTCATGTGCAAATCGGTGGGGTAGGTAACTAGGAACTGTTCATCTAACCGATATGTGCTTTTGGTACGACTCCTTATGGATGCTGGCAACTTCATCTATCAGTTTTTGGGGTTGCAACACCTTCACGTTGGCACCATAGGACAGAATCTCCATCAGGAAATCGTGGGTAAGATAGATTCTGAGTTTGATTTTTAGGCATTCCTTGGTGTCCTCAAGAATCTGTTGTGTCTCATGAAACGGTAGTGACTTGATGTATTTCCCCTGAAAGTGGGTGAATTCCAGCACAACTTCTTCTGGTTTATCTGCATTGGGGCTGATGATGCCGAAACAGTTCCTGTAGTGCTCATTCACATCAAAATCAGTCTTAGGGGTGAAATGTAACTTGGTGATCTCCAAATCGGATAGCCTGTCCAGCGCAAAGGTTTTGATGTTGTTCCCATTCCTGTCGGTGGCAACCACATACCACCTGTTTTTAAACTCTTTCAATGCGTAAGGTTCCACTTCCCGTACCGTCGGTTCTTCATCACCATACTTCCAGTAACTGAACCGTATCACATGCTGTTGTTTGATGGCATGCAGCAAGCCGTAAAGGTTTTCCGTTCCCTGCGGTCGCCGCTTCTCGAAATGGATATGCTGCGACAAACGGTCGGTAAGGTTCAGTGCGTTGAACACATCAAAGGCTTCCAAAATGCGCTCTTTGACTTCTGGCAGGTCTTCGTAATCGATGTAATAGACCTTTCTGGAGAAGTCATACCTGATATCAATGTTATAGAGTGCCCTGATATCATTCAGATCGCGCTGAAAGGTGCGCTTGGATACCGTGAAATGGTAATCCTGCAATTCCGATTCAAGGGAAAGATGATCTTCAATCTCTTCAAAGGTGGCTGGATGCCTTTTCAGCCTCTTGATAATAAGCACATAACGGGACAAGGTTTCTCTTCGTGACATGATATTAGTTTTTGAGGAATCCAATGGGTTGTGTACGCTGGTTAAAGGTTTCGGCATCACAATATCGGATAATTTTATCAAAGTTGCATGTTTCACCATTCAGCAGGCTGTCGATCTCATGCTTGCGTGCTACATTGTCAATCTGACCACCAGAGAAATCATAATGGGTTGCAAGATATTCAATGTGTTTCTGTGACAGGCAGGGGAGTTTCAAGCCCCAAATCATTGCCTTTGTATTGGTATCAGGCACATTAAACTTCACCTTGAACAGGAATCGCCGTTCAAATGCGGCATCTATGTTGTCCACAAGATTGGTTGTGGCTATAAGTATCCCCTCAAAGTTTTCAATTTCTTCCAGAAGGATGTTCTGTATGGCGTTTTCCGTTTGCGCCACCCTTGACTGATCAACATCCTTTCGTTTGGATATGATGCCGTCGGCTTCGTTAAACAGCAAAATGGGTGTTCTGCCACACTCCTGTGCATAGGTTCTGTATTCCGTGAAGAATCGCTTGATTAGTTTCTCGCTCTCGCCAAACCATTTTGATTTTGACATGGCAATATCCACCTTCATAATACGCCTGTTGGTTTCTTTGGCTATCTGAAGTGCAAATTCAGTTTTTCCTGTACCTGATGCTCCATACAACATGACTGTGATTCCTTTGGGGAGTTTTCTTGATACTAATCTCTCCTCCAATTGATGGATTTTCTCATCCGTCAACAAGCCCTTTATCAAAGAGAGTTGGGGTTGGTCAGCCTGATTGAATATCAGTTCTTTGTGGGTAATTTTCTCAGGTGTTAGGATGGAACTGTTCTTTTGGTTTTCCCTGATAAATTTCAACCCAAATTCTTCTAATTTGCCGATAGTCAACATGGTCTGTACGGCAATTGCTTCGTTGAAAAAGGAACCCTGTTCAATTTCAATGAGTTTCCTTTCTGTCAGCGGGCTTTGAGCAGAAATCAGTTGCTGCATGTATTTTACCTGTGCTACAGGACTATCAAACATCTTTTCGGTCAACCTGCTCGCATCAGTGGTATCATTACCTGTGAGGGCATTCCAGATGACATAAACAAAGAAGTAGGTATCTTCCTTTGGCAGATTCATTTCGCCAATCCATCTGATCAAAGGGAATTGATGGCATTGTGTCAGAAGGGTCTCGGTTTGAATAAACAATTCACGGCTTGATATCTCTTCATTGTTCCGTTGCTGCGCTAACTGAAAAACTCTGTTAAGCAGATCAAACACATCTGTAATGATTTCCTTTTTTATTTCCAGACGGGGACTACCCGATAGGATTGCTTCTGAAACCTGCTTGCTCAATAACATGTCAGCGTAATTGTCACCTATTTTACTGTTGCGGCGTAACTTTTCCCTTCCAAGAATTCCCAGTTCGAACAGGGCATCAAGTTCATGATTGTGTTTCAATATCTTTACAGGGCTGCAATCAAGGTAACGGATCAGATCTCTCAGATCCACCGTTGTCTGGATCCCCATGGCGAAGACGAGAGCAGACCACAATGCCTGATTTGGTGTAACATTCAGGTATTCCGACAGGTTCTTCAGATCGTCTTTGTTGTTTTCGAAAAACGACGGGTTTAACTTGCAATCCCTTGCTTCTTCATAGATACGATCAATGATTTCAATAATCTGTAGCCCTTTTGTCTGTTCCATGTGGTTTATCTTTGGGGCAAAAGTAGAACGCCACTGCGACAAAATATGTCGCGGTTAATAGCAATCATGAATATAGACGAGAAATGTGGCTAACCTATTGGATCAAAAGGTAGGTATCGCCAAACAGTTTGTTAGGTAGGGTAGGAGAGTGACCGTCGGTTAATACATCAGATGCTTCTTCTGCTGGTTCCGCCAACCTGCCTGTGATTCATACTCCACGAAGTAGATTTTCAGGTCGGCTTGGCTTTCGTACTCCACAAAGAAGATTTTCTTATCTGCTTGGCTTTCATAAGGTACAAAGTACCACTTGCCGTTGTTCTGACCAGACTGACTTTCATACTTAACCTTATAGACCTTCAAGTCCGCCTGACTTTCGTACTGCACAACATACACCTTCACATCGGCTTGGCTTTGGTACTGCACTGTGTATACCTTTTGTGCCTGCATTGATCCGAAGGTGATCAGCAGAACCGTTATCAGTAGGGTGCGTTTCATGTTGGCTGTTTGTTGGTCAGCCTCAAAGGTAAGGAATATATGGCTGGGCTGTCAAGGGGGGATCAAACAGCCTTCCATTTTGACGATGTTACATACTTTTTGATATCAATGCAATATGCATATAATAGATTGACAATGTTTTAGAAGGCTTTGTGGAGGGATTTTGTCGGGGAATAGGATTCGAACCTAAAATAGCCTTGCAACCATCTGAATATAAACGGGTTACAACTTTAGAAATTATGTTATGCCGTTCTTGCTACAAAT
>ERZ795055.1916-NODE-1916-length-16183-cov-5.118118_pt1 | contig 16183 bp, 16 predicted proteins | sample MGYA00375139_ERZ795055 | MGnify/ENA primary metagenome ERZ795055 (study PRJEB30184, sample SAMN05720283) | anaerobic digester metagenome | isolation source: active sludge of municipal wastewater-treating anaerobic digesters | place: USA | collected 2015-01-23 ... | reverse complement strand
CGCGAGCCGCGTCGCGTGGCGGACTCGGGAAGGGTCGAAGCGGGAGAGCGCCTGCCACGCTTTCATTGCCCGGGCGAACAGGCTGCGGTTGTTTCTCTGCGCGGCGGTGTCCGGGTTTCGCGGCACGACATAAGCGCGGAAGTACGTGACATCGTTGTACGAGTAGAACACGATCCCGCCGATGCGGCCGCTTATTCCGGTGAACAGTGGATGTAATGTCGCGATTCCCATAATGCTTTATTGCGCCTCCATATAATAAGTCGCGTAAAACCGGGAAAAGGGACAAAAATAGGGCCCGGGAGGAATTTTTTTAATTCTTTTTGTGTCGTCTGTGTTTGGTATTCAGCACTATATGATATGGATTCACATGCATAATCAAAATATTCTTGCACTGACGTCCCTGTCGGATACTATATTTTTATACTAAACGAAATACCGGGATATCGAAAAGGCCGACCGCATGAAACCGAAATCAGAAGAGAATATGGCTGTAAAGAAGACCGCCCTCGTCACCGGAGCGACATCCGGTATCGGCAGGGCGTTCGCAGAAGAATTCGCCCGGAGAGGATACGATCTGATCGTCACCGGGCGGCGCGAAAAGATCATCAGGGAAACGGCACGGTCGATCGAAGAGCGCTTCGGGGTGAACGTGAAGGTGGTGATCGCGGAGCTGTCGGAGGAAAAGGGGGTCCGGAAAGTGCTCGCGGCGATCAGGGCATCGGGCGGGCTGCATGTGCTGGTGAACAACGCGGGGTTCGGGCTGGACAACATTTTTATAAGGGAGAAGATCGAAAACCATCTTTCCATGGTGCATGTCCATGTCGACGCATCGATCAGGTTCATCCATGCCGCACTGCCAGCGATGATCGAAAGAAGAAGCGGCGTCATCATCAACGTGTCGTCTCTGGGCGCCTGGGTGCCCGGGCCGCTGAACAGCATCTATGGTGGGACCAAGGCGTTCCTGAATGTGTTCAGCGAGTCTCTCCAGATCGAGCTGCGCGCGAAGGGCATCAGGGTGCAGGCATTGTGCCCCGGATTCACGTCAACCGATTTTCACGCGAAGATGGGGGTCGAAGATGAGCTCCGCGAAAAGAAATCAATCAGATGGATGAGACCTGAGGACGTGGTCGCGTGTTCGATGAAGGCGCTCGAAAAAAACAGGGTGATCTGCGTGCCCGGGTTTCAGAAGAAGCTGCTCGTCGCTATCATCCGCATGATGCCGAAGAAAATCTATACACGGATCATGGAAAAGATGTACCGGGAATACCTCGATTTTTGATCACTGCTCCAGCATGTATTTTCAGGCACCGTGCACGGCGTGCATCGGTTTTCGTTCAACGGCTTATCCGATACCCCGTGATTAATGGATCAGAGTGCATCAGGGCACTATAGTGCGCCGTAATGTGCAATGCATGGTATAACCATTGACAAAACCGGACAATGGTATTTTACTAGTGTCGACCCAAACGGATATTCAATCCGAATTTATGTTTTTTCGGGGAGATGAACATGAAAATCCAATTCAGATTCACTGTATCGGCTGCATTGTGTTTCGGGCTTGCGCTTGCGGCATTAACGGCATGCGACTACGGCGGGAGCACCGGTAAAAAAGTCGATGCAGGAGACAAGAGAACGTTCATCGCAGGGGACTTGAGTTTCAGGATGGCCTATGTCCCAGGCGGAATTACTTTCCCGACCGGTATGACCGATATCGGCGTAATCGAATCCGATGACGCTTTCTGGATCGGCGAGACCGAGGTGACCTTCGAGTTGTGGAACACGGTCTATGCCTGGGCCACCGACACGGCACGGGGAGATAATCAATATCAGTTCGCTAATGCGGGGGGCAGGGGCGGTTATTATGAATCTGAATATCTGGCCTATGACAGTGGACACGAGACGCATCCGGTTACCATGATCAACTGGCGGGATGCCATGGTCTGGTGCAACGCCCTGACCGAGTGGTACAACACGCACAAAGGCACGAACTATGAATGCGTATACACCTACGATGCGGGCAGCGGACCGGTGACAGTGCGTGACTCACGGGATTCCAATGCAGAATCGTGCGATGGTGTTACAGCGAATGCCGATGAGAAAGGATTCCGCCTGCTCGCGGGCAAGGAGTGGGAACTGGCCGCGCGGTATATCTCGGACGATGACGGCGACGGCGACATTACCGGCAGCGGGGAGTACTATCCCTACAACCATGCAAGCGGGGCAGATGCCGCTTATGGTGAGACAGCCGGCGCGACCGATTACGACGGCGACGGGGATACGCAGTATACATCCGATGTCTCGGTATACTCATTTTCGTCGACAGCGGATGCGGCAAGTAAAGCCGCCAATGCCCTTGGCCTGTACGACATGAGCGGTAATGTGGGGGAGTGGTGCTTTGACTTGAGCGGCTCGTTACGTTTGTTTCGTGTCGGTAGCTGGATCGATGCTGCTGAAAACATGCAGCTCGGCAACTCGGGTCTGAATAGTCCCGGAGACGAGAGCACCGGCATGGGATTGCGCGTGGGGAAGTCTCAATGACCGTTTAAAAAATCCGTTGACTTTCCCCTGTCCATTTCATTAAAATCAGAAAAACCTCAAAGGAGGCCCCATGTCGCGGCTGCTGTTGTGGATCAAGGAGACCAGGCCCCAGTTCCTGGTGCTGTCGGTCGTGCTGACGTTCCTGGGCTCGTCGATCGCCTGGTATTACGGACACCTGAACATCGGCTACGCCCTGCTCGCGGGATTCGGACTCTCGCTGACGCACGGCAGCGTCAACGCCATCAACGATTACTTCGATTATAAAAGCGGCATCGACCTGAACGTGGAAAGGACCCCTTTCAGCGGCGGCAGCGGGCTGGTGCCCGGAGGAAAGATATCCTTGCGGCAGGCGCTTATGGTCGGGGTCGTCACCTCGCTTGCGGCCCTGGCGATCGGCATATTCTTCGTGATCGAAAAAGGATGGCAGCTCGCGCCGCTTCTGGTCGCGGCTGCCCTGTGTATGGTGCTGTATTCGCCGGTGATTCTGAGAACGTACTGGCCCGAGTGGTCTCCGGGTCTGGGCCTGGGCGTGCTGCCCATCATGGGCCTGTATTTCGTGCAGGCGGGCGAATACAGCTGGGTGGTCCTGGCTGCTTCGGTTCCTTCAGGGATCATGGTGCATAACCTGCTTCTCCTGAACGAGTTCCCGGATATTGAGGCCGACAGGACGGGCGGAAGAAAAACGATGCCGGTCGTGTTCGGCCCGAGCGCTTCAAGCTGGTTTTATATCGCTGCAACGGTCATGGTTTATGCGTGGATAATCGGCTGCGTGATCGCGACGCTGGTGACCGGCCGCGTCGTGATGCCGGTATGGTGCCTGGCGGCGTTGCTTTCACTGCCGTTAGCGGCAAAGGCGATGCGCGGCTCGCGGCAGTATGCTGACCGTGAAAAAATCGTGGCAGCGATGGGTGACAACGTGAAATTCATCATGCTGACCCATGTGCTGCTGGCCGCAGGATATATTATCGATAAAGCACTGAGGGGATAAGCGGGCTTTACCGGATGAGGAATGCCGGCGCGTAATCCATATCGAATCAACGGAGATCGCATGGATGTTATAAGCGGGTTTGTTTTCGGATTACTCTTCGCTGCGGCGGGTATCGTGATCTGGCGTCTTTTTCGACGAAGGTCATCGGGCGGAAGCGCGCGCCGCAGCGTATTCATGTCGAGCGTGGAGCAGATCAGGGCCATCGGCGAGCTGTCGGTGTTCAAGGCTTACACCAAGGAGATCGTCACCGAGGTTGACCACGCCTGGGGCGAATTCGGGAAGAAATACCTGAGATGGATGCTGTCGAACAAGAAGATGGCCATGATTTTTGAGTTCGAGATTGATTTCAGGTATGACCTTCGCAGCCCCGTGTTCCGGGTCGAGGAGAACCATGGCGCCTATACGTTCGTGATGCCGGAATGCTTCCATGAAATCCACATCCGGGACATACATTTTTACGACGAGCAGAAAAGCAGGCTCATACCGTGGCTGTTGCCGGATTTCATAAACAGCATTTTCACCGACGGGTTTTCCGAGGATGACAGGAACAGAATCAAGGACGAGGCGAAAAAGCGCGCAGAAGAGCAGGCCCGGGGGATTATCAGCAGGCTGTCACCGGATGTTGAGCGGTCGGCCAGCCGGACGCTGCTGTCTCTTGCCAGGGCCCTTGGCGCGCAGAAAGTCTTTTTTTCATTCAGCAATACGGGCCGCGACGCGGTGCGTTCGGTTGAATTTGCCGAGAAGTGAGCGTTTTTTTTCAGGGAAATCAGACCAACCCCTGCACCAGGACCGCGATCATGGCGAGCGCGAGTGCGAGCTTCATGAACGTCCCTGCGACGAACCCGACAAACGACCCGAACGCGGCCTTGAATGCATCCTGACTTTTTTTCCCGCCTATTATTTCACCGGCGTACGCGCCCAGAAACGGGCCGCCGAGAATGCCGACTATCCCCATCGGCCCCACCGAAATGAAGAATGTCCCGATAATCAGGCCGATAACGCTGCCCCAGGTCCCGTATTTCGTGCCCCCGTATTTTTTCACTCCCCATGCAGGTACGGCGTAATCAAGTACGAGTACCGCGAGAGTGAGTCCGCCGAGTACTGCAAATGTCGTGATTTCGAATTCGGCGAACCTGCTGATATGCGCCAGCACGAGACCTGCGAAGCAGAGCGGAGGTCCGGGAATGGCGGGCAGAAAGCATCCGACTGTTCCCGTTAACATCAATAATACCGCGAGAATTATCAGAAAATAGTCCATGAATTGTCACTCCTTCAGGTCTGAATTAGCCGCTATAATGTCAGTCGCGTATTCAATGCTCTAATATTCGCCATCCTGCAAGCCTTTTTTGTGCAGGAGATATAAAACAGAATTTTCAAAAAAAAGCATTGTTTGAAAATGAAATTCATATAAAATATTTAAGTGACAACTGTCCGTGAATCAACCGGTTACTATGTGCCCGGAGGCGGACGCGGAAATTGTCGAATCTATACAGGATTCAGATTATTCATGTATCAAGGAGTGTAACACGGTGAATAACATCAGTCTCAAAAAAAAGATACTTCTTTCGAACTTCGTTCTTTTCGTGATTGTCATCGCCATGTTCGTATGGCTGCTTCCCATGCTCGAGAAAGAGCTGACCAAGGAAAAGGAGCGGGGAATCAACCAGATCATGCAGGTGGCTTATAATGCAATGGCGACCGCAGACCGTGAGCGGGGAGGCGCGACCATCGAGGAAACCCAGGAACGCATCAAGACGCAGTTCCGGGGCATCAAGTTTGGGGAAAAAGACGAAAACTATTTCTATGTTTTCGACGGCGCCAGTGCGAAGGTTGTTATGCACCCGAACCGCAAGATAGAAGGCGTGGACGGAAACAAGATTCTCGATGCGGACGGAGAGAGCATGGCACCACGGCTGTTGAAGGCCATGAGCGCCGCAAACGGGCAGACGATGTTCAATTATTTCTGGAAAACCGGAGACCTGATCGAAGAGAAAATATCGCTGGGCTACTATTACCCGGCGTGGAACTGGATACTCGTCACCGCAACTTCGCTTGAAGAGAGCAAGGCCAATATCCGGCGCGTGCGGATGTACGGTATCATTCTTGTCGCGATCTTTCTCTGCGTGGCCGCGTTCTTCTCGGTGTACATGAGCAACTCGATATCCAGGCCCATCGCGTCGGCGTCCGAGGAACTGAAAAAGATAGCGACCGGCGACCTCGCGATCACCGAGGACGTTTCAGACGGCAAAAAGGCGTACGCCCTCGAGATCGGCGAGATGTTCGAGTCGCTCAAGGTCATGGTGCATAAGCTGCAGAACGTGATAATAAACGTGAGGCAGGCGACCGATTCCCTGGCGAGCGCGTCGAGCCAGATCAGCTCCACTGCGCAGACCCTGAGCTCAGGGGCGAACGAGCAGGCCGCGAACGTCGAGGAGGTGACCTCTTCCCTCGAGGAGATCAGCGCGAGCATTAGCCAGAACGCCGACAACTCGAAGAACACCGACATGATAGCGCAGAAGGCCGCGGCCCAGGCAGAAGAGGGCGGCCGCGCAGTGGCCGACACCGTGAACGCCATGAAGCAGATATCGGCCAAGATCGGCCTCATCGAGGACATAGCGTACCAGACGAACCTTCTCGCCCTCAACGCGGCGATTGAAGCGGCCCGGGCCGGCGAACAGGGCAAGGGCTTCGCGGTCGTTGCCGGCGAGGTGCGCAAGCTGGCCGAAAAAAGCCAGGCGGCCTCGCAGGAGATCAGCTCGCTCGCCAAATCGAGCGTGGACATCTCGCAGAAATCGGGCCGACTGATCGACGAGATTGTACCGAGCATCAAGAAGACGGCGGAGCTGGTGCAGAACATCACCAGCGCGTCCGAGGAGCAGAACCTCGGGGTAAGCCAGATCGCCACAGGTATGAACCAGCTGAGCCAGATCACCCAGCATACGGCTTCGTCGTCCGAGGAGCTCGCGGCCACGGCCGAGAACCTGAGCGCCCAGGCGTCGGAGCTGCAGACAATGGTCGCCTTTTTCAAGATCGATAAGGCGAAGATCGGTAAGCAGGTTTCAGGGAGTGAAACAGGCTTAAAACAGATCGGTTGAAAATCCGAATTCTCCCAGCCGGCCCGTATCGGGCCGGCTGGGAGAATGTGTTTTCAGGCATTCACGCTTTCATTATACAGAACTTCGGGGCAGATATCGGCGCCATTACTCCATTCGATGGTGTCGAAGCTGACATGCACGCTGTTGAAAAGATTTTCGTTTTTCAATTCTGAAAAAACGCCTGTTTCAAGATACGGGTTCATATCAAATATTTTTTTCTCGCCATTATTAAAGACGATCAAAAGCTTGTATCCTCTCATAGGATCGACTGATTTGACTCCCACATACATAAGGCGTCCTCAATTACTTCAGCGGCTCAATTTTGAAAGGGATTTCGCCGCTCAGCGCGAGATCCCAGTCGGCGAGTAGCTCTTCTTTATGAAGTTCAGCCCAGGCCAGAACAAGTTTTAATTGCTTTGAAGGCAGGCCACCGTCTCTTATTTCACAGGTGTTGATATCGATTATGGCAGTGTGCTCCTGGTAATAGGCATGGAAATGCGGCGGGTTATGTTCGGATTTCCCCAAGTACATTCGTATTATGATTCCATAAAACATCGATATCGTCGGCATCTTGTTTTACCTTTTATCAATAAAATAAAGGGTATAGAAATGAATAGTCAAGTTAAAAAATTCTTGCCTCGATTGTCATTCCAGGGGTAAATAGACATAAAGATTTCCCGAATCCGCCTTGCCAAGGCGACAGGGGATTATCACTGTACCCGGCATGAAGAAAATTCCGATAAAGCTGCTCGCGTTTATTGTCTCGCTCGCCTGCGCGGCCGTGATCTCGTGCGATGACGGTTCGGGAGGCGGGGAAAGTGTCGGCGGCAGGGAATATCTGCTCACCGGGTCGTGGTGGGTGGATGAAGTGATTCCCGGCCAGGGCGAGGGATATTACTTCGACGGCGCGGGCGGCGGATACGATCTATCCGAGGTCGGCGAGGAAGTGACCATATCATGCGACAAGCCTATCACCTATACCTACGACGGCTGTGACCTCATCGTGAACGAGCCGGGTTCGACCAGCGGGTACACGAAAAGGGAGTTCACGTTCGAGTTCACCGGCGATATTACTGCAAGCATAACAATTTCAGGCTTCCCCTTCACTGCGAACAAAATCAAAGAACTATTACCGGAATGCGGCGAATAATCCCGCGGTCACGGCCGGATACGCATGGCGGTCGAACCGTGAATTTTTGTTGACGGTCTTTTTTTCCATGTGTAAAACGATAACGGCCGCTCATGCAACATCTGGAGGTTTTCATGAAAAAGTTTTTCAGCTTCATTTCACTCTTGTTTATAACCGTATTGTTTCTGTCCGCCTGCGATGACGGCGGCGGGGGCGGCGGAGGAGACAATTCATTCAAAATTTATACCGCTGATGACCTCAACGCTGTTCGTGGTGGAGTAGTCGGATACGAAGAATGGGATTTAACACAGAGCTATATACTCATGGCTGATATTGATCTTACTGGGACAGATTACGTTACCGGCGAGGGATGGGTTCCCCTGGGCGATAATACGATACCGTTCAGCGGGGAATTCAACGGCAACGGGCACGTGATCAGCGGCCTTGGAATAAACCGGCCTGAGGGCGATTACCAGGGTTTGTTCGGATATCTCGGCGGTCCTGGTATAATAAACGATCTCACCGTGCAGGGGACCGTGAGCGGTCGATCTCATGTCGGCGGACTTGTGGGGACCAGCGAAGGTACGATCAGCGGCTGTGTTTCCGGTGTTGCGGTGACCGGTAATGTATCCGGTGAATTCCTGGACACCGGCGGCCTGGTTGGAGACAATTCAGGCGCGGTCAGCGTTTCATCAGCAACCGGTTCGGTAGACGGTATATACCGTGTGGGAGGACTTATAGGATTTAATGACGGTGGAACGGTCGACAACTGTCATGCTTCCGGTGCGGTAACCACCACCTATGATTTCGCCGGAGGTCTTGTTGGACGCAACGCCGTTGGAACGATAAGCGACTCGTATGCCACCGGACCCGTTGAGTCAACCAACAACAATGCGGGCGGACTGGTTGGAGCTCACATCTCGGGATCAATCACTAATTGTTATGCAACAGGATCGGTTTCCTCGCCGGGTAGTGCAGGCGGCCTTGTAGGCGGTAATGGCGGCAACATAAGTTCTTCACACGCGACCGGCAACGTTACCGGCGAATCAAATATCGGCGGTCTCATAGGGAATTTGGGCGCCGGAACGGTCGGCACCTGTCATGCGACCGGTGCGGTGACCGGTACTGGAAACAATCTCGGCGGGCTCGTGGGATATTTCAATATGGGTGAGATTACCGGTTCATATGCCACGGGGAGCGTGACCGGGCATGCAGACGACAGCGATTATGTAGGCGGACTTGTTGGAGGCAACAATGAAGGCGAAATAACCGGCTATCATACGACAGGCGCAGTGACCGGGCATGACAATGTCGGCGGTCTTGTCGGATATAATTCCGGCGGACCGATCGGGAGCGGCTCGTATTCTGAAGGGAGCGTAACCGGTAATCAGAACGTCGGCGGTCTCATGGGATATCTCTATAGCGGGAGTATCACCGGCTCCCACTCAAGTTGCACCGTTACCGGTGATACCAATGTAGGTGGACTGGTGGGGAACAATGGTTCGGTGATCGAACTCTCGTACGCTACAGGCAGTGTAACAGCAACCGCGGGGACCAATAACGATTATGCAGGCGGGCTTGTTGGATACTGTGACGGCCAATCGATAACAAACTGCTATGCACGGGGCAGCGTAACCGGCGTAGGCAGCCTGGGAGGGTTTATAGGACGTTTAAATGCAGGAACGGTTTCAAATTGTTATTCAACCGGTGCCGTGACTGGTTCCGGGACACCTTGTTGCGGATTTGTTGGATCTACTGCTGTCGATGTGACTGCCTGTTATTATGACATAGATACATCCGGCCTGAGCGATTCTAATGGCGGTGCTTTCCCAACATATACCGATTATATGATGGATCAGCAGCTGTTTGATTCTGATGGATGGGATTTTGATGCCACCTGGAGCATCGATACAAACACCGTCGACGGCTGGGTGAACAACGGGTATCCCTACCTCCTGGACAACGAACCCGCGGAATAATTGGTGTATTAACCCCCTTCTCCCTCGGGAGAAGGGCCGGGGGATGAGGGGATAAAATTACGTGCCACAGAAAAAGCGGCGGAGCGATCCGCCGCCTTTTATATTCTTGCCGGATGGTTATCACTGTCAAGGATGAAAAAATATGTTGCCATAAGGCACACATTGGCATAATTTGTATTTATGAAGTTTTACAACTGGAACCTGGATAAAAACGACACGCTTGCGAAGGAGCGAGGGGTTTCATTCATAGATATAGTGTACTATATAGAACGGGGCCATGTCATTGATATTGTTGAACATCCAAACAGGGATAAATATAAAAACCAAAAAATCTATGTCATAGATATTGATGATTACATATATCTCGTACCTTTTATTGAAACCGAGGAAGAGATATTTTTAAAGACCATAATTCCGAGCCGAAAGGCGACAAGGGAATACCTGAGAGGTAAGAAATGAAAAAAATAAAGCTGGACAGTGAAGAGGCCGAACTGATTGAAGCCTTTGATCGCGGGGAATTAAAAACGGTTCGTAATGCTAAATCAGAAATAAAAAAACACGTTGAATACGCAAAGGCGACCACGCGCAAAGACAAAAGGGTCAATATCCGTATTTCACAGAAAGACCTGGAGACGATACAGCGCAAGGCGATGGAAGAAGGCATACCCTACCAGACATTGATTTCAAGCCTTTTGCATAAATATATCAACGGAAGACTTGTCGAAAAGAAAGTTTAGAATATATAGCCTGTTTGCTCATCCTGCGTCGCAACAGGGGGCGCGGGGGACAGCGTCCCCCGAAAACATATCCCCTCTTTATTATATCAAAAAAAGCTTGCATTAATTATACCGCCGTTTAATAGTGTCCCTGACTGTAGTTTCTGGGTTTTGACGAGAGAGTGGGAAGCCACTCTCTTTTTTCGATAGGGACACCGCCTCAGTGAACACATTCCGCGGGATTTTACGGTTGCCAGGGGGCAGCGCCTCATGAAGGATGAGATTATCCGACTGGCCGAAGAGACAGCAAAAACCCTGGGGCTGATGATTTACGAGTCATCGGTGCTGCTCAGGGGCGACAATACCAGGATCGTCGTGAAGATCGACAAGCTGGAGCCCGTTTCGCACCTGGATTGCGAGAGGTTTTCCAGGGATCTGGGCAAGCGGATCGACGAGATGGAGGCGCTCCCGAATTATTCGCTCGAGGTGTCATCGCCCGGCATCAAAAGGAAGCTGCGGTCAATCGAGGAGTTCAGGCGGTTCACCGGCTCGCCGGTCAAGATCGTGGCCGAAGTGAACGGCGAGAGGCGGGCGGTCAAAGGCAGGCTGGTCTCGGTCGGGGATGACAGGGTGACCGTTTTTTCTGATGAGGAAGACAGGGAAGTGACGGTAGAATATAAATCAATTGCGAACGCAAATCTTGATTATTAGGGTAGAAGGTTGAACTGATATGAGCGCTAACTTTTTTGAGGCATTACACCAGATCGCCAACGACAAGGGCATACCCCGCGAGGAGATCGAGGAAATCGTCGAATCCGCCATGCTGTCGGCTTTCAAGAAGCAGTACGGCATCACCGACAACGTGAAGGTCCATTTCGACCGGGACAAGAACACGGTCAAGGTGATATCGAAAAAAATGGTGGTCAATACCGTCCGCGACAGGGGCGAGGAGATATCCATCGCAGAAGCGAGAAAGATCGATGCGAACGTCAAGCTCGGCGACGACATCGACGTCGAGGAGAACCCCTTCGAGTCGTTTGGAAGGATCGCGGCCCAGACCGCCAAGCAGGTCATCATCCAGAAAATCAAGGAATCCGAAAAGAACATCATATACGACGAGTACAAGGACAAGGAAGGCGAGCTCATAAACGGATATTTACAGAGGAAGTCCCGCGACGCGCTGTACGTCGACCTGGGGCGCACTGAGGGAGTGCTCTACGCCCGCGAGCAGTCTCCTCTCGAGCATTACAAGACCGGCGACCGCATCAAGGCCCTTATCCTGTCCGTGCAGAAAAACGCCAAGGGCCCGAACATCATCCTCTCGAGAAGCCATCCCAAGTTCATCCAGAAGCTCTTTGAAATGGAAATCCCCGAAATATACGACGGCGCGGTGAAGATCGTCAACATCGTGCGCGAGCCGGGCCTGAGGACCAAGGTCTCGGTGGCCAGCGAGCGCGACGACATCGACTCGGTCGGCGCCTGCGTCGGGATGAAGGGCATACGCATTCAGTCGATCGTGCGCGAGCTCGAGGGTGAGAAGATCGACGTGGTCGAATATTTCAGCGAGAAGAAGATAATGGCCGCAAACGCGCTGACCCCCGCCAAGGTCAAGGAGATCATCGAGGTTCCCAGCGGCGGCGTCATCGCCGTGGTCGAGGGCGACCAGTACCGGCTTGCGGTCGGCAAATCCGGCCACAACGCGCGGCTCGCCACGAGGCTGTGCGGTTTCGAGATAGACATCAAGACCGAGGAGCAGTACCGCGAATTCCTCGCCTCCAGCGATTCGCGTTCGATCGTGGAGCAGCTTTTCTCGAACAAGAGCGAGAACGAGACCCCGCTCGAGGAGCTGCCGGGCCTTGATCCGAGGACTATCAAACTGCTCGAGGCGGGCGGCATATTCTCGGTCGAGGACCTCGTCGAGAAATCCTACGAGGAGCTGATCGAGATCGACGGAATCGGAGAGAAGACGGCTCAGAAGATCATGGACATCGTCGCCGAGAGCGTCGATTTCGATGAGGAAGAGGAAGAAGCCGAGGATGAAACCGAAGGCGAAGAGGCCAAGTCCGAGGAAAAAGATGATACCGCGAGCGAGGAAAAAAAAGATGAATAGATAGCGGGTTCACCAATCCATATATGAGGAATCGAGTAATTTAAATGAAAGCCATTGACATCGCGACAAAGAATCATATCACCATGGATGATATGATGGAAGTATGCAGGGAGCTTGGCGTCGCCTGTGAAGGAGACGCCTTCGACCTGTCGGACAAGGACATTTTTCTCGTTGAAAAGAAAATCGAGGCCATCAAGAAAAGGAAGATCCAGAAGCTCGAACAGAGCAAAGAAGGAAAGAAGATAAAGCTTAAGAGAAAAGTCCATATTTCCAAGGAGATAAAAGAGAAGACGACCGGTGAACCCGCGGGCAAGCCCGAAGAAAAGGAAATACCCGCAGAAGAAAAACCCCAGCAGGCAAAACCGCCCGTGAGAAGGGAAGGCCCGCCGCCCAGAAGAGAGGGCGGACCCTCCGGCGACAATAAAAGGCCGGGTCAGCGGCCTCCATTTCAGCCCGGACAAAGAAGACCCGGTCCCGGCGTTCAGGGTTCCCCGGGCGCTCAGGGAAGGCCGTTCGTGAGAAGAGAAGGCGGGGCTCCTGTCAGAAAGGAAGGCGGGGTCAGTGGCCTGCCGGCCAAACCCGAGGGCGCTGCGCCGGTTGCGGCGGGCGAGGCCCAGAAGAAACGGAAGAAGGGCGGCGCGAAAGAAAAGGAACAGAAGGGTAAGTATAAAAAGGAAGTCCAGGAAAAGGAATTCGCTATAAAGAAAAGGCAGCATGCTCTATTCGTCAAAAAAGAGGCTGTCACCCCGACGGAAATAACGATTACCGAGAGCGTTTCGGTCGGAGAGCTTTCCAAGAAGCTGAACGTCAAGGCGAACGAAGTCATAGCCAAGCTCATGACACTCGGGGTCATGGCCACGATAAACCAGGTCATAGACGCCGAGACTGCGCAGATACTCGCGGCGGAATACAATACCGAGGTCAAAGTCGTTTCTCTCTACGAGGAGACCGTCATCAAGCAGAGCGAGGAGGACCGGGCCGAGGATTACGAATCGAGGCCGCCGGTGGTCACGGTCATGGGACATGTCGACCACGGTAAGACCAAACTCCTCGATGCGATCAGGGAAACCGACGTCACCGCGTCCGAATTCGGAGGCATAACCCAGCATATAGGCGCCTATACGGTCACGGTCAATTCAAAGAAGATAACGTTCCTGGATACGCCTGGCCACGCCGCATTCACCACCATGAGGGCCAGGGGCGCCAAAGTCACCGACATAGTCGTGCTGGTTGTGGCCGCGAACGACGGAGTGATGCCCCAGACCATAGAGGCGATCAACCACGCCAAGGACGCGGGCGTTCCCATTATCGTGGCCATAAACAAGATCGACCTCGCCGATGCGAACGTACAGCGCGTCCGCCAGGAGCTGACCAATTACGACCTGATCCCAGAGCAGTGGGGAGGCCACACCCTGTACGCCGAGATCAGCGCCAAGATGAAGAAGAACATCGGGGAGCTTCTCGAACTAATCCTCATCCAGGCGGAGATGCTCGAGCTCAAGGCCAACAACAAGATCATGGCCAAGGGCGCGGTCATCGAATCGAAGCTCGACCCGGGCCGCGGCCCGGTCTCCACGATACTTGTCCAGAAGGGCTCGCTCAGGGTGGGCGACCCGTTTGTGGTGGGAGTGTACAGCGGGAAAATCCGGGCGATGTTCGACGACCACGGCAAGCAGCTTGCCGTTGCGGGCCCGTCGACTCCGGTCGAGATCCTCGGCATATCTGGCGTACCGGCGGCCGGGGACCCGTTCGAAGCGGTCGAATCCGAAAAGTTCGCCAAGCAGATATCGCAGAAGAGGCTGGATTACCTGCGCATCGAATCCGCGAAAAAAGTCCGCAAGGTCACGCTCGAATCCCTGAACGAGATGATCCGCGAGGGAGAGGTGCAAGAGGTCAGGGTTATCGTCAAGGCCGACGTCGACGGCTCGGCACAGGCCCTCAAGGAGTCCCTGGAGAAGCTTTCGACCGGCGAGATAAGGGTCAAGGTCATCCACTCGAGCACGGGCGGCATCAACGAGTCCGACGTCATGCTCGCGTCGGCGTCGAACGCGCTGATCATCGGCTTCCACGTGAGGCCGACGGGAAGGGTTTCGGAGATAGCGGAAAAGGAAAACGTCTCGATCAAGTTCTACAACATCATCTTCGAGGCGACAGACGAGATCAAGGCCGCGATGGAGGGCATGCTCTCCCCGGAAATCAAGGAGGAGATCACGGCCACCGGCGAAATCAGGCAGACCTTCAAGGTTTCCAAGGTCGGGACCATCGCCGGCTCGGTGCTTCTCACGGGAAAAATCGAGCGCAGCAACAAGATCAGGCTGGTGCGAGACAGCGTCGTCATATTCGACGGCAAGCTGAAGTCGCTCAAACGCTTCAAGGACGACGTGTCGAGCGTCGAGGCGGGACAGGAGTTCGGTTTCGGTCTCGAGGATTTCAACGACATCAAGGACGGCGACACCTTCGAGGCCTACAAGCTCGTTGAAATCGCCAAGACCCTCGCATAACCGCGCCGGCAAGCGGTCGTGATATGGCAGCATACAGAAAGGAAAAAATGGAAGGGCAGATCAGGAGGCTTGTTTCCGAGCTGCTCATCAAGGAAATAAAGGATCCCAGGATCGGCTTCGCGACCGTTACCGGGGTCGATCTCAACAAGGACTTTACCGAGGCGAGGGTCGGGATTTCGGTCCTCGGCACTCCCAGGGACATGCGCAAGAGCCTGGAGGGCCTGCAGTCCTCAGAGGGCTTTATCCGCCACAAGGTCGGCAAGGCGCTGGGCATAAGGGTCATGCCGAAAATAGTTTTCCATCTTGACTCATCGGTCGCAGAAGGGACGAGAATGGTCGGCCTGCTCAACGATCTCGAGGCCGAAGAGGCGGAACGATCTCAAGATGAGGATAACGAAGATTCCCCGGAAGAAAAATAGACGGCGGCATATTGGACAACAGCGTTCTGCTTATCGACAAGCGGGAAGGGCTGACATCCTTTGAAACGATCAGGGAGGTCAGGCGCCTCCTGGGCGTCAGGAAGATCGGGCACGCCGGCACCCTTGATAAATACGCCGCCGGACTGCTTGTCGTGCTGACCGGAAGGGCGACCCGGCTTTCGGCCTACCTTCTCGGTTCCGAGAAGACATACCGGGCGACGGTGAAGCTCGGCGTAGTGACCGATACCGGAGACCGGGAGGGAAAGATAATAAGCACCTCGCCGGCCGAAGGGGTTTCCGAAGACGATATTCTCGGGGCGCTTTCTTCGTTCATGGGAGAAACCCTGCAGGTTCCGCCGGTATACTCGGCCCTGAAGATCGGCGGTAAGCGCGCATCGGACCTGGCGCGGCAGGGAAAGGACGTTTCGCTGAAGGAAAGGAAGATCGTTATAAGCGAGCTTTCCCTGGTAAGTTTCGAAGCGGAATTCTTGCGGTTCACCATTGATGTCCGGTGCTCGAAGGGGACTTATATCCGTTCGCTCGCCCGGGACATCGGAGATGTCCTGGGAACCGGAGCCTATATGGAGGGCCTGAGAAGAACGGCCTCCGGGGCCTTTTCAGTCGGCGACGCAGTGACTATTGAGGAGCTCGGTTCGTTTATCCATGGGAATCCGGTTGCCAAGAGTTTCAGGAGAAGGCCCGTGGAGG
>ERZ795055.1915-NODE-1915-length-16184-cov-5.652365_pt1 | contig 16184 bp, 11 predicted proteins | sample MGYA00375139_ERZ795055 | MGnify/ENA primary metagenome ERZ795055 (study PRJEB30184, sample SAMN05720283) | anaerobic digester metagenome | isolation source: active sludge of municipal wastewater-treating anaerobic digesters | place: USA | collected 2015-01-23 ... | reverse complement strand
TGCCCGGGATAAGAAAAAATGCAGGCATAATATTCAGCACACTGACAAAAGCTGCTGAAATGATGAAAACAAGTGATATTCCAGAAATAAAAGACTTCGTGAACAGCACAATCAATGAGGTTGAAGGATTCTCTGTCATCTACTTTGAAATTGTCGACGATGTACAGCTTTTTCCTGTCAGCCTGAAAAAGGAAATGTCGCCTGAAAAGAAATATTTCGGATGTATTGCCGTTAAAGCAGGAAATATACGACTGATCGATAATGTCGAATTTGGTTGTTATCAATAAAAAGGTTGATTAACTTTGCAGTTTGTAATTTCTTGTTGCAACAACAGCACTATGTTTATTGAAGTTTTAAAATCAAAGATTCATAAAGCCACCATTACTGGAGCAAATCTGCACTATGTAGGCAGCATATCAATTGACGAGGATCTGATGGATGCAGCAGATCTTATTGAAAATGAAAAGGTGCACGTACTGAACCTGAATAATGGTGAAAGGCTTGAGACCTACGTAATAAAAGGGGAAAGAGGTTCAGGGGAAATATGCCTAAATGGAGCAGCTGCCCGTAAAGTTATAGCCGGAGATATTATAATTATTATGTCCTTTGCAATGATGGATCAGAAAGAAGCCCGTGTCTTCAAGCCAAGAATAATCTTCCCCGATACTAACACAAATAAACTTATCTGAACTTGAAAAAGGGCATCCTCCAAAGTCTTAAATTCATTGCTTTTCTTATCGTGGGAGCCGGACTGATGTGGCTGGCATTCCGTTCAGTTGATTTCAGCAAACTTGCTGCAGAACTGAGGGAAGCTGACTTATCATGGTTGCTGTTGTCCGTATTCTTCGGTCTGCTTGCTTATCTGAGCAGGGCACGCCGCTGGGCTATCCTCGTTTATCCGCTGGGTTACAGGCCTTCTTTCATGAATTCCTTTTATGCCCTGATGACCGGATATCTTGCAAACCTGGCACTTCCAAGAATAGGTGAAATAACAAGATGCGTTGCACTGGGCAAAAAGGAAAAAATTCCGGTTGACCAGCTAATAGGGACTGTTGTAATTGAAAGGACAGTTGACTTCCTCTCTCTTCTCTTAATTACAATTGCACTTATAATAACAAGCACCGACGATATTGGCATCTTCATGAAGGAAAGCATACTGGAACCGATTGAACAGAGTGTTGTTTCGGTATTCGGAACAACATGGGTATTATGGATTGCCCTCTTCGTTCTGGGTTCTGTTTCCCTCGGACTTATGATCGGCTATCGTCACAGCCTGAGAAAAATAAGGTTCTTTGCAAAGATGTTCGATATTGCCAAAGGCATTGTAAACGGACTGAAAACAATTACAAACCTTCAGAATAAGTGGGAATTTATTTTCCATACAATATTCATCTGGGTAAATTATGCACTCATGACCTGGGTTGTTGTATTTTCTCTTGAGGTCACCTCTCATATTACCTTTACTGACAGCATCTTCCTGCTTGTAATTGGAGGCCTTGCAATGTCAGCGCCTGTACAGAGTGGACTGGGAGCTTTTCATTATATAATTTCGCGTGGTCTGCTTATTGTTGAAGGAATTCCTCTTGAAGACGGGCTTGTTTATGCCCTGCTCACACATGAATCACAACTTATTTTCGTGGTTCTGATAGGCGCAGTTTCATTTTTCATGATTTTCAGAAAAGGTAAGGGAGAGGAATCCACTGAGAATAATTCATAATCAGCATGGCAAAGAACAAGACTGTTTTTGTCTGTCAGAACTGCGGCGCTGAATCGGCAAAATGGATCGGCAGATGCCCCTCATGCAGGGAATGGAACAGCTATCATGAGGAAATAATTCCTGGTTCTGCTGCCAGGGAAACATCTGCACTGCTTACAAGGGAAAAAAGAAAACCGGAGAAGCTTGATGACATCAGGTCTGATGAATTCTCAAGGCAAAAATCAGGCATTGCCGAGCTCGACAGGATACTTGGAGGAGGAATTGTTTCAGGATCACTTATTTTGCTGGGAGGAGAACCGGGAGTGGGAAAATCAACCCTGGCACTGCAGATTGCACTTGCCCTGAAGGATAAAAAAATACTTTATATCTCAGGCGAGGAAAGCGAGGAACAGATCAGCCTAAGGGCAGGAAGGATGAAGAAATCAAACCCTGAGTGCTATATTCTCAGTGAAACAGAGCTCGAAAAAATCCTTGTACATACAGACAACCTGAAACCCTCACTGATAATTGTCGATTCCATACAGACCATAAGCACCTCAGCGCTTGAGTCTTCTGCCGGAACTGTTTCCCAGGTGCGGGAATGTGCAGCCCAGCTGCTGAAATATTCAAAGATATCAGGCATACCTGTATTCCTTATCGGCCATATAACAAAGGACGGTACCCTTGCAGGCCCGAAAGTACTTGAACATATTGTCGATGTAGTCCTTTATTTTGAAGGCGACAATAACTTTGTCTACAGGATATTGCGATCGGTAAAAAACCGTTTCGGCTCAACGGCTGAAATAGGAATATTCGAAATGATCGACAAGGGTCTGAGAGAGGTTGCCAATCCTTCAGAATTATTTATAAACCAGCATGATGAGATACTCAGCGGCATCGCAATTGCAGCTACTGTCGACGGGCTCCGGCCTTTCCTTATCGAGACCCAGGCTCTTGTGAGCACTGCTGTTTACGGCACTCCCCAGCGTAGCTCAACAGGTTTTGATACAAGACGACTCAATATGCTTCTTGCAGTACTCGAGAAAAGGGCTGGCTTCAAGCTGGGAGTGAAGGATGTCTTTCTGAATATTGCAGGGGGAATTAAAGTCAGCGATCCGGCAATAGATCTTGCAATACTTGCTTCCGTTCTTTCATCAAACCTCGACATCCCTATCGGCAGGGATGTCTGTTTCGCCGGAGAGGCAGGCCTGTCAGGCGAAATACGTCCGGTGTCCCGCATTGAACAGAGAATAAGGGAAGCCTCAAAAATGGGATTTAAATCTATTTATATTTCAAAGTTTCACAGGAACCTTGATACAGGAGGTCTAGATATAAAGGTAACCCCTGTCGGTAAGATTGAACACCTTGTAAGATCATTGTTCGCCTGAAAAGGATTCAAGGCTCAGGACACAAGGTGTTTTACCCTGAGCCTTGCGTCGTGAGCCCTGCGCCATTTCAATACCTGTAACGACGTGCGTTATCCCGCCGTGAATTCTGTCTTTTGATTTTATCACAATCAAGCTCCCAGTGGAAATCAGCCGGCCGTTCAAATTCATCAGTTTCCATTATCCCGAACTGTGGATCGGCATATACTTTCTTAAGAAACAATGCAAATACAGGAAGGGCCATGTTTGCGCCCTGACCTTCACCAAGTGTTTCAAAATGTATTGCCTGGTCTTCCCATCCGCTCCATACCCCTCCCACAAGATTCGGAGTAACTCCCATAAACCATCCGTTTGAATGGTTCTGAGTGGTACCGGTTTTCCCACCTATCTGGTTCATAAGGTTATACGGATCAACCCTCATCCTCCTTCCGGATCCTGTGAGAACCACATTCTGAAGAAGGTTTATCATCAGGTATGCATGCTCCTCACTCAAAACCTCTTCAATCTTTGGAGCAAACCTTGATATAACATTTCCGTTTTTATCCTCAATGCGAGTAACATACATCGGCCTTGTGTAAACTCCCTTGTTTGCAAATGTGCCATAAGCGCCAACCATCTCCTCAAGCTTAATGTCGGAAGTTCCAAGGAAAATTGAAGGAACAGGGTCTATAAAACTCCTGATTCCCATCTTATGCATCAGGTCAGTAACCGCAGTAGGCTTGAACTGCTGCATAAGCCATGCCGAGATGTAGTTCTCCGACTGGGCCAGTCCCCACTTTAAGGTGACCATCTTATTATGATATTCTTTTGGCCCTGAACTTTTGGGAATCCATGTTGTATCACCTACATCGAAAGATCTGGGTATGTTTTCAACCTCGTAGCATGGAGAATATCCATTTTGCATGGCTATTGTATAAAGGAAAGGCTTTATGGTACTACCTACCTGTTTCCTCTGCTGTGTTACAGCATCATATTTGAAATACCTGAAATCAGGACCACCAACATAAGCTTTTACATAACCTGTATGTGGATCTTCAACCATGAATGACGACCTGATGAAATATTTGTAATACCTCACTGAATCGAGAGGAGTCATCACTGTATCAATCTCGCCCTTCCATGAGAAAACCCTCATTTTGACAGGCGTATTGAATGCAATAATAATAGAATCCTCAGGTACTCCTGCCCTCCACATTGATCCATAACGCTCAGTGCGTATAATGGATTGTTTCATTATCTCATCTATTTCCTTCTTTGTAACGTCATCAGAATACGGAGGATTTTTGAAGCCCTTAGCTCTTCTGTAGAAATCGGGCTGTATTTCCTTTGAAAGATGCTCGGTGAGGGCCTGTTCAGCATACTCCTGCATCCTGGAATTGATTGTTGTATAGATCTTTAATCCGTCCTTATATAGATTATAGGGCGTCCCGTCAGGTTTAAGGTTTTTATTGCACCAGCCGTATAGCGGATTATTCTGCCACTCCCAGTAAGCATCATCGTATGACGACTGATTCTGATATTTCATGCGGTCCGGTTCAGGTCTCCGCATTATATTCCTGATATATTCACGGAGATAGGTTGCAAGACCGGTGTTGTGATCTTCTAATTTGAAATTCAGTTCAATAGGCAGCTTCATCACAGAATCGGCAAGTACTGGAGTGATATATCCATACTTGGCCATCTGGGAAATGACAACATTACGTCGTTCCAGCATCAGGTCATAATTCCTTACCGGATTGAAGCGTGCAGAGTTTTTGAGCATTCCTATAAGCACTGCTGACTGCTGCAGATTAAGTGAATCCGGGCTGGTGTTGAAATAAACTTTGGCTGCTGTTCTTATTCCAATAGCATTGTAAAGAAAGTCGAACTTGTTGAGGTACATTGCTATGATCTCCTCCTTTGTATAACTCCTTTCCAGCTTCACGGCAGTCTGCCATTCCTTGAATTTTGAAACGGCAAGCTTGACCTTAGTCATAAGCGCCGAGGATCTTGTTGTATCCCTGGGATATAACTGTTTTGCCAGCTGCTGGGTTATTGTGCTTCCACCACCTGTATTCTGACCAAGCAATACCGATTTCACTGCGGCTCTTCCAAGACCCCGTAAATCTATCCCGGAATGCCGGTAATAACGTATATCTTCTGTTGAAATAAGTGCTTTTGTCACCCATGGCGACAGTTCCTTGTAATCAGTCCAGGTAAGGTTTTCAATGCTTATCTTGCCAAGCAGCACCCCGTCCTCGGAATAGACCTCTGCAGCAAGCCAGTATTCAGGGTTTTCGAGTTCCCTGAAACCAGGCATGGGCCCAAGCTTTTCCTTCGATATCAGGATGAATAAAAGTATTACTAATGCAACCGGAATTGTGAAGAGAGTCCAGAACCAAATCAGATATTTTGTGTTATCTGTAATGCGTTTCATCTGCAGCTGATGTTTGCGCCAAAAGTAGTAAATAATAAAGAATCTTACCTGTTTTTTTTGAAGATTGCCACCTAATTGATTTACTTTGTCGTGTTTTTTACTGAACTAATCTCACCTAGAAATGGTCGAAAATCTTGTAATTGTTGAGTCGCCTGCAAAAGCTAAAACCATTGAGAAGTTTCTTGGAAAAGATTTCCGTGTTATCTCAAGTTTCGGGCACATAAGAGATCTCGCCAAGAAAAATCTCGGTATTGATATTGAGAATAATTTCAATCCCACTTACGAGATACCAAAAGACAAGACTAAAGTTGTAAATGAGCTGAGGAAAGTTGCTTCTGAGTCGAAAAATATCTGGATAGCATCTGATGAGGACCGTGAAGGAGAAGCAATAGCATGGCACCTTGCCAATGTACTCAATCTTGATCTGAATACTACAAAACGGATTGTGTTTCATGAGATTACAAAAGAAGCCATTTCTAATGCAATACAGAATCCCAGGAGGGTTGACATGAATCTTGTCAATTCGCAGCAGGCCAGAAGGATACTCGACCGTATTGTTGGCTTTGAGATTTCTCCTGTACTCTGGAAAAAAGTCCAGCCAGCCCTTTCTGCCGGCAGGGTTCAGTCTGTAGCCGTAAGGCTTATTGTTGACAGGGAAAGGGAAATAATTGCCTTCAGCACTGAATCGTCATTCAGGGTAACAGCAATTTTCGACATTGTACTTGATAAGAATGACAATGCAATAATAAAAGCTGAAGCTTCGAAGCGTTTCACTGATGAAAAGGAAGCACAGAAATTCATTGAATTATGCAGGGATTCTGTATATACAATCGGCAACATAACAGTAAAGCCCGGAACACGTTCTCCCGCACCGCCATTCACAACCTCAACACTTCAGCAGGAAGCATACAGGAAGCTCGGATTCTCTGTTGCACAGACGATGGCAGTGGCTCAGAAACTGTACGAAGCCGGACGAATAACATACATGCGTACTGACTCCACAAATCTCTCAAAGCTTGCACTTTCAAAATCAAGAGAGGTTATAGTATCTGAATTCGGGGAAAAATATTCCAAAACAAGGCAGTTCAAAACAAAATCAAAGGGAGCCCAGGAAGCTCATGAAGCAATAAGACCGGCATATCTCGACAATCCGACTGTCTCTGGTAATGCAAATGAGAAAAAGCTTTATGAACTTATCTGGAAAAGAACAGTTGCATCACAGATGGCTGATGCCGAGATTGAAAAGACAACTATCCTGATCGACATGAATAACTCTCCGGTTACCTTCCTTGCAACCGGCGAAGTGATTAAATTTGATGGTTTTCTCCGTCTTTATACTGAATCCACCGATCAGGAAAACCTCGAGGAAGACCGTTATGTGATACCTCCTGTGAAAAAAGGACAAAACCTTGTATATAATGAGGTTACAGCCACCCAGAGATTCACAACTCCTCCTCCAAGATACACTGAAGCAAGCCTTGTAAAAAAGCTTGAGGAGCTTGGAATAGGAAGACCGTCAACCTATGCCCCCACAATTTCGACAATCCAGAACCGGGGTTATGTGTCAAGGGAAGACAGACCGGGAGTGAAACGGAATATAAAGATCATAAGCCTTGCAAAGGGAAAAATATCGACATCAACAAAGCAGGAAGTTGCAGGAAAGGAAAAAGCAAAACTCTTTCCGCAGGATATCGGCATGATAGTAAATGATTTTCTCGTTGAAAACTTCTCTGACATAGTTGATTATCATTTTACTGCAGAAGTTGAGGAACAGTTTGATGAGATAGCTGAAGGCAACCTCAAATGGACAGGCATGCTTGGCAGCTTCTACAAACCATTCCACAAAACAGTTACCAATACACTTGAAAAGAAGGAGAGAAAAACCGGAGTAAGGGTCCTTGGAACCCATCCTGAGACCGGGGAACCTGTTACTGTAAGGATGGGGCGCTTTGGCCCTGTTGCACAGATAGGAGAAACGGGCAATGATGAAAAACCAAGGTTCGCAAGCCTCACCCGGAATCTGCTTCTTGAAACAATAACTCTCGAAGAAGCGCTTAATCTTTTCAAACTACCTCGTGTTGTAGGAGAACATGAGGGAGAGGAACTTGTTGCCGGAATAGGAAGGTTCGGGCCGTTCATAAGATATAAAGGCAAGTTCTATTCACTCAAAAAAGGTGTTGACGACCCATATACGGTCACTGTTGAGAGGGCAATAGAGCTGATAAACGAAAAGAACGAAAATGACAGGAAAAAAGTCCTGAAGGATTATGGCGACATTATGGTTCTTAACGGCAGGTACGGGCCATACCTTACAAAGGATAAACAGAACTACAGGCTGCCGAAAGGCTCTGATGCAGAAAAGCTTACAAAGGAAGACTGCCTGAAGATCATAGAAACCAGTGAGAAAACCAAAAAGAAATCCTGATACAAGATGACAGACCTGAATGATTATTTTAATCCAGTAAGCATAGAGAGCCCGGATTATGATTTCCTTTCCGGTCAGGCCGTCTTCTCACACACAATTACAATACATACCGAAAATTCCCGCATAGGAGACCTGAGTAAATTCAGGATTGCAATTATAGGAGTCCCCGAAGGCAGGAATTCACCAAATTCAGGAACCTCAAAAGGCCCGGATGCTGTAAGGGCACAGCTCTACAGGTATGCCAAAATTCCCGGAAAGGCAAGGATAATTGACCTTGGCAACATGAAACCAGGGACAACATTCAACGATACTGTTGCCGGGCTGTCGGATATCCTTGTAACTCTTATCGGTGAAAATGTGTTTCCCGTTATAATCGGCGGAAGCAGTGCACTGGTGCCTGCCCTCGACAGAGCAATGTCGGTAATGAAGAAAAAATATACTCTTACCGCAGTCGATTCAAGAATAGACTTCAGCCATGAGAAAAAGGTTCCGGATTCATATAATTACCTTAACACAATAATAAATAACCACAAGGGAACTTTCAGCCATTACATCAATATTGGTTACCAGATCTATCTTAATGATCAGCAGGTCATTAACCGTTTTCTCAGAAAAAGGTCGGAACTTGTAAGGATAGGTGATGTAAGGCAGGCCATTTACCTTACCGAGCCTCTTCTCAGAGATTCTGATCTGGCTGTATTTGACATCTCGGCTGTAAGGCAGTCGGATGCACCGGGTTCACAGGGTTCTACTCCCAATGGATTCTATGGAGAGGAAATATGCCTGCTCGCAAGGTATTCCGGAATTTCTGACAATCTGAAAATCTTTGGATTGTTTGAGGTGAATCCTGAGCTTGACGTCAGAAATCAGACCTCAGCACTGGCTGCACAGGTAATCTGGTTTTTCCTTGAAGGTTTTTCCCAGAAGCAGTATGAAGCAGCCGCGCTGGGACAGGCAAATGCAGGAAGATTCACAAAATATCATGTCAGGGTCACTGACCTTGAAGATGACCTGATTTTCGTAAAAAGCAACCTCACCGACAGGTGGTGGATGGAGCTGCCGGCAGGTAAAGACCTGAATGTATATGTTGCATGTTCACATGACGATTATGCAAGGGCAAACAGGAATGAAGTTCCCGAACGCTGGGTTATGGCTTGTGAAAGGCTGAAAAACTAAAAATTACTACACAATAATACCGTATTTTTTCAGTTCATAACTGGGAACATATTCCCTTGTCATTACAGGGAATCTGTTGATCAAATTATTTCCCTGAAATTTGTTAACGAGTTTGTTTTTTATTTATTTTACGGGTTCAACTAATGCGAAGCAAAACTAAAGGTCACCGGATGAAAAAGATTTCAGGGATTGTTCTTTTTCTCTGTATTTCTGTCTTCCAGGGATATTCACAACAGGATCCCCTGATGAGTCATTATACCTTCAATACGCTTACGTATAACCCCGGTGTTGCCGGCATATCAGGAATGATATGTGCCACAGCAATCAACAGGCAGCAATGGGTAGGATTTGACGGTGCCCCCACTACAACTCTTTTCAACGTAAATACTCCCCTCCCTATTTTTAAAGGCAACAATGGTGCAGGGCTGATAATTGAGAGCGATAATGTGGGATTTGATAAGGATATAAACCTTGCCGCCGCATATTCATACCATCTGAGTGTAGGAACAGGAAAGCTGGGTATAGGAGTAAACCTGGGCATGCTCAATAAGAAACTTGAACCTGAATGGAAGATTCCCTCGGGGGATGTTCACACACCAGCTTCCGGGGATCCGCTGATACCTGAGAACAAAGAGAGCTATGTGGCATTTGATGCAGGGTTGGGGCTGTATTACGATGCCGACAATTATTATGCCGGACTCTCTGTAACTCATATAAACCAGCCTAAAATAAAGTTTACAAAGGGAACACCCTACGTAAGCAGGCATTATTACCTGACTGCAGGATACAGGCTTCAGCTAAGGAATCCTGCTCTGGAACTGATACCTTCAGGTCTTGCTTACAGTGACGGAAAAGTAATGCAATTCACAATTTCTTCCATCCTCAGGTACAATAAGAAAGTCTGGGGTGGCGTTTCATACAGGGCCGGAGATGCTCTGATCGGAATGGCCGGGATAGAACTGTATAATGGCCTGAGGCTTGGGTATGCTTATGATTTTACTTTGTCGGACATGAGTAAAAACAGCAGTGGTTCTCATGAATTCATGGTCAATTATTGTTTTGACCTGAATCTTGGGAAAAGTCCGATGAAATATAAAAGTATCAGATTTTTATGAATATTTAAAAAAAAATAACTTACTTGCATTATAAAATATAGTCGTGTATGAAAAAGGTTACTTTATCTGCTCTGATCGTAATAATACTTTTGTCAGGCTGCGGATCTTCAAATACAGGAGAGCTGACTGGTGTACTGGGGCGGAAGAAATTCTTCGAACCTGAACCTCTGGAAATGGCTTTTATTCCGGCAGGAAGTTTTATCATGGGCCCTAGCGATCAGGATGCAGTTTTTGCAATGAACAGCATATCAAAATCAGTTACTGTTGATGCATTCTGGATGGATCAGACTGAAATCACAAATAACAAATATCGTCAGTTTGTTTACTGGGTACGTGACTCTATCCTCCGCACAAAACTTGGAAACGCAGGTATAGCTGACAGGGAATATTTCATGGTAGATGATGAAGGAAATGTTATTGAACCGAATATTATCAACTGGGAAGAAAAAATAGATCCTGAAGAAGAAACAACAAAAACAGTTCTTGAAGAGATGTATTATCCTCCTGAAGAGAGGTTTAACGGTAAAAAAGAAGTTGACGTAAGAAAACTTATTTATTCTTATTTCTGGGTTGACTACCAGTCAGCAGCAAAATCAAAATATGCTTATGACAACTTCGAGAAAACATCAGGCAAGTACCAGGGGCAGATCACAAACCTCGACGGAACAACAAGTGATATTAAGGACCGTTCTTCATTCATAAAGCATAATTACATAAACGTTTATCCCGACACACTCTGCTGGATCAGGGATTTCACATATTCATTCAACGATCCTCAGGCTTCCCTCTATTTCTGGCATCCTTCCTATGACGACTATCCTGTTGTAGGCGTTACATGGATACAGGCTACTGCTTTCAGTATCTGGAGGACAGATTACATGAACAATGCTCTCAGGAAAAGCGGTATCCCCGATGTTCATAACTACAGGCTTCCGCTTGAGACAGAATGGGAATATGCTGCAAGAGGCGGACTTGACCTTTCAATGTATCCCTGGGGCGGACCATATACCCGTAACTACAAAGGCTGTTTCCTTGCAAACTTCAAACCACTCAGGGGCAACTATGTTGACGACGGAAACGTATATGCAGGAAAAGTAGGTTCTTACGAACCAAATGAATATGGCCTTTACGACATGGCAGGTAATATTGCAGAATGGACCTGCTGTGCATATCATCCTTCAGCCTATATCTTCCAGCATGACCTCCAGCCTAACTATGAGTATAATGCAAAACCACAGGATCCTCCTGTAATGAAAAGGAAGGTTATCCGCGGTGGTTCATGGAAGGACATAGCATATTTTCTTCAGACAAGCACAAGAGATTACGAATACCAGGATTCAACTAAACCTTATGTTGGCTTTCGCAATGTAAGATCATATATCGGAGTAAACTAATAATTGATATAACCCTAAAATCATCAGGAATATGAGCCTAGCAGAATTAGTACAAAGCAGCGGGTGGAAGAATTTCATCGCAAAACTTTATGGTTTGGGAGCATCGGTTGTTATTATCGGTGCACTGTTTAAAATACAGCACTGGCCACTGGCAGGGATGATGCTTACAGTGGGTCTTCTGACTGAAGCAGTAATCTTTTTCTTCTCTGCATTTGAGCCTTTGCATGAAGAGATCGACTGGTCACTTGTATATCCTGAATTAGCTGGTATTCCTGAAGATGAAACAGCTGCATCACATCACGTAAGCGGTAAACAACGCGACATTGAACGCGGAGTTGTTGCTTCAGGAGTTGCAGTAAGCGGTGGCGGTGGCGGCGGTTACGGTGGCGGCTATGGAGGCGGAGCTGGAGCTGTTGCTCTTGCAAAATTCGATGAGATGCTTGAAAAAGCAGAAATTTCTCCGGACCTTTTCCAGAAGCTTGGAGTAGGAATGAAGAAACTCAGCGAAACAACTGCCAACATGAGTGCAATGGGAGATGTTACAGCTGCTTCCACAAAGTACATGGGAACTATTAATGCTGCAAATGATAACCTGTCAAAACTTGCCGATTCATACCAGGCAACAACCAAGGTTATTAATGAAACAGGTTCAACTTACAAGAATATGGCTGATTCTCTGTCAGTTATTGAAGTTGGCGGAAAATCATACCAGCAGCAGCTCGAGACTCTTAATAAAAACCTTTCAGCCCTTAATACAGTTTATGAACTGCAGAAAAAAGGTGCTGACGAACATCTCAAAGAATCAGATGCATTATATAAAGGTATACAGGGCCTGATGAAAGACCTCACTGATTCAGCAGGTGATACAAAAAAATACCGTGAACAAATAACAAAACTCAACGACAATCTGTCAGCATTGAATAATGTCTACGGAAATATGCTTGCCGCAATGAATGTTAAGTAAACATGGCTTTATTAACTAATTAATCTCCAAAAAAATGGGTCACGAGAAGCTATCCCCACGGCAAAAGATGATCGGTATGATGTACCTGGTACTCACCGCCATGCTTGCACTTAACGTATCCAAGGAAGCCGTGGAAGCATTTAAAAAGGTTGATAAAGGTCTTACCCAAACAATAGCCAACTATGCAATAAAGAATGACCTTATATATAAGGAATTCGACAGGGCTGCAGCTGAAAACCCGGCTAAAGCAGGGAAATACAAAACTCAGGCTTATGATGTAAAACAAAGGGCTGATGAAACATTCAACTTTATACAGGGCCTGAAAATAGAAATCATAACAACAGCTGAGGGTCCTGAAACAACAGCAGTAAAGGGAAATGAGGTTATTATTGAAGAAGTTAAAAGGATTGATGACAATAATGTCCCGTCTGAAATACTTATAGGCGCAAATGAAAACGGTAAAGCGTATGACCTTAAAAATATTCTTAATGAATACCGCGATTTCCTTATAACCACTCTTGAAGGAAAAAATCCTTCCGCAGAAGAAGCTCTGAAAAACCTTATCGACACAAATGACGGAAAAGACAAGGACGGTCAGCCATCACCCTGGCCAAATTATACCTTCCATACCTTGCCGCTTGTTGCTGTAATCTGTATTCTGTCAGAATACCAGGTTGCAGTACGAAATGCTGAAACTGAGGTGCTTAATTATCTTTATGGACAGATCGACGCTTCCTCATTCAAGTTTAACAAGCTGATGCCTATAGTTATTCCAAATTCCAACTATGTAACTTTAGGAGCAGACTATGAAGCTCAGGTTTTCGTCTCAGCTACAGATACAACCCAGCAACCTGTTATTACAGTTGGCAGCTCAGAACTTCCTCTTGATGAAACAGGAAAAGGTATCTACAAGGCACGTGCAACTGCAGTAGGTCCGAAAAAATGGGGAGGAATAATCTCTCTCAAGGCTCCAAGCGGTACAATAATGCAATACCCATTTGAGGCATCGTATGTTGTGGGTGAACCTAATGTAATCGTATCTCCCACCGCAATGAACGTAATGTATGCAGGTATTTCAAACCCAATTGATGTATCTGTGCCAGGCGTTAGCCCTGATAAGATTAAAATAAGAATAGTAAATGGCTCATTCTCAACTGAAAAGGTAAGAAATTCAAAAGGAGAAGCCTTCAAGGGAAGCTGGTCGGTAAAACCAGAAGGTGTTGGCAAGAATGTGCAGGTAATAGTAACCGCAGATATGAGCGGGAAACCAGTTCAGTTTGCTCCTTATGAATTCAGGGTAAAACCAATTCCTCCTCCAGTGGCTATATTCGCCCAGAAAAGTACAGGGTCAGTATCAAAGGCTACAGCAGCTGCCCAGCAGGGAGTGTTCGCAATAATGCCTGACTTCGACTTCGACCTTCAGTACCAGGTAACAGGCTTCTCAGTGCTGTACTCTGAAAGAGGCAATGACTATGAAGAATCAAGTACAAGCAGTAACCTGACAGCAAAACAGAAAGAACTTATTAACAGGCTTACAAGAGGTAAAAACTTAATTATTAAAGATATAAAAGCCCTTGGCCCTGATGGTAAAACAAAAGACCTTTCAGCCATAATTTTGAAAATTGATTAGCGGATTTACAAATATCAAATCATGATAAAGAAATTTCTATTAGGATTGCTCATCGTCTCACTCACAGGACTACTCTCAGCCCAGGGATTCGGCGATATTTATGAGAAATCTATTCCGGATGCCAAAAAGATTGATTTCCCTTACCTCAGGGAAGGTGATGTAATCTGGTCAAAGAGAATATACAGGATGATTGACCTGCGCGAAAAGATCAATCAATCACTGTATTACCCGACACAGACTACTTATGACGGCAGAAAAAGCTTTATCAATATCCTCCTCGAGGAGATCAAATCAGGCAAGGTGCCTGCATACGATCCTCTCAATATAAGTGCAAATACAACTTATGCTGATATTGAAACAAAGCTTGGTGCTGTTGAAAAAACAGAATCAATTACTATAAATGCTGCCGGGGCTACAAGGGATACCGTTATCAAGCAGGCAGCCAAACCTGAGGAAGTCAAACAGCTCTGGGTATATGAGGAATGGTACTTTGACAAGAAACTGAGCAAGCTTGATGTAAGGATTATTGCCATCCAGCCTATTTATATGGGTTTTGACACTGATCTTGGAAGGATTTCCAAAAACCCTCTCTTCTGGGTTAAGTATGACGACATCAGGGATGTGCTTGCACGCAATGAAGTATTCGGTAACAACAACGATGCACAGAGGATCTCTTATGATGATCTTTTTATGCAACGCAGATTCGGAAGCGTGATAATCGGTGAATCAAACGTTTATAATGACAGGTTCATTCAGGATTACCAGGCTGGTAAATACACTCTTTTTGAAGCTGAAAGGATTAAAACGGATCTTTTCAACTTTGAACATGACCTCTGGGAATATTAAAATATTGACCATAAAAAAACAGGCTCCCGAAAAGAGCCTGTTTTTTTATCTTCATATTAAAGATATTTTTCCTTCGAGGCCTTCATTACATCCTCCAGGTATTTCTTAATATTCTGCTCTTCTTCCTTTCTGACAACAAGAAGCACATCCTCTGAGTCAACTACTATATAATCACTTAATCCCTGTACAACAGCTACCTTGCCCGGAGAGATATTGAAAATATTCCCGTTGCTGTCATAAGATAACACCTCACCGCTCACAACAGCATTCCCTTTCTTGTCATGTCCGGTATGATCATAAAGCGAACTCCATGTACCCAGGTCGGACCAGCCAATATCCGTACACATAACATAAACGTTATCAGCCTTTTCCATGATCCCATAATCGATCGAAATGCTGCGGCATACTGCATAGGCCTTGGCAATAAAGCCCTTTTCATTCTTCGTTCCGAACAATTCCCTGCCCTCGTCAAATACAGAGAATGTTTCCGGCATATATCTTTCGAATGCTGAAAGAACAGACTTGTTATGCCAGATAAATATTCCTGAATTCCAGTAGAAATCACCGCTTTTCAGGAATACTTTTGCAAGTTCCAGATCTGGCTTTTCTGTAAATGTCTTCACTTTAAGCAGCCTTTCATAACCCTTAACAGTCTTCTTCCTGTCAGCCTGTATGTAACCATAGCCTGTCTCAGGCCTGTCGGGCTTAATTCCAAGTGTAACAAGCGCATCATGATCCCTTGCAAAATCAAAGCAACGGTTTATTTCCTCCCTGAACTTATCCTCCTTAACGATCAGATGGTCAGCCGGTGTAACTGCAATAACAGCTTCCGGATCTTCCTTAACAATCCTGAATATCCCATAGGCCAGGCATGGAGCTGTATTCCTCCGCAAGGGTTCGCCCAATACATTTGAGGGCTTAATATCAAGCTGTTCAAGAACCAGGTTCCTTTGCTCTGCCCCTGTTACAACAAAAATGTTTTCAGCAGGACAAATATCCCTGAATCTTCTGTATGTCTGCTGAATAAGGGTTTCGCCTGTTCCCAGTATATCAAGAAACTGTTTTGGCTTGTACTGACGGCTGAGAGGCCAGAAACGACTCCCTACCCCTCCTGCCATGATAATTACATACTTATTG
>ERZ795055.1913-NODE-1913-length-16187-cov-4.846702_pt1 | contig 16187 bp, 6 predicted proteins | sample MGYA00375139_ERZ795055 | MGnify/ENA primary metagenome ERZ795055 (study PRJEB30184, sample SAMN05720283) | anaerobic digester metagenome | isolation source: active sludge of municipal wastewater-treating anaerobic digesters | place: USA | collected 2015-01-23 ... | reverse complement strand
CCGCCGCCGCCGAGGCTGATTTCTTCACATCCATCACGCCGCGCTTGATGCCCGCGATGAGCTTCTCGCGCATCTTCCACAGGGTGTAGCAAGCGCCTACCAGCATGCCGCCTACCGCGATCGGCCGGACGATGTAGCGATACACGTGCGCAACAATGCCAGCCCAAGCGGCTTCTTCGTTGCCACCAGCCGTTACCAGGTAACTGTCAATCAAGGTCGGACCAATGAAATAAACCAAGAGCGGCACGAACAGGCCCCACGCCAGCAAGCCGCCAGCGAAGTTCAAGGCCCCCAACTCCGGTCCGATGATGTAACCCACGCCAATGTAGGCCGGCGTTGCGGCGGGTGCCGAAATCGACGTCAACCCGCCCGCTTTCACGGTGGCGGCATCGGCCTTCAAGCCCAAGCGAACAAAGCCGTCTTTGAGCTTACCCATCGCGAGCACGAAGTCGTTCGACGCCCGGAAGATGCCCAAGTCACCGATAAGCTTGATCACCGCGCCCACGCCCATTGCCTTGAACAACGCTACGGCCGCATCGGCACCGCGTTGGCCAGCCTTGTGGATTTCTGCTGCAGCCACACTTTCGGGGAAGGGCAGCGATTTATCTTCCACCATCACGCGGCGCAGGATGGTGACAAACATGATGCCAAGGATGCCACCCAGGATCATCAGAGCCGCGGCCAGCAGGTATTCTTTTGTGAGGTTCGGGCCGCTCTTGAACTCCCAAATGTTCAAAATGACGAAGGCCGGAATCGTAAAGATGGCGCCCGCCGCCACTGACTCACCGATGGAGCCGACGGTACGCGCAAAGTTCTCTTCGAGGATACTGCCCTTGAACAGCTTCAACACGGCCATGCCGATAACCGCGGCCGGATAGGTCGCGGCAATGGTCATACCGGCCTTGAGGCCCAGGTAGGCGTTGGCTGCGCCTAAGATCACCGCCATCAGCAGGCCCAGAATGAGCGCTTTGGCGGTAAACTCAGGCATGTTGCTGGCTGCCGAAACCATCGGGACAAAGCCTTTTGGCTCGCCCGCGTTCTTCGGATCTGACATCGGACCCTCTCCTTCTTATTCTGGCGCGCGGCACGCACGCCTGCGCATCCCCTTAAGGCGCCGTATTTCTCAATGAAATCGGGGGGATTGTCAAAGGGCAAAACGGAGAGCGAGGCGCTGAACAGGCCGCAAGATGGCGATGCTAACGGCGGCACAAGAACTGACCATCGCCGCGATCAAAAACGCTTATGCGGCCGCGGGCACCGGAGCCCTCCGAGGGCCCCGCGTCAGCGGGAGGCGGAGGGCGAGGAGCGGAACAGGCCGCAAGATGGCGATACTAACGGCGGCACAAGAACTTACCATCGCCGCCATCAAAAACGCTTACGCGGCCGCGGGCACCGGAGCCCTCCGAGGGCCCCGCGTCAGCGGGAGGCGGAGGGCGAGGAGCGGAACAGGCCGCAAGATGGCGATACTAACGGCGGCACAAGAACTTACCATCGCCGCCATCAAAAACGCTTACGCGGCCGCGGGCACTACTTCTCTCGTAGCCAATACTGCGACCGGCCGATAAGCGAGAAGCCGATGTAGCCGCGCACTTTGAGGCGCGCGCCGTTATCCACCACTTCGATGGTGCACTTGTAGGTCTTGCCGTTCTTCGGATCTAGGATTTGGCCGCCCGACCACTCATCATCATCCTTTTCGAGGTCCCACATGATGGTCATGCCGAGCACGGGCTTGTTCTTCCTGTCGCCTTCGCAGACGTCGCAGATCGGATTCTCCTCATCCCCTTCTTGGCGAATCAACTGCTCAATCTTGCCGCGCAACTTCCCCTTCTCTTCCCAAATCACCACGATCGACTTCGGCTTGCCGGTCTCGTCGTCGATGGTCTTCCAACGCCCAAGCGGCGGCTTAGGTTGCGGGGCAGGAGCCACGGCTGGCGTCGCTGGCGGTGTCGCAACTTGCTCTTCAGCATAGGCCTGCGCACCGCTCAAACAAATCAAGGTCATGGCTGCCAAGGCAGCATACGTTGACGGCTGTGACATGAAAGCTCTCCTAAGGTTGTCGGCTTACAGGGACTTGCTACTTGATAGCACCCTTCTTCTTCAGAATCGTGCGCATTTCGGTGAGCGTCTTTTGCATTAAGCGGGCCGCAGCTTCGACAGCTTCTGGCTTGGTCAAATCAACACCGGCTTCTTTAAGTAACGTCACCGGCGGTTTGGCAGCACCAGACTTAAGCATATTCAGGTAGGCATCGCGCTTGCCCGGGTCGCCCGATTGCACGCGCTCGGCCAACGCAATGCCCGAAGACAAGCCACAGGCGTAACTGTAGACGTAATACTTGTAATAGAAGTGCGGGATGTAGGCCCACTCCATGTCGTCGTTTTGCCCGATGGTAAATGCCTTGCCGTAGTACTCGGTGAGTAACTTCTTGTAGGTGGCGTTTAGGAACTCGGCGGTGAGCGGCGTCCCCTTTTCGGCGGCGCTGTGCGCGAGATATTCGAACTCAGCAAACATCGTCTGCCGGTAAATAGTCGTGCGGATGCTCTCCACCAGGTGATTCAAAATGAACAAACGCTCGTCGTCGTTTTTGGCGTATTTCGCCATGTAGTCCGACAGGAGCTTCTCATTAAATGTCGAGGCGATTTCGGCGATGAAGGTGGTGTAATTAAAGGTGGTGTAAGGCTGGTTCGTCATCGACAGGTGGCTGTGCAACGCGTGCCCATACTCGTGCGCCAAGGTCGACAGGTCGTCGTACTCGTTGAAGTAGTTCATTTTCACATACGGGTGCAGCCCGTAGACGCTGGACGAAAACGCCCCCGACTCTTTGTTCTTGTGCGGATACAGGTCTAGCCAACCCCCGCCCGGCGCCATGCCGGCGGCGAGCACGTTCAGGTACTCCGGTCCAAGCGACGCCAACGCTTCGGGCAGCACCTTGAGCGCGTCAGCGTAGGTGAAGGTCATCGTCACGTCCGGCACCATTGGCGGGTACAGGTCGTAGATGCGGATCTCGGGGAGCGCCATCACCTCTTTGCGCAGCTGCACATAGTCGTGCAACGGTTTGATATTCTTGTGGATCGCCGCGATCAGGTTGGTAAACACCGCCGTGTCGATGTTGTCTTTGTCGAGGTAGGCCGCGAGCGCCGTGTCGTAGCCGCGCGCGCGCGCAAAGCTCACGTCCAAGTCCATTTGGCCGGCAAAGGTGCTAGCAAACGCATGCTGGTATTGACGCAAGGTCGCAAACAGCTTCTCCACTGCGGCCGCACGCACCTCGCGCACGCGTGAGCCGCGATAGCGGCCATAATTGGAGAGGGTCATCTGCACATCTTTGCCCTCTTCGTCTTTAAGTGTAGGCAGCGGCAGGTCAGTCAAGAGTCCTTTGAAGGCCTTCTCGAACTGTGACGGGATCTCGTTCAAATCGATCTCGGCAAACAGGTTGTCACCCAACAACGCCAGCGCACGCTCAGCGTCTGGCGACAACACACGCGCCCGACGGCGGCGCATCTCATCCAAGTAGGGTTTCACCACCAGTAACTTGGGCTCGGCCGCGTAAGCCAAGGTCATTTCACCGTCGGAGAGCGCCAACACCTCGCGACGAATGAAGCCCGAATCGGTCATCAAGGCGTTCAACGCTTTCAGAGCTTTGTCCTGCATCGCCTGGTAGGTGGTGGAGGTTTGGTCGGAGTCCAACCGCATCGAGGCGTACAAAGTAAGTTTGTTGGTGGCCAACCGGGTGTTTAGGTACAGCTCCAAACAATCCGAAAGCGCCTTCGGGGTCGCGAGCTTGCCGGTGTAGGTCACCATCTTGATGCGCTCTTTTTCGACGCGTTTTAATTCCGTATCAAACGCCGCATCACTTGCGAACAACGGCGCAAGCTCCCACTTGTAGGCTGCCGGAATGTCCGCTCGGTTCATGTTGCCGTCGGGGGTCACCAACTTCGCTGGCGCGGGCGCCGCAACAGCCACTCGGGTGGCGGCCACCACCAACGTCATCGCAACCACCGGGCACAACGGAGATGTAAGCTGCATCGTGAGCCTCCTCGCAAAGTCCGTGCACGCTAGTGATTCTTGCGCCAAGGTTCAATGGGCGAGGTGCAACGAGTGAATCTGGGGCGAGGGGCCTTAGCCCGCCCACGCCACCTTGATGGGAGAGGGCTTGAGCCATGGGTCGACGGCCACGAGCGGCCCGTCGGACCAATATCTACGTGTCGTGTACTCGCCTGAGCCCGGCTACAACCCAGCAGGCACCGGCAAACCCGAGGCGGTGGCTATTACGCCCGGTAGAGCGGCGGCATCGCACTCCGTCACGGACCTGAGACCAAATTGCGGGTTCTTCTCTGCCAACGGATAGGCCTTGCGTAGAAATTGCTCCAACGCCGGGGTGAACCCGGTCGTTATTCGAGAGCGAATCAAGTCGCATAGGGCATCGACGTTCACGGGCAACGGTGGCGGTAGATTGGTTGTGGCCCAACCGCTGACCGGCCATTCCAAAATGGAGGTCGCATAGGTAAGCCCGCCAGAAGAAGTGTTGTAGGCGTATTGCACAACCTGATTGGACGCGGCGCCAGCATCAAGTAGGCGTTGGATATATGCGCGCACTTGTTGACTGTCACCCAGCACCACCTCGTTAGCACCTAAGTTGTCGCGAAGCTTCTCCTCGATCGCCGCTAGGTCATAGGTGATTCGGGGCATGGGAATGCCGACAAGATAAGCGCCCGCACTCCGGAGTGCATCGACGAGGTCGGGGTCATTGCCAAGCTCGTCGAGGGCGAATTTCAGAACGCCGGGCGGCACACCTTGGGCCACAGCGGCTCGCACAAACTTCGCTAGAGCCTCGTCGTAGTTGACACACGCGGACTTGCACGCCTCGATGCCGTCCTTCTCAAATCGGTCCACATCGATTGCGATGGTCGGCATGGGTACACCCATGAGCCGAGCCTGGCGACCAAATTTGTCGTTTGGATTGTCCCAGTCACCGTTGAACCAGCGTTCGGCCGTATCCAACGGCAGTGCATTGCAAACGCGCATGGCAAAGTCACGCAGGCCGTCATCTAGACACAGGTATCGCTGTTTAAGCGCATCGGCTGCGAGCGAAAGCGCATAGGTCGGATCCAACCTCAACACCGGGAGCGCCAACGGCGGCTTGGCGCTGTTGCGCACAGTTTCTAGCGCCTCTCCGAGGCTGTAGCTCTGGCACTCCAACAGGCCACGCAGAGACAGCATGCTGGCGCCCCGCTCAGCTGCCTGTTTCACAAAGTCCACGATCTCGGCCGAGGTCTGCTGGGCAGCATGCCGCTCGGCGATTGCTTTCTCAAGCGATTTGAAGGCGCCCGGCCTGTTGAACAGCCGCGCGGGATTCGACGTACAACTCGGAGCGGGTACAACCCAAAGATCCACGGCAAACTGCTTCAGCAGATCGGCATCGGCGACAATGCCAAGGTCTGCCAGCCTCGATTCAAACATGTCCGGCGCGATTGCCGCGGGCGTCATCTTGTCGAACATCGCGTCTACGGCATCGTTAGAATCAAACCCCAACGATTCTAGGCGGGCCCGTACCCGGGCTTTCACCGCGCTCAAGTTGTAGGTCAACTTGCTGGTGTCAAATACGTCACCAACAAAGCGCGCCACCGACTCGCTCACACCGCGCGCCAGCGCCTCCTCCAACGATTTCTTTTTCGCAGGTTCGGCAATGGCGGTCGTGAAGGCTTTCTCCAAGGCCCGCGTCCACTCGTAGCCGCCCCGTTCAACAACCTCGCGAATGCCATGCATCAGGTGTTTGTTGTCGAAGAAGACCAAGTCAAAAAGCTGAGCCGCATGGGCTGCCTTTTGGTAGGCGGGCCCGGGCTTGAAGCCGTCGCACAACGCCTTCAACATCTTGCCCTGCATCTTCTCAAATTCGTGGTATGAAGCCGTGGTGCGGAACGACCCCTCGCTGATGTGGTCGATGCTGTGCAGTTGCGGCTTCTTCAGGGTTTCTAAATGCATCGCCCCGGTGGCCAAGGCCTGCTGGGCTGCCTGCACAAAGGCCTCTTGCTCGGCCTTGTTGACGAGTGCACTCTTGTTCAGCACCGACTGCTGGGTGGTGACGTTGCTTGAGTTGAGCTGCAGGTGATCTAGCTCGGTCTCGACAACGTAGAACACGATCTCTTGCGGCACACCATTAATCTGGTGCTCAGGGCGCAGGGTGCGCACGTGCACCTCATCGAGAGAGAGCTCGGCAGAGGTGCGGGTCTTGGTGTTGCGCAGTTCGAACTTGTGACGAATCTGGGTGACGTCGGCCCACGGGGTGCGATTGTCGGTGAGCGCTTCGGCGACATTCGCCTTCGTTGCCTCTTGCACAATGTGGCCCAAGGGTGATTGCGCCAGTTGGGAGGTTGGTTCGTTGCGTATGGACGCCAGCATGGCCACGAGGTCGGCTTCAGTAGCGCCCGGTTGCAAGGTCACCGCGATTTCCACGCGTTGGCGGATACCGGTCTTAGGGTCGACAATACCGCCGGTCAGCTTGAACTCGGCATCACCTTCCTTTTGCGAGTTGCTGCGCACGCGGATACCGCCGCAGATGCGCGAAATATCCATCGTCGCGTTGTCGCTGTATTGGTCGCGCATCGGATCCAACCGCGGCCAACCGTGCTCGTCGCGTTGGATGGTTACGTCGGCGAGGGCGCGTTGGCCCACCGCTTTACCGTCGCTCGCCAGCCAATGGCGCGACACCGGCACCAACACAACATCCTTGCCGAGTGCCTTGTCCAATTCGGCGCGTGCAGCCTTGTCACCCGCCAACGCCTTTTCACTGAGGGCCGACCAAGCATAGGCGCGATCGATCATTTGCGTTAGTTGCTCGCACTCCACCGAGCCCTTGTACTCCGACTCCAAACGCGTCGTGATCGTGCCCGCAATGATGTCGCCTACGCGCCGCAAGTTGTAGTTGGCGTCGTCGAATTCATCGTTCAACACGCCATCAGCCAGCTTCACGGCCAAGTCGAGCGGCAATGCGCGGCCTTTTACCAACGGGGCATTGGCGCCACTTGCCTGCAATGCCACCGGCGACATCGCGCCTTGGCTGAGCGGTTCGGGTACAGCGATGGTGTTTGAAACACCGTTCATCACGCGATGGCCATCGCCCGCGATGAACCCCGAGATCACCAACTGATCCTCAGGCCCTACTTGCACGCCCAACTTCTGCTGCGCGAGGTACGCATTGATCTTGTCGAGGGAGAACGAGTAGCTGCGCCGCCCGGTAAAACAAGATGCGCCACTGATCGGTTCGGTGCCAGCCGTCGTCGTGATCGACTCGTCGTAGGTCTTCGCCTGCGAATCGAAGGTCAATAGGTCGAGATTGAAGTAGGTCAGCTGCCCCGACACACTGTCGAGCAACGGCACCTGCAACAACAGCGAAATGCGGTCGGTATTTTGGGTGGTGTAAAGCGTCACATCAACATCAAAACCCGAAGCGGTCGGGCGTGGCGTTGAAATGTCGCCGTAGGCAACAAAACCGCCCCCTGTGGTCGGGCGCGCAATGTACTGACCGGTGATGCCGGCCGCCGCCCCATCACGCCCCGAAATCGCCACGTTGGCAGCATCGAAGCCCTCAGGAAGCCCAGCGATCTCACGGCCCGCCACGATGGCTGCACCGCTGGCGTTGGGATTACCGACAACCGCCGCAAGACCCGCTGGCGCAGGCGCAGCTGCGGCATTGGCAACTGGGGCAGCGACAGGCGCGGCCACGTTTTGGTTGACTGGGCTACCTACGACCGGGTTCACCGTTGGCATGGACTCTCCTTGCGCACCTTGCGAACCCATAGGTTATCGCTGACTTTGGGTCCAGGTTCACAAGATCGACTAAGAAACTGGGGCGAAACTGGGGCGCGACTAAGTAAGTTATGTTCCAGGAACACTATCCACCTATCCACTTTCCGTTCATTATCAAGTGCGGGCCGAAAAGCTGGTGTATGAAGGGGCACGCTGACTTGCATTCGAGGTAATTGGCACCAAATGAGCGTCTACGGTCCCCACGTACTCGCTCCTATCAGCGTCAGAGGAGGACACTGATGCCGAATAGGTCGGCCCATGACCTCGCGGCGCTCGCAAGGTCGCCAGAGGGTCAATACAACGAACGGAAATCGATGTGGCACGGACCGCCCGGCCAGAAGAGCAAGCGCAACTGGCGTGAGGTACGTAACGAAATCGCTGAGTATGTAGCAGGCTTTGCCAATGCCGATGGTGGCACGTTGGTTATGGGGGTTGAGGACGACGGCACGCCATCGGGGCATGGTTATTCGCCGCAGGAAATCGACGACCTGCTGGCGACGACAGCTTCAAGGCTCAAGCCACCGCTTGTGAACGGTGTGCGAGCGACCTTGGAGGGCAAGGAGGTGCTGCTCTTCAATGTGCAAGCCGCCGCTGTTCCGGTGATGGTCGTGGGCGACGGTTACCCCCGTCGCGTGGATGACCGGCTGCACATGATGCCCGAGAGCGACATAGCGGCGATCAAGCAGCAGTCGGTGTTGGGCAGCGCTGAGGCGCGGCCCGCGCGCGGAATTTCGTTTGATCTACTCGACGTAAAGCTCATCGAACGATGCGCCGTGGCGGCGCGCATACCGCCGCTACGTGACTTCGAAGCGGATTACCTCATTCAGCGCCGGCTTGCTGACCGCACCGACAGTGGCGTTGTTCTTCGCCAGGGCGCCGTTTGGTTGTTTGCTAGGGCCGGCGTGATGATCCCGCACCCCAACGCCGGCATCCGGGTGTTTCAGGTAGAGGGGACCGAAAAACGCACCGGGACCACCCACAACGTGCGCGAGTTTCCGCGCATTGAGGGCAACCTGCCGAGCGTGTTGGAAAAGGCCAAAGAGCTGCTGTCCACGCTCATCAAGCGCTCAACCAAGCTACACGACCTGTTCTTCAAAGAGTTGCCCGAGTACCCAACGTTTGCCTGGCAAGAAGCCCTGGTGAACGCTGTTGCCCATCGGGACTACGGCATTGAGGGTCGGGGCGTAGAGGTGTGGCTCTTCGCCGACCGCATGGAAGTTGTTAGCCCGGGTGGTTTGCTGCCTACCGTGTCGATAGAGACTCTACGAAACCGCAAGCCGGTGCACGTGAGTCGTAACCCGGCGTTGACCCGGGTGCTCACCGAGTTGTCGATCATGCGCGAACAGGGCGAAGGTATCCCGCGCATGTTCTCTGAAATGGAAGAGAGCTGGTTGCCATTGCCCGAGTTTGCGGCGGGGCCTCACGTGTTCACGGTGACGCTTCGCAATACGCCCATTCTGGATGCCGGCGACCCAGCTTGGGCCGAGGCCGTGCGGGCCATGGCGGACATCAACGTTCGACAAAAGCGCATCTTGGTTGCACGGGCACGGGCTCGGTTCACCAACGCCGACTACCAAACCATCAACCAAGTCGACCGCGACGTGGCCTACAATGAAATCCGACAGCTCATTGAAGCTGGGCGGATCCGTCCCTTTGGAAAAAAGGGGCGTGGCGCATCCTATGAAGTCTTGGTTACCGCGGGCCGCGGCGCCAAGGTTGCTGTGGCCGGTTCATCAACGCAGAAACGTGCGGGAGGTCCGGCAGAGTTTGCGGCGCTCAGGGATCGGATGGTGGCCAACGGCCGAATTGTAAATGCTGACCTACGAGAGATCTTCAAGATTGACCGCATCAGGTCCATTCGGATGCTCGCCTTCATGCGGAAAGTCGCAATTGTCGAGGCGCGCGGCAAAGGGCCGCGGGCTTACTATGTCCCTGGGGGAATGTGGCAGTCTTGGATCGATGATCGGTCGAGATGATGCAGCATAGGGGGATAAATGCGGGCCGGCGACAAGCAGCAACTTCTTGATATTTCGAGAGAAAACCGGAGGTTGATGCAACGCGGACCACGAAAGTGTGCCGACCCTGTATCAACTAGCCATAAAACCTTTACAAAACAACAACTTATAACGTCGCAAAAACACCCCCAATCGGCTATTCGACGGCCTCTGCTGGCGCCCAATCCGCGTTTGGCAACACAGGCACCACCCGCCACAACTCCACGTAGAGATCCCGCACCACCGGCTGAAGCCGCACCTGCTCGCGCAACGCCAGCACCTCGCGAAACTGCGCGGTTGGCGAGAACAGGTAGAGCTCAGGCAGCGGCCGCGGCAGCTCATAGCCCACTTCGGAGTAGGTCAGCTGCACCTCGGCCGGGACCTGGAGCATGTTGGATAATGCCAACAAATTCCCCGGATTATGATGTTCCCAGTTGGCCACGATCAGGGGCGCCGAGGCCTGGTTCAAGGCTTGGGCCACCTCGGGGAGCGCCCGGCTCACCCCTTTGGTCCACACCGATACCCGCCCGGCGTTTTGCCAGCAGCTGAGCCCCGCCACCACCAGCAAACACCCGGCGGCAAACCACCCGCTGCGACGCCTCGCCAAATGCGCCCCGCCCCAAAAGGCCACGGCCATCAGCGCTCCCAGCCACGCCGGCATCAAGTAGCGAGCCGAAAGCGAGCGGATCCCACCCACGAGCAAATCCGGTCCAAGCAACATCCCCAAGGGCACGACGAAAAGCGTCAGCAACAACAACTGCGACCTTTGCGCCACCGCGCATAACGACCAGAACGCCAGGCCCACCCACACCACCACCAGCCACACCACCAGATAGCTCAGGGGTCCGGCCAACTCGGACCCCAGGTCGACGAAATTGCGGCTCAGGTTGAGCGCTACGAGGTTGACGAGTTCGAGGCGGGGAATCACGATGTCGCTGGACCACGCCATCGACAGCTTGAAGTTGTCGAAATGTCGCCACAACAAGAACGCCCACGGCAAGAACACCAAGCCGCTGACAGCCAGAGCAAGGCCAGCCTCTACCCAAACCCGCCGCAGTTGCCCTCGCTCGCAGATAGCCAAATACAACAGATGGGCCGCCACCACAGCCACCGTCGAAAACGAGGTGTACAACGACAACGCTGTGAGCACGGCATACAACGCCCAGCCGCCTAACCGCACAGCACCCGAGGTCATCGCCATCGCACGTAGGCGCAAAGCGCGAAGCAACGCCCCGGTCATCAGCAAAATTTCGAGCGTCCACAGCGCGTACTCGCGCGCCTCCTGGGCATACAACACCGACAGCGGCGACCACGCGAACAGCGCCAACCCAAAGCCCAGCACTGCCCGCGAGGCTTTGAGCTCTACCAACACCCAGGCAAACGCTGGAAAAGCCAATAGGCTTGCCAAAACCGACAACCAACGTAGCGCAGAGATCTCCTCACCGAACCAACGTCCCCACAAGCGCGCAAGCACATAGTAAACCGGCGGGTGCTGCGGTTCATCGTGCGCCAAGCTGCGTATCGTGTCGGTTACGCTGCGATTGGGGTCGGCGCGTAAGAAGGCCTGCAAGGTGGCCACCGGCACCCGCTCACCACTTTGCAACGGCGCGCGCCAATCGCTACTGCCATAGCCTGCGGCAAACAGCTGGGTGTAAATCTCGTCGTGCCACACGAGCTTTTTCCATGGCTGCGCAACTCGAAAATAGATCCCCGCGCTGAGCACCAGCACCAGCGCGACGTGAGCCAAATGGACGTTGCGAATCGACGCCTGCATCGCCAGGCGTTGTGGCGCTTCTTGAGGGCGGGTGCAAGTTTGCCGGTGTGACCCCTACGCTGACACGTGACAACGCCTTTGCCGTTGTGTCAGGTTGCCGCCGTGTCGACCCCCTCCCCACAGCTTGCCGCAGCGACCCGCGTCCTCTCCGAGGTCTTTGGCTACCCCTTTTTCCGCCATCAACAAGGAGACATCGTCGAACACGTGCTGTTGGGCCACGATGCGCTGGTGTTGATGCCCACGGGCGGCGGCAAGAGCCTGTGCTACCAGGTGCCGGCCATCGTGCGGCAGCGCGCCGGCTTGGGGGTCGCGGTGGTCGTAAGCCCACTGATTGCGTTGATGCACGACCAAGTGCAAGCCCTGGCCGAAGTGGGCGTGGACGCGGCGTTTCTAAACTCCACGCTCGGCGCCGATGAGGCGTCCGCGATTGAACGCCGGCTTACGGCCGGTGAATTGACGCTGTTGTACGCCGCTCCCGAGCGCGTCACGACGCCACGATTCTTAGCCACGCTGGCATCGTTGTACCAACGCGGGTATTTGAGCCTGTTTGCCATTGATGAAGCCCACTGCGTCAGCCAATGGGGCCACGATTTCCGCGCCGAGTATCTAGAACTTGCGGTCTTGCACGAACGTTTTCCCAACGTGCCGCGCTTAGCCCTTACCGCCACCGCCGACGCCCACACCCAAAAGGATATCGTCGCTCGCCTACAACTTGCTCAGGCCCGAGTTTTTACTCACAGTTTCGATCGTCCCAACATCCGCTACCGCATCGTCGAACGGGACAACCCACGCCGCCAACTGACCGGATTTCTCGCCGCGCACGCAGGTGACGCCGGCATCATCTACTGCGGCACCCGCAAGAAAACCGAAGAGACCGCCGCCTGGTTGAGCTCGATGGGCCGAGTGGCGCTCCCGTACCACGCCGGGCTTGAAGCCGCGATACGGCGGCAGCACCAAGATCGCTTCCTGCGCGAAGATGGCATCATCATCGTGGCCACGGTGGCGTTCGGCATGGGGATCGACAAACCCAACGTGCGCTTCGTGGCACACCTAGACCTGCCTAAAAATATCGAAGCTTACTACCAGGAGACCGGACGCGCGGGGCGCGATGGCGAACCGGCCCAAGCGTGGATGCTCTATGGTCTGAGCGATGTCGTAAACCAGCGCCGCATGATCGATGAGAGCACCGCCGAGGCTGAGTTCAAGCGCGTCCAGCGCGGTAAACTGGAGGCGCTCTTGGCCTTGGCCGAGGCCCACGACTGTCGCCGGGTGCGACTGCTAAGCTACTTTGGCGAACCCAGCAAGCCCTGCGGCAACTGCGATAACTGCCTGAATCCACCCGAGATTTGGGATGCCTCGCAACCTGCACAGAAGCTCTTGTCCTGTGTCTATCGCTTCGCTCAGCACGGCGAGGGCAGCAGTTCAGCACGCAGTTTCGGCGCCGGCCATCTGATCGATGTTTTGAGTGGCAAACGCACTGACAAGGTATTGGCCAACCGCCACGAAACCCTCTCCACCTTTGGCATTGGCACCGAGTTGAAAGAAGCCGAGTGGCGCAGCCTGCTGCGACAGTTGGTGGCCAAAGGTCATGTCTTTGTTCAAGGCGAATTCAATACGCTCAGCTTAGGCGACAGCGCACGCGCCATCTTGAAAGGTGAACAAGCGCTCGTGATGCGTAAGCCAACCGCGCCCGAACCGGCCCAGCGCAAAAAGAGTCGCCGCGCGTTGAGCGTGGAAGCGCTGGACCACGACCTCGACACCAGCACCGCCTTGCGCTTAGTAGCCTTGCGCACCTGGCGGCGTGACACCGCGAAAGCTCGCAATCTGCCAGCGTATGTCATCTTCCACGATAGCACGCTTACAGAGATTGCCCGCCGCGCCCCTGACTCGCTGGAGTCTCTAAGTGGCATCACTGGGTTGGGCGCCAAGAAGCTTGCAGCCTATGGGGACGCGATTCTGTCGGTGCTGGCTCAGTGTTAAATGGGCCAACCGCTACCTGTGGCCTTGGCGCACATTCCTGCGCTGGATGTTCCAGATGGACGCTTGACCCATGAATGGCTAGCTTCCCTACCTGACTTTGGGGTAAGGTAGCTGAACAAATGAGCAGTCATAACTCAATCACCATCCGCGGCGCCCGTGAGCACAACCTTAAGAACCTCGACATCACCCTGCCTCGGGACAAACTCATTGTAATCACAGGGCTTTCTGGCAGTGGAAAAAGCTCCTTGGCGTTCGATACCATCTACGCCGAGGGCCAACGTCGCTACGTTGAGAGCTTGTCTGCCTATGCGCGGCAGTTCTTGGATCAAAACCAAAAGCCCGACGTGGACAGCATCGATGGTCTGTCACCGGCGATCTCCATCGAGCAGAAGTCCACCTCCAAAAACCCGCGCTCCACGGTGGGCACACTCACCGAAATCTACGATTATCTGCGATTGCTCTACGCCCGCATTGGCTTGCCGCACTGCCCCTCGTGTGGCAAGCCGATCACCTCGCAAACGGTGCAGCAAATCGTCGACACGATCCGCGAGTTGCCACAAGGCACCAAATTCCTGGTGCTGGCGCCCGTGGTGCGTAGCCGTAAAGGTGAGTACAAAAAAGAACTGCAAGGCTTCGCCAAAGAAGGCTTCGTGCGCGTGCGCATCGACGGCGAGCAACGTGAGCTTACCGACGACATCACGCTCGACAAACAAAAGAAGCACACCATCGACCTGGTCATCGACCGCTTGGTGCTCAAAGCCGATATCCGCCAGCGCCTCACCGATTCCGTGGAGTTGGCGCTGCGCAAGGCCGAAGGCTTGGTGACCATCGCGGTGGTAGACGGCCCCGAGACGCTCTACTCCGAGCATCTCTCTTGTCACGATTGTGGCGTGTCGTTGCCCGAATTGCAGCCGCGGCTGTTTTCATTCAACGGCCCGCACGGCGCGTGCCCCGAGTGCGATGGCTTGGGCCACGCGATGGAAATGGACCCTGCCAAGGTCGTGCCCGATCCGACGCTGCCGCTCTCCGAAGGCGCCATCAAACCCTGGAACACCATGATGCAGGGGTGGCTGTACCAACAGTTGGAGAGCGTCGCACGCCACTACAAACAAAACCCCGACAAACCCTGGCGCGACCTGCCCGAGTCGTTCCAGCGCATCGTGCTGTTCGGCAGCGGCGACGAAGCCGTGAAGATGGTCTACGAAAAAGACGAAAACCGCTTCGCCTTTAACAAGCCGTTCGAAGGGGTCATCCCCAACTTGCTGCGGCGCATGCGCGAAAGCCAATCCGATGCCATGCGTGAAGAGCTTAGCGGCTATATGATGATGCGGCCGTGCACTTCTTGTCACGGCGCCAGACTCAAGCCCGAAGCATTGGCGGTTAAAGTCACCGGCAAGTCGATCAGCGAAGTTACTCACCTGTCCGTGGGCGACGCGCAAAAGTTCGTGGCCGAGATCAAGCTCTCCAAACGCGACCAAGAAATCGCCGGGCGCATTTTTAAAGAAATCCGCGAGCGCCTCACGTTCCTCGAAGCCGTCGGTCTCGACTACCTCAACCTCGATCGCGGCGCGGCCACACTCTCCGGCGGCGAGGCCCAACGCATTCGCTTGGCCACTCAAGTCGGCAGCGCCTTGCGCGGCGTCATCTACGTCTTGGATGAACCCTCCATCGGTCTACATCAGCGCGACAACTCGCGCTTGCTCACCACGCTCGAACGCCTGCGGGACCTGGGCAACACTGTGATGGTGGTGGAGCACGACGAAGAAACCATGCGTCGTGCCGATTGGTTGGTCGACATGGGCCCAGGGGCCGGGCGCTTGGGGGGCGAAATTGTTGTCGCCGGGCCTCCCGAGGTGGTGGAGAAGACCGAAAAATCGGTCACCGGTGCCTTTCTGTCGGGGCGGCGCTTCATTCCAGTTCCCGCAACCAGGCGTCCAGGCACGGGCAAAGCCATCGTGTTGGAGGAGGCCACCGGTAACAACCTTAAAAAGGTCACCGCGCGTTTCCCCTTGGGCACGTTCACCTGCATCACCGGCGTGTCGGGTTCCGGGAAGAGCACGCTCATCAACGACACGCTCTATCACGCGCTGTCCAAGGCGCTGTACCGCACGCAGGAAGAGCCGGCGCCGCATGGCCGCATCAAGGGCATCGGCGAAATCGACAAAGTCATCGACATCGACCAAAGCCCCATCGGCCGCACGCCGCGTTCCAACCCCGCCACCTACACCGGCCTGTTCACCTTGATCCGCGACCTCTTCGCCGGCCTGCCCGAAAGCCGCGCCCGTGGCTACAAAGCTGGGCGCTATTCATTCAACGTGAAAGGGGGGCGCTGCGAGGCCTGCGAAGGGGACGGCGTCAACCGCATCGAGATGCACTTTTTGCCCGACATCTACGTCACCTGCGAGCAGTGCCAAGGCAAGCGCTACAACCGCGAAACATTAGAGGTCACCTACAAAGGCAAGAGCATCGCCGAAGTGCTGGACTTGACCGTGGATGAAGCCCTCGATTTCTTGAGCGCCATCCCGCCTGTGGCACGCAAGCTCGAAACGCTCAAAGCCGTGGGCCTGGGCTACATCCATTTGGGCCAAGCGGCCACCACGCTCTCGGGGGGCGAGGCACAGCGCATTAAGCTATCGCG
>ERZ795055.1911-NODE-1911-length-16212-cov-5.166739_pt1 | contig 16212 bp, 11 predicted proteins | sample MGYA00375139_ERZ795055 | MGnify/ENA primary metagenome ERZ795055 (study PRJEB30184, sample SAMN05720283) | anaerobic digester metagenome | isolation source: active sludge of municipal wastewater-treating anaerobic digesters | place: USA | collected 2015-01-23 ... | reverse complement strand
GCTGACCATCAGCGCCGGCCTCGCCTCCCTGGGCGGAGGGGTCGACTCGACCCTCACGATCCTGGAGCGCGCGGACTCGGCGCTCTACCGGGCCAAGGCCGCCGGCAAGAACCGCTGCGAGACGGAGAGGCGCTAGTCGCCCTCGTCGCCGATGAGCTCCTTGAGCTCGCGCAGCCGCTTCTCGTCCAGGGTCACGCGGAGGTTCTTCTCCTGGGTCGGGATCACGAGGCCCTTGGGGCCGTCCTTGGCCCGCCTCAGGTACTTGGCCTGGGTGTAGTAGAGCTCGCCGCCGCCGTTGGCCCTGCCCTTGGAGTAGTAGATCGCGAGGTTGCCCGCGTCGAGCATGATCTCGAGGGGGAAGCTCTTCCCCGCCCGCGCCTTGACGAAGACGTAGGAGCCCGCGAAGTCGCGGGCGTGGAGCCAGAGGTCCGAGCCGCGGACGTGGCGGCGGAGGAGCTCGTCGTTCTCCTTCGCGGAGCGCCCGACCAGGATGGTCCAGCCGTCGCGCTCCAGGGAGAGGCCGGGGTAGGGCCGCTTTTTCGGCTCGCGGGCCGTGCCGCCCTTCTGCAGGGCGCGGGCGATGAGGAGAGGCTCCTTGAGGGACTCGAGCCTCTCGAGCTCGGCCTTGGCCTCGGCGAGGGAGGCCTTCGCGGAGGCTATCTCCGACTCGAGCTCCGAGAGCCCTGAGCCGGCCTTCCTGAAGCGCTCGTAGAAGACCTGGGCGTTCTCCACGACGCTCTTCCGCGGATCGAGGGGGATGTCGACCATGCCGCCGCGGTAGAAGTCCTCGCAAGGCAGGAAGCGGCCTTCCGGCGCCGCGGCCTGGTTGGCCATGAGGATGTCGCCGAGCTCGCGGAAGCGCTCGCCGCCGCGGTACTCGGCAGCCCGGGTCTCGAGCTCCGCGAGCCGCGCGCCGATGGCCCGCTCCCGCTTGGAAAAGCGCTCCCTCGCGGCCTCGAGGAGCCGCTCGCGGGAGAGCTCGCCGCCCTGGGAGGCGTAGAAGGCCTCGATCCGCTCGTTGTAGCTCCCGCCGTCCTCGCGGCGGGGCGCGGGCGGGAAGTCCCGGGGCTCGAAGGTCCGCGCCGGCCGCGCCGGCCCCGAGGCTCCGGCCGCGCCCTCGGCCCCCCTGGCCGCGCCTTTGTCCCCGGCCCCGGACGCGACCCTGGCCGCGGCGAGCTCCTCTTCGATCGCGCAACACTCGCCTGAGATCTCGCCGCGCTTGGGCCGCCGCGCGAGCACGTCGACGATGGTCCCGTCCTCCTCGCAGAGGATGAGGTTGCCCGCTCCGCTCCAGAGCCGGGCGTAGAGGCGGTAGCGCCGCGCCGTGCCGCCTTCGGGAGCCGCTTCTCCGCCGTCGGATTCGGCCGGGCCTGCCTCGTCCCGCGCGGCGCCTTGCGCCGCTGCCTGCGCCGCGCCATCCGTCGCGCCGTGAATCGCGACGCGCGCCGAGCCGTGCGCGAGGTCGCGCGCGTAGGCCCCGATGGGCCGGTAGCTGCGCTCGCCTTCCTCCTCGGCGCCCTCCTTGCGGACGACCAGGAAGTCCAGGCGTAGGATGCGCTCGTCGCCCAGCTGGACTATGGACTCGAGGCGGCCGCCGCGGAGCCTGGAGCGCAGGCACTCCATGAAGCGCAGGGGCCGCTGGGGCTTGGGCGGGCGCGAGGACAGGGTGTGGATCCTGCAGGCGCCGTGGGCTATGGAGATGAGGAGCTCGCTCTCCGTCCCCGACTTGTAGAAGCCCAGGACCACCGAGTCGTAGGAGGGCTGGACCACGCGCTGGAGCTGGGCTCCCTCCAGGTCCAGCTCTGCGAGGACCAGGTCGATTTCCCGATGGTTGAGCGACATGGCCTCACTGGCCGTGGCAGTGCTTGTACTTCTTGCCCGAGCCGCAGGGGCAAGGATCGTTGCGGCCGACCTTCTCGGTTCCGCGCACGACCGTCGCGCCCGCGGGCCGCGCGGCCTCGGCCACGGCGCTCTTCGCGCCGGAGCCCGCGCCGGCGAAGCTGGCGGCGTCCTCGTGGACGGCGTTGCCGGCGCGCTCGGAGACGGGGCGGGCCCTGCGCTCCTCCGCGGTCTGGATGCGGACCAGGTAGACCCGCGACGCGATGGAGCGCCGGATCTCCTCGATCATCTCGTTGAAGATGTCGAAGCCCTCGAGCTTGTATTCGAGGAGGGGGTTCTTCTGCGCGTAGGAGCGCAGGTACACGGCCTCGCGCAGGGCCTCCATCTGCTCCAGGTGGTCCAGCCACTTCTGGTCGATGGCCTGGAGGTACTGGAAGCGGATGAAGTGGTTCAGGTTCTCGGGGCCCGCGTACTCGAGCTTCCCGGACAGGTCGCGCTCCAGGAGCTCGGAGATCGAGGCCTTGAGGCCTTCCCTGGCCTTTCCCGAAAGCTCGTCGGCGCGGAAGGGGAGCTGGACGTTGAAGGCGTCCTTCAGGGCCGTCTGGAGCTCGGAGAGGGCCCTGCCCTGGTCCTTCCTCTGCGCGTCGGAGAAGGCCTCCAGGAAGCTGTCGAGCATGTCGGAGGCGGAGTCCCTGACGCGCGAGAGGAGGTCGGTCTCCTTGAGGATGGCGTCGCGCTGCTCGTAGATGAACTTGCGCTGCTCGGAGAGGACGTCGTCGTACTCGAGGAGGTGCTTCCTTATCTCGAAGTTGCGCTCCTCGACCTTCTTCTGGGCGTTCTCGATCGTGCGGTTCAGGAGGGGATGGTAGATCGGCTCGCCGGGCTTCATGCCGATCTTCGACATGAGGCCTTTCAGGTTCTCGCCGCCGAAGAGGCGCATGAGGTCGTCGTCCAGCGAGAGGAAGAAGGCCGAGCGGCCCGGGTCGCCCTGGCGGCCCGAGCGGCCGCGGAGCTGGTTGTCGATGCGCCGCGACTCGTGGCGCTCCGTGCCCAGGACGTAGAGGCCGCCCAGGGAGCGCACCTCCTCGTAGTCCTTCCTCCAGGCCTCGTACTCGAGGGCCAGGGCGGCCTTGTACTCCTCGTCTGAGGCCTGGCTGCCGGCGCGGCGGCGGGCGCGGAATTCGGGGTTGCCGCCGAGCTTGATGTCCGTGCCGCGGCCGGCCATGTTCGTCGCGATGGTGACGGAGCCCTTGGCTCCGGCCTCCGCGATGATGAGGGCCTCCCGGGCGTGGTTCTTGGCGTTGAGGACCTCGTGGCGGACGCCCCTCCTGGTCAGGAGGGAGGAGAGGTGCTCGGACTTCTCGATGGAGACCGTGCCCACGAGCATGGGCTGGCCCTTCTTGTGGGCCTCCGCTATCTCGTCGCAGATGGCCTCGAACTTCTCCGCCTCGTTCAGGAAGACGAGGTCGTCCTCGTCGGCGCGGGCCACGGGGCGGTTCGTCGGGATGACGGAGACGTCGAGGTTGTATATTTTCTGGAATTCCGGCGCCTCGGTGTCGGCCGTGCCCGTCATGCCGGATATTTTTTTGTACATCCTGAAGTAGTTCTGGAAGGTGATCGTCGCGAGGGTCCGGTTCCGCCTCGCGATCTTGATCCTCTCCTTCGCCTCGATGGCCTCGTGGAGGCCGTCGGAGTAGCGGCGGCCGTGGAGGATGCGGCCCGTGAACTCGTCGACGATCTGGACCAGGCCCTCCTGGACGACGTAGTCGACGTCCTTCTGGAAGAGGATCTGGGCGCGGGCCGCCTGGGTGAAGTAATGGACGAACTCGAAGTTGCCCTCGTCGAAGAGGGAGCCCTTGATGAGGCCGCGCTTCTGGAGGAGGCCCTCCATCTTGGTCATGCCGTCGGAGGTGAAGGAGATCCGCTTCGACTTCTCGTCGACCTTGTAGTCCCCCTCCAGGACTTCTCCCTCCTCCTCCTTCGGGTACTCGCCGGTTTCGGGATCCTTCTTGACCTCGACGAGCTGGGAGGCGAGCTTGCCGACCTCGTTTACCTTGAAAGTGTCGTCGTCGGCCGGGCCGGAGATGATGAGGGGCGTGCGCGCCTCGTCGATGAGGATCGAGTCGATCTCGTCGACGACGCAGTAGTTGTGGCCGCGCTGGACCCTGCCCTCGGGGCTCCAGGTCATGTTGTCGCGGAGGTAGTCGAAGCCGAACTCGTTGTTGGTGCCGTAGGTGATGTCGGCGCGGTAGGCGGCGACGCGGGCCTCGTTGTCCATCTTGGACAGGACGCAGCCGACGGAGACGCCCAGGAAGCGGAAGACCTGGCCCATCCACTGCGAGTCGCGCTCGGCGAGGTAGTCGTTGACCGTGACGACGTGGACGCCGTCGCCGGAGAGGGCGTTCAGGTAGGCCGCGCCGACGGAGCAGAGGGTCTTGCCCTCGCCGGTCTTCATCTCGACGATCCTGCCCTGGTGGAGGACGATGCCGCCCATGATCTGGGTGTCGAAGGGCCGCTCGCCCAGGACCCGCCTGGCCGCCTCGCGGAAGAGGGCGAAAGCCTCGGGAAGGAGCTGGTCGAGGGTCTCGCCGGCCTTGTAGCGGGCGCGGAGCCGGTCGGTCTCCGCGGGGAAGGAGGAGGAGGGGAGGCCGAGGGCCCAGGACTCCTTCTCGTTGACCGAGTGGAGGATGGGGAGGAGGCCCTTTATGTCGCGCTCCTTCTTCGTCCCGAAAAGCGCGGCGAGGATGTTCGTGCTCATGCCCGTTAATGTACCTTCATTGAATCGGAGGGGTCAAGCTCCGGCGGCTCTCCGGAGGGCCTTTCGCGGCGCGCCCAAGGCCGCGCCCAGCGCCGATGGAAGCGCGCCGGCCCGCCGCGGGCCCTTCCGCCGCGGAGCTCCGCGGGCGGGGCCGGGCCCGGCCCAAGGTTGACACTTGGGGCCGCGGGAGGTACTACTTTAAGCCGTATGAAGCGCGACAAAACCCTCTCCGCTAGGCCCGCCCGGCTCGGCGCGGCCCTCTTCGCCCTCCTCTCGGCCGCGGCGCTTTTTTCCTGCGGCGGCAGGAGCAGCGTCGCCGTCGGGAGGGAGCAGCTCTTCACCCTCGGCTACGGCCCCGCCGAGGACCAGGTCGACCTCTTCCAGCTCGAGAACTCGGCCGGCCCGCTCACGACCCGCATCGCCATGCGGGAGGGCATCTTCTACGTCGCGAACGGCAACGGCGCCAAGGTCGTCCGCTTCTCCTCCTTCGGCGACGTCCTCTCCATGCTCTACAACCCCGAGCGCAACCCCGAGCCCCTCCTCCTCAAGCCCTCCGCCGGAGGCGAGGCCGCGGGCAGGCGGGCCTTCCAGTATCCCTTCCGCGCGGTGGGCGAGGTGGCCGTCGACTCGCGCCAGACCGTCTACGTCGAGGACCGCCTGCCCCCCGAGCGCCGCGTCTTCGACAAGGAAGCGAACAGCATGCTCGACTACGTCGTCCTGCGCTTCGACAAGGACGGCCAGTTCCTCGACTATCTGGGCCAGGAGGGCGTGGGCGGCACGCCCTTCCCCTTCATCGTCGGCGTCTGGGTGACGGCGGGGGACGACTGCGTCGTCGTCTCCGTCACGCAGAGCGCCTGGCTCGTCCACTGGTTCGACCCGAAGGGCCTCGTGAGGCACGCCCTCAAGATCAGGCGGGACTCTCTGCCCCAGCCCGCGAAGGACGCGGGCCTCATCGCCTCCCTGGACCGCGTCGTCCCCGACTCGGCCGGCAAGAACCTGATCCTCAAGGTCGACTACTACCGCGAGGGCATCGACCCCTCGACCAAGTCCTCCTCCGGCATCGAGTACGCGGGCTCCTGGGCCTTCAGGATGGATCCCTCCTCCGCGGCGATCTCCGACCGCTGGGAGATCCCCGCGGAGACCAAGACGGCCAAGCAGGGGCCGGACGGCTCCCAGGCGCGCTACGTGCGCATCCCGGAATTCCTCGGCGTCTCGGGCGACCGCCTCTTCTTCATCACCGCCGACGACGACGGGCGGAGCTTCCTCTCGATCTACGACACGGGCGCTCGGGACATGAAGCGCTACAGCATCGAGATCGCCTCCGACGAGCTCTACTACTCGACCCTCTTCCTCTCGCCCGAGGGCATACTCTGCGCCCTCCTCGGGACCAAGTACGAGGCCCGCGTCGTCTGGTGGCGCTTCGACAAGCTCCTGGGCGCGCCGGCCAAGAGCGGAGAGAAGTGAGGCCCCTCGTCGCCTCGGCCGAGGCCCTGCGCCTGGACGCCGCCGTCCAGGAGGCCTGGGCCCTTCAGCCTCTCGTCCTCATGGAGAACGCGGCCGCGCGGCTCTGGCTGGCCCTCGAGCCGCGCCTGGGCGAGGCGGGGAGGGCGAGCCCCCTCGTAGCCCTCGCGGGAGGCGGCAACAACGGCGGCGACGCCCTGGCCCTCCTCAGGCAGGCCCGCTTCGCGGGCAGGACCGACCTGGCCGCGATAGTCGCCGCCGAGAGGATGGGCGAGCTCGCCGCCCTCCAGCGGCGGAGCCTCGAGGCCGCGGGCATCGCCGTCCTCTCCTGGACGGAGGAGGGCGACCGGGCCCGCGGCCTCGTCGGCCGGGCCGGCCTCCTCCTAGACGGCCTCTGCGGCGCGGGGCTCAAGGGCGGCCTCCGCGGCCCCGCCGCCGGGCTCGCGGCCTTCGCCGCCGCCTCGGGCCGGCCCGTCGCCGCGATCGACCTCCCCTCGGGGCTCTCCGACTCCATGGAGCCGGACTTTCCCGTCCTCAGGTCCGCCTTCTGCCTCTCCATCGAGCCGCGCAAGGCTTCCCTCTACTATCCAGGCTTCCGCGAGGCCGCGGGCGAGATCGTCGCGGTCGAGGGGGTCTTCCCCCGGGACGCGGACCTCGAGCCCTCGGCCTTCCTCCTCGAGGAGGGCGACCTTGCCGCCCTGGCGCCGCGGCCCGATCCCGCCGCGCACAAGGGCCTCCGCGGCCGGCTGGCCGTCTTCGCGGGCTCGCCGGGGGCCTCGGGGGCGGCCATCTTCGCCTCAAAGGCCGCTCAGGCGGCCTCCGCCGGTCTCGTCTGCCTCTACGCGCCCTCAGCCCTCTACGGTCCCCTCTCCTCCGACGCCTCGGCCCTGGGCGGAGCCCTCGTCAGGGAGGAGGAGGCGGCCTTCGGCCTGCCTGGCTCTGTCGGCGAGGATGGCGCCTTCGACGCCGTCCTCGCGGGGCCGGGCTGGGGCTTCCGCTCTTCGGCCTCCGAGGAGGAAGCCAAGCGGAGCGACTCGGAGCGCGCAAGGCTCCTCGAACGCCTCCTCGCCTCCGGCCTGCCCGCCGTCCTGGACGCGGGCGCCTTGAGGCTCCTGCCTCTCGTCGCGCCCGGCGGCTGGAAGCCCCACCATGCCCTGATCCTCACGCCCCATCCGGGGGAATTCGCCGCCCTTTCTGGCATACCGGCGCGGGAAGTCCTCGCCTCGCCAGAGGCTCCCCTCCTCGAGGCGGCGCGGCGATACGGGGCCGTCGTCGTCCTCAAGGCGGCGGTCACCTGGATCGCGGCTCCCGACGGCAGGCTGGCCGTCTACGACGGCCGCGAGCCCTCCCTCGCCTGCGCGGGCTCGGGCGATGTCCTCGCGGGCGCCGCGGCCGGCCTCCTCGCCTCGCGCGCCGCGGCGGCCCCAGTCGGCCTCGCGGCCTCCGCGAGTCCGGTCGACCTTGCCTTCGACGCGGCCCGGGGCGCCGTCCTCGCCCACGGCCTCGCGGGTCGGCGCGCGCGGGCCCGCCTTGGCTGGTACGAGGCCGGCGCACTGCCCGGCGAGCTCGCGAGGCTCCTATCGGAGGCGCTGCCATGAGCGACAAGGATCTGAGGGGCGGGGAGAGGCCGGGACTGGGCGGGGAGAGCCCGGGCCTGCGCTACTCGCGCGAGCGACGGCTCGAGCGCGCCTCCCCCGAGGTGCGTTGGCTCAACTCGCGCTACGGGGCCAAGAAGCCGGGACTCCTCAAGTCGCTGTTCGCGACCAGGGCCTCGAGCCTCCTCTTCCTGACCATCCTCGGCCTGGTCGTCGCCTTCCTCCTCGTGCCCCTCTTCGAAGGCGTGTCCAAGAAAGGCGGACGCATCGGCGAGGCCCGCTTCTCCGCCTCGGCCCTCTACTTCGAGGACAGGGTCCTGGTCGCGGTCTCGCGCACGGGCGGGCCAGAGTCGGCGGGCGACGACGAGAGCCTCGTCGTCCTCGCGGAGGCCGAGGGAGGCGCGGGGCCCAGGCGCTTCGAATTCCCCTTCGGCGCGCGGGTCTCGGGCGACTATCGCCTCGCCCTCGACTCGCCGGGCAGGAAGCCCAAGCGGGTGGCCCTGCGGCTTTCCCTGGGCGGAGCGAGCCTCGACCTCGTCCTTCCGGTCGACTAGCCGCGGCCGGGCGGCCCCGCGGACAAGGAATCGGCGGGCGCGGCGCCGCGTCCCCACGGCCCCGCGGACAAGGGGCCGCCTTGACCCCAGCCGGGCTTTCCTATACTGTAACCGCGGGCTCTCTCCCCCGCGGGGCGCGCCTCGGAGTCTGCGATGATACAGTTCTATTTCCTGTCGGTGCTTTTCAACCTCGTGGGCGGCTACGCCCTTGTCGAGGATTCCGCGAGGAACAGGCATGCCTCCCTGGAGGGCCTGCGCACCTTCCTCCGCGACCCGACCGTGCGCCTCGTGATCGGCATCCTCTCCGCCGTCGTCGGCGCCTTCAAGCTCCTCACCGTCGTGCGCGGCGACATCCCCGTCGTCGGCGACTTCCTGCCCGCCGTGGCGGGCATCGCCGTCGGCGCCACCCTCCTCCTCGACATCTATCGCTCCCCCTCGGGCGACGCGGAAGGCGCCGCCTCCAAGGCCGATGGCGCCTCGGAAGGCGCGGCCGACGGCGCGGCGGCCCAGGCCGGGCGCGCCGAGTCCTCCAAGGCCGGCGGCTCCGAGGCCAAGGGCAAGGCGAGGGGGCCGGGCAGGCTCGAGAGCCTCCTCCGCGAGCACGAGGAGGCCGTGGGCATGGCGGGCATGATCGCCGCCCTCGTCCACTTCCTCTTCCCGGCGGTGCTCTTCCTGTGAGCGCGACCGGCGTCTCGATCGCCTCGATCGTCCTCCGCGAGGGCCTGGTCCTCGTCGCGCGCCGCGAGCGCTCGGGCCCCCTGGGCGGCCTCTGGGAATTCCCGGGCGGCAAGGTGGAGGAGGGCGAGAGCGAGGCGGAGGCCCTGGAGCGCGAGTTCCTGGAGGAGTTCGGCGCCAAGGCCAAGGCCGAGAGGCGCCTGGGCGAGACCACCTTCATGCACAAGGGCAAGGACAGGCGCCTCGTCGCTTGGCTCGCGAGCCTCCCCGAGGGCGAGCGCCTCGAGCTCCGCGAGCACCTGGAGTGCCGCTGGCTCCCCCCTGCGGAGATCTCCGACCTCGACCTGGCCGATTCGGACCGGAAGCTCCTCCCCATCGTGGAGGCCTTGGGGCCGTAGCTCCTTGGGCGGCGCAGTACACGGCAAGGGGCTGTCCAAGAGGGCAGCCCCTTTTCGCGTCCTTCCTGTCTATCCGGACTAACGCGTCGAGTAGCCCTGGTCGCCCGAGCTCGAGCTGCCCTTCACGAGGATGCGTCCCGAACCGGCGACGAGCCTTTTCTCGCCGCGGGAGCCGGCCGCCGCCAGGGAGCCGCTCGAGCTCGAAAGCTCGAAGCGCAGCTCCGAGGCCGCGTTCTCGAGCTCCAGGCTCACCTCGCCCGAGCTCGTGCCGAAGGTGGAGTCGCCCGTGAGGCGGACTCCCCTGCCCGAGACGTCGCCCGAGCCCGTCAGGGCGGACAGCTTGCCCTTGGTGCCCTCCAGGCTGACGCTTCCCGAGGTGGTCTCCACAAAGAGGTCGCCCGAGACGTCGAAGGCGGAGAAGCTCCCGGAGGAGGTCCTCGCCCTCGCGTCGCCCGCCGAGCCGCGCAAGGCTATGTCCCCGGAGCTCGTAAGGAGGTCCTTGGCTCCCCTGCAGGCCTCGAGCTCGATGCCGCCCGAGCTCGAGCGCGCGGCGATCGCGCCCGAGCAGCGCGCGGCGGCGATGGAGCCCGAGCTGGACTCGAGCTCGAGCCCGGCGGAGCTGTCGGAGACTTCTATGTCGCCCGAGCTCGAGCGGAGGACGGCGCGGAGGGCCTCGTGGCCCCGCAGGGAGATGTCGCCCGAGGAGGAGCCGAGCTCGACCAGGGCGCCGCGCGGAATCGAAAGGATGATGCGAGGCCTACGCGCGGCGAAGCCGAAGCCGAGCTGGAAGGCCGGCGCCTCGACGCGGAGCTCGAGCCTGTCCCCGCGCCTGTCGGCGAGGAGCCTGTAGTCGGGCGGAAAGTCGCGGCGCTCGACGAGGAGGGCCGAGCCCGCGGCGCCGGACCGCGCCTCGATGCCGACGGGGCCTCCGTCCACGACGAGCTCCTTCACCGCGGCGTAGGAGGCGCGGTCGCGTATCGTCTCCTCGGCCGAGGCGGGGATCGCGGCGAAGAGGAGGAAGCAGGCGCCCGCGAGGGCGAGAAGGGTGGATAGGAGGGAGCCGAGGCGGTCCCTCGGGCTTGCGTGGGTCATGGGCTCTCCTTGCCGGCCCGCGCTCTCGTGACGCGCATGCCGGGCAGCGGCGGTAGGCGCCCCTGCGGGGCCGCCTCCATTCACTCCGCCCCGACGCGCGGGCGCGGAAGCCGGCGACGCCGGCGTTACGGGGGAAAAATATCGCGAGGGGGGCGCGGAATCAAGGCGCCGGAGCGGAAAATACGCGCGCCTCAGTCCTCGTCGGCGTCGAAGAGGCCGAGCTCGGGCTTCTCCTCGTCGCCCTCGGGTTCGTTGAGCAGTATCTCCACCCTGCCCTGGATCTTGTCCAGGTCCTTCTCCAGGCCCTTCGCGAGCTTGAGGCCCTCCTCGAAGACGGCCACCGCCTCCTCGAGGGGAAGGTCGCTCTCCTTGATGCGCTCGGCCAGCTCCTCGAGCCGCTCGAGCCTCTCTTCGAACTTCTTCATCCGCGCACCTCTTCCGTCCGGGCCCTGGCCCCGCCTGTAGAGAATCGTATATCCAGGAGGTCGCCCGCCTTGAGGCCCTCCGAGCTCCGCAGGGCCGGCCCCTCCGCGGGACGCGCCGATCCGCCACCGGGCCGCGCTACTCCGGCCCCCGCGTCGGCGGCGGTCCGCGCGGCCTCGACGGCCGAGGGAGAGGCCAGCCGCACCACCGCGTAGCCGCGCGCCAGGACGGCCTCGGGGCTCGAGGCCTCCAGGGCTCCGCGCGCGAGCTCCAGGCGGTGCCTGGCGCCGACGGCGAGCTCGCGCATCCTCCCCGCGAGCTCGTCCCTCGCCTCGTCCAGCCGGCGGATCCGCGGGTGGAGGAGCTTCATGAAGCGGCCCTCCACGGCGGCGGGCTCGAAGCGGCCCAGGAGGAGGCGGGCCCTGTCCAGGCGCGAGCGCATGGCCGTCGCGAGCTCGCCGGAGAGCTGGGCCACCTCGCGGGCCAGGGCCTCGCGGCTCTCGGAGACGAGCTCGGCGGCGGCGCTGGGCGTGGGCGCGCGCAGGTCGGCGGCGAAGTCGGAGAGGGCCCAGTCTATCTCGTGGCCGACGGCGCTGATCACGGGGATCCGGGAGGCGGCGACGGCGCGCACGACGGCCTCGTCGGAGAAGGCGAGGAGGTCCTCGATGGAGCCGCCGCCGCGGCCCACGATGAGGACGTCGCCCAGGTCGTAGCGGTTGGCCCGCTCGATCTGCGCGGCGATCTCGCGCGGCGCGGCCTCGCCCTGGACGGCCGCGGGCAGGACGCGGAGCGCGAGCCCGGAGTTGCGCCGCCTTAGGACGTTGATGATGTCGCGCACCGCGGCGCCCGTGGGCGAGGTGACGACGGCGACCCGCCGCGGGAAGCGGGGCAGGGCGCGCTTCCTCGACTCGTCGAAGAGGCCCTCGGCCGCCAGGCGGCGCTTCCTCTCCTCCAGCATGGCCAGGAGGTCGCCCTGTCCGGCGCGCTCCAGTCCCTCGCAGAGGAGCTGGTACTGGCCGCGCGCGGCGTATACGGTGATGGCGCCCCTCGCCCGCACGAGGACGCCGTCGGCGGGCTCGAAGCCCAGGCCCCTCGTCCGGTAGCGGAACATCACCGCCTGCAGCATGGCCTGGCGGTCCTTGAGGCTGAAGTAGAGGTGGCCTGAGCTCGCGGGCCGGCAGTTCGTGATCTCGCCCTCGACCAGGACGGCGGGGAAGCCGCCCTCCAGCGTGTCCTTCACGAGGCCGGTGAGCTCGGAGACCGAGTAGACGTGTCGCTCTTCGCCGTACATCGCCCGCATGATAGCGCGCCGGCGCGGGGGGCGCAACGGGGAGGCCTTGACGGAAGCGCTCGCGCGCGGGGTGGCCGCTCCCCGGCGGCCTGCCCTAGACGAGGAGGAGCCAGAGCGTCCCGATAGCCGTCGTGAGGACCGTGATCGGGAGGCCGGCCTTCAGGTACTTCCCGAAGGAGAGATCGACGCCGCGGCGCTTGGCGCTTTCGGCGACGATGAGGTTCGCGACGGAGCCTAAGAGGGTGAGGTTGCCCGCGTAGGTGCTCGCCATCGCGAGGACGAGCCAGGCCTTCTGTGCGTCCGGGAACCAGGCGACGAGAGGCCTGAAGAGCATCACCGTGGGCACGTTGGAGACCAGGTTCGAGAAGAGCGCGGTGAGGATGGCGAAGCGGCCCAGGGCTGCGCCCCCGGCGATGCCTCCGGCCGCGCCGAGGCCCGCCGCGGCCCCGCCCACCGCCGCGGAGCCCCCGGCGGCGGCGCCGGTTCCAGTAGCGGCCGCGCCGCCCGAGACCAGGGGCATCGAGCGCTCCACCAGGAGGCGGAAGGCCCCCGTACCTTCGACCGTCTTCGTGATGACGAAGAGCCCCGCGAAGAAGACGAGGAGGGAGAAGTCCACCTCCGCGAAGACCCGCTCCGGCTTGACCCGCCGCGTGACCAGGAGGAGGGCGGCGGCGACCAGGGAGGCGAGGGGGGCCGGAACCCCCGCGAAAAGGAGTACGAGCATGAGGAGGGCCGCGCCCAGGCTCTTCCAGAGGAGGGGGCCGTAGGTCCGCGCCCGCGAGCCCTGGAGGACGGGCAGGGACTCGCCCTTCCGGAATTCCGCGGGGAAGCAGGCGACGACGACAAGGTAGACGACCAGGAGGCCGGCGAGGGAGGGCGGACCGAGCATGAGGAGGAAGCGGCCGAAGGGAATCCCGCTCGAGGCCCCGATGAGCATGTTCTGCGGATTGCCGACGATCGTCGCCGCCGAACCCACGTTGGCCGCCGTCGCCAGGGCGACCAGGTAGGGCAGGGGATCCCTCCTCGAGCGCAGGGCGAGCTCGACGACGAGGGGGGTGAGCATGAGGCAGACCGTGTCGTTGAGGAAGAGGGCCGCGAGGAAGCCCGAGGCCAGGACGACCAGGGCCAGGAGCTGCCGCGGGCCCCGGGCCGCGGCCAGGAGCTTCGCTCCCGCCGCCTCGAAGAAGCCCGAGAGCCGGAGGTTCGCGACGATGACCATCATCGAAAGGAGGAGGCAGACGGTGCCCAGGTCGATCGCGGCGAAGGCCTCCTCAAGGCCTATGGAGCCCGCGGCGACGAGGAGGGCGGCGGCGGCCAGGGCGATGGTGGCGCGGTTCATGCGGAGGCGGGGCAGGCGGCCGGCGGCTATTGCGGCAAGGGCCGCGAGGACGGCGACGTCGGTGAAGAGCTCTCTCATGGTTTTGCCGCGAGTATAGCGGCCGCGCCCCTCCTGGCGCAAGGCGGCGGAAAACGCTACAATCTTTCCCATGAATCCACACGAGCTCCCGGTCTACCAGCAGAAGGAGCGCATCCTCGAGGTCCTCAAGGACCACCAGGTCGTCGTCGTAGAGAGCCCCACGGGCTCCGGCAAGACCACCCAGCTGCCGATCATCCTCCACGAGGCGGGCTACTCGAAGTTCGGCCTCATCGGCGTCACCCAGCCCCGGCGCATCGCCGCCCTCTCGGTCTCCGACTTCATCGCGAGGCAGATCGGCACGACCGTGCCCGGCGTCGTCGGCTACAAGATGCGCTTCGAGGACAAGACGAACGACTCGACCGCCATCAAGATCATGACGGACGGCATCCTCCTCCAGGAGATGAAGCTCGACCCCGCCCTCTCCAAGTACTCCGTCCTCATGGTCGACGAGGCCCACGAGCGGAGCCTCAACATCGACTTCATCCTGGGCCTCGCCAAGCGGGTCATCGAGGCCCGCCCCGAGTTCAAGGTCATCGTCTCCTCGGCCACGATCAACGCGGAGGTCTTCTCCGAGTACTTCGGCCAGTGCCCCATCGTGAAGATCGAGACCCCGATGTACCCCGTCACCGTCGTCTACGACCCCGCCCAGGCGGCCCCCGAGGACGAGGGCAGCCGCTTCGCCGCGGAGGACGCCCTCCAGGCCAAGATCGAGGAGATCGTCGGCCGCATCGTGGGCGAGGGGCGAGAGGGCGACATCCTGGTCTTCCTCCCGGGAGAGAAGGCCATCAAGGACTGCATGAAGCGCCTGGCCTTCGGCCCCGTCGGCGACCGCCTCCACGTCATCCCCCTCTACGCCCGCCTCGGCAAGGACGAGCAGGAGCGCGTCTTCGAGGTCCCGCCCCCGGGCAAGACGAAGGTCGTCATCTCCACGAACATCGCGGAGACCTCCCTCACGATAGACGGCATCACGAGCGTCATCGACTCGGGGCTGGCCAAGCTCAACTACTACAACCCTAAGAGCTTCACCTCCAGCCTCATCGAGACGCCCATCTCCAAGGCCTCCTGCAACCAGCGCAAGGGCCGGGCGGGCCGCACCAGGCCCGGCGTCTGCTACCGCCTCTACGGCCGGAGCGACTTCGAGGGCCGCCCCCTCTTCACGACGGAGGAGATCTACCGCACCGACCTCACGGAGGTCGTCCTGCGCATGGCGGAGCTCGGCATCTCCGAGTTCGAGCGCTTCGAGTTCATCTCCCAGCCTCCGAAGTCCGGCATCCTGGGCGCTGAGGAGGCCCTGGCCCTCCTGGACGCCCTCACGCCGGAGCGCGGCCTCACCCGCGTCGGCGAGATGATGTGCGCCTTCCCCCTCCTCCCCCGGCACAGCCGCATCATCGTGGAGGCCGTCCTCCAGTATCCCGACGTCGTGGAGGAGGCCCTGGTCGGCACGAGCTTCCTCTCGACCACGAGCCCCTACGTCCTGCCCCCCGGCGAGGAGATGGAGGCCCGGCGGGCCCACCACGCCTTCCGCGACCCCTCGGGCGACTTCGTCTCCTACCTCAAGATCTTCGCGGCCTTCCGCGAGGCCAGGGACAAGGCGAAGTTCTGCGAGCGGAGCTACCTGGACGAGCGCACCATGCTGGAGATCTTCCGCATAAAGGAGCAGCTCGAGCTCATCGTCTCCGGCCTGGGCGTTCCCATCGTCGGGGGCGGCCGCTGCGAGGACTACCTCTGCGCCGTGAGCCGCGGCCTCATCCAGTTCGTCTGCGCCCGCCAGGACCGGGGCCTCTTCCGCAGCCTCACGGCGGAGAAGATCCAGATCCATCCCGGCTCGGTGATGTACAAGGAGAACCCGAACTACATCGTCGCGGGCGAGATCGTGCGCACCACGCGCATGTACGCGATGTCCGTCTCCCCCCTGGAGAAGGCCTGGCTCTCCCGGATCTCCCCCCGGCTGGAGGGCCTCCTGCGCGGCGGCTACGTCTCCGCGGCCGCGGGGCGCTCCCGCGAGGAGGGCTACGCCGAGCGCGGCCGGCCGGGCGAGCGGCCCGGCGAGCGCCATCGCCTGGAGCGCGGTGAGGCCGACAGGCGGAGCGGCCGCCACGGCCGCCGCGAGGAGGACGAGGCCCTCGCCGAACCCGCGGCCGGCGCCGAAAGGCCAGTCCGGGACTTCACGAACAAGATCAAGATCGGCAGCGAGGTCTTCGACCTGGCCGTCGACAAGAAAAAGAAGAAGGTCGTCTCCCTCGAGTGGCAGAAGCTCGCGAAGGTGCGGGAGGAGCTCGACCGCGAGTCCCTGGCCGTCTACAAGGGCATGAAGGGCGTCGTCCTCGTCGGGCACCGGAAGCTCCTCGAGGGCGAGAAGCTCGACCTCATCCTCCGCCTCGCGCCCAGCCTGGACCCCGAGCGCGACCTCGCGCGCGACTGGCCGCGGAAGAAGAACTTCGACTCGGGCGAGGGCCTCCACGAGCTCCTTGCCTCCCTGGACCACGTCCTCCAGGTGGCCCGCGCCAAGGACCAGTCGGCGGAGCTCGGCTTCGTGGCCCTCTTCACCGACTCGGAGGGCAACTACTGGTTCCGCTGCTCGCGGGGCTTCCACACGGCCCTGAACGAGAGCGTCGCCTCCCTGGACGCCCTGGCCGACGCCCTGGGCGAAGGCGCCAGCCCCGAGGAGAAGGAGAAGGTGAGCGCCCTCTACCGGAAGCTCACGAGCTT
>ERZ795055.1908-NODE-1908-length-16224-cov-3.734925_pt1 | contig 16224 bp, 8 predicted proteins | sample MGYA00375139_ERZ795055 | MGnify/ENA primary metagenome ERZ795055 (study PRJEB30184, sample SAMN05720283) | anaerobic digester metagenome | isolation source: active sludge of municipal wastewater-treating anaerobic digesters | place: USA | collected 2015-01-23 ... | reverse complement strand
TTTCAAAATTAAAAGATGGCGATTTTGCAGGACTTTGTGCATTGCAACGGAAGTTTGGTTTGGTTGGTGTAAAGGTTCAGGGCAATTCAAAATACGTTTATATGGTTAGTAATAAGACAGATAAACCGACTGAATTGCAAAGCATTCCTCTTTCGAAAAATAAAATTTACCTTAAAATTGAATGTGATTTCCGCAATAGAATTGATGTGGCAAATTTCTTCTACAGCCTCGATGGTAAAAAATGGAATGTAATAGGCGGTCCTCTCAAAATGGAATATACCTTGATGGAACATTTTATGGGATATCGTTTCGGGTTGTATAATTATTCGTCGAAAATTCCGGGTGGATATGCCGATTTTGATTTTTTCCGGATCAGTGAAAAAATAGCTGGAATATAATCGCTTAAATATCAACTTATTTACACAATATTAAGTGTGAATTTCAGTATAAAACATTTAATCGATACATGAAGAAAATCTTTTTTTTATTAACAGTTCAGTTGATTGTATTCAATTCGTTTGCTCAGAATATTGACCGAAGTTCTAATGGAAAAATAATTAAAACCATTAAACCTAAAATTCCGGCAAAAGGCGCATTTTATACGGGCAACTATCGCAATATGTTTGCTGAAGCAGGTTATGATAAGGTTTCAATAGCTAATAAACTAGAAAAAATCTGGCAACAATTATTTTACGGAGACTCTATAAATCAACGAATTTACTATCAGGTTGGTGCAGATGAGGCTTATATTTACGATACCGGAAATAAAGATGTACGTTCGGAGGGAATGTCATACGGGATGATGATTTGCGTGCAAATGGATAAACAACAGGAGTTTAATAAAATTTGGAAATGGGCCAAAATGCATATGCAGCATCAATCCGGATCCGCTAAAGGTTATTTTGCATGGCAAATGAACCGTGATGGAACGATTATGGATCCCGGAGTTGCTTCGGATGGCGAAGAATATATCGTCACTGCTCTTTTTCTGGCGGCTAATCGTTGGGGAAACGGAAATGGCATTTATAATTATTCGAAGGAGGCAAACGAAATTCTTGAACTTACTATGAATAAAGACAAAGGGAATAATAAACCAATTACAAATTTGTTTGAGGTTGATAAAAAGCAAATCACTTTTGTCCCTACCGAAGTGGGTCGGGTATTTACTGATCCTTCGTACCATCTTCCGGCATTTTATGAACTTTGGAGTCGTTGGGCCACTAAAAATAGTTCCTTTTGGAAACATTGTGCACCCACAAGCCGGAAAATGTTTCATAAATTTGCAAATAATAAAACCGGATTAATGCCCGATTATGCCAATTACGATGGCTCGCCAAAAAATATAGGCGGACACGGCGATTTTCGTTTCGATGCATGGCGATGCATTATGAATATGGCTGTTGACTACGCATGGTTTAAAAAATCGGGGAATGAACTTGCACAAATCAGAAAAATTCATTCATTTTTTATTCGTGAAGGAATTAAAAATTATGGAAATCAGTATACACTTGATGGCACAAAATTAGATACGCCACATTCAGCCGGTTTGGTTGCTTGCAATGCAGTGGGTGCTCTGGCTTCGAAAGATAAATCGGCATGGCTTTTCGTTGATGATTTTTTCAATACACCCATTCCTACCGGACAATACAGGTATTACGATGGACTGCTATATTTTATGAGTTACCTGCATCTTTCGGGTAATTTTAAAGTTTACAATCCAAATTAATTATTTAATATTTATGGAGTAAATTCGTGGTATTTTATTGAAATACAAATATTTGAATTGTAAATATTTATTTAATTCCAGAATAAAATGATTTTAGTTAACAATAAATTTAATAAGAAACACTACTAATAATTTATGAAATCCTTCATCCACTTCAAATTTCTGAAAATCACAGGCATTTTCGTATTTTTTCTCATTTCGCTGAACTGCCAAAGCCAGCAATTGCCTTATCAGAATACGAAATTAACCCCCGAAGAAAGAGCAAAAGATTTACTTCCGAGACTGACCCTTGCCGAAAAAGCTGCTTTGATGCAAAATAATTCACCTGCCATTCCGCGATTGGGCATCAAAGCATACGAATGGTGGAACGAAGCATTGCATGGCGTGGGGCGTACCGGTTTAGCGACTGTTTTTCCGCAGGCAATTGGTATGGCGGCTTCGTTTAACGATGCTTTATTGTTTGATGTTTTTACAGCTGTATCGGATGAAGCACGTGCAAAATCGAACAAATACAGCGAGCAAGGCGGATTAAAACGCTATCAGGGATTAACTTACTGGACTCCCAATATCAATATTTTTCGCGATCCGCGTTGGGGTCGTGGTCAGGAAACTTATGGTGAAGATCCATACCTGACAAGTAAATTGGGCGTTGCCGTAGTGAAAGGATTACAGGGACCTGATGATGCTGAATACGATAAATTGCATGCTTGCGCCAAGCATTTTGCCGTACATTCAGGACCGGAATGGAACCGACATTCCTATAACGCCGAAAAAATTTCGCCACGCGACTTGTGGGAAACGTATTTGCCGGCTTTCAAAGATTTAGTTCAAAAAGCTGATGTAAAAGAAGTTATGTGTGCTTATAATCGCTACGAAGGTGAACCTTGTTGTGGAAGTAATCGCTTGTTGACCCAAATATTGCGTGATGAATGGAATTATAAAGGATTAGTAGTCTCAGATTGTTGGGCAATAGCCGATTTTTACCGTCAAAATGCCCATGCAACACAACCCGATGCAACGCACGCGTCGGCTAATGCCGTGCAGAATGGTACCGATTTGGAATGTGGTTCTGATTTTGCCACTATTCCTGATGCAGTAAACAAAGGCCTAATCGATGAAAAACGGGTTGATGTTTCATTATTGCGATTGTTGAAAGCTCGTTTCGAATTGGGCGAAATGAATGAAAAGCCTGTTTGGGACATTCCGTACTCGGTTGTTAACAGCGCGAAACATCAGGCTTTAGCATTGCGAATGACTGAAGAAAGCTTAGTTTTACTTCAAAATAAAAACAATATTTTACCGCTGAAAAAAACAATGAAAATAGCCGTTATGGGACCTAATGCCAATGATTCAGTCATGCAATGGGGTAATTATAACGGTTTTCCGGGACATACTGTTACGGTGTTGGAAGCATTGCGGAATCAATTGGGCAAAGATTTAATCTATGATTTTGGATGCGATCGCACAGCCGAAACGACTATCAGTAGTCTTTTTCAGGAATGTAGTATCGATGGTAAAAAAGGATTTGTTGCTAAATATTGGAATACCCGTATTGCTCAGGGCGAACCGGTTGTGATTCAAACCATTAACACTCCATTACAACTAACCACAATGGGTGCAACTGCTTTTGCAGCGGGAGTTAATATCCGGAATTTTTCAGCTCGTTACAACACTGTTTTTCAACCAACTAAAACGGGCGATGTTGCTTTTCAGTTTCAGGTGAACGGAAGAACCACGCTGACGATCAATGGCGAATTGGTGGTGCGAAATGTATTTGCAACCAACCCTACCAATGTTTATACGCTTAAAGCTGAGGCCGGTAAGTCGTACGAAATTGAAATAGCCTATTCGCAGGGCAATTCTGATGCCGTTTTAAATTTTGATTTAGGTTCAATTATTCCTGTTGATATTGCTTCGTCAATTGCAAAAGTGAAAGATGCTGATGTTGTGATTTTTGCCGGTGGAATTGCACCTTCGCTCGAAGGAGAGGAAATGCCGGTTCAAATTCAAGGCTTTAAAGGTGGCGATCGCACGGATATTGAACTACCAAATATTCAACGACGGTTGTTACAGGAGCTTAAAAAGGCCGGAAAGAAAATTGTTTTCGTCAATTTCTCCGGCTCAGCCATGGGTTTAGTGCCCGAACTCGAATCGTGCGATGCTATTTTACAAGCCTGGTATCCGGGTCAGGCAGGAGGAACGGCCATTGCAAACGTCCTTTTAGGTCAGTACAATCCTTCGGGTAAACTACCGGTTACATTTTACAAAAATGTAAATCAATTGCCTGATTTCGAAGATTATAACATGAAAGGTCGTACGTACAGGTACTTGACCGAAAAACCGATGTTCCCCTTTGGTTACGGGCTGAGTTATACATCTTTTAAAACCGGGAAAGCCAAAGTAAGTAAATCAAAAATCAAAACAAACCAGTCATTGAAAATAACCATTCCCGTTTCAAATATCGGACAAATAGCAGGAACAGAAGTACTGCAAGTGTATGTAAAAAAAGTGAATGATATTGAAGGACCGATCAAAACGTTACGTGCATTCCAGCGGGTAGAATTGGCTGCCGGAAAAACTGCGCAAGTCAACGTGGTTTTAACTCCTTCATCCTTCGAATTTTATGATTGGACGCAACGAAAAATGATGGTAACTCCCGGAGAATATGAGCTGTTTTATGGAAATAGTTCAGATGAAAAAGAGTTGAAAATGATGAAGATTTCGATCCGTAAATAACCGGAAATAATTATTATTAATGATATAACGATTTATCAACTAAATATTTACAATTGATTAGAAGTTTTTTTAAACAAAACGCTAAAGTATTCATTCATAGTTGGTAAAAATGATTCTTAAATAATACATAATATTTATTGATATGTTTCCAAATACCGCAGGATTGTTGATTTAGTTAGGGACAAGCGACTTCCCTGTCGCTTGATGACAACTCAAGCGACAGGGATCCTGAAGTTTCGGGACACTTGTCCCTTGATATTTTACATCAAACATAAACATCAAAATATATCATTATTTATTCCTAAATACTTACTTTTTGGTGGAGTTTGTTTTTATTTAAATAAAAAACATTTATATATCTTATGAAAAATATCGCATTTATCATTAGTTTAATTTTCACAATTTTGCTAAATCTGCCTTTTCCGGGCAATGCACAAAACCCGATTATCCAAACCAAATATACATCCGACCCGGCACCAATGGTGTACAATGATACCGTGTTTCTTTACGCCGGACATGATGAAGACGATGCTTTTGGGTTTAAAATGGAAGATTGGTTGCTTTACACTTCTACCGATATGGTAAATTGGACCGACCGTGGAGTGGTAGCTTCGCTCAAAGATTTTAAATGGGTAAATACCGATAATGGAGCCTGGGCACCTCAATGCATCAGGCGAAACAATAAGTTTTATTTATACTGTCCGGTGCCTAATGGTCTGGGAATTGGCGTATTGGTTTCCGATAGTCCTTATGGTCCTTTTAAAGATCCTATCGGCAAAGCCCTGATTAACAACAGTCCACAAGACATTGATCCTACCATATTGATTGATGACGACGGTCAGGCTTATCTTTATTGGGGAAATCCGGAATTGTGGTACGTAAAACTGAACGAGGACATGATTTCATATTCGGGTGAGCCTAAAAAAGTGCCGGAATTTGTAAAAATAAAAGGGGAGAAAGATCCTTTTCACTATCAGGAAGGTCCGTGGGTTTGGAAACGAAACGGGCATTATTACATGGCATATGCTTCCACCTGTTGCCCCGAAGGCATTGGTTATGCAATGGCTAAGTCGCCTACCGGACCGTGGGAATACAAAGGGATGATAATGGATGGTGACCCGCGATCCAGTGGCAACCACCCGGGCATAATCGATTTCAAAGGAAATTCGTATGTCTTCGGATTCAATTATGCAATTCTGAAGCAAACCATGTCGAAACATTACGAAAGACGTTCGATTTGCCTCGAAAACCTAACGTACAATGCCGATGGCACTATTCAGAAGCTTCCTTTCTGGTCGAAAAATGCTGCTCAGATTGGTACGTTAAATCCATTTATCCGCACCGAAGCCGAAACAATGGCTTACAGCGAAGGGTTGAAAACTGCCACTGTAACCGAGTGGGAGCGAAATGTATCGTGGAACAAAGGCAAAAAAATTGCTGATAGATTATATGTAAATTCTATCAACAATGGCGATTATCTGAAAGTGCAGGGTGTCGATTTTTCAACGGGTGCAACATCTGTGGATCTAAATGTAGCTTCGCTGCATGGTGGAAAAATCGAAATTCGTGTTGATAAAATTGACGGACCAAAACTGGCAATTATTAATATTAAAACTTCAGGCGAAGGTGACAATTGGAAAACAATTACTTCGCCTGTAAAAAAAATAAAGGGTGTTCATGACCTGTACTTCATTTTCAGGGGTGAAAAAGAATTGTTCTATTTCGACTGGTGGAAATTCAATCATTAAAAAAACTATAATTAAATCATGAAAAAACATTTTGCAATAATTTTGGCTACAATTGCTTCGATAGGTGTAACTCTGGCTGATAATCCTGTGGTGCAAACACATTATTCGCCCGACCCTGCTCCAATGGTGTACAATGGTACGGTTTATATGTACACCGGCGACGATATTCCCGGTTTCGATTTCTATTATATGACCAAATGGCGTGTATTGTCCTCAACCGATATGGTTAACTGGACGGATCACGGAAGTCCTATCGGGTTGGAATCCTTTAAATGGGCGCGTGATCGTGCCTGGGCTGCGCAATGTATAGAGCGTAACGGTAAATTTTATTGGTATATCTGTGCTCAAAGTACTAAAAATGATATGGCCATCGGTGTGGCAGTTTCCGACTCTCCAACCGGTCCATTCAAAGATGCACTTGGTAAACCGTTGATTATTAATGGTAGTTGGTCAAATATTGATCCTACTGTATGGATTGATGATGACGGACAAGCCTATCTTTACTGGGGCAACGGCAGTCTTTATTATGTGAAATTGAATAAAGACATGATTTCTTATTCGGGCGATATTGTCACTGTTCCACTAAGTGTAGAATCTTTTGGAGGAGTAAGAGGCAACAGAAGTACTGAGAATCCGAATAAAGACTCGTTTGTAGAAGGTCCCTGGTTTTACAAACGTAACAGCCAGTATTATATGATGTTTGCCGGGATGGGCAAAGGGGGCGAGACGCTTTCTTACTCAACAAGTAGTGGCCCTGTGGGACCATGGAAGTATCAGGGTAAAATTATGGAAAACCAAAAACTGAACAGTTTCACCAACCACGGAGGAATTATTGATTATAAAGGAAATTCCTATCTTTTCTATCATAGCGGTTTGTTGCCCGGAGGTGGAAGCTATGGTCGTGCATCTGCAATCGAACAATTCAGTTATAATCCTGACGGTACAATTCCTTCTGTTTCAGCCACAAAGGAAGGTGTAAGTCCCGTTGGCGAAATTAATCCTTACAAGCGAGTTGAAGCTGAAACAATGGCATGGTCGCAAAAATGTTCTATTACTCAAAATAAAAAAACGGGTGTATATGTTTCGGGCACTCGTCTGAAAGGCTATACAAAAGTGCGTGAGGTGAATTTTGGAAGTCAATCGCCTAAATCGTTTTCAGCATCATTAGCAGCCGGAGTTGATGGAGGTATTTTGGAGGTTCGCCTTGATAGCGTTGCCGGAGCCATTATTTCATCTATCCAATTGCCCCGCACGGGAGGATGGGATAAATTTGAAACATTTACATCAGAACTAAAACAAGAAGTAACAGGCAAACACGATGTTTACTTTTATTTTAATGGTCAAAACATTACAGCCGGCCGTGAATTATTCAACTTTGATTATTGGATTTTTAATAAAAAATAATCCCAAAAACTGCGAATCCAACCATAAACATTTTATTTCATGAGAATTACAAAAAGAATTAAATCAGTCATTGCCGGACTTATAATCTTGTTCAGTGCATTTGGTATCCAAACTTTAACGGCGCAAACCGTTTGGCTTGATCAATTAGACCTCAGTGCAGCTACTCAGGGATACGGAATTCCAAGAAGTAATAAAACAGTTGATGGAAAACCACTGACTATTGCAGGGAAAACCTACGAACGGGGTTTTGGAAGTCATTCCGAAAGTTCGTTAACTATCTTACTTGAGGGAAAAGCAACTTTGTTTACAGCTCAGGCTGGTATCGACGACGAGGTAAAAGGTCAGAGACCGACTGCTGAGTTTGTTGTTTATGGTGATAACCAAAAGTTATGGTCAAGCGGTGTAATGCGTTTAGGTGACACTGCCAGAACTTGTTCTGTAAAGCTTAATGGTGTTAGGAAACTTGAATTGGTAGTAACTGATGGTGGAAATGGGAATTATTACGACCACGTTGATTGGGTGGATGCTAAGTTTGAAACTACTGGAGTAGCTACCTTCAAAACATTCAATCCGATATCGAACGAGCAGTACATACTTACACCTAAGCCTTCTGCTTCTCCCAAAATTAATAGTGCGAAGGTATTTGGTGTGCGTCCGGGATCACCATTTCAATTTCTTGTGGCAGCCACCGGTGATCGTCCGATGATTTTCTCGGCAAAAGGTTTACCTAAGGGATTAAAAATCAATAAAAAAACAGGCCTCATCACAGGTTCATTGTCAAAGGCAGGAACTTTTGAAGTGACTTTGACAGCTAAAAATGCTAAGGGCAAAGCGGATAAAAAACTGCGTATTGTTTGTGGCGACCGCATCTCACTTACTCCACCAATGGGTTGGAATAGCTGGAATTGTTTCGCACATGAGGTATCGGCCGATAAGGTGAAGCGTGCTGCCGATGCGATGGTAAAAAGCGGACTTATCAACCACGGTTGGACCTATGTGAATATCGATGATTTCTGGGAAAATAACCGCGATTCAAAAGATGAGTCATTACGTGGTGAGTTTCGTGATGCGGCAGGTAACATTGTTACCAATTCACGATTTGTAGATATGAAAGGACTTGCAGACTATGTGCACGGTTTGGGATTAAAAATAGGACTTTATTCAAGTCCGGGCCCATGGACATGCGGCGGATGTGCCGGCAGTTATGGTTACGAAAAGCAAGATGCTGAAAGTTATGCCAAATGGGGCTTCGATTACCTTAAATACGACTGGTGCAGTTATGGTAATGTGATTAATGGTTTGCCGAACAATGATCCGGGTAAAGTTTCGTCTTTGTCGTATAATGGTGGTAACGAATTGAATACGGCCATTAAGCCATTTAAGGTTATGGGCGAATATCTTCGTCAACAGCCTCGCGACATTGTATATAGCGTATGTCAGTACGGTATGTCGGATGTATGGAAATGGGGTGACTCTGTTAATGGAAATTGCTGGCGTACTACCAATGATATTACAGATACTTGGGTAAGTGTAAAAAATATAGCACTCGATCAGGATAAATCGGCTCCTTATGCTAAGCCCGGTAACTGGAACGACCCTGATATGTTGGTGGTTGGTCATGTTGGTTGGGGAAATCCGCATCCAAGCAAGCTGAAACCAGATGAACAATATCTTCATATCAGTCTTTGGAGTCTTTTCTCAGCACCGCTCCTGATTGGTTGTGATATGGAGAAACTCGATGATTTTACCCTGAATTTGTTGACAAACGACGAAGTAATTGAAATCAATCAGGATCCGTTGGGCAAGCAAGCTACCTGCCTACAAACAATAGGTGAACTTCGTATTTATGTAAAAGAACTTGAAGATGGCAGCCGTGCGGTCGGGTTCTGTAACTTTGGTATCGATAGAGCAGATATTTCATACAAAGATTTTGAAAAATTAGGTCTTAATGGACAGTTTGTAGTGCGTGATCTTTGGCGTCAAAAAGATCTTAGCAATCTGGCAACAAAATCAGGTGAACTAAAGCTCAACGTACCGGCTCACGGCGTGGTGCTCTATAAATTTACCCCGGTAAAATGATTTTTTTTAATATATTATTCTAAACATTTAATGATTTGTTTTTCCAAATCAATATACATATTAATAAACTTGTAACTCGTAACTATTTGCGTGTAACTGCTTTAAACTTATCCAAAATAACACACACACAATATGAAGACTAAATTTGCTTTTATAGTCGCTACAATGGTATTATTGCCTTTAATAAGTAAAGCGCAAAATCCGGTTATTCAAACCAATTATACTGCCGATCCGGCGCCGATGGTGCACGACGGTACTGTGTATCTTTATACTTCACATGATGAGGATGTTACTGTGAAGAATTTCTTTACAATGAATGACTGGAGATGCTATTCAACAACCGATATGGTAAACTGGACCGATCATGGTGCAATTTTATCGTATAAAGTTTTTGAATGGTCGCGCGGCGATGCCTGGGCTGGCCAATGCGTTTATCGAAACGGAAAATTCTATTATTATTTGCCGGTGAATCAAAAAAACGGTGGAAATGCTATTGGCGTTGCTGTATCCGACAGTCCGACAGGACCTTTTAAAGATGCGATTGGCAAACCATTGGTATCGGGTTTTGGCTATATTGACCCAACGGTTTTTATCGACGACGATGGTCAGGCATACATGTATTGGGGAAATCCAAACCTTTGGCATGTAAAGCTAAATGAAGATATGATCTCTTATGATATGAATTACGGTATTGCAAAAGAAGATTTGAGAGATGATAATTTTGGATATCGTTCAAAAAAAATAGACAACCGCACGGCAGCTTACGAAGAAGGTCCATGGTTATATAAGTGTAACAGCCTGTATTACTTGTTATACCCGGCTGGTGGAGTTCCCGAGCATTTGGCTTTTTCTACGGCTAAAAGTATTACCGGTCCCTGGACCTATGGCGACACCATCATGCACGTCATAAAAGAAGGTGGAGCTTTCACCAATCACCCGGGATTGATTGATTACAAAGGCAAATCCTATTTATTTTACCACAATGGTGCATTGCCCGGCGGTGGTGGTTTTAAACGCTCGGTTTGTGTAGAACCGCTTGTGTTTAATGCAGATGGCTCCATTCCGTTAATTCATCCGACAAAAGAAGGAGTGAAAGAAAGTGCAGCTAATTTGAATCCATTCACAAGAGTTGAGGCTGAAACTATTGCTTGGGAAGAAGGTGTTGAAACTACGAAAGATGAGAAAACTGGTGTGTACGTCACCAACATCAGTAACGGCGACTATATTAAAGTACGAAGTGTAGATTTTGGTAAAGGTGCGAAGAAATTTAGCGCAAGTGTAGCTTCTGCATCACAAGGTGGAAAAATCGAAATTTACATTGATGCAAAAAACGGCAGTTTGTTAGGGACTTTAGACGTAAAAAATACCGGTGATATTCAAACATGGAAAACCCTATCGTGTAAAGTAAATAAAGTCAAAGGGGTACATGACCTGTACTTTGTTTTCAAAGGAGGAGCTGGTGACAACCTTTTCAATTTTGATTGCTGGCAACTAAAAAAATAATAAATTAAAATCAATAGTATGAAACCATTATTTCGCATTTCATTTTTACTTCTTTTATCCTTTGTTGGGCTGAGCCAATATGTATTTGCCGATTACCCGATCGCATCTCATCGTTTTTTGGCCGACCCGGGCGCAATGGTCTATAAGGATAGAGTTTATCTTTACTGTTCAAACGATGATGAAAATCCGGGCGACGATAAGTCTGGATATCAGATGAAGTCTATTGTTTGTATCTCAAGTAGTGATTTGAAGAACTGGACTGATCACGGAATAGTGTTTGAAGTACCAAAAAACTGTTCGTGGGCTACCCGTAGTTGGGCACCGTCTGCTGTTGAGCGCGATGGAAAGTTTTTTCTTTATTTTGGTAATAGTGGAAATGGAATTGGGGTAGCTAAATCCGACAATCCTCTGGGTCCTTTTGTGGATCCAATAGGAAAGCCGCTGGTTGAAAATAGTACACCCGGAGTGCAACCGGCCACGCGCATGTGGCTTTTCGACCCAATGACTTTTATTGATGATGATGGACAAGCTTATATGTATTTTGGTGGAAATGGTGACAACAATGTGCGTGTTATCAAATTGAACCGCGATATGATAACTGTTGATGGACCTGCTATTCAATTATCAGCAAAAAATTTCTTCGAAGCGTCATGGATGCATAAAGTAAATGGGACTTACTACTTTTCATATTCTGCAAACCCAAGAGCTCAAATGCGAATAGATTACATGACAAGTACCAACCCTACTTCAGGGTTTACTTATGGGGGTGCAGTTTCTAACCAACCACCGCTCAACGACAACAACAATCATCAGGCAATATTTAAGTTTAATGGTGAATGGTATCAAGCCTATCATAACCGGGTAGTATCTAAAGAGGCAAAAATCAACCCTGTTTACAAACGCAATATTTGTGTGGATATGTTTAAACACAATCCGGACGGAACAATTGAAGTTATGGCTAATACAGTTGACGGGGTAAAGCAACAATCTTACCTTAACCCATTTGAACAGGTTGAAGCAGAAACATTTAATATGCAGAGTGCCATTAAAACAGAGATTTCAAGTGCTGGTGGCATGTGTGTTAGTAGTATCGAAAACGGTGATTGGATTAAAGTCATGGGAGTCGATTTCGGTACAGCCAAGGCCAAAACATTTATTGCCAATGTTGCGGGAAACGGAGGTCAAATAGAAATTATGCTGGATAATCCTTCCGGAAAACCGGTTGGAGTTTGTAAAGTTACTTCTACAGGAGGAACAAAAGAATGGAAAAGCATGACCTGTAAACTTAAGAAAATCTCAGGGGTTCATGATGTTTATTTCAAATTTAAAGGAGGCTCGACACCGTTATTTAATTTCGATTGGTGGAAATTAAAATAATCTAATAATTGTATGTTTAAAAAAGATTTTTTTTCATATAAACAGGTATTTGTTCTCAGCTTAATAGTTTTTGCTACGGGTACGACAAATGTATTTTGCCAAAGCGAGGTTCTTGCTCATTGGAATTTTGAACAAATAAAGCACCTGAAAACTGACTCTGTTTCTGTTCCGGTTGTTGGTCAGCCGCTAACAGCTTCTGAGCGAGGACCAGCCGAACCGCAACCTTATATTCTTGATCAATCGGGCAAAGGCAATTTTTTGCAAGTGCGTGGTTCACGCCCTTCAACGCTGGTTTTTTCAGATAATGTGCCTGCTTCTCAAACAGAAAATAAGCCAAACACACGTTCACTTTCCTTAAAAAAAGGTGAGTGTATTGTTTCGTATGATCGCCCACTTGCTTATTACGATTTGCGCAAAAGCTGGACAATTGAAGCCAGTCTGATGTGTAATCTTTTGGGAACTGAGCAGGTTTATCTTTGCAAAGAAGGTGCCGGTGGACAATTATTTGGCGATGTTTCGGTTGGTTTTGACAATATGCAAAAAAAATACTTTGTGGAACTCTTTTGTGCCGACGGAAAACCTCGTCGCATAGCAGCTGGCAATGAAGTTGAAGTAGGTAAATGGTACGATGTGCGTGCACAAGCCAACTACGATATCAAAAAAGATCAAACTACCTTGAAAATTGAAGTGAAAGCTTCGACTGAAAAGAGTTTTGGAGAATCAACTTCGATTACTTTTAAAGGTGCTGCAATGCGCAGTGATGCCGGTTCGTGGGTTATCGGACGTGGTTTTCCCGGTGGATTTCCGAATAGCCTGGCTGTACTCGATGGTGGAATTGACGATGTGAAAATATCAGGTGAAGCTTTGCCACGAATTGCCGGACAAAACCCGCTTTTTACAGATGCTTTTACCGCTGATCCAACTGCATTGGTTGTTGGCGACAGAGTTTATGTGTATGTTGGTCAGGATACAGCGTCGCCCGGCGGTTGGTTCAATATGCCCAACTGGCTTTGTTATTCTACCACCGATATGAAACACTGGACAGCGCACGGTCCTGTTTTGGCTGCAAAAGATTTTGTTAATGCAAATAGCGGGTCGGCCTGGGCTGCGCAAGTAGTGGAGAAGGACGGAAAGTATTATTTTTATGTAACACTCGACAGAAAAGAAGGCCATTTCATAACCGTAGCGGTGGGCGATTCTCCAACTGGACCGTTTAAAGAAGCTCGACCGGGCATGCCTCTTATTACTGATGATATGACCAAAGATTCGCACAGATGGAATTCTGATATTGACCCTACAGTACTTATTGATGATGATGGTACGCCCTGGATGGCATGGGGAAACGGCGATTGTTACATGGTAAAACTGAACCGTAATATGGTTGAACTTGATGGTCCGATAACCAAAGTTCCTTTCAGAAATTATTCAGAAGGTCCTTGGCTTTTTAAACGTAATAATCTGTATTACAATGTGTATGCTGCCGATGCTCCCGGAGTCCAACCCGAGCAGATGTGTTACTCTACAGCCCCAAAAATTACCGGACCGTGGACTTTTGGTGGATTTGTAACCGGTGCAGCAAAACATGGTTTCACTATTCATCCGGCAGTTATTGAATTTAAAAATCAATGGTATTTCTTTTACCACGATGGTGCATATCCTTTGGATGGCACACCGGGTGGTGATTGCAGACGTCAGGTATGTGTTGAATATATGAATTTTAATCCCGATGGAAGTATTAAACCTATCACTTTGACAACTGAAGGAGTGAGTGTGCCGGCGAAACAATAATTTTCAACTGAGGTGTGGTGTAAATCTTAAAAAACTCTATTTTTAGCGGAATTCATTTGTAAAAAGATTAATTTTACGTCAATAAATGCGTATGATAATCAATAATAAATCCGTGTCTTGCACTGGGTTATATTAATTGTCTTATTATAAGTTATTTAAAGGTGTAAACGTAAATGTTAGCCTGAGCATTGAAATCAACGGAGTTTAAAATACGAAAAGAAAATCATGAATAAGAAAAATCAAGTTTTGCTATTTATTCTGTGCAGTACAATCAGTATTTCTACTGTTTTTGCGCAGACAAAAAAGAATTATCATACGTGGGCAACGACTCCACCCCTGGGTTGGAATAGCTGGGATTGTTTTGGAACAACTGTTACCGAGCAACAAATCAAGGAACAAGCGGATGCAATGGCAAAGTACCTTCTACCCAGTGGATACAACTATCTTACAGTGGATATTCAATGGTACGAGCCTGAGGCTAAAGGACATGCTTATGATCCGAAGGCTGTGCTGACCATGGATGAATATGGACGTTTAACTCCCGGCTTGAAAAAGTTCCCATCAGCTGCCGATGGCAAAGGATTTAAATCACTTGCCGACTATGTACATTCCAAAGGACTTAAATTTGGCATCCATATCATGCGTGGAATTCCCCGACAAGCTGTTGAAAAAAACACTCCGGTTCTCGGGACATCTGCTAAAGCTCAGGATATTGCATTAACTAACTCACGTTGTGCGTGGAATCCTGATATGTATGGTGTTGATGCTACTAAACCCGAAGGCCAGGCCTACTACAATTCAATTGTGCAGATGTATGCCGACTGGGGTGTGGATTTTATAAAGTGTGACGATATTTCGCGCCCTTACGACAAAGTTCAAAAAGCTGAAATTGAAGCGCTTCGAAATGCCATTGATAAAACCGGTCGCTCAATTATTTTAAGTCTATCGCCGGGTGCAACACCGATAGTGGCCGGTGAACATGTGATGAACCATGCAAATATGTGGCGCATTACCGATGATTTTTGGGACAGATGGGGATTGTTGTTGGCCATGTTCGAACGCCTGGATGTTTGGACACCCTTTCGTGCTCCGGGTCATTTCCCCGATGCAGATATGCTACCAATTGGAATTGTTGATTTCAAACGATCTACCAATTTCACAAAAAATGAGCAATACACGCTTATGAGCTTGTGGGCTATTGGTCGTTCTCCACTTATTTTTGGTGGCGACATGACTAAACTCGATGATTTTACCAAAGAAATGCTCACTAACCCTGAGATGTTGAAAGTGAACCAATTGAGCACAAACAATCGTCAGGTATCGCGCGATAAAAACCTTATTGTATGGACAGCCGATGTGCCCAACAGTAAAGATAAATATGTTGCACTTTTCAACGCACAAAGCAATGTAGAAAATATTGATTTCAATAATGCCAATTATGCAAGTCCGGTAATAGCCGGTAAAGGCAGCTCACAAAAGATAGAAGTATCTGTGAAAAATGGAAAAAAGCTCGTTCTTTTTGTCAAAGATGGTGGCAATGGTTTCGATTGGGATCATGTGGTGTGGGTTGATCCGATGCTTCGTGGACCAAAAGGTGATCTGAAACTTACCGATTTAAAATGGATTAGCGCTACCTCCGGTTGGGGCGAAGCTCGTGTGAACCGGACGTGTGGCAACGAGCCTATTTTGATAAACGGTAAACCTGCCGAAGGTATTGGCACACATGGAGAATCTGTAATCATTTATGATTTGCCCGAAGGTTACGATACCTTTACCGCCACCGGTGTTGTTACTCAGGACATTGGTTCAGTTGTTTTTGGTGTCCTTGTTAGTCAGGGCTTAATTGATTTACCTGAAAAAACA
>ERZ795055.1907-NODE-1907-length-16224-cov-3.904076_pt1 | contig 16224 bp, 14 predicted proteins | sample MGYA00375139_ERZ795055 | MGnify/ENA primary metagenome ERZ795055 (study PRJEB30184, sample SAMN05720283) | anaerobic digester metagenome | isolation source: active sludge of municipal wastewater-treating anaerobic digesters | place: USA | collected 2015-01-23 ... | reverse complement strand
ATGGATTGTGTTGGATGAATAGGTCGTGCCAGGAGAGTATTTGTCGCCCAGAAAGAGAGGAGAAATAACGATCAAGCACAATCAATTAAAGGTAATTTCTGCGAATCAAACTAATAAACTAAAAGGAGATTTACAATGAAAAAGAGATTTACCGTAATCGCGCTCGTACTTGTCGCTGCCATGCTGCTTTCAGCCTGCGCGGCGCCAGCAGCGCCAGCAGAACCAGCCGCGCCTGCCGCCCAAGATGTCACCATCACCTTCATGCACCAGCAGGTCGAGCAGGAACGCCAGGATGCCATCGCGACCATCATCACCGAATTTCAGGCCGCCAATCCTGGCATCAAAGTTGAGCAAATGCCCGTCAACGAAGACGACTACGACACCAAGGTCGCCACATTAGCCGGCAGCGGACAGTTGCCCGCGATCGTTGAATTCAGTGCTGACCAGGCCAAGACCAATGCCAAGAACGCGCTGACCAATTTTGAATCAGTGGACAAGGTCATCGCGGCGAAATCCGAAAGCGGTTTCTTTGCCGGCGCGTTGGGAATTGCCAAGACCGAAGACGGCGCCCACTACATCGGCGTGCCGATCTCCGGTTGGGTGCAGGGTATTTGGCTGAACATGGCGCTTTTGAATGAAAAAGGCGTAGCCGCGCCAAAGACCTGGGAAGAAGTTTTGGAAGTTGCCAAAGCTTTCCACGATCCTGCCAACAAGAAATATGGCATCGCCATCCCAACCTCTGAATCAGCCTTCACCGAGCAGGTTTTCTCGCAGTTTGCCCTGTCCAACGGCGCGAATGTGTTTGATAAAGACGGAAAAGTCACCTTCAACACCCCCGAAATGAAAGCAGCCGTGGAATATTACAAGGAACTGGCTGCCTACTCCATGCCCGGTTCAACCGGCGTACCTGAAGTGGCGGACGCCTTCACCGGCAAGAACACCCCCATGGCGCTGTACTCGACCTATATCATCGGTCGTGTGCGCGACGCGGGCTTCATTGGCGATCTTGGGTTTGTGCTTCCCACCAACAAGGTTGCTTCCTCGTTTGGTGTCGTGACCGTGCTGTCGATCTCCTCCCAGATCACCCCGGAACAGACTGCCGCCGCGGAGAAATTCCTGGGTTACATGCTCGAACCAGCGAACAACCTGAAGTGGGCGCTGCTCGCCCCAGGTGGCGCTCAGCCAGTTGTGGTTGGTATCACCGAGTTAGATGGTTACAAAAACAATGAAGTGGTGAAGTCCTTCGCGGGCATCGCCTCGGACATCGCTGCCGCGTACGGAGACCTACAGGTCTTTGGATCGGTGGATGGCAAGAACTTCGCCGCCATGGGCGATGTGACCAACACCAACGTCATCAGTAAAGCGCTGAACAATATCATTGTCAACAACGGCGACATCGATGCTGAGATGGCTGCCGTGCAGGCTGCCATTGAGGAACTTGCCAAATAAGTTTGGTTGTCTCTACTCAAGCCAGGGCTGGTCTCAGCCCTGGCTTTTGACCCGCTTGAAAGGATGTACACAATGACAACAGCGCATCTGACAAGAGCCCAATCTAACCAGAGATTTGCTTATTCACTGCTGGCACCCAGCCTGCTGCTTTTGCTCCTATTGATTGGCTACCCAATGTTCTACAACGTGTACATCAGTTTCTTTGATGTGCCGTTGAACCCCAAAATGCCCAGCCTGTTTGTGGGCTTGGGAAACTACCTTTCCCTCTTCAAGGACCCCACTTTTTATCGCTCGCTGCTGGTCACGATCAGTTTTACGTTGCTGGTAACTTTATTGAGCACAGTCGTTGGTTTGTTTACCGCCGTTTTTCTGAACCGGGAATTCGTCGGTAAGCGTTGGGTCAACGCGATCATCATCATGTCTTATGTTGTGCCATCGATTTGTCTGATCTTTGTCTGGAAGTACATGTTCAACAACATCTTCGGGATCGTCAATTACATCCTGGTTGACATCCTGAGATTGGCGAAAACCGCGCCGTTATGGTTCGACAAGCCTGCCAGCGCCTTCATCCTGGTGGCTCTGTTTGCGGTCTGGCGTTTTTTCCCTTACGCGCATATGTCTTTCACGGCAATTCTGCAATCGATCGATAATACGCTTTATGAGGCGGCTGAAATTGATGGTGCCACGGCGTGGAATAAATTTACCGCCATCACTTATCCGGCGCTGAAGCAGACCCTGGCGACCGTGGTGAGCCTGCGCATCATTTGGGTGTTCTACATTTACGCTGAGGTTTATTTGCTCTCTTCCAAGGTGGACGTGCTGGGAGTGTACCTGTACAAGATGGCATTCGCGACCAGGGATTTTGGCAAAGCGGCGGCGATTTCGATCGTTTTGTTCGTGCTGATTTTCTCCCTGATTATGCTCATCAGAAAGAAGGTATTTAAACATGAAAACGATTAAGCGCAAGACAGTTAATGAGATTTTTTTCTACCTTGCCGTCATTTTGATGTGCAGCATACTGCTATTTACCTTCGTGATCATGTTGAGCGTCGCTTTCAAGGGAGCCAAGGAAGCCATCTCTTACCCACCGACGATCATCCCCGCCCAATTCACCTTGCAGCACTTCAAGGATGTGTTCAACGCGCGCATCTTCCCCTACCTGAGCTACTTTGGCAACAGCATGTATGTGTCGTTGGCGGTATGCGTGGTGGTGGTTTTCCTGGGCATTCTGGGCGGGTACGCCCTGGCCAGGTTATCTTTCAAGGGCAAGAAGTACCTGAGTGAGACCTTCTTCCTGGTCTACATGTTTTCGGGCATTCTGCTGATCGTGCCCTTGTTCAGGATGCTTTCAGCCGCTGGGCTGCGCAACACGCGCGAGGCAGTCATTATCTGTATGATCGTGCAAACACTGCCCACCGCCATCTACATGACCCGCAGTTACTTCGAAACCATCCCCATCGAACTGGAAGAAGCGGGCGTAATGGATGGCATGAGCCGCCTGGGATTGATCTTCCGCATCATGGTGCCGCTGTCGATTTCGGGACTTGTTTCGGTGTTTGTGTACGCGTTCATGATCTCCTGGAATGACGTGCTGTTTGCCAGCATCTTCCTGGACTCTTCGGCGCTATTCACCATCCCGATTGGACTGAACAGCCTGTTCAATACCCCGGATTACATCTGGGGGCGCATGATGGCGGCTTCAATCCTGACCTCACTGCCCGTGGTGATTATGTACGCCCTCAGCCAGCGCATGATCAGAGGCGGACTGGTGGAAGGCGGCGTTAAGGGTTAATCGATCAAATTACCCCTCGACCCGATTATAAATTCGCTGTCTTTGTTCACAGCGGTGTATTATTGCATGTGAATTTTATTGAAAAAGGATTTTGACGATGAAAAAGTTGGTAGTTATTGAACCCCGCAAAGCCGCTTTGGTCGATTATGAAGACACTGCAGTTGCCGCGGATGAGGTGAAGATCAAGGTAGACTTCGCTTCGCCCAAACATGGCACCGAAATTGCTGATTTCAATGCCACCACCCCGTTTATTGACGGCAAATACGATCCTGAGTGGCAAGTTTTCGCGCAGCGCGATGCAGACGAACCGCGCGGCATCGAGTACGGCGACCTGCCGATCGGAAACATGGTGGTGGGTGAAGTCGTGGAAAAGGGGCAGGACGTCAGCGCGGTTAACCTGGGTGACCGGGTGGTCGCTTATGGGGCGGTGCGCGAAACAGTCATCGTCAAAGGGGTCAATAATCACCGGCTCAGAATTATGCCGGCCGGGATGGACGCCAGGCAAGCGGTTCTGTATGACCCAGCCCAGTTCTCGCTCGGCGGCGTGCGCGATTCAAAGATTTGCGCGGGCGATTACGTGGCGGTGATCGGCCTGGGCGCGATTGGGGAAATAGCGGTGCAACTGGCCAAAAAGGCCGGCGCTGGGATCGTCATCGCGGTGGACCCGATTGAAAAACGGCGCGAAGTCGCTTTGGAACTCGGCGCGGATTTGGCGCTTGATTCGATGAGCTGTGACGTTGGCATGGAAATCAAACGCGCCACCAATAAAATGGGCTGCGATCAGATCCTTGAAACCAGCGGCAGCATGCACGCGCTCCAGGCTGCATTAAAAGGCCTGGCGTATGGCGGCACGATTGCCTATTTGGGTTTCCCCAAACCGTTCCCCCAGGGCTTGTGGCTGGGACAGGAAGCGCATTTCAATAATGGGCACATCATTTTCTCGCGCGTGGCCAGCGAACCCAACCCGGATTACCCGCGTTGGAACCGCAAACGCATCGAGGAAACCTGCTGGCAGCTACTGACCAGCGGTTATATTTCAGCCGCGCAGGTGATCGATCCGATCGTGCGGTTTGAGGACAGCGCGGAAGCCTTTACGCACTACGTCGCCACCCATCCGGAACAGTCCATCAAGTTGGGCATCCAGTTTTAACGGGAGAGATATCAGATGTTACTTGGAACACAGGACCGGGATTTCTTTCCCACTGATTTGTCTGAAAAATTTGACTTCGTCCAGCAATGCGGGTTCGATTGCTTTGAGATCGATGGCAGCCTGATCCTGAAGCGCTTGGACGAAGTGCTCGCGGCCCAGGCGCAAACGGGGCTGAAGATTGTCTCGGTTTGCGGGGGTTATCGGGGTTGGATTGGTGACTTCATCGAAGAGCGCCGCCTGCACGCCGTGGAGGACGTCTCTCAGATCTTGCGCGCGCTGCCGAGCATTGGCGCCAGCGGCATCGTGCTGCCGGCTGCCTGGGGTATGTTCACCTATCGCCTGCCGCCCATGGTTTCGCCGCGCAGCAAGGAAGGGGACCGGAACGCAATTCATGCCTCGCTGGCGGCTTTGGACCCGATCGCCAGGCAGGAAGGCGTCCAAATCTACCTTGAACCCTTGAATCGCTACCAGGATCATATGCTCAACCTGACTTCCGACGCGGTCAGTGTGATTGACGAGGGCGGCTACCAGGCGGTCAAAGTGACCTGTGACTTCTACCATATGGCGATTGAGGAGGACGATATCTCCGAGACCTTGCGGCGATACTACGCCTATCTTGGGCACGTGCACATCGCCGAAAACCACCGCTACCAGCCGGGGTCAGGTTCGCTTGATTTCCGCAAGTATCTGACCACCCTGCGAGATCTTGGCTACCAGGGTCCGATTGTCAACGAGGGGCGCATCCGCGGCGAAAACCCACTCGAGGCATATCTGCAATCGGTGCGCTACATCAAGGATATCCTGCGGGAAATTGGAGCGTAGGATGCTCAAACTGATCATCGTTGGCAGCGGACAGGTCGTATCCTCCACCCATTTGCCCAACCTGCAAAAGCTGAAAGATGAGGTGGAGGTGGTCGGCCTGGCGGATGTGCAGGTTGAAAAAGCCTCCCAGTTGGCCGCTCAATACGACATCCCGAATGTCAGTGCCAGTTTTCAGGAACTCGTGCGGAAACTGCGCCCGGACGCGGCATTGGTGTCCGTGCCCAACCGCTTCCATGCCCAAACCTCGATTGAATTATTAAAGATGGGCGTACACGTGCTGTGTGAAAAACCGCCGGCGATGAACGCGACCGAAGCGGCCGAGATGGAAAGAACCGCGGCTGGAAGCGGTAAATTGCTTTCCTACGGTCTGCATTTTCGCCACACCGCGGAAGCCCGACACATTGACAAGCGCGTTAGGCAGGGTGACTTTGGCAAGCTGTATCATATTGACGCGCGCTGGCTGCGCCGGCGCGGCATCCCGGGCTGGGGCAGTTTTACGCGCCGTGAAATCCAGGGCGGGGGTCCGCTGATTGATATCGGCGTGCACATCCTGGACCTGGCGCTGTCATTCCTGGATTATCCCAAACCGACCGCCGTGCTGGCCAATATGAGCGATCTGATTGGAAAAAAGGGCGGCACGGGCGACTTTGGCGCCTGGGATGGCAGCAGCTTCACGATTGAGGATGGCTTCTTTGGTTTTATCAATTTTGAGGGAGGGGCTTCCATCGCGCTGTCCACCAGTTTCGCGCTAAACATGGAAGAAAAGGATGAGCGGCAGATCACGCTGTATGGCGAGACGCTGGGGGCAAAACTTTACCCGCTCAGGTTCTTTGGTGAAGCGCAAGCGCCCGAAACGCCGCCCGCCTTTGGAGCTGCCGACCTGGAGGAGCCGCACCTGAAACTGGTGCGCAACTTCTTGCGCGCGGTGGATGGCAGGGAAGAACTGCTCGTCACCGCCGCCCAGGGCACGCGCTTGCAGGGGCTGGTGGACGCGCTGTATCAGTCCGCGTGCGCGGGAAATGTAATTAGTTTATAGGCATCCTTCGGTAGACGACAAAGTCAACCGCAAGAATTCATATTGCCATGAATTAGGGGGACTGGTTCTTCGTGCGCTTTCAATCTCCTGAATAACTTTATCGACCCTGGTGAACGCGCTGCCAACGGGTGTGCCTTTCTGCCAGGTGATTTGACCAACTGGTGATTTCTAATTCTTCATGATGAGCGGTAAATAAATTTTAAGCTCGTCCTGGGTAAAGTTGGCTGTGATGGTCTAGCTGCCATCCATCATGAAGATTGTCGCGTTTCCATGCCAAAACGTCACCCTATCTAACAAGGGCTCATTAGGGGATGACATTTAGTTTGATTCAACCACCGCTTCGAGGGTGCAAATGGACTCCTCAGGCCATATCGCTTCCGTGTTGCTCCTAAAAAATCTCACAGTTTAATGTGAAAGTTCTGGAGCTTGATAGTATGGATTTGAGGACCACTAGTCTGTTCCTGGAAACTCCGGGAAGGAAACATCAGCTTCGATGCTGCCATTGATTGATTCTTCTGATTTGACGATTCCGTCACTGGAGAAGTAGACATCATCCAGGAAAAGGTTGCTGTTGACCAAGGAATCTGTGGTCACTTCAAACTTGATAGTAGCGGTTGTTAAGCTGTAAGAAGAGAGATTTACAACTCCGTGAACCCAACCATGAGAGTCAGTCGAATCGCATAAATCTTTGTCAACTAGCAGTGTAGAGCCCCATTTGACTTGGAAATAATCGTATCCGCAGGTTTCTTCTGCTGATGCGGCCCAAAACCAGTAATGTAAATACGGGGTGCTGCCTGGCACAGTCACATTCTGGGAAACAGAATCAACTTCATCGGCCTTTCCACCCAACCAAACCAGGTAACTACCGCCATGCGCGGCAACTTCCGAGTTGAATTGCTTAACATAAGCGGTGGTAGTTATCACCGAACTACCCTGTAAGGCGTACTCTGTCCAGCCGGTGTGTCCGAGTTCAAAGTTGCCATTGATCAGGGCTTTTACAGTACCTTCAGCCACATCGATAATGCTGATAGTAAAAGCTTTTTCAAAGTACAACCCACCCTGGTCAGTGGTGCGCACCCGGATGGCATAGCTTTTCTTGGTTTCATAGTCAAAGATTTTGGATGTGCGCAATTGGTTACCGGAAACATTAAAGGAGGCATTGTCCGTGCTGCCGGTACCTGAAACCAGTTTGTAGGTGAAGGTGTTGCCGGCGTCCGGATCGCTTGTGGTAAATTTGCCCACAACGGTGTTGATAGGCAGGTTCTCCTTGACGCTAGTGGCAGATAGGGTCAGATTGGTGGGGGCTTTATTGGGAGTAGGTTTGAGGATAAGCGGTAAGTAATTTTTGTTCTTCAGGTTTGTGGACGGAGGTTTGAGCCTGACAACGCTTACAGAAAGCAATTTCATCCCGTCATAGCTCCCTCCCCAGGTCATGGTATGCGAGTTGGTATCCCAGGTATCGCGGATGTAGACCGTTGAACCGCTGTAGCCATAGCCTACCACCGAATGCCCAGCCAGGTTCAGTAGTACCGGGTGCCCGGCATCGATCTGGGCTTGATAGTTTGCCAGAGTGAATCCACCTTTATTGTTGTCCGTTTTCTGGTTGTAGCATTCAGTGACGGTATAGCCGCGTTTTTCATAGAATAACTTGCGTCCAACCGTGCCATCCCTTGTTATATTTTCGGAGATCATATCGGCACAGGTAAATTTATCTGCTTTTTCCGTATAATTATAGAATGACGTAGACCCATCCGTGTTGTTATAGGCAGATTGGCTGGTTTTCATGTAATCCCCGATGGCGGTTCCCCAGGAGTGCTGGGTCCAGCCGCCGGTGATGTATGGATCATTTGCAGTGGAGTCATACTTTACCCAATAATCATCAATGGAACCTCGGGTAGTTCTGCCGTCAATGCCTTTGTGCGAGGCGATCAGAGGATTGTTGGGATAGATTTCAGACCCATCCGACCAGGTCGGCCAGGAACTATTATTCAGGGGCATCACGCCGCCGTTGGTCGGGCCGGAATACATATTGGGATAAGATCCACGATCATAATAGGTGGCAATCATGGCAGCGGAAACCGCGGAGCAGCCAAAGACCCAGTTGAAGGCGGGGAAGTTGGCCAGGGTGCCTTCAATCTCCCCTTCAATCGTGTTGGCAGCATATTCTTCTGCATATTCTGCTGACGGGGCTGATGGTCCGTTTATAACATAACCTTCAACCTCAGTACCATCAGCAAGGGCCGTGTGAATAATCGAAAAATACGGGCTGACCACTTCGATTGCGGCTTCGGGGTAGATATCTTCCGGCGGGATTGGCGGCGCTTCTTCTTCAACAAAACCTTCAGGAATGTCCTGAGCATAAACGCGATTCCAAGAGGTGCCTACGCATGTAAATAACAGAATTCCGGCAAGAAATATCGCTAAACCTTTCCAGCAGCTCATTGCGAAGGGGATTTTCATCGGACTCCTTTTTGGTACAGGAACATACTAACAACAATAAGTTAGTAAAAGAGCTTAGGCACCAGCAAATTGGCGATCATCAATTATTTTAACACAAGAGAAACCCGTTTATAATCAAATCGGTCAGCCTATTAGTCCTTAATAATTGTTCCAAACCACTCTAAAGGAGCTGGCAATGCGTAACAAAAGAATGATCGTCGTTTCCTTGATTGTTTTTATGCTGTCTGCCTGTATCAACACCCCCGTTTCGGAAGAGAGTAAGGTGGTGGTGGTCACCCCGGCGGTCAGGGGAAACACCGCCAGCATAAAAACAGGGGATATTCTGGAAATTCGGATCCCTACAATTCCTCTTAGTAATTGTAATTGGATTGTCGACAGGATTGACAAAGCAATTTTGATCCAGGAGGGTGAAGCCGCATACGTTGCTGATGACAGTCCGGATTCCGCCGGCGGGATAACCACCCTCAGGTTCAAGGCGGTAGGAAAGGGTTCTACAGAATTGGGTTTAATCTACGGTAACACTACAGAGTACTCACAGAGCTTTGGCTTGGCTGTAACGGTTGAATAGATATGTTTGCGCTGGTTGAGTGCTGCGAACGAACACAATTTACTCATAATTTAGCAATGATGCCATCGGAAAACACTATTTAGCACTAATTTTCGTGTTTTGTGGTCACAAACAGCGCGACTATGGCAGAGGACCGAATATTGGAAACACCGGAGGATACATCGCTGTGTATAACGCGATAGGAGGTTTTGGGGATGAAGCCGATGAAACAATCTATTAACTACAAGTCCTTCCATATAACCCAACTACTGATTAAATCGTTTGTTCTGTTGCTGTTTCTGCTTATTCTTTCAAACCCCTTCCAACAATCCGCTTTCGCCCAATGGACACACATGCAGTACTTACCTGTGGTACTTAAGCCTGAAGAACCCAACTTACCCCTGCAATGGCAGGCACTTGGACTACCTGTGACGGCGGCTTGCCTGGATATTGACGTAGCATTCGATTCCTCTTCGCGCCTGTATGCTTCTACACGTGACGGCATATACCACTCTTATGATCGGGGCGAAACCTGGGATCTTATTGCGCCGGGTTTCATCAGGAAATTGGTCAGCGATCCGCAAAATCCCCAAACGCTCTACGCCGGACCCAGCATGGGTGCGCAAAGCGGCATTTTCAAAAGCAATGATGGCGGCGAAACCTGGACCGGTTACAACGAAGGCATGACCTGCAATAACCTGGCCGCGCTGAGCATTTCTGCAGTAGACCCCAATATTCTGTTCACGGGTAGTTTCTGAATGGGGTTCATTCAGCGTTCCACCGTTGGTGGGACATCCTGGCAGGAAGTGTTGAACTCACAGGTATTTTTGAACACCACCGAAAAAGTCTACGTCCATTTTGTGGAAGTAGCACCTTCCAATCCCAATGTCGTCTATGCCCTGGCCTCAATCCAATACTACCACCAGGGAATTTTGCTTATCAGCAGCGATGGCGGCGACACCTGGCGGATCTCAAATACCAAGGTCGATGGTCACGGAGCCAGCATGGCAGTAGACCCGCAGGACGCAAACACCCTGTATGTGGGCACCTGGTATGATGGCGTTTATCGGTCTCAGGATGGGGGCAATTCATTTGAGGCAATCAATTCTGGCCTACCATCAACTTCTTTCCCATTCTATGCCTTAGCAGTGGATCCGGTTGATACCGATCGCGTCTACCTTGGGACTAACTCAAGCGTGTTTTTCTCTAGCGATAAGGGCGGCCATTGGATGAAACTGGCCAAGGACCCCATTCCGGGTAATGACATATGGACAGATGGCGTAGGTACGATCAGCATTGACCCGCACCATCCGGGTTATGTGTATGTGTGCGCGAAAGGGGACGCGTATCGCCTGTTAGGATGGGACCCAGAGAACCCACAGTAATCCTTCTGTTTGCGCAAGAGCCGTAAACACACTTCGGCTCTAACGCAGATAACTAGGATGATGGCGACCAGCCAACTTGTGCTGCCTGAATCTCCAAGCATTGTTACTGCAGACTCGCGAATCTGAATAAAAACCTGGGCAGTGCGTAGCGCATCCGCAAGCAGTAGTTGACTTTTGGGAAAATGCGTATGTATACTCTATATGGGGGAAAGTGATTCATTGGTACGAAAAGGAATCAGGAGAAATATGAACAAGAGGTCTGTTACCCAATTGCTGGTGGCAAGTCTGCTGGTTTTCCTGCTAAGTCTCTTTCTGACTCAGACGGTTGAGGCTGTTCTGATGTATTTCAAACTCAGTGGATCCCTGGTTGAGGGAGGTGATGCCAATTCCATGGCGTTGAGTCCGGATGGTAAGCGGGTGTTGTTCCTGGCGGATGCGTATCAGGATGGCGTTATCGAGTTGTTTAGCGTACCGGCCACTGGAGGAGAGCGCATTATGCTCTCACAAGGAAGCACAACAGCCGTGCAGGTTTCACGCTTCCTGATTACACCCGACAGCCAGTATGTGGTCTATGTGAGAAATATCATCAGCACTGGAATTGACATCGGGGTTTACATTGTTCCCATCGAGGGTGGTGTGCCGAGGGAGTTGCACGATCCTATGCCTCTCCATGCTCGTTTTTTGGGGATGGATATCAGCGCGGACAACCAGCACCTGGTTTACGTGATAGATACTGACCCCTACCAGGTGCTGTGGAAGGTCGCTTTGGCAGGTGGCTCGCCTTCAAGCATCGCTGGTAATGAAATGGATGTAGCTGGAAATGAGATCCTGTTTGAACTGGCCCCACAGGGAAAACACGTGGTTTATTATCACAAGTCGATTTTCCCCACCCTCAACCGGGCGACATTGGATGGGTCTGAAGGTGATTTAACTTATATCGCCGGAGAGGCAAGGATTTTTGATATCACACCTGATGAAAGCTCAGTCGTCTACTTGCTTGGAGCCACCGCGCCTCGTCGGCTTTATGCGGTTCCATTTGGTGGAGGGATGCCTTATGAACTGAATGAGCCGCTCCTGGGAGTGGGGACCGTCCAGAGCTTTATCATCTCGCCAGACAGCCAATACGTGGCCTACCGTGCTGATGAAATTGGCGTGGGGAAATTTGAATTGCTGAGCATTCGCCTGGACTACGTTTCGGACAGAACGATCCTTAATGGGCCAATCGTAGATGGCGGAAATGTTTTCATGTATCAAATTACACCAAATAGTCAGGGGGTGGTGTTCATCGCAGATCGGATAACACCAGATCTACGCGAACTCTGATCGGTGCCAATTACTGGCGGGGCGAACAACAATCTCAGCAAGACGATGGTGGTAGGTGGGCAAGTCAATAATTTCAGCATTACGCCAAATAATAGCGTGGTAGTATTTACAGCAACCAAACTTTCGCCTGATATCAGTGAACTGTTTGCCGTTGACATCTTTGGGGCTCATGAACCCTGGCGGCTCAACACTCCCCTGGCGGGTTTTGCTGATGTTGGCACTTTTATTATTGCGCCAAACAGCACATTCGTCGCTTTCTCCGCGGACACCCTGTTCGATGGAGAGTATAACCTCTCAATAGTGCCGATCCTGGGCGGATCATCCCCAATCCGCATCAACCCATCGCTGGTGGCTGGAGGACGTGTGGGTCCTTTTGTAATCTCACCGGACAGCAAAGGCGTGATTTATCAGGCAGAACAGGATACAGACGAAGTGTATGAGGTTTATTCCGTATTCGACCGCTCCCTGATCTACCTGCCCGTGATTGTCCGCTAAACCGTTGTCTACAAACGTCTACCCGCTCGTCACCGCCGCCCAGGGCACGCGCTTGCAGGGGCTGGTGGACGCGCTGTATCAGTCCGCGTGCGCGGGCTACCCCGTCCAACTTTAAGCTCCGCCGAAGCATCTGGCATTGAGGGTCTACTAATCACAGGCCAGATCCCTCCCGCAAGGGGACGCTTCGCAGTCGATTCCTCGGGATGACACAAAACAAGGGGACGCTTCGCAGTAGCAAAGGAACCTCGATCTGACACACAACAAGAAAGCACACCATCAACCCCAACAAATTCACGCATTCCTGCCTCAAAATCAACCTGACACTGTATAATTCACAAATATAATGGACGGCACATCCACGCCCCCACTTGAACCAGCGGACGAACCAAACCTCTTCCGCAAGGTGGTCAGCCTGACCCTCACGGTACTGGCCGTTGGGGCGGGATTCTTTCTGATCTCGCGATTTCATCAGGTGATCTTCACGCTTCTCACCGCCATTATCCTCGGCACAGTCCTGCGTCCGCTCTTCCAAAAGTTGACCAACAAGGGTCTCTCCACAGGACTGGCATCCGCGATCATGTTCCTCGGCATTTTGGCCATCCTGATCGCTTTCGGCTTACTGGTGGCGCCGCTGCTGACCGAACAAGGCGGTCGCCTTGGCGCGATCGTCCCTGAATATTACGATACGGTACGCGCCTGGATCGCCACCAGCCCCAATCCGCTGGTGGCGCGCCTCAGCCTGCTCCTGCCTGTTTCCATTGGCCAGGCAACCGCCACCGCTCCGACGACCGATGAGGACGTGCTGACCATGGCCGGGCGCGCGCTCTCCTACTTTTCGACCGGCTTCGCTACCGTCTTTGTGGCGATCGCCCTGACCCTTTTGACCTATTACTGGATGACCCAAAGCCCGCGCATCATTCAAAGCGCGCTGCTTTTTCTACAGCCTGAAAAGCGCTTGCGCGCGCAGACCCTGATCTCCGACATCGAAACCAAGGTGCGCCAATACCTGGTCGGCCAGGGCATCCTGTGCCTCTCCATCGGCGTTTTGGCTACCATCGCTTACCTGATCATCGGCTTGCCCAACGCGCTCGTGCTGGGTTTGTTGGCAGGCATCTTCGAAGCCGTCCCTATGGTGGGACCAATCCTCGGCGCCATCCCAACCGCGGTGATCGCGCTCACCCAATCGCCACTCAAACTGCTCTTCGTCGTGATCGCCACGCTGATCGTGCAGCAACTGGAAAACAACCTGCTCGTCCCGCGCATCATGAGCAAGGTAGTCGGCATCAACCCCTTCGTCTCGCTGCTTTCGATTGCCACTTTCTCAGGGCTTTACGGCATCGGCGGAGCGCTGATGGCCATCCCGCTGGCTGCCATCATCCAACTGCTGCTGGATTCCTTCCTATTTAAACGCGAACCGGAAGCATCCACCCTTTCCACCGGACGCAACCGCTTGGGTTTACTGCGCTACGAAACGCAGGATTTCGCCATGGGCTTGCGCAATCAATCGCGTGCCAGCAAACAAGGCAGCAGCGATGAAATCTCCCAGGTGGACGAGGTGATGGACCAGATGGAGCAACTGGCTGAAGATCTGGATCGGTTGTTGGCCGAAAAAGAACAGGAGGCAGCCCAATGAACAAGCGCGTGGTCACCATCGCTGCCGCAGTCTTCCTGACCCTTTTCGTGCTGCTGGCGCTCTGGCAGGTGCGTGAGATCCTCGTTTACGTGCTGTTCTCGCTTTTCCTGGGGGCGACGCTGCGTCCCATCGCGGAATTTGGGCAGGGCAAATCCAAAACCACACGCGCGCTGGTGTACGCGGTTGCTGGTTTGGTCTTATTGGCCATCCTCTTCCTCGTTTACCGCCTGTTCGGGCAGATTGGGCTCGAACTCAATCGCGTCACCAAAAATATCGCCACCATGGAAACCTGGAAAGCGCCGCTTTGGCTGGCGCGCCTTTCCTGGGTGCGCACGCTGCTGAAGCTGCTGCCCTCCCCCGGACAACTCTTTGAGGCTGGCACCAGCGATGGCGGACAGGCGCTCATGCCCGCGCTTGAGACCACCGGCCGAAGCCTGGCGGCGGTCTTCAGCGGCGCGCTGGTGGTCGTATTCCTCAGCCTGTATTGGATGTCCTCCAAAGATCACTTCGAGCGCCTGTGGCTCTCCATGCTGCCCTCCCAGACCCGCCAAAAGGCGCGCGCCATCTGGCGCCGCGTGGATGAAAGCCTGGGCGCGTACGGGCGCTTCCTGGGCGGGCAATTCCTGCTCACCTGGGTGGTGATCAGCATCGGCAGCCACCTGCTCGGTTCGCCCTTCCCTGTGTTTGTCGGCCTGGCAGTGGCGGCGAGCAGCCTGGTGCCCGTGGTTGGCATTCCGCTGGCGTTGGTGGTCAAATTCTTCGTCGGATTGCTGGGCGGCTACACCTTCAGACCCTGGATCATGGTGTTCGTGGCCGTCGTGCTCATCCTCATGCGCGTGGTCCTCTGGCCGCGCATGTACAAGAAACGGTGGGACTCCCCCATACTCTCGCTGGTGCTTGGGTTGGCTTTGGTCGAGACCTTTGGGCTGCGATGGGCGCTATTGGCCCCACCCCTGGCTGCCATCATTGACATCCTGTGGGCGCACCTGGTGGCTCGGGGCAAGCGCGAGAAGGAAAGCCAAGGTTATGAATTGCTAAGGCAGCGCCGCGCGGCGCTTGATCTGGCGCTTGGCACGATTGAGGGTGATCCGCCCCCGGTTTTGAAGAGCAGCCTGGGCAAGTTGGACGAACTGCTGGCAAAATCCGCCCCGATTTTGGAGGAGTGAGGGCAAATAACACCCAATTAGATTGGATTGATGGCACGCTTTATTGAGGACACCCAACCTACAGAATACTAGTCCTTGTGCTGTTTTTCCCTCATCCGTCTGCTGCGCTGCGCTTGCATCCACCTTCTCCCACGGGCGAAGGTAAAGGACAAATACACCTATAACTCAAGCCAAATCGGGTTGGAGACGAGTACGGGCAGGGCCGGAAGCATGCCCTGGTAAGATTGCCACAGCTCCAAGCGCAAGTAACCAGGCTCGAAGATCGGGAAGCGGCCAACGAATTCACCCCTGCCCGGCGCGGTTAAAACATCCCGGCTGCCAGAGGGTGAGATCAGCTTGAGCACATCCCCCTTGAACAAGCCCCGCAACTCCACTTCCAGCACGAGCTCCTCTTGCCATTGGGCGGTGCCGCCCATTAAAACTTCACCTACGCGCATATCCAACGTAGCAGCGCCGGGTTGGAAGCTGATGAACGACTGCCCCTTGCGCACGGCATCGAGAATATCGCTTATGCCAGCTGACTGGGCGTACACCCCCATGCAGGGTCCCGCCAGCAGTTGACCGAATCGGTCAGCGTGGTAATCGCTGCCTCCCACCGCAGGCACCCTCAGCCCCTGCTTCAACAGTTCATTCCACATGGCAATGCCGCGCAGGTTGCTTGGGCGCATCGGACCGTTCCAAACCTCCAGCGCGTCGAAAGGCAGGCTGGCGAGGTCGTACGTGAACGGCAGGGTGTCGTCCTGAATGTGATTAAGCGTAATCAACGCGCCACGTTCCCGCGCGCTCAAAAACTTCTCCCGCACCCCTGCCAGGTCGTTGGCGAAAAAGCTGCCATCATAAGGCTGGGCGACGCCCAAAAAGTTGGCGTGCCCCTGGAACTGCGTCCATTCCAGACCGGGGATGAGCGTCAGCCTATCCACCTGCGGCAAGGAGTCTTTGCTGATGGGCTGGTTGTGGTCGGTGACC